>Ga0334892_1000063_pt1 | contig 170256 bp, 140 predicted proteins | sample GraSluR3_MG_4_FD_207213 | JGI IMG/M metagenome (GOLD analysis project Ga0334892, IMG submission 207213) | Sludge microbial communities from methane-producing bioreactor in Wageningen University, Netherlands - Granular Sludge_15_04-R3 | ecosystem: Engineered > Bioreactor > Anaerobic >... | reverse complement strand
GAGGCCACGGTCAGCTCGGACGCGCCCGCGTCGCCGTGGTCCGCGTTGTCCACGTCCGTGTCGTTGTCCAGCACGTTGCCGGTCACGTCCGCCGGAAGCGCATCGTCCACCGCCTCGGTAAAGGCGTTGTGGTCCACGGTGGCCACGGGCGAGTCGTTGGCCCCTGATATGGTGATGGTCAGGGTGGCCGAGCCGGTCAGTGCGCCGCCGGGCTGGTTGTCGGAGACCACGTAGGTGAACACGTCGGTCACGTCCGGGTCGCCGCTGTTCAGCGGGTCGGTCGCGCTCTTGTCCTCCACATAGTGGTAGGAGCCGTCGTTGTTCAGGTACAGGGTCCCGTACTCGCCCTCGATGACGTGGTCCGCCTCGTACAGGTCGCTGGCCCGATCGGGCGGAGTGCCTTCGCCGGAATAGGCGACCGAGGCCACGGTCAGCTCGGACGCGCCCGCGTCGCCGTGGTCCGCGTTGTCCACGTCCGTGTCGTTGTCCAGCACGTTGCCGGTCACGTCCGCCGGAAGCGCATCGTCCACCGCCTCGGTAAAGGCGTCGGAGTCGGCTGTCGCCACCGGGCTGTCGTTTGAGCCGATCACCGGGATGTGCAGGTAGGCGTACCCATACTTTTCGCCATCCCACATGGAGTAGCCAAAGTATTCCACTGGGTTGTCGCCGATGTTCAGCGGGTCGGCCTTGGCCTGATCCAGGGTGTACTCGTAGGAGCCGTCGGCGTTGATGGTCAGGGTGCCGTAGGTTCCTTCGACCGTGAAGTTGCCGTCGCCGCTCGGAGTGTCCTCATACTGATGGGTGCCGTAGCTGTAGATGCTGGTCACGCTCAGCTCGATGAGACCGTCCGGGTCGGTCGGGATCAGGTCCGCGTAGGACGGATCGAGATCTTCATAGCCCACGTTGTCCACATCGGAGTCGTTGTGCAGGACGTTGCCGGAAACCGAGGCGATGCCCGCGACCGCGTCGCCCTGTTCGACGACGTTGTCTGAGGTGTCGTCAAAGGCGTCCGGGGCGTCGTTGGTCCCGGTGATGGTGATGGTCAAGGTGGCGGTGTTGCTCCGGTTGCCGTCGGGATCGACGGTGGTGTAGTTGAACTGCTCCTGGACTTCCTGCCCCTGTCTCAGGGGATCCGCCAGAGTCTCGTCCAATACATATTCATAAGAGCCGTCGCTGAAGACGGTCAACGTGCCGTACAGGCCGTGAACCTGGGTCCCGGCGTCGGTAACCTCGGCCGGGCCGGGGTCTTGGCCGGTGAAGTCCGTGCCGGGGAAGTCGATGGTGCCGACCGACAGATCGGTCTGGGCTCCATTGGTCTCCGGGTAGTCTATGTCGTCATCGTCGTAGTCGTTGAGGAGCAGATTGCCGGAAGCCGTTTCGGGCCGTCCCGGCTCTTCGTTGTTTCTGTCACGGTTCGTGCCGCTTTCCACAACCTCGTTGATGTCGGAAACGGCGACCGGGGAAATCAGGCCCGCTTCCGGCAGGTCAATGTTCGGCGGATCGATGGACGGGAAGAGGTGCGAGCCATATGCGTCGCCCTGGGGGCCGAGGGCGTCCAGACCGGCGAACAGGCTGCCGGGATCGTCGTTGTATTCGCCCGCGCCAGAGCCCGACGCGGCATCGCCTGCGGCGGTTTCCATGTCGGCTTCCGTCAAGGGCCGATCGCTTTCGAAAGCGAAAAGATACATTCCGCTTTCCACCTGCTGGCCGTCGAGCATTTCCATCATGGGCAGCGCGCCTGCCACGGCCAACGGCAGATAATCCATGAGGACCACTCTGCCGCCGCCTTCGACGGTGATTTCCAGGTTGTTGCCGTTCCCGATGAACTCGGCTTCCGCGAGGTCGAAGTCGAACCGTACCAATGAGTTCGCCGCAAGTTGATACGACGAGGTTTGGCCGGCACCGGGAAGTGATACATTAATCACTTGGGTCTGTACGATGCTGGTGTCGGTCATAATTTCTCCTTTAGAGGTATGAAATCCAGTTGTGTTGCCCCTTCTCGTTTGGGGCCACTTACATATACGGGTGCAATACTACTTTCGTTACATAAATATATATAGTTAATTCAATGCGTTTACATGTGGAAAAAGATCCGGTCAGCAAGATGTACGGTTTGCCCTCCCAGAAGATTGGAAACCATAATCTCGACCAATGAGGTATGGAATTATGCGTGTTTTACACAGTGTGGTGGGGAAAACTAATTTTGGGGGAGGAGTTTTTAATATGGGCAAAAGCGCGTGTAGTAATTATTATCACCTTGAAATGGCGGAATTTTTGGGTGGTCACATAAAAAATGGTTTTTTTTCGAAATATGGGGATAAAAACGAAACAAAGTCTTGTTTTCGTCGAAAATCGCCATTTTTCGCCGTCTCATGGCAGTTGCGTTTTTTTGCCTCCAAATGGCGGCGGGAGACTTCGGCGAATCGCGTTTGCGGCGGGGGATGGACAGGGGCGCGGATGCGTGCGGACGGAGGTGCGGCTCGTCCCTGGCGGCGTTCGCATTTTTATTATTGTTTTTGGTGTGTTGTAAGTGTTTGTTTAAGCCGTGATTCAGTTAGGAAAAGGGCGTTGCGAAACCCTCGTTTTTTCTATTTACCAGCCCTGAAAGCAGGTATATTGGAGGAGCATTCTCGGGCGTGAAATTACGGCCCGGGTGGCCTGCAACATCGGGAGGCTTCATGAGCCTTGCGTGCGAGACGCCAGCCGTCTCCTTTTCTTCCTCGTCCGTTCGCACCGCGACACTGGACGACCTTCCCTTATTCGAGGCCTGCGAGCGCACCGGGTTCAACGAGAACCGGCGAAGTTCGCGGGCCAGTCTGCGCCGCAGCATCACAAGCCCGTCACAGTTGGCCCTGGTCATCGAGGGCAAGGCCAAACGTCGGAAACCGGTTTCGGCCGGATGCGCCGTGGTCTTTCAGTACAAGCGCTCCCTGCGCGTCTACTCGTTGGCCATTCTCAAGGAGCACCGGATGCACGGCCTGGGCGAGGCCCTGGTCCGGCATGTCGTTGAGTTCGCCGTCAGCCACGGGTATGAGCGCATTTCTCTCGAAGCGGACATGAACAACCCCAAGCTGGTCAACTGGTACCGCAAGTTCGGCTTCGAGCCGGTGCGCACCCTGTCGGACTATTACGGGCCGGGGGAACCCGCCGTGCGCATGGTCCTGTCGCCTTCGGGCAGGCAGGGGTCACCCGAGAGTGTGGTCATCGTGGTCGAGGAGCCGGGCAGAATGCGGGACTGCTGTCCTGGAGTGCACTTCTGTTCGGCCACGGATTATCTCGTCGACACCAACTACGCGGACTCCAACAGGTTTCACGTTCTGAACCTGTGTTCCTCGTACAAAACGCATTCCATGGGCTATTACGTCTCTCTGCTGGCCTCGGCCCGCAATCATCGTGTGACCCCTTCAGTCATGACGGTGAAGGACGTGACCACGCCGATGGTTGCCCAAAGCCTGCTCGACGAGCTCAAGGACACCATCAATTCCAGGCAGCTTCCGGGCAAAGGGGAACTACTGGAACTGACCATCATTCTCGGACGTACCCCGGACCCATGCCGGGCGGAATTGGCCCGCAAGCTCTTTTCCCTGTTCGCCATCCCGTTTTTTACCATCACCATGGAAGGGCGCGAGGACGGCTGGAAGTTCCGCAAGGTCAAACTTCTGCACCTTCGCCAGGTGGCGAGGCGGCATCCCGCGCTTCTTCGCAGCGCGCTCGACGCGTTTTGTCTGAAGAAGCGGTACAACAGACCGAAGCTCAAGAGCTATCAGTACGACCTCGCCATTTTGGCCGATGCGGCGGAGCCCACGCCTCCGTCCAACGCCATCGCCCTGGAAAAATTCCGCAAGGCCGCCGAGCGGGTGGGATTTTTCGTCGAGTTCATCACCAAGGCGGATCACCGGCGTATCTGTGAGTTCGATGCCCTCTTCATCCGCGAGACCACGGCCATGGACAACCACACCTATGCCATGTCCCGGCACGCCTACACCGAGGGACTGGTGGTGGTGGACGACCCCTGGTCCATCATGCTCTGCTCCAACAAAGTCTACCTCCAGGAGCGGCTGGCCCATGCGGGCGTCGCCCAGCCGCGCGGCTGGCATCTGACGCGCAAGGAGTGCAAGCCCGAGTTCCTGCGCTCCCTGCCTCTGCCCCTGGTTTTGAAATTGCCTGAGAGTTCTTTTTCCCTGGGCGTGTTCCGGGTGTCTACCATGGAGGAGCTGGAGGCCAAGCTGGCCGAAATGTTCCGTCACACGGATTTGGTCATCGCCCAGGAGTTCCTGGTTTCGGAGTACGACTGGCGCGTGGGACTTTTGGACAATAAGCCTCTCTTCGCCTGTAAGTATTTCATGGCCAACAACCATTGGCAGATCTACAACTGGCAGGAGCCGGGGGAGGGCGAGGATTTCAGCGGCCGGTCCGAGGCCGTGCCCGTGGACAAGGTCCCGCCTCATATCCTCAAGGCGGCGGTCCAGGCTTCTTCCCTCATCGGAAACGGTTTGTACGGGGTCGATCTCAAGGACATGGGCGGCAAGGCCTGCGTCATCGAGGTCAACGACAATCCAAACGTGGACGCGGACATCGAGGATATTATCCTGGGCGACGAGCTTTACGAGCGCATTATGCGTTCCATCTACAACCGCATCGAGGCCGAGCGGCATCAGGTGCGCTACATCTATTAAAGAGGAATACGTGATCCATCCCCATACCAGGGTCCAGTCCGGGGACCCGGCCATCGGCGTCGGCGTGTTCGCCACCATGCCCATCCCCAGGGGAACCGTGGTGGTGGTCCGCGACAGGTTCGATCTTTGTCTCGACCGCAAAGCGTTTTTCGGTATGCCCGCCTCGTTGCGCGAGGCCATGGAAACCTACATGTACCATGATAAGTGCGGCAATCTGGTCCTGAGTTGGGACCACGCCCGCTACATGAACCACAACTGTCATCCGTCCACCATGATGACCGATTACGGTTTGGAGATCGCGGTGCGCGACATCGAAGCGGGCGAGGAGCTTACTACTGAGTACGGCCTGCTCAACGTGCAGGAGCCCTATGCACTCTGCTGCGGTTGCGAAGACTGCCGCAAGCGTCTGCGCCTGGACGACATCGACGTGTACTGTGAGTGCTGGGATGAGCGCATCCGCGAAAGCCTTGTCCGCATCCCGCGTGTGGACCAGCCCCTGCTTTCCCTTTTGCCGGGGGAGGCGCGGTTGCGGTTGGACGAGTTTCTGTCGGGCAGGGCCGCCTATTCATCGGTGCGCAACCTGAAATGGCGGGCCGAACCCGCGTGCGCTCAAGCCAGCTAGCTGGTCCAGTCCCGTTTTTTTGTTTCGGGCGGGATGTTTCCGGATGGGAGCGTCCCGCCCTTTACATTCCGGGCGAATATGCGAGGATGGGGAGGAACGGGTCCGCTTAGGCGGGCCTTTATTTAGGAAATCAACCTGGAGCAGACCAGTGACCAAGCAGACGTATGATGTGATAGTAATCGGTTCCGGCCCGGCAGGGGGCATCGTTGCCCGCAAGCTCGGCGACGCCGGGCTCGACGTGGCCGTGGTGGAGAAGGACGGTTGGGGTGGGGCGTGTCCGCTGCGCGGGTGCGAGCCGAAGAAGACCCTGGCCGACACGGCCCACGAAATTCTTCGGGTGCGGGAGAAGGCCGCTCACGGCGTGATAGGGAACGTGCGCGTGGATTGGCCTTCGCTCATGAGCTTCAAGCATTCGGTCATCGATCCCATTTCCGGCATGGTTTTCGACTCCTTTCACGGCCGAGGCGTTACCACGGTCCATGGCGAGGCCCGGTTCTCCGGACCGGACTCTGTGGAAGTGGAGGGGCTCGGCAAGCTTTCGGCCCGGCACATTGTCGTGGCGACCGGAGCGGCGCCCCGCAAACTCGGCATTCCCGGCGAGGAATTGCTGTTGACCAGCGACCAGTTCCTGGATTTGGAGACGCTGCCCGAATCCATGCTCTTCATCGGCGGCGGGTTTATTTCCTTTGAATTTGCCTGCATCGCCGCAGCGGCCGGGGTCAAGGCGACCATTTTGCACCGCAGCCGCAGGGTGCTCAAAGGCTTCGACGATGTGTTGAGCCGCAAGCTGATAAAGGCCATGCGCGACCAGGGCGTCGCCGTGCACGTGGATCATCCCGTCAAGGCCGTTGAGCCGTTCGAGGACGGCGTGCGCGTGATCGTTTCCGGCCCGGACGATGTGGAAATGTCGTTCGTGGCGGCTTCGGCCGTCTCCGGCGCTGGCCGTGTGCCCGATCTGGAAGGGCTCGACCTGGACAAGGCGGACGTCGAGACGGTCAGGGGCGGCATCGTTGTGGACGAGTACATGCGCAGCCCCTCCAATCCGCTGGTTTACGCTGCGGGCGATTGCGTGGAGCCAGGTCATCCCCTGACCCCGGTGGCCGCGTTGCAGGCCGAGACCGTGGTCGGCAACATCCTGAAGGAGGGCTCGGTCAAATCGGACCTGTCGGGAACCGCCGGAGCCGTCTTCACCCATCCGACCCTTGCCTGCGCCGGATTGCTTGAGGAACAGGCGCGCGAACAGGGACTGGATTTCAAGGTCTACGAGGGCGATGCCGCCAAGTGGTCCGAGCATCAACGGCTGGGCATGGACCACGCCGGCTACCGTGTCCTGGTGGAGCGGGGAACGGGCCGCATCCTCGGAGCGCACTATCTCGGCGCGCACGCCGAAGAGGTGGCCAACATCTTCGGCATGGCCATTCGTCATGGCCTGACCCGCGAAGACCTACTGGCCCAGCCGTGGGCCTATCCCTCCTTCGGCTATGCGGTGAGGTACATGCTGGGATGACGCGCGCCGATACGCCGCCTGCAAGGTTCACAGTGAAGGGTGATGTGGTCGCGGACAACGTCACCGGCCTGGTCTGGCCCCGGACAGCCCAGCCCGCCGAGACCGGGCTGTCCTGGCCCGAGGCGTTCGGGTTCATCGAGATCATGAACCGAGAGAACCGGTTCGGTTATTCGGATTGGCGGCTTCCCAATCGGCGCGAGTTGTATTCCCTGGTGGACCACGCCGAGCGCGAACCGGCCCTGCCGCCGGGCCATCCCTTCGAACAGGTCTGGGCGGGCCGGTGCTGGACTTCCACGACCTCGGCCAGGGATTACGCCTATGCCTGGTGGGTGCAGTTCAGCGGCGGACGGATGTTCTTCGGGCGCAAGGCGGACGATGCGGTCGTCTGGCCCGTGCGGGGAGCGTCGACGTCCTTGTGGGCCACCGGACAGCGCGACTGCCACGACGTGAACGGGGCTTCCGTGGACTGTGTCGGGACCGGCCAGGACGGGGCGTTGCGCATGGGGCGCGCCTGGCCCGAGCCGAGGTTCGGCGAAGACGGCGGCGATATTCAGGATCGGCTGACCGGCCTTGTCTGGCAAAGACGGGCCGATTTGGCCGGGGGAATGGTGGATCGGGATACGGCCGGGCGGATCGTGGCCGAGTTGGCCGAACGGACCGGACAGCCCTGGCGGCTGCCCGCCATCATGGAACTGGAGTCGCTGACCGATTGTTCGCGGGCCGATCCGGCCCTGCCTGCGGGACATCCTTTCGAGAACGTGCGCGAAGCCTACTGGTCGTCCACGGACAGCGGGTACGACCCGGAGTGGTCATTTTGTTGCTACATGCACAAGGGCGCTGTGGGCGTGGGGTTCAAGGCGCGCGCAGAGTTTCATGTCTGGGCCGTGCGCACGGCCTGATTCCCTACTCCCCGCCGGATAGCGTTTCGTCCGCGCACTCGCCGTCCCGACAATGCGCCATCAGATCGCGCAGCCCTTCGCCCGCCGTGGTGAAATCGAACTGGTCGATGAGCCTGGCCAGCTCGCGGGCATAGGCAGGGGCGCAGGTCGTCAACCGTTCCCGTATGGCGCGGAATTGTTTCTGGGCATCGATGTCATGCCGGTCGAGCAGGGTGAGCAGCTCGTCGAGCTCGGGCAGCATGGCCTGAAGTCCGTCGGGCTCGATTCTGTCCATGTCGCCGTTCGACAGCTCCGGCTCTTCCGGGGGTCGAAGCGTCTCCTTGATGCCTCTTGTCACCTGACGCAGTTCGCGGGTAGTCTCTTCCAGGAGAAATGGCCGGTCGTTTCCGCCGAGGTCCAGGGCCTGTTCAAGTTCCGCCAGCAGGGAATGAAGCCGGTCGGCTCCGATGTTGCCTGCCACGCCTTTGAGGTTGTGCGCCACGGCGCGGCACTCCTCGAATCTCTCGGCCTCGTTGTGGTCCAACAGTTTTCGCAGCAGACCATCGCTGTCCTGGGCGAAGTCCATGAGCAGCTTCCGGTAGAGCCTGGCGTTGCCCCGAAGTCTTGAAACGGCACGGGGCATGTTCAGGCCTGGAATCCGCGGCAGGTCGTCCGGAGTGTAGGAGGACGGCGGTGCGTAGTCGGCCTGCGGAGGCGATTCGCCTTCTCGTTCCGGCAGCCATTGGGACAGGGTCCGCATCAGTTCATCCGGGTCGATGGGCTTGGTCACGTGGTCGTTCATGCCTGCCTGGAGGCTCTTCTCACGGTCGCCCACTAGGGCGTGAGCGGTCATGGCGATGATCGGCAGGGATGTTTTGCCTCCCTCGCGAATGGCCTTGACGGCCTGGAACCCGTCCATGACCGGCATCTGGATATCCATGAGCACCGCGTCGTAGTCCTGGGACAGGGCCATTTCCGCAGCCTCCTCGCCGTTGTTGGCGATGGCCACCTTGATGTTTGCGCTTTCTAGAATCTCCCGGGCCACCTGCTGGTTGATTTCGTTGTCCTCGACCAGGAGGATGTGTGTTCCAAGCAGATTGGCGGGCACTCCGGTCTGATCGGGGCGGGGAGGCCGCTTGGGCTTGCTCCCGTCATGGTCGCTGAGGACTTCCATGATGGTGTCGAACAGGATCGAGCGGTTGAACGGCTTGAGCATGAATCCGTCTATGCCGGCCGTCTCGGCCCGGTGACGGATGGATTCCTGGCCGTAGGCCGTGAGCATGATGATTTTTGGCTTGCGTGTTATGGTCGTGTTCAGACGGATATGCCGGGACAGTTTGATGCCGTCCATGTCCGGCATGTTCCAGTCCGTGATGACCAGCTTGATGGGGTCGATTTTGTCCCACTTCTCGATCGTGGTCAGAGCGTCGGTTGCACAGGACGCCTCAGTTACCTTGAAGGTGAACGATTCAAGAATCTTGCACAGGACCATGCGCGACATCTTGCTGTCGTCCACCACCAGAACTCGCAACCCCTTGATTTCCGATGGATATTCGAAGGATTCGCGCGCGTGGTCGGGTTGCAGCTTGAAGGGGATCGTGCAGGAGAACTCGCTGCCCTTGCCCGGCTCGCTGGTCACGACCATGTCCCCGTCCATCATTTCCACCAGCCGTTTGCTGATGGACAGCCCGAGGCCGGTCCCGCCGAATTCCCTGGAGATGGAGCCGTCGGCCTGGCTGAACGGTTTGAACAGTCCTTCCATATGCTCAGGGCTGATGCCGATGCCCGTGTCCCGGACGCTGAACCGGATGACGGCCTTGTGCCCGTCCTGTTCCAGAAGCTCGGCCTGGAGGATGACTTCGCCCTTGTCCGTGAACTTGATGGCGTTGTTGGTCAGGTTGAGCAGCACTTGTCCGAGCCGGAGGGCGTCGCCCCTGAGCCGGTTGGGCACCGTGCTGCGGACCATGAGCAGAAATTCGATGCCCTTTTGTTCCGCCGACAAACCGAGCATATTGATGATGTTGTTGAACACGTCGTCCAGGAGAAAGTCCGTCTCCTCAACGGTCAGTCTGCCCGCCTCTATCTTGGAGAAGTCCAGGATATCGTTGATGATTCCGAGCAGGGTGTTGGCCGACAAGGATATTTTGGACAGGTAGTCCGACTGCTTTGCCGTCAGGTCTGTCCGCAGGGCGAGGTGGGTCAGGCCGATCACGGCGTTCATGGGCGTGCGGATTTCATGGCTCATGCGGGCGAGGAAGTCGCTTTTCGCCCGGTTCGCTTCTTCCGCCGCGTGTCTGGCGGCCTCAAGCTCCCTGGCGTTGCGTTCGCGAGCCGCGATGAAACGTGCCCGGGTCAGGCCGATGAAAACGGACATTAGCAGAATGACGCAGAAGATGACCGTGTAGTGGCGAAGAACGGGCCTGACGCTGCTCCGGATCACGTCTGCCGAGGTGAGGCAGACGACTTTCCATTGGTGGGAGCGGGTCACCCTGACCTCGGCGTCGGTCTTGGGAACGACACTGATGGTGCTCACCGTGAAGATGCCTTCCGGGGAAGTGAACTGGCCGTTGGTCAAGGCTTTTATCCTGGCCCATGTCTCGGGGTGTTCCGCGCTGAAACGGATGTTCTGCCGCTCGTCGTACATGAAGGCCCAGTTCTTTTCCGGCTGCGGCGAGGCCAGCCAGTAACCGTCTTCGTTGAGGAGGATGGTCGTGCTGTCCACGGATTCCTTGCCGTTGTCGAGGCGATCTATGATCCGTTGGCCGAGGTAGTTGAGGATGGCGATGCCGATGCGGCAGCCGGTGTCGTCGTAGACAGGGGTGGATACCCGTATCATGGGTTTCAGCGGTAGTTCGATTTTTCCGTTTTCGATGTTCAGGTCGAATCGGGACACGTATATCTCGCCGTTTTGCAGGGGCAGCGATTCAAGAAAATAATAACGTTTCGATTTGTTTTGAAGCTCACTTGGAGGAACCGGCGCGGGGTTCCCGTTGTTGTAGTTGACCCGGATCAGCTCCATGCCGTCGTTGTCCAGAAGCCGCAATTGATCGTAGGCCTTGCTGATGGAACTCAGGGTCAGGAGTTCGGTTTCGAGGTCGTGGCGCGCGTCGTTGTCCCGGAATTGCAGGAAACGCTTGGTCTCCACGTGATTGGCCACAAGGTAGAGGTCTATGAACATGGTCTTGAGGTCCAGATTGATGCTCTGGGCGACCATTCTGTTGTGGATGGATTCGTTCAGCTTGAGGGATTTTTCGATGGAGTTCGCTTCCTGTCTGTACAGGAAATAAAGACCTGTCCCAGACAGCAAGGTCAGGAAGAGGACGGTCCCCACAAAACTGCGAAGGGCCAGCGAGGTGTCGGAGAAGTACTTCAGCATGAGGCTCGTTTCCGCGTTGAGTCCTATTGTTTCCGTTTGGAATTACAATATCAGAAATCCTACCCGTCTCGTATTATAATCACAGCTTTTTCTTTTGTGTCGCAACAGATTCGCATTGTTGACGTTATATAAGGAAATATGTCGTGTTTGGCTTGATTATAATTGCCTGTGCATGTTCAACTCGTGAAGATCGCAGACAGGTTGCTGCTGGAAAAATATCGGAGGATATATGTCGGACATGGGCAAACAGACCGTGCTGGTGGTGGATGACGTACCAGCGAATCTTGATCTGCTCGTGGAGACCCTGAAGGACGAGTATCGGGTCCTGGCCGCGCTCAACGGGCGGGAGGCGCTGGATATTGTCCGTACGAGTCCGCCGGATATCATTCTTCTGGACGTCATGATGCCCCACATGGACGGCTATACCGTCTGCCGGACGCTGAAGGCGGACCTGCGTTCCCGAAATATCCCCGTCATCTTCGTCACGGCCCGCGATCAGGAGTCGGATCAGACCATGGGGTTCGAGGTGGGCGGCGTGGATTACATCACCAAGCCGGTCAGCCCGGCCGTGGTGCTGGCCCGCGTGCGCACCCATCTTGCTCTGCACAATCAAAGTCTGGATCTGGAGCGGAAGGTTGCCGAGCGTTCCCGCGATCTCTACGAGACCAGGTTGCAGATCATCCGCAGGCTCTGCGTTGCCGCCGAGTACAAGGACAGCGAGACAGGCCTGCATATCATCCGCATGAGCGGCTATTGTCGGGTCCTGGCCCTGGCTGCCGGGCTGGACCGGGAGGCCGCCGACCTCCTCTACAGTGCCGCGCCCATGCATGACGTGGGCAAGATCGGCATCCCCGACCACATCCTCACAAAGCCCGAGCGTCTCAATCCCGAAGAGTGGGAGATCATGAAGACCCATACGACCATCGGGGCGAAGATTCTCGGCAAACACGACAATCGGCTCATGGTCACGGCTCGGCGGATCGCCCTGGCGCATCATGAGCGATGGGACGGATCGGGCTATCCAGCCGGGCTGTCAGGAGAGGATATTCCCTTGGAAGGACGCATCGTGGCCCTTGCCGACGTGTTCGACGCACTGACCTCAACGCGGCCATACAAGGCCGCCTGGCCCGTGGACAAGGCGTGGAGCTATATCGGCGAGCAGCGGGGCAGGCATTTCGATCCGCGTCTCACGGACCATTTCCTCGACAATCTGGACGCCATTCTCAAGATCAGGGAGGACGTGGGCGACGACGTGCCCGACGAATAGCCGGCTGCGCGGGTTAGGCGTATCGTTTCCGGATCATCTTGAAGAGCGACGGCTTGCGGTCGTATTGATGAATCAGGTGGGCGGCCTGCCCGGATTCGTTCAGGACTTCCCCCAGTTCGTTCACGGCCGGTTCCCCCCTGGTCTGGGCCAGGGTCAGGATCGGTCCCGCATTATCGAACAGGGTCAGACGGTCGAGGGCGTCCGTGTGGATCAGGTGGTTGTGCACCCCCTGGTCGTATCCGGCCATGTATTCGCCCGTTGACGGGGGCAGCAGCAGTTTGGTCATCCGTTCCAGGTAGGCGAGCATGGACGCATGGTCCGCCACGGTGGTCCCGGAACAGGACACGGGCCGGTCCGCGATGGCGTCAAGGGCCTCTTCGCCCAGGTGACCGCGCATCCAACGGGCGTTGAAGGGGCACGAGCCGACCGTGGCCGAGCTGTCCTCAAGGGTGCAGCAGATGCCTTCCGGCCAGGGATAATCGAATGGGTCGCGCTGGAAGACCACGTCGCGCACGTCGGCGATGAGGATGCGATCGTATCGGTGGGCACACGACGTCAGGTAATCCAGATACAGAAAGTAACGCAGTCCGTTGCAGGGCACCGCCTCCAGGCCGGGCCACCGCTCCATGGGCCTAAGTTCGGCACCGTGGGCCCGGATGCGGTCCAGGTCCCGGGTTGTTTCCGACACGAAGAAAACGAGATCGCCCGAATACGCCGCCCTGTCCAGGGAGGCGAGAAACGGGCGAACGTCGCCGTAGTGATAGCCTGCTGCCAGGCCGAGAATCAGGTTCCCGCGGTTCACGGCCTAGTTGCCGGAAGGCTTGCGCTTTCTCCTGCGCCTGCGCCGTTTGGGTCTGGCCTTGGGAGCGCCGTCCTCATCGCCAGTCGGAGCGCTTTCCCGCGCTTCGACGGGCTTGGAAGGCTTGGCGGGCTTGGGAGGCTCGGCGGATTCAGCGGGTTCGGCCGGGCGCTTGCTTTCGGGCTTGGCCGGGCGTTTGCTCTCGGGGTTGGCCGGGCGTTTGCCCTTGGCCTTGGGCGGACGGGACTGTTCCTTGGCCGCCGGGAATTCGTCGGAATCCTCGTCCCGGGCGGGTTTGGCCTGGCGTTGTTCCCTGGGCGCGCTCTCGGGGTTGCGTTTGCGCCCGCCGCGATTGCGGGCGGGACGTTCGCGCTGCGGTTCGGGGGCGGTGTCGGGCTCGGCGGGCTTGCCGTGCAGTGTGGGCTGGTACAATTCGTCCAGGAGCATGGCCAGCAGGGAAAGGGAGTCCTCATGCTCGGCGTAATTCTTGGCGATGGGCAGGAAGCGGGAGACCCGCTCCTGTTGGAGGTTGGTCAGCTTACGGAATCTTTTTTCAAGGATGGCGGTCAGCCGTTCCCCAATGATGGCGGTCACATCGTCATCGGTAGGGTCCTTGATCTCTTCAAAGTGAATCTTGAACCGGGAGGCGATGCGCTCCAGTTCGATCCGCTGAATGACGTCCACCAGGGTGATGGCCGTGCCCGTGGCTCCGGCGCGGCCGGTGCGGCCCGCGCGGTGCACGTAGGACTCGGGGTCCTCGGGCGGCTCCATCATGAACACGTGGGACAGCTCCGGGATGTCGATGCCTCGCGCGGCAACGTCCGTGGCCACCAGGAAGCGGAGCTTGCCTTCCTTGATGCGGGTCATGAGCCGCTCGCGCTTGTTCTGGGTCAGGTCCGATGTCAGCCCTTCCGCGTCGAACCCGAACTGGGCCAGCAGGGCGGCGATGAACTCGACGTTCCGCTTGGTGTTGGAGAAGATGATGGCCGAGGAGGGGTTTTCCAGTTCGATGAGCTTGATGAGCTTGCGCTCCTTGCCCATGGCCGAAACCTCCACGAACTGGTGGGAGATGGCGGAGACGTTGGTTTCTTCTGAAGAAAGACTCAGAAATTCCGGCTTGTACATGAACTCTTCGGCCAGGCGCAGCACGCTGGGCGGGAAGGTGGCCGAGAACATGAAGGCCCCGTCGATGTTGCGGGGCAGATACCGTTTCACCTCGACCATGTCCGGGTAAAAGCCCACGGAGAGCATCCGGTCCGCTTCGTCAAAGATGAGCACGCGCAGGTCGTCGAGGGTCAGGTTGCGGCGCATGAGGTGGTCAAGGATGCGGCCGGGGGTTCCGACAACCAGGTTCGCGCCTTCGCGGAAGGCGTCGAGCTGCTCCTTGTAGCCAACGCCGCCGTATACGGCCACCACCTTGAGCTCGTCGCCGGCCAGCATTCGCGCTTCCTGGGCGACCTGTTTGGCGAGTTCGCGGGTGGGCACCATGACCAGAGCCTGGCAGGTGTGCCGCGTCGGGTCGAGCTTTTCCATGAGCGGCAGGACGAATGCGCCGGTTTTACCGGAGCCGGTCCGGGCCTGGACCATGACGTCCTGATTGTCGAGGAGAAAGGGTATGGCGCGTTCCTGGACCGGCATGAGCTTGTCCCATCCGGCGCGGTCGCAGGCCCGCCGAAGCGTATCGGGCAGGGTTTCGAAGGTTATCGGCGCAGGGCCGTTTTCCGGGGTGTCGGTCCCGTTTTCGGGATGCAGATTGTCGTTTTCCATTTTTACCTACTGTGTGATGTGGATTCCGGCCATGGATTATATTCAGAGAGGACCGGAACAAGAAATTCGTTCGTTGCGGGCAACACTATACCGTATTTGCCCGGTTGTACAATACGGGGCCGCAGGGGTCCCGGGGTCAGTGGACGAACTGCTCGTTGAATATTCGCTCCTCCAGGGAGTGATCGGGGTCGAACAGGACCGTGGCGGGGCGGGAGTGGTCTTCGACCACACGCACCCGTGCCACGTCGCGTACTTCGAAGGAGTCGGCGGCCGCTCCCACGGGTCTGCGTCCGGGGTCGAGGATGTCGAACACCACTTCGGCAGAGTGGGGCAGGAGCGCGCCGTTCCACCGCCGGGGGCGGAACGGGCTGACCGGGGTCAGGGCCAGGACGTTGGACCCGAGCGGGATGATCGGGCCGTGGGCCGACAGGTTGTAGGCCGTCGACCCGGCAGGAGTGGCCACCATGATGCCGTCGCAGACGAGCTTGTCCAGCCGTTCGCGTCCGTTGATGCACACCCGGATGTTGGCCGACTGCTGCGAATAGCGGTGCAGGGCCACCTCGTTGAAGGCCAGGGCCGAGCAGGTCTGCCCCTCGGCGGTGATCGCGGTCATGACCAGGGGGTTGAGGATAAGGTCCTGGGTCCGGTTGAGCCGCTCCAGGAGCTTGTCAGGCTCGAAACGGTTCATCAGAAAGCCTATGGTGCCCCGGTTCATGCCGTAGATGGGGATGCCCGTGTCCATGTAGTCGTGCATGGTCTGGAGCATGAACCCGTCTCCGCCCAACGCCACCAGGGCGTCGGCTTCGTCGGCCGGGACCAGGTTGTAGCGTTCGGCGAGCTGCCTGAGGCCTTCTTGCGCCCTGGGCGAATTCGAGGCCACGCAGGCGATTCTTTCGATTGTCTTCGGATTGTGCATCAAGGGGAGAGGCTCCCGACGGGCGGAAAAGGGACGGGGCCCCCGATGGGGCCCCGATGTTAGCTTAGATTCTGGAATCCAGGGGGATGTAGTTCCTGGGTTCGCGGCCCGTGTAAATCTGGCGCGGACGGTGAATCTTGGTGGTGCCGTCCACGTGGGCCTCGTACCAATGGGCAATCCAGCCGGGCATACGGCCGATGGCGAACATCACCGTGAACATGTTCACCGGGATGTTCAGGGCGCGCAGGATGATGCCGGAGTAGAAGTCCACATTGGGGTACAGCTTGCGTTCGATGAAGTAGTCGTCGCTCATGGCCGCCTCGGCCAGCTCCAGGGCGATGTCCAGCAGCGGGTCGTCGTGGCCCGTGGATTCGAGCATGTCGTGGGCGGCCTTCCGCAGTATCTTGGCTCGCGGGTCGAAGGATTTGTAGATGCGGTGGCCGAAGCCCATGAGCTTGCATTCCTTCTTTTTGACCCTTTCGAGGTACTCGGGGATGGACGTCCCGCCCTCATGAATCTCTTCGAGCATCTGGATGACGCCCGCATTGGCCCCGCCGTGGAGGCGCCCCCACAGGGCGCAGATTCCGGCCGAGACCGAGGCGAACAGGTTGGCCTCGGTGGACTGGACCATGCGCACGGTGGAGCAGGAGCAGTTCTGCTCGTGATCGGCGTGGAGCAGGAAGAAGAGGGTCAGAGCCCGCACTTCGGCGTCCGTGGGCTCGAACTGGCGGTGCGGAATGGAGTGCATCATGTGCAGGAAGTTTCGGCAGTAGGAGAGCTTCGGGTCGGGGTACATGAACGGCAGCCCCTGCGCCTTGCGGTATGACCAGGCCGCGATGGTCCGCACCTTGGAAATGATCTTCGCCGCGGCCCTCAGGAAGTCCTCCTTGGAGGTTATCTCCAGCAGATCGGGATGGTAGCAGCCCAGGGCGTTGATGACGGCGGACAGGATGGCCATGGGGTGCCCGGCGGACGGGAACCCTTCGAAGTGGTGCCTCAATCCTTCGTGCAGCAGCTCCTGCTCGCTCAAAATATCGCGAAATTCCTGGCGTTGGGCCCTGGTGGGCAGTTCGCCGAAGATGAGCAGGTAGGCGGTCTCGATGAACGTTCCGTGCGCGGCCAGGTCCTCGATGGGATAGCCCCGGTAGCGCAGTATGCCGTTTTCGCCGTCCACGAAGGTCACGTTGCTCTTGCAGGAGCCGGTGTTGGCGTACCCCGGATCGAAGGTGATGTATCCGGTCTCGCTTCGCAGGGAAGTGATGTCGATGGCGTGTTCGTTCTCGGAGCCGACGATGACGGGCAGCTCGTAGGTTTGGTCGTCGATGATGAGTTTGGCGGTTTTACCGCTGGCGCATTTGTCGTCTTTGAGCATCTCGTTACCTCTGGAAAATACGTCAAGCCTCCCGACCGTTGTCGGGTTGAATTATATTCGGTCGTCTGGCCTGGTTCCGGTCGGCCCTTGGAGGTCAGGCCGTACCATGCGGTGGAAGCTTCCGATCAAGAGTGGATTTACAATCCAGACCGACTATCTATAATAAAGCAGTTGCAGTGTCAAACGTTGAATTGGCAACAATATCATTAATTCAATTGATTACGGTGTGTTGGTGTCGGAAATTAATCTGTTTCCTGGGGCTGAAAAGGCCGTTTTGCACGGTTTCCCCCCGCAAACCCATCCCGGGGTTGACTTTCCGGTTTATACCCCTATAGGGTATGTAGCGTCGACACCGGAAAGGATGTCCGGTCCGCAAACATCATCAAGACGAGGTTGCAAATCGACATGTCAGAGAAAAAACATGGGCCGGGAACCATAAGCCGTCGCGGGTTCCTCAAGACCCTGGGGGTGGGGGGAGCGGGAGCGCTTATCCCGGCCGCCCCGGTCCTGGCCGCGCAGGAGCGCGTGCCGTCGCCTTCGGACGGCGAACTGGCTACCCTGCTGGACCTGTCCAAATGTATCGGCTGCGGCGCTTGCGTTGAGGCGTGCCGCGAATCGAACGCATCCAAATTCCCGGAGCCGGTAAAGCCGTTCCCGGAGATGCTTCCGTCCCGTCGGGCCAAGCCCGAGGACTGGTCGGACCTGCGCGATGTGGACGACCGGCTGACCCCCTACAATTGGCTTTTCCTGCAAAACGCCGTGGTGGAATACGAGGGCGAGTCATACGACATCAATATACCCCGGCGGTGTATGCACTGCCAGAATCCCCCCTGCGCCAACCTGTGCCCCTTCGGTGCGGCCAACAAGCAGGTTAACGGCCTGACCCGCATCAGCCCGGACCTGTGCATGGGCGGGGCGAAATGCCGCGCCGTGTGCCCGTGGAACATTCCCCAGCGCCAGTCCGGCGTGGGACTGTACCGCCATATCATGCCGCGTCTGGCGGGCAACGGCGTCATGTACAAATGCGACCGCTGCTATCAGCTCCTGGACAAGGGCGCGCTGCCTGCCTGCATTGAGGCCTGTCCGGAGGACGTTCAGATCATCGGCCCGCGCGACGAGATCGTGGCCAAGGCCAAGGCGATGGCCAAGGAGAAGGGCTGGTTTATCTACGGGCTTGAGGAGAACGGCGGAACCAATACATTGTACTTGTCCCCGGTGCCGTTTGAACTCATCGACCAGGCCATAGACAAGGATTCCGGCCGGGGAACCGGCAAGGGGCCGAAGGCCAAGGGACCCGGCAAGGGCGTGAAGAACGCGCTCGGCCCCGGCAAACCGCATATGGGGCCGGTCGAGGACGTCATGGCCGATGAGACCAAATTGGCCACGGCCGCGCTCGTCGCCCCGGTTGCGGGCATCGCCGCCGGAGTGCTCGGCCTGGGGGCCAAGCTCCTGAACAACGACGGGGAGGACGGCCATGAAGACTAGACCCTATTCCGGCTGGATCACCCGGCTGTTCATTCTGACCGTGGCCTCCCTGACCTTTACCGGGTTCATGCAGATGCCGCTGGCCAAGCGATACGCCCTGACCACCATTCCGGGCATGGCCTGGACCGGCGACTTCTTCCTGGTCCACAAGATTCATTACGTCCTCGGGGCCGTGCTCCTTTTCCTCGCGGCTCTGGTCGCGGTCAATTGGCTCAGGAGCTGGAAGAACAAGCTCGCCCTGACCGGCCTGGGGCTGGCCCGCGTCATCGTGGTCGGCGGCCTGATTCTTTCCGGCGCGCTGCGCGTCTACCGCAACCTTCCCGGCGTGACCCTGGACCCGCTCTACATCGTGACTATCGAGTGGGTGCACCTCTCTCTGGTCATGGTCCTGGGCGTTCTGGCGATCGCCGCCCTGGTCCGCAGAACATCGGCCTACGCCGTGCGAAAATAGTTCCATACACACTCCATTCCCATAGCGGAAAAGGGGGCCTTCGGGTCCCCTTTTCTCGTGCCGTCGTTTTCGGCGACGGCGCAAAGGAAAGGCCCCGACACGATTTTGTGCCGGGGCCTTGTGCTGTTAGGTGCGGGGCTTCTCTTTTGCGCGGTCTTTTGTGCGGAGCGGGAGCTCCCGTGAGCAGGGGAGTGAACGCGCCGTTGCCGCGAGCCGCCTTACTTCAGGATCATGTCGTCCACGGATTGCCGCCATGCCTTGGGATGCAATTGGAGGTCGGGGGTGCGGTGCCCCACGGCGATGAGCATGGGAATCCAGTAGTTGTCCGGGATGTCGAACTCCTTGCGCACGGCCTCGCGGTCGAAGCCGTCCATGGGGTGGGTGTCCAGCCCGTGGGCGCAGGCGGCGAACATGAAGGACATGGCGAACAGGCCCGCGTTCTTGGCGGCAAAGGCCAGGGAAGCGTCCGAGGTGTCGCCGTACAGAGCCTTGGTGGTGTTGATGAACCAGTCGCGCTGTTCCGGCTTGAGGTTGTGCTCGAAGTGGCCTTCCAGGGTGGAGTTGCCTTCCTGCCAGCCTGTGCGGTCGCCCAGGACGATGAGTACCACCGGGGCCTCGGTCACCTTGGGTTGATCGAAGGCCAGGGCCCGCAGTGCCGCCTTGCGCGCCGGGTCGCGGACGATTTTGACCTTCCACGGCTGGAGATTGAAGCTGGACGGAGCCTGTCCGGCCTCGGCCAGGACGGTGCGCAGCAGGTCCTCGGGCACGTCCTTGGTGGGATCGAAAAAGTTGATGGCCCTGCGTCGTTCAAGAATCTCGTTGAATTCCATATGGATATCCTCCGGGTTCAATGTCGGGGAGCGGTTGCCTCCCCACAATATAACCACTGTCGGGAAAAAGAAAAGGCCGCCAGGAAGGCGGCCTTTGATTCGTCGTTGTAAAGAAGGGCGGCTAGGGCATCATCGGGGCCATGGGCACCCCTTCGTCGATGTCCAGTCCGCAGATCAGGTTGGCGTTCATCAACGCCTGGCCGGACGCGCCTCGGCAGAGGTTGTCGATGGCCGACAGGATAATCAGCCTGCCGGTGCGGGGATCGACCACCAGGCCGATGTCGCAGAAGACCGTGCCGCGCACGAATCGGGTCTCGGGCAACTGGCCCTCGGGCAGCACGCGGACAAGCGGCTTGTCCGAATAGAAGTCGGTATAGACTCGGCGCACCTCCTCCAGGGAGGTCTCGCCCTTGAGCCGGGTGTAGATGGTGGACAGGATGCCCCGGTCGATGGGCAGCAGGTGGGTGTTGAAGGAAACCGTGATGTCGGTTCCGGCCAGCTTGGAAATTTCCTGCTCGATCTCGGGAGTGTGCCGGTGGGAGGGCAGGCCGTAGGCCTTGAACGAGTCGGCCACCTCGCAGAAGAGGTTGGGCACCTTGGCCCCGCGTCCCGCGCCCGAAGCACCGGACTTGGCGTCGATGACGATGTCGCCGGTCTCGATGAGTCCTGCGGACAGGGCCGGGGCCAGGCCGAGGATGGAGGAGGTCGGGTAGCAGCCGGGGTTGGCGATGAGCCGCGCGCCCATGATCTTGTCGAGGTACAGCTCGGGCAGGCCGTAAACCGCTTCTCCGAGCAGGTCGGCGCGGGTATGCTCCACCTTGTACCATGCCTCGTAGGTGTCCTTGTCGTCGATGCGGAAATCGGCGGAGAGGTCAACCACCTTCACGCCCGCTTCGAGCAGCTCGGCGGCGATCTCCATGGCGGTCTTGTGGGGGACTGCCAGGAAGACCACGTCGCATTCCTCGGCCAGATCGGCCGCGTCGGGCTGGGTGATGACCAGTTCGCCGAGCGGCAGCCGGTTGAGGAAGGGATAGATATCGGCGAGCTTTTTGCCCGCTTCGGACCGGGAGGTGGCCCTGACCAGCTCCATGGAGGAGTGGTGTATCATGAGCCGGGCCAATTCCATGCCGGTGTAGCCGGTGACGCCCACCAGCCCGGCCTTGATGATCTGAGACATTGTCGTTCCCGTTATCTTGTCTTGTTAACGTAAGCCATCCGCAGATTGTACACGATGTCGCACAGCAGCTTCTTTTCTTCGTCGTCCAGGCCGTTGTCGAATTTTCCTTTGAGCATTCCGAGCACGTCGATGGTGTGCTTGGCCAGCTCCTTGTTGAACTCGACTTTGCCGGTGCCCGGGTCGGCCGCCTCGCCCAGGGCGACCATGGCCGAGGACGACAGGGAATACAGGAAAGTTGTGAAATTGATGCCCACGGGGATGCCCTTCATGGGATTTTCTCTACAGGTGTTCTCGGCCATGTTCCTCTCCATGCTGATTGGATGCGGTTGTCACTGACCGATAAGTACGGTCTGGACAGCCGGTAGTCAATACGCGGGCCGACGGATTGGGGATTCGGTTGTGGCGCAACTATGTGCATTATGTGGAATAAGTTATGTACATGGCATATAAATATCGATAGGGTATGGGCAACTGCGTTTGATGGTGGGAGCTTTTTTATTACAACACAACGTAAGGTTTTTGCGATGGATAACTCTGTGTTGCGTTCCATGACGGTCGGTTGCGTTCTTTCCTTTCTTTTCCTTTTTATCGCCGGGTGCACCGGCGAAGACAAAAAAGCCCCGGAGCCGGCGGCCCAGGAGCCGACGCCCATGAAGGTGGTCAAGGCCGAGGTCCGCGATGTGCCCAATTGGGGCGAGTGGGTCGGCCAGATCAGCGCGCATGAAACCGTGGATGTCCGGGCCCGTGTGGCCGGTTTCCTTATCGAGCGGAAATTCGATGAGGGCCGGGCCGTGAAGAAGGGCGACCTGCTCTTCGTCATCGATCCCAAGCCGTTCGAGGAGGAGCTGAAACAGGCCCAGTCCGGTCTGGAATATAACCAGGCCCTGTACGACAAGGCCTCCAAGGATTTGGAGCGGTTCAAGAAGCTTTTCAACGAGGGCGTGGTCAGCCGCGACGAGTTCGAGAGTTATCAGACCCAGGCGGCCACCTATCAGGCCCAGTTGGCCGACAACAAGGCCAAGGTGGAGAACGCCCGGATTCAGCTCGGCTATACCAAGATATATTCCCCCATCAACGGCGTTATCGGCCGTGTGCAGGTGGATGTGGGCAACCTGGTAGGGCAGGGTGAGAACACCCTGCTGGCGACCATTTCCACCACGGACCCGGTTTACGTCAGTTTCAGCGTCAGCGAGAGCGATTACATTCGCGCCATGCGCGACAAGAAGGCGCGGGGGGCCGGAGAGATGCCCATTCGCATGATTCTGGCCGATGGGGGCGAGTATAACCAGCCCGGCAGGTTCGACATGGTCGATCCGACCATTGATCCAAAGACCGGCACCCTGGGCATTCGTGTGCTTTTCCCCAATCCCGACAACATGCTCAAGCCGGGCCAGTACGCCAAGGTCCGCGTTCGGGTTTCCAATCATAGCGACGCGGTGGTCGTTCCGGTCCAGGCGATCATGGACGTTCAGGGCATGAAGTCCGTGTTCCTGGTGGACCCGGACGGGACGATCCGGAACCAGCCGGTCAAGCTCGGTTCCGAGTCCATGAATCTGGCCGTGGTCGCCGAGGGCGTCAAGGCCGGGGAGATGCTCCTTTCCGAGGGCATCAACCGGGTCAAGCCGGGCTTGAAGATCAAGCCGGTCGTGGTGCCCATGGCGTCCGACGGCACGCAGCCCGCCCCCTCCGGGGACGTGGGCGCCGAGGAGGCGCCGGTTCCCTCCGATGGCGGCAAGGCGGCCGACGCCGGAGCGGAGTAGCCCATGTTCGTCCGCTTTTTCATAGATCGGCCCATTTTCGCGTCGGTGGTGGCCATCATCATTCTGTTGGTGGGCGTCCTTTCCCTGTTCGCCCTGCCCATCGCCCAGTACCCGCAGATATCGCCTCCGTCGGTGTCCGTCCGCGCCACCTATACCGGAGCCGATGCCGAGACCGTGGAGCAGTCCGTGGCCTCGCCCATCGAAGAGCAGGTCAACGGCGCGCAGGACATGATGTACATGAAGTCCATCTCGGCCAATGACGGTTCCATGAGCCTGACCGTGACCTTCGAGCTCGGTCGTGACCTTGAGCTGGCCACCGTGGACGTGCAGAACCGCGTCAATCTGGCCACTCCCCAACTGCCGCAGGAAGTCCGCAACACTGGTATTTCCGTGCGCAAGCAGTCGCCGGAGTTCGTACTCATCGTGTCCCTGACCTCGGACAGGCCGGAGTACGACACTCTTTTCCTCAATAACTACGGCAAGATCAATATTTACGACGCGCTGCGCCGCATCGAGGGCGTCGGCGACGTGAACATGTTCGGCGACCTGGACTACGGTATGCGGCTGTGGCTCGATCCGGACAAGCTGACCTCCTACGGCCTGACGGTCAGCGACGTCATCAACGCCGTGGAGGAGCAGAACACCCAGGCTCCGGCGGGCCAGATCGGTCTGCCGCCCACGCCCAGGGACCAGCAGTTTCAGATGACCCTGCGGGTCAAGGGCCGTCTGGCCGATCCCGGGGAGTTCGGCAATATCATTCTCAAGGCTATGGCCGACGGGTCCACCGTGCGCATCAAGGACGTGGCCCGCGTGGAGCTGGGGGCGAAGAACTATTTCACCTTCGCCCGGCTCAACAATCAACCCAACGCCTCCATGCTCATCTACCAACTGCCCGGCTCCAACGCCCTTGAGGTGTCCAGGCAGGTTCGGGCGACCATGGATGAATTGGCCCATTTCTTCCCCGAGGGCGTTAATTATTCCATTCCCTACGACACCACCCGTTTCGTGAACTCTTCCATCGACGAGGTCATGGACACGTTGTACGAGGCCCTTATCCTTGTCTTCCTCGTGGTCTTCGTTTTCCTGCAAAACTGGCGTACGACCATCATTCCCATGGTCTGCGTGCCGGTCTCGTTGATCGGCACCTTCGCCCTGTTTCCGGTGCTCGGGTTCTCCATCAACACCCTGACCTTGTTCGGCCTGGTGCTGGCCATCGGTATCGTTGTCGACGACGCCATCGTCGTGGTGGAGGCCACCCAGCGCAACATTGACGAGGAGGGCATGTCGCCGAAGGAAGCCACGAAGAAAGCCATGAGCGAGGTCACCGGGCCGATCATCGCGAGTACCCTGGTGCTCATCGCCGTGTTCGTTCCCGTGGCCTTCATGGGCGGCATCACCGGCCAGTTGTACAAGCAGTTCGCCCTGACCCTGTCCGTGTCCGTGGCCATCTCGTCGGTCAACGCCCTGACCCTGTCTCCCGCCCTGTCGGCCCTGCTCCTGCGGCCCTACAAGCCCATTCGCGGCCCGCTCGGCTGGTTCTTCGACAAGTTCAACGCCGTCTTCGACTGGTGCACCCGCAAGTACAACGCCGCCGTGGCCTCCATGGTCCGGCGCGCCTTCATGGGCGTGCTTGTGGTGGCCGTGCTTATCGGGGCGTGCGGCGGGCTGTTCGCCATCCTGCCGTCAAGCTTTGTGCCCGACGAGGACCAGGGGTACTTCATCATCAACGCATCCCTGCCCGAGGGTGCTTCACTGGAGCGGTCCGAGGCGGTCATGCGCAAGGTCGAGACGTACCTCAAGGACGCCCCCGGCGTGCACGACTATGTCGTACTCGGCGGGTTCAACCTCCTGACCGGCGCGTATTCGTCCTACACCTCGGCGGTCTTCGTCGTGCTGGACGACTGGGCGGACCGGACATCGCCGGATCTGTCGCTCGCGTCCATCATGGGCAAGGCACAAAAGGAGTTCTGGTCCATCCAGGAGGCGGTCATCATGGCCTTTGCGCCGCCGCCCATCCCCGGCCTCTCGTCCACCGGCGGTTTGCAGTTCGAGTTGCAGGACCGCTCCGGCAATTCGGTGTCCGAGCTGGCCGCCGTGACCAAGCAGTACATAGCCGAGGCGTCCAAGCGGCCCGAGGTGGCGAACCTGTTCACCACCTTCAGCGACGGCGTACCGCAGTACTTTGTCGAGATCGACCGCGACAAGGTCAAGAAGCTCGGGGTGCCGATCTCCGACGTCTTCAAGACGTTGCAGACCTACCTCGGCGGCTATTATATTAACGACTTCAACAAGTACGGGCGCACCTACCGCGTCATGGCCCAGGCCGAGTCGCAGTTCCGCACCCGGCTTGAGGATCTCAACAGGTTCTACATGCGTTCCGCCAGCGGGGAGATGGTTCCGCTGTCCACTTTAAGCAGCGCCAAGCGCATCTCCGGTCCGGAGTACGTGCAGCGTTACAACGTGTTCCGCACGGTGGAGATCAACGCGGCCACCCCGGCCGGGTACAGCTCGGGCCAATCCATGGCCGCCATGGAAGAGGTGGCCCAGCAGACCCTGCCCGACGGGTACGGGTTCGATTGGACCGCCATCGCCTATCAGGAGAAGCAAGCCGGAGGCCAGACCGGGCTGATCTTCGCCCTGGCCATCGTCATGGTGTTTCTGGTGCTGGCCGCCCAGTACGAGAGCTGGACCACGCCGTTCGCGGTCATCCTCTGCGTGCCGCTCGGCATCTTCGGGGCCATGTCGGCCCAGTGGTTGCGCGGACTGGACAACAACGTTTACGCCCAGGTGGGGCTGGTCATGCTCATCGGCCTGGCCGCCAAGAACGCGATCATGATCGTGGAATACGCCAAGGAAAAGCATGACGCGGGCATGTCCCTCATGGAAGCGGCCAAGGCCGCCGCGGCCCTGCGTTTCAGGCCCATTCTCATGACCTCGTTCGCCTTCATCCTCGGCGTCATACCGCTGGTCCGGGCTTCGGGGGCAGGGTCGTCCAGTCGACACGCCCTGGGCACCTCGGTGTTCGGCGGCATGATCGCGGCCACGCTTCTCGGCGTGCTGGTGGTTCCCTCGCTCTATACCGCCGTTCAGGGTGCCGGCTCCCGGCTTGGAGGGCTCCTGCGGCGCGGAGGCATCGCCAACAAGAAGGAATAATCGAATGGTCCGTCAACGTTTGTGAATATTAGGCCGCCCTGAGGCGGCCTTTTATTATTTTTCTTCGGGCATCTGAAAATAATCCTGTCGAGTTGACGGAAAAGAATAATCTGATACCGTTTCAGCATGGAGAATTGTGACATGGGTTCAACGATCGGTAGGGTTGGAAGGCGGCTGGCAGGCGTCGTGTTGGCCGTTTTGCTCCTGACTGGTCTTACACCTGCACAGGCCTCCGAGCCATTGCGTGTGGCCTATCCGGATTTCTGGCCTTTTTTCACCAGAACCGGGGAAGGGTACATGACCGGCTTTTTCTTCGAGATCGTCAACGAGGCGCTCTGTCGAATGGGTATCGGGGCCAAGTGGCGGAAATACCCATGGAGCCGATGCCAGGCCCTGGTCCAGTTGGGAGAGGCGGACGCCATGATTACCGTGCCCACTGCCGGACGACGGGTCTATACGGTGACGCATTCCGACCCGTTTTACGTGAAACAGCTCAGGGTTTTCACCACCGTGGACCACCCCAGATTGGCCGAGATCAGGCGAATGCACTCCATCGACGATATATTCCGTTTGGGGCTTGTGGTCGTCACGTATCACGGCAACGGTTGGAGCGACGAGCATATTCGCTCTCGGGGCATCAAAACCTATGAATCTCCCCAACTCAAGAACGTATGGCTTATGCTGGCCAATCACCGGGGAGACATCGTCATCGAGTGGCCCATGGCCGCATGGCCTCAGATCAAGGCGGGCGGAGTGACGAGCCGTATCGTGGAAACCGGCGTCTCCTTGGAGGGAATGCCCTTCCATTTGCTTATCAACCGCAACAGCCCCTATGCCGACCGGCTTCCGGAATTCAATCAGATAATCAACCAAATGCGCGCCGAGGGCCGTCTCGACGCCATCATCGCCAAGTACGTGGACATCCCGTAGCCCCGAGGCCGGGCCGGAAAAGAAAAGGAAAGCCCCGTTTAGCGGGGCTTTTTGCATAGGCATATCTATATTTAAATTAATAATATATTGAATATTTATTTAACATGCTATATATATACAGCAATTCATACATTAAAGGAGGCCTAGAAAATGAGATACTACGTCAACAAAAATGCACAACCCACCGGCGAACATGAGGTGCACACGATCTCCTGCCGGTACAAACCGTTGTCGGAAAATTGTATCTACCTCGGAGAGTTCTCGAATTGTCATGACGCGCTCAGGGAGGCCCGCAGGTACTATGACAACGTCGACGGGTGTTATTATTGTTGCAACCAATGCCATACCAAATAGCCCGGTAGGACAATGAGAAAGCCCCGCAACGCGGGGCTCTTTTTTTGTCAATGTCTATGGACGTCGACGGGGGGGCCGGGGCCGGAAGTCGTTAATGCGCTTCGGCCCAGTTTTTTCCCACGCCCAGGTCGACTTTGAGCGGCACGTCCAGCTTGGTCACGTTTTGCATGATCTCTGTCAACCTCGCTCCGGCGGGATCGATGTTCGCGGCCGGGACCTCGATTATGAGCTCATCGTGAACCTGAAGGATCAGCCGGGCCTCAAGTTCCTTGAGCCGCTTGTCCTTGTAGGTCTGGACCATGGCCATCTTGATGATGTCCGCGGCGGAACCCTGAATGATGGTGTTGACGGCCTGACGGCGGGCCTGGGCTGCAAGCTGGTTGTTGCGGGAGTGCAACTCGGGCAGGAGGCGGCGGCGTCCGGCAAGGGTCGTCACGAAGCCGTGCGTCTCGGCGTCCTTGACGATGGTGTCGTAGTACGCCTTGAGGGTCGCCATTTTTTCGAAGTATTTCTCCGTGAATTCCTGGGCCTCGGTCTGTTTGATCTGGAGTTCGCGGGCGAGCTTCTGCACGCCCATGCCGTAGATCAGGCCGAAGTTGATGGTCTTGGCCCCGCGCCGTTCATCGGACGTCACATCCTTGATGTCCTTGTCATGGATGAGCGCGGCCGTGCGCGCGTGGATGTCCTCGTCGTGACGGAAGGCGTCGATGAGCGCCGGGTCCTGGGAGAAATGGGCCAGGACGCGCAGTTCGATCTGGGAATAGTCAGCCGCGGCCAGCAGGTTGCCGTCCGCCGCGTTGAAGCAGGCGCGCATTCTCGGCCCGTGCACTCCCCGGATGGGGATGTTCTGCAGGTTTGGCTGGGAGCTCGACAGCCTGCCGGTGGCCGTGGAAAGCTGGTTGAAATGGGTGTGCAACCGCCCGTCCGCGCCGACCATCTTGGGAAGCGGCTCCAGGTAGGTGGAGCGCAGCTTTTCGAGCATACGGAATTGGAGCACCGCGTCCACGATGGGATGCTGGCCCCGAATCTTTTCAAGCACCTGGTTGGCCGTGGAGCGCAGACCCGTGGACGTCTTGGACCCGGCCTTGATGCCGAGGCGGTCGAAAAGGACCACGGCGAGCTGTTGGCTTGAGCGGATATTGAATTCCTCGCCAGCCAGTTTGATGATGGTTCGGGTCAACTCGTCGAGCTGGCCGTTCACATCGTCCAGGAAGGACTTGAACTCGTTGGGGTCGATGGAGATGCCTGCCCGTTCCATGGCCGTAAGCACAGGGATGAGCGGCAGTTCCAGTTCACGCATGAGTGTGTTCAGATGCGCGCCCTCCACCTGGCCCCGGATGCCCGCCATGTAGGCCAGCGCGGCCAGTCCCTGGGACTGCGGGTGCAGTCCGCGAACCGCTTCCGCAAATTCAGGACGGCCATCCTGGAACATGGACTGGCGGAGACGCGCCCAGGTGTAATTGCGCGCCTCGGGATCGAGAAGATATGCGGCCAGGCTCAGGTCGAACCATTGGCTCGACAGGATGTGGCCCCAGGCTTTGTCCGCGCGGAGCAGGTCCTGCACGCTCGGCGTGGCGATAACCGAGGCGTGCTCGATCTTGTGCATCAGCTCTTCGGCCGGACCCGTGTAGCGGTATTCCTGTCCGTTCAGGCCCACGAAAAAGGCGTCGTCCTCAAAGGTCAGCCCCACATCTTCGCCGCCGAACTCCGGCAGGTCTTCAACGGTTTTCGCCACGTTCACATCCAGCGGTTCAGCGGGCGTTGTGTTGGCGGGCGCGCCGCCGAACAAGGAATACTGTTCGGTCGTTCCTGCGGGCGCGGGTTTGGAAGCGGGCTTGGGCGTGGAAGCGAGCGGGGCCTGGCCTGCGCGGCTGACCGCGTCCTTGGGCAGGATTCGCTGCAACCCGCGCAGCTCGTATTCCTCGAAATAGGCGTTCAGGGCGTCCAGGTCCGGCGGCTGGAGGAGAAACTCGTCCACATCCTGTTCGCAGCAGTTGGTTTTCATGCGCGTCAGGTCCCGGTAGAGAAAAACATTGTCCAGCTCGGGCTCCACCTTGGCCCGTAGCTTGTCCGGCAGCTTGTCCAGGTTGTCGCGAAGCTCTTCGAGGGTGGGGCCGGTAGCGGCGAATATCTTGCGCGCCGTCACCGGGCCGACCTTGGGGATGCCGGGGATGTTGTCCGCCGAGTCGCCGATCACGGCCTGGAAGTCCGGCCAGGTGGTCGGTTCCATGCCCTCGGCCTCGCGGAAGGAGTCCAGGGTGTGGATGGTTTCCTTGCGGCCCATCTGGCTGACCATGACGACCCGGTCGTCGAGGCACTGCTTGATGTCCTTGTCCGAGGCCAGGATGATGATCGGCCGGTCCGCCTTGTAGCGGCTGGCCAGAGAGCAGATGCAGTCGTCCGCCTCCACGCCGTTGGTGACCAGCAGCTTGATGCCGAGCAGTTCCACGCCCCGGCGCACGGGCTCCACCTGTTCGACCAGGGGCTCGGGCATGGCCGGCCGGTTGGCCTTGTATTCGGGATACGCCTCGTTGCGGAAGGTCGGGCCTTTGCCGTCCATGAGAAAGGCGACGTGCCCGGGCTTTTCGTCCTTGAGCAGGTTCATGAGCACGCGCATGACCGTGTTGATGGCGTTGGTCGGGAACCCGTCCGAACGGGACAGGTCCGCGCGGGCGTAAAAGGCCCGGTAGAGCAGGGCGGTTCCGTCGATGAGGTAGACAGGGTCCTTATCGAAATTGAGGCGTTCTTTTAACGACATAGATATGAGGGGGGTAGGGGTTAGATGCGGCGGATGGCGGATTTTCGTCCGTGGCCGAGCCGTTTGAGCATGAAGATTTCCGGGTCCACGCCTTCCAGTTCGGACAGGTCGACCTCGGCCCTGGCGGCCTGCTGGTGTCCACCGGCGGAACCCAGGCCGTTCATGAGCTTCTGGGCCATTGTGCCCATGTCGCGCCGCAGTCCGTCGCCGCGGAAGATGCACACGAGCTTGCCTTCGGCCGTGCCCGAGACCACCACCCAGGGGACATTGTGCACGCGGGTGAAGAAGTCGGCGACAATGACCAGGATGTCCGGGTTGTCCACGTTGCCGCAGTGGGCGAACAGCCCGTGGCCGATACGACGCAGGTTGTAGAAGGCGCGGGAGAAATAGCGCATCCAGTCCAAGTGGAATTCACTGCGGCTGATTCGGTTCATCAGCTTGGAGTCTGCGAATTTGTTCAGGTACTTGAAGGCGGCCATGTCCGCGTCGATGAATTCGCGCTCAAAGGTCTTGGTGTCGCAGCGGATGCCGTACATGAGGGCCGTGGCCAGCAGCTTGGCCGGACGGATTTTCATGTTGTAGAGGTATTCGGTCATCATGGTGCAGACCGCGCCGTATTTGGGGCGGATGTCGACGAATTCGGCCTGGACCAGGTTGTCCTGCTGAATGGGGTGGTGGTCGATGACCACCGAAAAGTCGAACTGCTTGAACTCCGGGTTGTGATGAGGCTGGGAGTCCACCAGGGCGAATTTGTCGTATTGGGCCGCGAGATTGGGGATGAGCTTCTGCGTGGGGATGCGGCAGTACCGGATCATGGACAGGTTGTCGGGCCGCTTGATCTCGTTGATCTGCGCGATGGCCGCGGCGTTCACCCGACGGGTCATGATCCGTTTCAAGGCCAGCGCCGAACCCAGGGCGTCCGGGTCGGCATTAATGAGAATCAGCCAGTTGTCTTCCTTGTTGAACAGGCTGAGGAGTTGGTCGACCTGTTCTTCAAGTTGTCGAAAAAGTGCCACGTATTATCCCTGTTTCAGGGTTAACGGCAGCCCGGCCGCAACCAGAAACGCCTGGTCGGCCTGAACGGCGACAGCTTGGTTGAGCGCGCCGAGGCTCCGCACGAAGGCCCGGACCTGACTGCCCGCAGGCAACGGTCCAAGCCCTGTCTCACAGGAGACGAGTATCAAATCCGTGGAGCCCCAGTTGTTGAGAACTGCTATGAATTCTTCAACTTTTTCCGGCTCACATCCGGCTTCCCGGCAGGAGAACAGCCAATAATCAAGGCTGTCCACCAACACGGCCGGAAATGTCAATTTAGCCTTTTGGAGCGTATGAGGCAAGTCCTCGGCGACTTCCGCCACTTCGATATACGGAGTCCGGCTTTTACGGTGTTTGCGAATTTGTTCGCGGAACTCCATGTCCCGAGCCTTTCCGGTGGCCACGAACAGGGCCGGACCGGAGGTTTGGGCGAGCAGATCGAGGGCAAAATCGGACTTTCCGGATTTGTTGCCGCCGAGTACCAGGGTAATCATTTATTGTCGCTCCATTGCGAAAACCATTGGGCGAAGAGATCCAGGGAGTCGAACAGCTCCTCTTTGCGGAAGACTTCAAGGGTCAGGGTGATGTCCGAGGTCCGATCTATCAGGTGCCGCAGCAGGACCTGTCCCACCGGGTCCAGCTCGCGCAGGGGCCAGTGGCGCATGTCCCGCTCGGCCCCGTAGACATGCAGCATTCGAACGCGCTCCCAGAGGCCGGGCAGTCGGAGAATGTCGCGTTGTCCGTAAGCCAGGATATGGCCTATGTCCAGGCAGGCGGAGAAGCCGCCCTCGACGACTTCGTCCCATACCGGGGTCAGGCTGCACAGGCCCACGTTCTCGATGAGGAAGCGGGACGGTGGCACGCCCTTGTCCCGCAGCCGGTCAGCCAGGGCAGGAAGCATGTCGGGCGCGGTTGGCGGATGCAGTACGTAGGCATGGGGCGAGACCAGGGCGAGCTTGTCGATCAGCCCGTCGATCTTTTGCCAGACCGTGTCGATGCCCGCTTCCCACGGCAGGTCCAGCGGCATGTGCACGTGCCAGGAGCAGGGCAGGTCTGCCAGCCAGGGCGGCAGGTCCTCGTCGGTGTAGGCCAGGCAGGATTCGGTTTCGAAGAACAGCAGCGCGATCTCAGGGAAAAAATCGGCCAGGAACAGGCTGTTTTCGGCCACCCCGGCGGGCAGCACGGCCGAGGGCGCGGCCAGATTGAACGGGAAGCGCACATTCCACTTCTCCTCGACGTCGCGCACGGAGGGAAGGTCGGGACGCGCTGATTCGTCTTTGGCCTTTCGGGCCTCGGGCGGGAATCCATTCGGTTTCCGGGAATTAGAATTTTGGTGCATGGCGTTTGCGGCGCGCCGTCCGGATGGCGGGCGGCGTGGCGGGGTTTGGGCTATGGCCGTGTATAGAGAATTGCTTCAACATCGGTTTCACACCTTGGATGTTTACCGCCGGTTACACCGGCTCGGCGTCTTCGCGTCCCGCAGATCATGCGGAGCGCGAAGGTGTCGCTTCTTTCTCTAGTCGAGCAGGCCGAGCTGCTTTTCCTTGGTCACCTTGCGTGCGGCCAGGGCTGATTTGGTCAGGAGTGCCTCGGGGATTTCCCGCAGATAGCGTGACCTCGGCAGGGACAGGGTCCTGCCGAAGAGCTGTCTTTCCTGGGCGTAGGTGAGATAGAGATTGCGCCGCGCGCGCGTCATACCCACGTACATGAGGCGGCGTTCCTCGTGGAAACGCTGCCCCCGGCCGGGGGTCAGAGTGATTTTTGCGGTGAGGAGGTCCATGCCCGCGAACGGCAGGATGCCTTCCTCGCAGGCGGGCATGAATACGGCTTCGAATTCCAGCCCCTTGGAGGCGTGCAGGGTCATGATCTGGACCTTCTCCGCGGTTCGGCGGACAAGTTCCAGCTCAGTCTGCAACGAGACCCAGTTGACCAGTCCCTGCCAGCCGCCGCGCCGGTCGAACTCGGCCTTGAGTTCCTTGAACTGGCGGCTGTCCCAGAAGAACTGGTCGAAGGGAGGGGTCTCGTTCAGGTAGGCGGCCAGGCCGACGGGGCCCTTGGCCAGAATGTGGTCCGGAATCTCGATGGTGTCTTCCACACCGGACAGGGTCATGCCCAGAAATTGTTGCGCGGCCTTGAGAATGGCGGCCACGCGCGGCTCAAGCCAGAACCCTTCCAATTCGGGGGTGGACACGGGCACACCGGCGCGCTTGAGCGCCTTTTCGATGGTCGGGATGAGCTGCTTGAAGCGCACCAGCACGGCGATGTCGCCCGGAGCCATGTCGCCGCCTCCCTCGTTGTCCGCGATGGAGTGGCTGGTGGCCCCGATGAGCCCCTTGATCTTGTCGCTGATCCAGGTGGCCTCATGCAGGGAGTCCGGGGCCTCGAACATGTGCATGGTGGCGGTGATGTCCTTGCGGGCCGTGAGGCGTGGCGAGTCCGGGAAAAGGTTGCCCGCGCCATCAAGGATGGTCTGGCCCGAGCGGTAGTTGTCGGTCAGGGTGATGGATTTGATGTTCGGCCACAGCCCCTTGAGGTGTTCCTCCACATTGCCCACGGCACCCCGGAATCCGTAAATGGACTGCTTGGGGTCGCCGATGAAGAACAGTCCCTCGCCCGCGGTTCCGGCGATACCCTTGATGACGGCCAGTTGCAGGGGGCTGAGGTCCTGGACCTCGTCCACCAGGACATGGCTGTAGGGCATGTGGAAAGTGGGCGCGCCGCTCTGTTCGAGCATGAACTCCAGCAGGTCGGTATAATCGACCAGGTCCCAGTGGTTTTTCTGGTTGCCGTAGTTGATGTGCGCCTCGGCCAGATTCTCGGGCAGCTCGGTCAGCTGCTCCCGGGCCAGGAGGTACTTGTTCCAATAGTGATTGAGGTTCCTGCCCGAAAAATTCGGGTTGACCTCGACGAAAAGTTTTTTGGCCGCGTCCTCGGGCACCACGATGGGCGTCTCGGAATAGGCGTGCTTCCAGTAGTCGAAGCACAGGGAATGCAGGGTGCCCGCCTGGGGCATCTCGGCATTTTCGCCGCGAAGGGCGTGCAGCCTGTCGCGCATTTCTTGGGCGGCCCGCTTGGTGAAGGTCAGGGCCAGGATGCGCTTGGGGTTGACGCCTTCGTCCATGAGCCGTTCCACCCGTCCCATGAGGGTCTGGGTCTTGCCCGTGCCGGGACCGGCAAGGACAAGCACCGGGCCGGGGCCTGCGTCGATGGCTTGCTGCTGGCCCTGGTTGTAGGACAGCGGCACGGCCTCGACCTTGGGCCTGGAGACGGTGCTGCAGGGCGTGGTCAGACCGGGATCGGGCCGGGTCTCGGGTCGGGGAATATGGATCAGTTCGCCTCCGTTCTTGATCTCGGCCCGTTCCTTTTCCGAGAAGACCGAGATAACGCCGAATTCGCCGTCGAATCCGGCTTTGCGGATGACCTGCCCGTCGCGCATCCGGGTGATGCCTTCGGCCAGGTGACAGGAAAAGCGGTTGAGATCCTCGGCGGGTGCCCGCTGGAGGATGTCGAGTTCGTTGCCGAACTCTCGAATGAGCTTCATGTAAAGGTGGTTGACCTTCTTGGAGCCCGGACCGACGCCGAGCACCTCGGATAGGATCTCCTTGAGCGGAATGAGCGAGACGAAGCCGGGCGCGCCCGCAGGCTGGACCGGCTCCTCGCGGTCCGCCAGTTCAAGCACGCGGTTGTATACGCCCACGGTCACGGGCTTGCCGCAGACCGGGCAGATGCCGTCGCGGGCGATGGTCTCGTGGGGATCCATGGATACGCCGCATTTGCGGTGGCCGTCCATGTGGTACTTGCCCTCCTCGGGGAAGAATTCGACTGTGCCAAGAAACTTGTTCCCCAGCCCTTCGCCGCGCAGGGCGCGGTAGATGCCTTCATAGGAAATTTCGCCGCGGAACAGGTTGGTTTCCCGGCCGAGCTTTTCGCCGGAGTGGGCGTCGGAGTTGGAGATGAGCCTAATGCGGTCCAGTTCGGACCAGGTCCAGTTCATTTCGGGGTCCGAGGAAAGTCCGGTCTCCATGGCGAATATTTCCTCGGCGTAGTCGCCGAAGCATTCGCGGATGGAATTGAAGCCGGATTTGGAGCCGAACAGGGAGAACCACGGCGTCCAGATGTGGGCCGGGACCAGGAACGCCTGCGAGTGGGTGTCCAGCACCAGGTCCAGAAGATCGCGGGAGTCCAGTCCGAGGATGGGACGGCCGTCCGAGGCCAGGTTGCCCACTTCGCCGAGCCTTTCGTTGAATTTGTATACCGCATCCAGGTTGGGCATGAAGACCAGGTTGTGCACCTTGCGGACCTTGCCGCCGCGCTTGTAGATCGAGCTGATCTCCGTCTGGAGCATGAAACGGGTGCGGCCGGGAATCTCTCCGTCAAAGGTCGGGATTTCCTTTTCCAGCCCGTCGGGTTCCCTGAGGACGAAAAGGCCCTTGCCGTTGTCCTCCAGTTGCTCTTCGATTTCGGCCAGCCATTCGGGGTGGGTGAAGTCGCCCGTGCCAAGGACGGAAAGTCCCTTGAGACGACCCCAGGCAGCCAGGTTCCGGATGGTCAGGTTCTTGCTGGTGGCACGCGAAAAACGGGAATGAATGTGCAGGTCGGCGGTGAATCTTTCCATGGACTGAACAGTATAGGTATCCTCCTATTATTGCAACCCGTCGTCGGCCCAAAATGGGTTGACGATATTGTTTGTTGCAGATACAACTTTCGCCATGAATTTTGACCGTCTGAATCCAAGGGAATCCGTTGGTTTCCTTTCCTGGAAGGCGTCCCGCGTCTTTGCCAACGATCTGGCTGCCCGCTTCGCCGAAGCGGGGGTCAAGGTCACGGTGGAGCAGTGGCGCGCCTTGTTGCCCGCGTACAAGACCGACGGGCTGACTCAGGGAAGGCTTTGCGATATGCTTTCTCAGGAAAAAACCGGTGTCAGCCGTCTTGTGGCGGCCCTGGAAAAACATGGCCTCGTGCGCCGTGAGCCGGGGAACGACGACCGAAGGGTCAAGTGCATATACATTACCAGGAAGGGTCGTGAACTGGTGGATTTCACCATGGACATAGTTTTAGAGAGTCGTGCCGCGATAGTCAGGCACGTGGACCCGGATGATCTCGCCGTGTGTAAGCGGGTCCTGTGGGAGCTCATCGAACCCCACCTGGACGAAGCCTGTTGCATGAGGAACGAATCATGTTGAAATTGGGGGCCGGGGGGCAGAAGTGGCTGAAGGGACTGCATTTGTGCACGGCCGCCTGCTGGGTCGGGGGCGGCATCGCCCTGATCCTTCTCTATTTTCTCAAGCCGGGCGCGACCGATGGGCGCGAGCTCTACGGTATGAATCGGGCCATCCATCACGTGGACATGGCCGTGGTGGTCGTGCCGGGCGCCTTTGGTTGCCTGCTTACCGGCCTGGCCTATTCCCTGTTTACCGGATTCGGATTTTTCCGGCACGGCTGGCTGATCTTCAAATGGATCGTCACGGTTACGGCCATTGTCTTCGGTACAGTCTGCCTCGGGCCCTGGGAAACGGCGATGATGCACATCTCCGGCGAGCTGGGCATGGACGCGCTACGTGACGGAGCGTACCTGTTCAATCAGAAAATGAATTTCATCTGGGGACTCGTCCAGGTTGCGGTCCTGGTCGCCACGGTTTTTGTGTCTGTTTTCAAGCCCTGGAAAAACTTACGGAAGAAGAGTGAGTGATGAAGAGATTCCTGAAGAGTGCGGCAGTCTTTTTTCTAGCGGTCCTGCTGGCCGTTCCGGCCTTGGCCCAGGCACCGGGCGCGAGTCCCGCGTCCCCGGTGGTCACGGCCAAGGTGACCACGGGCGACATGGCCCCCCAGACCGAGTTCATCGGAACGGTTTATTTTTCGGAAATATCCAACGTGGCGGCCGAGGTCGCGGGCAAGGTCGTTTCCCTGGGTGTTGAGGACGGACAAAGGGTCAAGCAGGGCGCTCCCCTGGTCTCCCTGTCCTCGGACATTCTGGACCGCAGCATCGCCAACGGCCGTGCTCTCATGGACCAGGCCCAGGCCGACTTCGAGCTGGCAAAGCGAGAAAACGAGCGGACGACCAAACTCTTCAAGAGCCGCACCGTGGCCGAGGGCGAATACGACTCCAAGCGGTTGGCCGCCCTGTCTTCCGAGAAGAAGATGATCGCGGCCAGGGCCATTCTCAACCGGCTGCTCATGGAGCGCGAGAAGAAGACCATCCGCGCGCCCTATGACGGAGTGGTCCTGGAGCGCAAGGTGTTCCGGGGCGATTGGGTGTCCGTTGGCTCGGTCGTGACCGTCATGGCCCGCGACGAGGATTTCGATGTGGTGGTCAACGCCCCGCGCGAGGCCTTCGGCGTGGTCAGGCCCGGCCTGAAAGTGACCGTCAACGTGGCGGGCAAGGACGTGCCCGGCACGGTTTTCGCGGCCATTCCCAAAGGCGACGTGGCCACCCGCACCTTTCCGGTCAAGATTCGCGTACATAACGACGGCTCGCTGGCGGAGGGCATGGAGGCCCGTGTGGTCCTGCCCCAGGGGCTGGGCGGCAAGACCTTGATCGTGCCTCGCGACGCGGTCATCTCGGCTCGCGGCCAGATGGTCGTCTGGGCCGTGGTGGACGGCAAGGCCGTGCCCATGCCCGTTTTCGTGGTCGGCTATCGAGGCATGGACGCCGGGGTGAAGTCCAAGACCCTTCAGGAGGGCATGGACGTTGTGGTCAAGGGGAACGAGCGGCTCCAGCCGCAGCAGCCCGTGGCCGCGCAACCCTTGAAACGGCAGTAGGGAGGTCCCGTGGATATCGTCGGAACCGCCATACGAAAACCCGTCGCCGTCCTGGTGGGCGTCATCCTTGTCGTCATGTTCGGCGTGGTGGCCCTGGTCGGGCTGCCGTATCAGCTTTCGCCCAACGTGACCGAGCCGGTCATTACCGTGACCACCACTTGGACCGGGGCCACGCCCTACGAGATGGAGCGCGACGTCATCGAGGAACAGGAAAAGGTGCTCAAGGGCATCCCCGGCCTGATCCAGATGGAGAGCTCCAACTACAACGCCCGGTCCGAGCTTACCCTCAAATTCGAGATCGGCACCGAGATCGACAAGGCGCTCCTGCGCGTGTCGAACAAGCTCGACGAGGTGCCGAGTTATCCGGACGACGTGGATCGGCCGATCATTTCCGCCACGGGCGCGTCCACCTCGCCGGTCATCTGGCTGACCCTGGAGACCCTGCCCGGCAACGACAAGGATGTGACCACTTACCAGACGTTCTTCGAGAACGACATACGCCAGTATATCGAGCGTGTGGAAGGCGTGGCCGATTTGTTCGTGGGCGGCGGGCGCGAGGACGAGATGGACATCATCGTCGATCCCGTGAAGCTGGCCTCCTACAACCTGACCACCACCGAGCTTATCCGTGTGCTTCAGAGCGAGAACGTGTCCGTGTCTGCGGGCACCCTGGGCGTGGGGCGGCGCGACTTCCGCATCCGCACCCCAGCCGAGTTCAAGAGCCCCGAGGACATCGAGTCCGTGGTTATCTCCTCGTCCGGCCAGTTCCGCGTGACCCTCGGCGACGTGGCCACTGTGGCGCGCGGCAACGAGAAACACACTGTGGCCATGCGCCACAACGGCAAGACCGGCATGGTTGTGGGCATCCGGCCCGAACCGGGCGTTAACGTCCTGACCATGACCGACGACGTCCACAAGGTTATCCAGGAACTCAACGACGGCCCCATGGCCGATCAGGGCGTGCGCTTCAACTGGATTTACGATCAGCGGCCGTACATCAACGGCGCCATCGATCTGGTGAAGCAGAACATCCTCATCGGCTCGGCCCTGGCCATCGTGGTCCTGTTCGTGTTCCTCCAATCCTTCAGCTCGACCATCATCGTGGCCGTCTCCATCCCAGTGTCCATTATCGGCGCGTTCATCATGTTCGCGGCGGCCGGGCGGTCGCTGAACATCGTCTCCATGGCGGGCATCTCGTTCGCCGTGGGTATGCTCGTGGACAACGCCATCGTGGTTTTGGAAAACGTGGACCGGCATCGGCGCATGGGCAAGCCGCCCTTCAAGGCGGCATATGACGGAGCCAGCGAGGTCTGGGGCGCGGTGCTGGCCTCCACCCTGACCACTGTGGCCGTGTTCCTGCCCGTGGTCTTCATGGAGCAGGAGGCCGGGCAGTTGTTCAAGGACATCGCCATCGCCGTAACCTGCGCCATCGCTCTGTCCATGCTCGTGTCCATTTTCGTCATTCCCATGCTGGCCAATCAGTTCTATCGCATCGCGGACACCAGAAAGTCGCGGCGCGAAGTTGCAGACGGACCGAGGACCCCGGCCGGGCTGTCCATCGCCAAGCGCGTGCTCAAGCCCCTGACCGTCTTTGGCGGCAAGCTGGCCGACGGGATCGTCGCGCTGCTTTCCCTGGCCATCGACAACTGGAAATCACGATTGGTCACCGTTTTGGGACTGACTGCCGTGTCCGTGCTCATGGTCGTGAGCATGTTCCCCAAGATGGAATACCTGCCCCAGGGCAACCGTAACCTCATCCTGAATATCCTTATCCCGCCGCCGGGCCTCTCCTACGAGGAACGCGACGACATCGGGAAGTACATCTTCGACGAGGTGGAGCCGTACTTCCGCGAGGAACAGGACGGCAAGCCCGGCGTGCAGGACCTCTTCTACGTGTCCGCGCCGACCATCAACCTCTTCGGCGCCATCTCCACCCAGGAGCAGAACGCCAAGCCGCTCATTCCCATGTTCTCGGGGATCATTCACTCCATCCCGGGCATGTTCGGCGTGTCGCTGCAGGCGTCCATATTCGAGCAGGGGCTGGGCGAGGGGCGTGTTATCAACGTGGACTTCTCCGGCAACGACCTCAATCAACTCGTGGCCGTGGCCGGGACCATGTTCGGCATGACCATGCAGACCATTCACGGTGCGCAGATCCGTCCCATTCCGTCCCTGGAGCTCCTTTATCCCGAGGTCCGCTTCCACCCGTACCGCGACCGGGTCAAGGCCGTGGGCCTGACCTCCGAGGAGTTGGGCACCGCGCTCGACGTCATCCTGGACGGCCGGAAGGTGGGCGATTTCAAGGAGGAGGGGAAGAAGAAGATCGATCTGGTGCTCAAGGCGTCCGCCAAGGACGTGGCCACGCCCGAGGAATTGTACTCCCAATTGGTGGCCACTCCCAACGGGTGGGCCGTGCCGCTTTCCTCTCTGGCCTCCATGGAGAATACCTACGGCGTGACCGAGATTCGTCATCTTGAACGCCAACGGACCATCACCCTGCAGGTCACTCCGCCCGTGGACATGCCCTTGCAGTCGGCAATGGAAATCATCGAGCAAAAGCTCATTCCCCAGGTGGAGCAGACCGGGCTCATGCACGGCGTGGCCGTCCGGTTGTCCGGCGCGGCCGACAAGCTCAGCGTGACCCGCGACGCCCTGAAGTGGAACTTCATTCTGGCGCTCATTATCACGTATCTGCTGATGTCCGCGCTCTTTGAGAACTTCATCTATCCGCTGATAATCATGTTCACAGTGCCCCTGGCCGGTGCGGGCGGATTCCTGGGCCTGCAACTTGAAAACCTGCTCATTGCGCCGCAGCCGCTCGACATCCTGACCATGCTCGGGTTTGTCATCCTCATCGGCGTGGTCGTGAACAACGCCATTCTCATCGTCCACCAGTCGCTTCGCAACGTCCGGGAACAAGGCATGGACTACAAGGAAGCCGTGCTCGAAGCCACCCGGACCAGGTTGCGGCCCATCTACATGTCCGCCACCACCTCGGTTTTCGGAATGCTCCCCCTGGCCGTGGCTCCCGGCCCCGGCTCCGAGCTGTATCGCGGCCTGGGAGCGGTGGTTCTGGGCGGGCTGGCCTTGTCCACAGTCTTTACCGTGTTCGTCATTCCGGCCCTGCTCATGTTCGTCATCCCCATGGAGAAGCGGGGCGGCAAGCGCGAAGAAGCCTGATCGCATCCTACAAGCAAACAAACGGCCCGCCATGTTCGTCATGGCGGGCCGTTTTATTTTGCGGCGATCGCGGATTAATCGTTCGCTCGGGTGGGGTTGTCCAGGACTCGCTCCACCGCGTCCCTGATTCGGGACCGGATTTCGTAATCCGAGATGCGGTCGGAGAGGACGATGGACCCGGCCTGGGCATAGGCGGCCGGGAGCAAATTCAGGGTCAGGGCGTAGATGTCCTGGATGTCGAGGTCCTCGAAAATATAGTCTTCGTAATATTCCTCGATGATCTCCGGGATCAGCGTGGCAACCCGGCTTTCATTGCGGTTGGCTATTTTGGAGACGTCCACCCCGCGTATCTTCAACGTTTTTTTGAGCATGGTCGGCCCTCCCTCGGGGTTCTGCGGTTTTTGTCAGGAGTTGCGGCATGGTAACCCGTATGGCCGTTGCTTGGCAATCGAATGGTATATTTCATGCTACGGATATAGTGAAGCCGTCTTCGTTTTCCAGGTTGAAACCTTTGCGCGGAGAAGCTCCATGTCCACCAAACCTATTGAACAGACTGTACAAGGGTACACGTACAAGCGTTCGAGAAAAACCGTTTCGGACAGCGAATTTCCCCTTGGACCGGAGCAGTCAAAAAATCGGCGGGACGATGTCGCGTCGTCCGGCGCGGTTATGCGCGGCTATCTTCGCGATCTGCTTTCCTCGGCAGCGCCGGACAATAGCCGCGCGCTGGCCTTTGTCGACATCGAAGCCCGGTATGACGATATGCTCAAGACATGGAACGACGAAGTCGAGGCCGATCTCGAAAGTCTGGGCGTGGATACTTCCGCCGCTTTCCGCCTTCATTACGATTCCGCCGGGTCCGCCACCGTAATCGGCGAGCACCCGGACCGAGAGATGATAAATGCCTATTTTTCGGCCAATCCCGACAAGGTCGAGCAGCTCGGCCGGACCCTCCAGTTCGGCAAACTTGCTGCCACGGCCAAGAACCGTCTCTCCGAACAGGACATGAACCGAACCCTGTCCACCGACGCCATGGCCTGGTGGTACTCCACCAACATGAATACCCAGGACCTCTTCGCTCCCGGCGGCATCGTCGTAGGTGCCGGTTCCACCCCCTACAAGGGATTGGACATCAGGGTGTAGAAAGGGGGATGCCTCCGGCGGCCGGGGGAAGGGGAAAGGGGAAAGGGAAACCCTTTGAAAAGGGCTTTCCCTTCCCCCGGACCCCCATCCCCTTTTCCTACCTAAACTTTTTGAGTCGCTTCGCGGTTGGGGACAGAGGGGATTCATTTTTGAGGGGCAAGTCCGGGAGGTGGGAAGACTTTACGTATGGACGTTCGAAGGTGCCCTTTTTCTGGATCTCCCGAAAATTATGAGCGTGTTCCCCGCGAAGCGGCGCTAAAAAGTTTTGGAGAGTCCAGAGAACCTTTTTCAAAAGGTTCTCTGGCGGGTCCAGGGCAGCGCCCTGGCCGTCGGAGACGCCCGCCAGCGAGGCCTCCCTTCCTGTCGTCCCGTTCGTCGGGCGCAAAAAAACGGGGGCATGTGTCCATGCCCCCGTTGCGGGTCGTGTGGTTGGCCGTGTTTAGGCGCAGTCTTTCAGGTATTGTTCCAGGCGGTTCATGCCTTCCTCGATGTTGGCCATGGAGGTGGCGTAGGAGAAGCGGACGTAGCCTTCCGCGCCCTGTCCGAAGTCGATGCCGGGTGTGACGGCGACATGGGCTTTTTCGAGGATGTCGTAGGCCAGTTCCAGGGAGGAGCCGTTGAACTTGGCGGCCTGGTTGCGCATGTTGACGAGGATGTAGAAGGCGCCGGTGGGCTCGTTCTTTACGGGCAGCCCCATGTTGTTGAGGCGTTCGAGCATGTAGACGCGTCGCTTGTTGTAGGTGGCCTTCATGCGTTCGACGTCGGCGCCGGCTTCCTTGAGGGCGGCCAGTCCGCCCCATTGGGCCATGGTGTTGGCCGAGATGAAGAAGTTCTGGCAGAGGTTCCGGAGGGTGCGCATGAAGTTCGGCGGGGAGATGAGGTAGCCGAGCCGCCAGCCGGTCATGGCGTAGAGCTTGGAGAAGCCGTTGAAGACGAATGCGCGGTCCGTGTATTCGAGAATGGAGTGTTCCTTACCTTCGTAGACCAGGCCGTGGTAGATTTCATCCGAGATGATCCACAGGTCGTGCTCTTCGGCGATTTCCGCGATGGCCTTGAGGCGCTCCTCGGAGAGCAGGGTGCCGGTGGGGTTGGCCGGGGAGTTGATGAGGATGGCCTTGATCCCGTCGTTTTCGGCCAGGGCCTTGCGGATGGCAGACACGCGGTACTGGAAGCCGTCGTCCTCGAAGACCGGGACTTTGACGGGTTCGGCTCCTGCGAACAGGATGAAATTGTCGTAGCAGGCGTAGCACGGATCGGACGTGATGACCTTGTCGCCTTTCTGGAGGATCGTGGAGAAGAGGACGAGCATGGCCGGGCTGGTGCCCTGGGTGACGACCATGTTGTCGGGATCGAGGGTCACGCCGTAGCGTTTTTCGTAGTCTTCACAGATGGCTTCGCGCAGTTCGCGGATGCCGAGGGAATGGGTGTAGTGGGTCAGGTTCTCGTCGAGGGCCTTGCAGGCGGCCTTCTTCGCGCATTCGGGGGTGTCGAAGTCGGGTTCGCCCACACACATGCGGATGACGGACTGCCCGGCCCGCTCCATGGCTTCGGCTTTTTCGTTAATCTCCATGGCCAGGAACGGGGCGATGCCGCAGCATCTGTCGGATATGCTCATGTCGCGTCTCTTAAAATAAAACCCCGCCCCTCGCCGATGCAGCAAGAGGCGGGGAAGTTTGTCGAAGTTTAATCTTTTACGCTACTTCCACGATTTCAATGTCAAAGACCAGCGTTTCACCGGCCAGGGGGTGGTTGCCGTCCAGGGTCACCGTTTCGGCGTCGAACTCGGTCACGCGGACATAGGCGGGCTGGCCGTCTTCGGTGCGGATTTCCAGCATGATTCCCTCTTCCAGCTCCACGTCGGGGGGAAGCTGCTCGCGACGGACCTGGAAGACCAGTTCTGCGCTGGGGGAGCCGTATCCCTCTTCGGGCGGGATTTCCACGGTCACGGTGTCGCCCGCGGACCGGCCTATCACGGCATTCTCGAAACCGGCGATGACCATGCCTTCTCCGAGCTTGAACTCCAGCGGCTCGCGGCCCTGGCTGGAATCGAACTGGCTGCCGTCCTCCTTGAGGGTGCCGGTGTAGTGAACCTTGACGGTGCTGCCTTTCTGCGCAGTCATAGAATCTCCTGAATGGTTGTTGGACCCGGTCTCGGCCGGGTGGATTTCCTCAGTATAGCCTGTTTTGGCCTAGAAGTCGAAGTTGATGACCTTGCGGACCTCTTCCATGGTCTGCTGGGCATAGACGCGGGCTTTCGCGTTGCCGGCTTCGAGGATTTCCCGCACCCGTTCGTCGGTGCAGGCGGCGCGGCGTTCGTGCAGGGGGGTGAGGAACTGTTCCAGGGATTTCATGAGCAGCTTCTTGCAGTCCACGCAGCCCCAGGAGGCGTCCTTGCACCCCTTGACGATCTCGGGGAGTTTCTCCGGGTCGGTCATGAGCTTGTGGTAGGGGAAGAGGTTGCAGATTTCGGGATCGCCCGGATCGGACTTGCGCAGCCGGTTTTCGTCGGTCTTCATGCCGCGAACCTTGGGCATGATCTCGTCCATCGGCTCGGAGAGCATGATGGAGTTGCCGTAGCTCTTGGACATCTTGCGTCCGTCCAGGCCGGGCAGGACCGGAGCCTCGGTGAGCATGTCGGCCGGTTCCGGGAACAGTTCGGTGTTGTTCAGGTGGTTGAAGCGACGGGCGATTTCGCGGGTCAGCTCCAGGTGGGGCAACTGGTCCTTGCCGACGGGCACGGCCAGGGGCTTGTACATGAGAATGTCGACGGACATGAGGACCGGATAGCCGAGAAATCCGTGGGTATTCAGGTCTTTTTGAGTCAACTGTTCCTTCTGGTCCTTATACGTGGGGCAGCGTTCGAGCCAGCCCAGCGGGGTGTACATGGACAGAATCAGGTTGAGCTCTGCGTGCTCCTTAATCTGGGACTGCTGGAAGATGGAGCATTTTTCCGGATCCAGTCCGGCGGCCACCCAGTCCTTGACCAGGCCGGGAATGAAACCCTTGATGCGGGTGGGATCGGCGTATTCGCTGGTCAGGGCGTGCCAGTCGGCCACGAAGAAATAACAGTCATATTCTTCCTGAAGCTTCAGCCAGTTGTCGATGACGCCGAAGTAGTGGCCGAGGTGAAGGGGACCGGTGGGTCTCATGCCGGAGAGGATTCGTTGTTTTTCGCTCATGATGAAGTGGTCTGCGGTTAGAGGTTAGAGGGGCACACCAAGCAGGGAGCCCAGGCCACGGACCAGGGGAACGATCACCCGGCCGACGATATCGAGCCCGGTGTATCGGCCGAGCAGGATGATGGCTATGAGGATGATGAACCCGTAGCGGCTCAGCGACATATACTTGTAGGCTGCCCGGGGAGAGAGAAAGTACGCCAGGATGTTGCTGCCGTCCAGCGGCGGGATGGGCAAAAGATTGAAGGCGGCCAGAATGAGGTTCACGAAGACCCCGTAATAGGCGACGGCATAGAGGGCGTTGGCGGGGCTCAGCCCGAACAGCCCCATGAGATGGAACGCGGCGGCGAACGCGGCGGCCAGGATGAAGTTGATGCCCGGCCCGGCCATGGCGGTGAACATCATGCCCTTGCGCGGGTTGCGGAAGTAGCGGGCGTTGACCGGAACGGGTTTCGCCCATCCGAAATGGACGAAAAAGAATGCCAGGGTGCCGATGGGGTCCAGGTGCTTGAGCGGGTTGAGGGTCAGCCGTCCCTCGGACTTGGCCGTGGGGTCGCCCAGGAGGTAGGCCACAAAACCGTGGGCCACTTCGTGGAAGACCAGGGCGATGAGCAGCCCGGGCGCCAGGGTCAGGTATATCTGGATATCCTGTGCGGTGATATTGAACATCTGGTGCGGCTACCATGCAACGGGGTTGGGCGGCAAGCGATTTTAGCCGGGGAACCCGCTGTGTACGGCGGTTTTTACGTGATTTTCGCTTTTGGGGAGAGCCTTGGAAGGCCGCTCGGGCGCGCCTGGCGCGGCATAGGCTTCCGTGCGGCAAAAAGTCGGACGCCTCCCCTTGCGGGAAGGCGTCGCCTCGGGAAAAAAACCTCAGGGTGTTCGGTTACGCGCCGGCTTTGTTCAGGGCCATCCTTACCTTGTCCTTCAATTCTGTCAGATCCACCGACTTGACCACGTAGTAGTCCGCCGCGATGGATTTGAGATCGTGCTGGAAGGAATCGTAGGCCGTCGAGAGTATGACGGGGATCTGTTGGTCCTTGGTGCGGATTTCCTGCAACAGGTCGAGCCCGGAACGATTGACGCCCAGCTTGATGTCCAGAATGACGATGGTCGGATGTTCCCTGGCGACGACGTCAAGAATATCCTCTTCGCCGTCCGAGGTGGCCACGGTGTAGCCGTCCGCCTCCAGTTCTTCCCTATAGAGCATTCGGATGTGTTTTTCATCGTCGACGACGAGAATCTTTGGTTGGCTCATGGCTTCCTCCTTGGATTTAGCCCTTGTTTCGAACATAGGCGATATTTCGCTTTAGGGTCAACCGCGGTTTGAACCTTTATGGCGAATAATCATCGCCTTTCCGGTTCGTGAGGCGGTGGGCGGGGCCGGGCTTGAACTCGGCCGCCAACATGGGTACTGTCCGCCCAGCCGTTGGCCCTCAAAATGACCTGCGGCAAAGGAGACCCACATGATCTTTGTCAATCTTGAACCGGACGGAAAGCGCATCGAGCTGAGCGACATTCGCACGGTGCAGGCTGTACTGAACAGATTGCAGCTCCGTTCAACCATGGCTCTAGTCGCCCGGGGCGGCGAGCTGCTCACCCCGGACCGCAAGCTCTCCCACGGCGACGAGCTTCTGGTTCGCAAAGTAACCTCGGCCGGCTAGGGGAGCGACACATGAAATGCACCCGATGCCGCAAGACGGCCCATGTTGCCCTGCCGAGCCACCATTCAGGCTTTTGCGCGGACTGTTATCCGCTCTTTTTCACCAAGCAGGTGGAGACGGCCATCCGCCGCGAAAAGATGTTCACCCGCGAAGACCGGATTCTGGTGGCCCTGTCCGGGGGCAAGGATTCCCTCGCGCTGATGCTCGAATTGAAGTTGCAGGGGTACGACGTGACCGGCCTGCACATTGATCTGGGCATTCCGAATTCGTCGGAGAAGGCTCGGAAAAAGGTCGAGGATTTCTGCGCGCTTCACGATCTGCCCCTGCGCGTCTTCGAGATGGCGGCCTGGGGGCTGCCTATCCCCGACGTCAAAAAGCACATCAAACGCCCGGTTTGCGCCGTGTGCGGAAAGATGAAGCGTCATCATTTTAACCGCATCGCCGTGGAGGAGGGCTTCGACGTCCTGGCCACGGGTCACAACCTCGACGACGAGGTGGCCCGGCTGTTCGCCAACACCCTGCGCTGGGACACGGCCTACCTCTCCGATCAGGGGCCGGTCCTGCCCGCGTCCGAGGGATTCGTGCGCAAGGTCAAGCCGCTGTTCAGGTTGAGCGAGTTCGAGACCGCGAACTATGCCTTTCTCAAGGGAATAGAAATACATTCCGATCCCTGTCCGTATGCCTCGGGGGCCAGCTTCACCAGCCACAAGGAATTGTGGGGAGAGCTTGAGCACCGCAGCCCCGGCCAGAAGCTCCAATTCTATCAGTCGTTCCTCAAGAATGGAAAGCCCGCTTTCGCTCACATGGAGAAGGAAAGCGGGGCCGAACTTGCCCCGTGCACCGAGTGCGGATCGCCCACCAGCGCCGAGATCTGCTCGGTCTGCCGTATCAAGGCGGCCGTGGCCGAGAGCAAGGCGCAGGCGGAGTAGGGCCATGGCCGCTCCGAGAATATCCGTGACCATGCCCTGCTACGAGTGCGGGGATACCGTGGCCGGGGCGCTCGATTCGCTCCTGGCCCAGGATGGCGCGGATTTCGAGGTGGTGGCCGTGGACGACGGCAGCACCGACGACACCGCGGGAGTCCTGGCCGAGTATGCGCGCCGGGATTCCCGCGTCCGTTGCTTGTCCATCGCGCACGGCGGCGTCATCCAGGCGGCCAACGCGGCCATCGAAGCCGCGCGGGGCGAGTACATCGCGCGCATGGACGCCGACGATATTGTCCTGCCGGGACGGCTGGCGGCGCAGGCAACGCTTCTCGACAGCCGACCCGATGTCGGACTCGTCGGTTGCCGAGTGCGATTCGGCGGCTGCCGCAAGACCTGTCGCGGGTATGCTCATTACGTGGACTGGACCAACAAGCTCCTGACCCATGAGGCCATCAGCCTGAATAGGTTCGTGGAATTTCCCGTGCCCAACCCGTCCATCATGTTCCGGCGGTCCTGTCTTGATAAATACGGTCCCTACCGGGAAGGCGATTTTCCCGAGGATTACGACCTGCTCCTGCGCTGGCTGGAGGGCGGTGTGCGCATGATGAAGGCTGACGCCGAGCTGCTGGTCTGGAACGATCCGCCGGACAGGTTGTCGCGTACCCATCCGCGTTACGACGTGGACGCCTTTTACCGCATCAAGACCGAGTATCTGGCGCGCTGGCTGGAGCGCAACAATCCGCATCATCCGGTGGTCCACATCCTCGGCTCGGGACGGACCACCCGCAAGCGGGCCGACCTGCTGCTTGCCCACGGCATCGAATTCGCCGCCTATTATGATGTGGACCCGAAAAAGATCGGCCACACCGTGAACGGCCTGACGGTCCGCGATCGTGAGGAGATTCCGGGGCCGGGGGAAGGGTTCTGCATCCCCTACGTGGCCAGTCGGGGCGCGCGCGAGGATATTTTCAAGTTCCTGGACGCGCGGGGTTGTGTCCTTGGCCGGGACTATATTCCGGCCGCCTGATTTTCGTCTTCGTCTAGCCAAACGTGCCGGAATCTGGCACTCTTTCCTTTAGACAAGGGTTTTTCCTTGTCCCGCATCCGCATCGGATCGCGGCCCCGGCCAAGAGCGCAAGGCCGAGGACAAACCACTCAAGCCGGTCGCCTCCGGTTCGGGAGGGTTCACCCGTGGCCCATAACGACATTCAAACGAAGCGGAACGCCGTCAAGTCCCGCAATCCGTGGCTGGCCCTGCTCCTTTCCCTGGCTGCGCCGGGATTGGGCCAGGTCTATAACGGCCAGTGGAAAAAGGGGATCGGCTTCTATCTGGCTGAGTTGGCCCTGGCTTTGTTCATGCTTCTGTTCTGGGCCGATTTCGCGGCCATGCTTCTGTGCGTGTCCATCCTGCTCGGCTACAATCTGTTCGTGGCCGGGGAGGCTTTCGCCACGGCCCGCAAACTGTCCGAATACACGCTTAAGCCGTGTAACCGATGGTGGGTCTATCTGCTTTGCCTGATCGTCAGCCTCGGTTCGGGCCTGGTGTTCGAGGAGGTGGTCAAGAGCCGGTTCTTCATGGCCTACCAGGTGCCGTCCGCGTCTATGCTGCCAACCATCCGCGAGGGCGATCATTTCATGGTCGAGGTCCTGGAACCCGAGGACGAATTGCGCCGGGGCGAGATCGTCATCTTTTCCCTGCCCGCCACCCGGGAGCTTGATTTCGTGAAGCGGATCGTCGGCCTGCCCGGCGAGACCGTTGAGATCAGGGACCGGCAGGTGTTGGTGAACGGTGTCCCCCTGGAGGAGACATACGCCGTTCATACCAAGGAGGGGATGATTCCGGTGCGGGATGTTTTCGGGCCTGTGGTCCTGGGCGGGGACGAGTATTTCCTCATGGGAGACAACCGCGAGGACAGCTATGACTCGCGTTGGCTCGGTGCCGTGCCCAGGGCGCGGATAAAGGGAAGGGCCGGATACGTGTATTTCCCCGGCGATACCGGGGCTTCCGACTGGACGGAGAGGTTGGGCGCGCCTTTGCGCTAGGCGGCGGGGCGGCCTACCAGAATTCGCGGGCAGCCAGCAGGCCGTCGGCCTGGTTGATCTTCAGCGGGCGGACTTCCCTAATGCCCAGGGCGTCCATGTAGCCCAGGACCAGGATGAGGTTGGTCAGGCGGCTCTCGGCGTATTCGCTGTTGAAGTCCTTGTCGGTCTTGCCGGTCCATTTGTTGAGGGCCGCCGCCACTTCGTCGCGGGTGTAGGTCGCCTTGCGGTCTCCCAGGACTTCGGGCACGGAGTAGTAGTGTACCCCGCCGATTCCCGCCACGGTCAGGTTCTGGCTGGCCAGCTTGTTGCAAATGTACCTGGGAACGGTCATGGCCGCGTGGGCCTGGATGTAGGCTCGGGCCTGACTTACCTCCCCGACGCTGACCGGGTTGGGGCTGACCGTTATGTTGATGTCTTTTTTCTGGATGGTCTGGATGACCACGTTCTTGAAGGCCACCGAGGCCATGGGGTCGAGATAGAAGAGTAGGCCGCCGTCGGGCTTGCGGATGGTCATCTGCATGGAGTTGCCGCCGATGTCCCAGACCAGAAGGTCGCCCGCTTTGTCGGCCAGCGCGTGGCGCACGGCATGAAAGCTGAGCATGGCCGCCTGCTGTTCCGAGATGACCCGCGACGGAATGCCTGTCTCCTGGCGGATGCGCACGAAATACGCCCTGCCGTTCTGGGCCTTCTGAAAGAGCCTGCCGCCCACGGCGGAGTATTCCAGGGCGTTCTTCGCCACGGCCACGGTCTTGAATCGTTCGAGGATATTAATCCCCTGATCCATGACTTCCTTGCTCAGGTTGCCGTCATAGGAACGGCTCAGGTCTTCGGCGAAATCGACCTTTTCGGACAGGCTGTCCACGGTGTTGACGATCAGTCCCGTGGAGACGTCCACATCGGCGATGATGCATTTGATGACCGCCGCGCCGATGTCGAAGGCCGCGCGCCGGACAACGGTGACGTCCTGCGCCGCTCCGGGCGAGGCCGTGAGCATAACGAGGAGCAATCCCGTCAGCAGTGCCGTATTCAGTCTCGGACGCATCCTTTCCCCTTTGAATCCTGTCACGATTTCTCCTGTAACCTATAGAAAAAACGGAGACACTGCAACGCCGGGCGGAGAGCCGTTACTGCTTGGTGGAACGGTACGTGGTGCGGTTGCGCTTGAGTTGATACGTACGTACGGCCCGGTTGTGTTCCGAAAGGGTTCGGCTGAAGTAGTGCGAACCGTCTCCCTTGGCGACAAAATAGAGATAGCCATGTTCCTCCGGGTGGACGGCGGCCATGAGGGATTCCAGGCCTGGCGAGCAAATGGGGCCGGGCGGCAACCCCCGGTGCACATAGGTATTGTAGGCGTTGTCCTTGTTCTGGAGGTCGTTTTTCTTCAGGTTGCCGTTGAAGTCCGGGCCCATGCCGTAGATGACCGTGGGATCGCATTGGATGAGCATGCGCTTTTTCAGCCTGTTGTGGAACACTCCCGAGATGCGGGCGCGTTCGCTGGCGTCGCCTGTCTCCTTCTCGACGAGGGAGGCCAGGATCACGATTTTGCGCAATTCCTCTGCGGGAGGCGGTCCGGCGGGCCATATTTTCCTTATGCTCCGGAAGAATTCCCGGAGCATGACCTCGGCCATGTGGCGCGAGGGGCGGTCTTTGGGCGGAGTGACCAGGTAGGTCTCGGGGAAGAGGTATCCTTCGGCGTCCCCGGCCTTGATGCCGAATTCGGCCAGCAGCTCGGGGTCGGCCACGGCCTCGGCGAAACCGGCCGCGTCGCCGAGGCCCGCCTCTTCAAGGACACGGGCCGTCTGCCACCAGGTCAGTCCCTCGCGGACCGAGACCCGGTGCATGACCCCGCTGGACGAGGTCAGCTCGGTCAGGATGCGTTCGGGCACCCATCCTGTGGACAGGCGGAATACCCCGGCGCGTACGGCCGAGCCCCGTCCGGTGCGCACGGCCAACTGATAAAAGCGGCGGGTGTCGGTGATGAGCCCCTCGTTTTTGAGATTGGCGGCGATGGTGGTGAATATCTGGCCCGGCTCCACTCGGAACTGGACCTCGCGGCCGGGCGTTTCGGGCGCGGTGGTCAGGAACTGCTGTTCCTGCCACGCCTTGTACCATGCGTAGCCGCCCGCGCCGAGTGCGGTGAGAGTGGCCAGCAGGGCCAGGGAGATCAGGACGTAACGGAATCGAGCCATGAGCGAAGGATGACCACGGCCGCCTGGCTGTCCAGGACGGCCTTGCGTTTTTTGCCGCGCAGCCCGGCGGCGTTGAGTTCCTCTTCGGCCTGGGCCGAGGTCAGCCGCTCATCCATGAGATGGATGGGGGCGTCGATCCTTCGTTCCAGGCTCTCGGCGAAATTGCGGGCCTGCCGGGTGGTCAGGGTCTCCTCGCCCGACATGGCGAGCGGGAGGCCGACCACCACCGCCTCGATGGCCTCATCATGAATGATGTCGGTCAGTTCGTCAAAGAGCGCCTGCCGGGTGGTCCGTTCAATGGTCCGGAAGGGCGACACCAGGGTTCCCGTCGGGTCGCAGACGGCCAGCCCCACGCGTTTGAGGCCGAAGTCTATGCCGAGCACACGCATCTATTCGGCCTCCGAAGGAAGGCCGGTTGAGCGGCGCGCGGCCAGAACACGGGCTCCGGGCTTGCCTGGGGCGTCTATTACGTCGAGGCTGTCCATGGTCTCCTCCATGTGTAGGTTCGGGCCTTCGGAAGCCGGGCGCACCCGGGCCGATAGGGGGAATCCCGAGGGGGCTAGGCCCCCTTGCGGTCAACCTTGTCGAGCAGTTCGTTGAGTTCCTTTTCCCACTTGGGGCCGCCCACGCATTCGGCCAGGTATTCCACGGCATGAAGGACGCGGTTGGGCCGCTTCATTTGCAGCATGGACCGCTTGATGCCCACCTTGCAGGACGGGCAGCCCACCACGATGGGGCGGTGGCGGTCAAAGCCGAGGTCCTCGCGCAACTGCTCCTGCTTGCGCTCGCGCAGCCGATTGTAGATGGCCGGGCTGGTCAGGGCGCCGAGACCGGATTCGCCGCAGCAGCCGGGCGAGAGGTCCACGTTCGATCCGGTCAGCCCCGCCAGGGCCGCGCGGTACATCTCCGGGGCCTTGAGCTTGGGCACGCCGGTCCACTCCATGTGGCAGGCGGAGTGGTACAGGATCGGTTCGGCCCGGCGCACGGCGGGCAGCCGCTCCAGGAGGAACTGGACCACGTCGAGGTGCTTGAGCGGGTCGGCCAGCTCGGAGGAGAAGTCATACGTTTCCAGCGACTCGCGGCAGGTGCCGCAGGCCGTGAGCAGGGTGGTCGCCTTGAGTCCCGCCTTGCCGGTTTTTACCAGCAGGTCCAGGAATGCCTGCACGTTGCGGTGGCGGTTGGTCTTGTACGCCTCCTCGCAGCCCGAGGCGAGCAGGGGGTAGCCGCAGCACATGTGGTGGTCGGGCAGGACCACGTTCACGCCGGACTTGAGCAGCAGATAGACCGAGGCCATGCCGATGGACCGGGAGAAGAGCGATGCGCCGCAGCCGGGGAAGTAGAGCACGGTCTGGTCGCGGTCCGCGCCCGGATTCCTGAAGACCGAGCCCTCTTCGAGGCGCAGCCGTTCCGCCAGGTTGTGGTAGTCCATGTGCGGACTGCGGTTTTTGACCACGGGCGACTGGATTCTGGACAGCCAGCGGGCCGGGATCATGCCGAGCGTCTTGTCCTGGAGGGACTGGCCCACGGCCAGGACCTTTGCGGTCACGGGCAGGGTCTGGGCCGGGTTCTTGGCCAGGTTGCGCAGGATAACCTGCTTGAGCGGGTGTCCGGACTTGCCCTTTGAATCGAGGAAGGAGCGCATGGACAGGGCTGCTCCGGCCGAGTCGATCTTGACGGGGCAGGCGGCCTGGCATTTGCCGCAGGCGGTGCAGTGGTCCATGAGGTCCCGCAGTTCCTTCATCAGCTCGTGTGCGGGCTCGCCGGTCTGGGTCTGCGAGTAGTAGATGCCCTCGATGAGCGCACCGAGCGCGATGTTCTTGTTGCGCGGGTGGTACATGAGCCCGCGGGCGGGCTGGTACATGGGACAGACCTGTTTGCACTTTCCGCAGCGGGTGCAGGTCTGGATGTTTTTCAGCAGCCCCATGAGGGCTTCCTTGTCCTTGAGCGCGGTCGCGTCCAGGTCTTGGATGAGCCGGTTGAAGGAGAAGGTGAAAGGCGTGCTCGGCAGTTCGCGCGAAGTCAGCTTGCCGGGGTTGAACACGCCGTTCGGGTCCATCTCCGCGCGATATTCGGCCAGGGCCTTGATCTTTGCCTCGCTCAGGAAGCCTATCTTGGTGATGCCGATGCCGTGTTCGCCGGATACCTGGCCGCCGATTTCCAGAACCTTGGTCATGACCGTGTCGGCGGCTTCATGCGCGGCGGCGAGCATGTCCGCGTCGTTGGAGTTGACCGGCAGGTTCACGTGGCAGTTGCCGTCTCCGGCGTGCATGTGGTTGGCGATGACGATGCGCTTGAGCTGGAGCTCCTGCCACAGGTCCTTAATCTCGCGGTCGAGTTTGGGATAGGTGTCGCGCAGCTTCAGGAACAGGAACCGGCACTGGGCCTCCTGCTCGACGTCGGAAAAGTCGCGGGAAGTGACGTCGCCGTCGAGGATGGACCGGATGCGCTCGCGTGCTTCCCCGATGTCCGCATCCTCGGGATTGATGCCTTCCAGGTCCTCGATCTTGTCCAGGGTGGTCGAGTATATCTTGGCCAGATAGACCAGGTTCAGGTCTTCGAGGAACTCCGAGAATTGGGGGATGACCTCCATGGGAATGACCACGTCCTCGTTGACCTTGAAGCCCGAGGTGCGCTTGGCGATGGCGGACAGCTTGTGGCGGTCTTCCCAGAACAGCTCGGCCTCGCGTTCGTCGCGGGCGGCGAAGATGTCCACGCCGTCGTAGGGCTGGGCCAGGGCGAGCACTGTCTGGCAGGCAGCGTCCAGGGCTTCCCGGTCGTCCGAGTCGAGCTGCATGATGATGACCGAGATGGGGTCGCCTTCGTAGCGGGTGGACTTGGTCTGGTACTCGATGGCCTGGACGTATTTCGGTCCGAATTCCTCCAGGGCGGAGATTTTGACCCGGTCTCCTTCCTCGCGGATGGAGTCGCGCATCCTGACCACGTCCTTGATGACCAGCATGGCGTTGTTCATGGACCGGCCAAAGAACTCCAGGCAAAGCACCTGCGAGTGGGCCAGGGTGGGGTGGCAGATGAAGGTGGCGGTGGTGATGATGCCGTCGGTTCCTTCCTTCTGCACGCCGGGCAGACCGCCCAGATACTTGTTGGAAACGTCCTTGCCGAGCCCGGGACCGCGTATTTCGTCGCCCCCGAGCGTCACCGTGTCGAGGAGTTTGCCACGGTCGTCGAGAATTTCGAATACGGCCGTGTCGAAGGGGTAGATTTTGTGGCGCGGGTGGTCCTTGCGGCGAATTTCGATGAGCGAGCCGTCGGGCCGGACCATGCGGTAGCTGAGAAGATTGTCGATGGTCGTGCCGTATTCGAAGGCGAACGGTCCGCCCGCGTTCTCGGAAATGTTGCCGCCCAGGGAGGAGCCCGCCTTGGATGCCGGGTCCACCGTGAAGAGTAGCCCCTTTTTGGCCGCCGCCTGGATGGCGTTCAGGGTGATGACCCCGGACTGGGCGGTCATGGTCCGCTCTTCCGGGTCGATGTCGATGATCCGCTTGAAGCGGGAGAGCGACAGGATCACGCTGCGCGCTTCGGCCGGGATGGCCCCGCCGGTCAGGCCCGTGCCGCCGCCGCGCGGGATGAGCCCGAAACGCATTTCGTTGGCCAGCCGGACGATTCCCTGAATCTGCGCCTCGTCATCGGGGAAGAGTACGAGCATGGGCAGTTCCATGCGCAGGTCCGTGGCGTCGGTGGCCGATTCGATGCGCGAGTGCGGCTCGTGGCCGATGGCGTCCTCGGGCATGAACGACTTGAGGCGTTTCACTATTTCGTCCCGGAAGGCCAGCTCGTTGCCGTGACGTTCCCAGAAAAGTTCGATTCCCTTGGTCAGGATGGTGGCGAACTCGCGGTCCAGCATGGGCCGGGACATGTTCAGCCGCCGGTCCACGGCCGTGCGGACCAGTTCCGGGTCGATGAAAGGGTTGTAGCGCACGAGGAAGAGCTCGGCGGCCAGGTTCGAGGCGAGTTTTTTCACCTTTTCGGGCCAATGCTGAAACTGTTCCATGTCCACCACTCCGAGGGCACGGGTGATGAGCTGTTCATCGGAAATAGATATATGAGGTCCGAGCTGGGCCATGTCTTATTACTCCATGGGTTGGGTGAAGAGGTGAGAGTTAAGCCCTTTTTGCCCGGTTGGCAAGTTTGGGCCGATCCGCTTCGTGCTTTGGGTGGTTTTTGGAAAAATATAAAACGATGAGTGTTGCAATCGCTTGACTTAAATTTTTATTACCAGTCAATATAAGGCAATTCTATAATTGAACGAGGATTCATATTATGCCGCATCCCGAGAGAAAATGTTTTGTTGTATTTCTGGTCGCGTGTTGTTTGGTCCTGTGGGCGACGCCTGGTTTTGCCGCCGATTACGTTATCGAGGATCAGGCCACGGCCACGTAGAATCTGGCCGCGGGCGACACGCTGAGCGTTACGGGTAGCGGCAGTATCGTACCTCCACCCGGGGATGAGGGCGTCAACGCATTGGGAGGGGGGCACATTATCGACAACGCCGGTGAGATTTCCGCCTCGGGGAGCAGCACGAACGCGATCCGTGCTGAAGGCGGCTCCAGTTCCGTAAATAATACCGGGACCATCTCCACCACGGGGTCGCACGTCTTGGGCGTTCGCCTTATAGGCGGTAATAATCAGGTTACCAACTCCGGCGAGCTCACGACCACGGGGAGCGGCGCGGACGGAATATTAGCCCAAGGCGGCTCCAGCACCGTAAGTAATACCGGGACCATCTCCACAACGGGGGCGGGCGGTTACGCTGTTGACCTTCAGGGTGGCGCCAACCAGATGGTCAACTCCGGCGAGATTACGACCTCCGGCAGCACCTCCGTGGGCGTCTACGCCACGGAAGAGAACAACGTGATTTTCAACAACGGCACAATCGAGACCTCGGGAGGCGATGGCGACGGCATCCACGTCGAGCACGCCAACAACACGGTCACCAATACGGGGACAATCACTACCCAAGGCACGGATGCCCACGGCATCTCCACCGATGCCGGCAGCAACACGGTCACCAACACGGGAACGATCACCACCCACGGCGCTGGAGCCGACGGCATTCGGGCCGAGGACAACGACAACACGGTCACCAACTCCGGAAGAATCGTCAGCGACCAGTCCAACGCCATTACCTTTTTGGGATCAGGCAATACGCTGAATCTGAACGCTACCTCCTTCCTCGGCGGAGCTGTCGACCTGGGCCTTGGGACCACGGTGAATATCGATTTAGACCCTTCCGGCTCCGTATTGTGGGAATTCACCGGCACGGTTGACGCCATGAATTTCACCGGCTCGGTACCGGTCTTTTATAACGCCGCAACCGCCCAGGTCGCGACCTTCGATCCCACTGCGTTTTCAGGCTCCTCGGACGTGCTCGCGGACATGACCGACAACGTTTCATCCGTGATTCGCGACCGTCTCGATTGCGTCGGCGATCGTTGGTGGACATCAGTTTTCGGTTCGACCTCCTCATACGACGGCTCGTCGTCAATCCAGGACTTCGATTCCAATAACCTGGGTGTGGCCATCGGCTATGACGCGTCCATCACGGACAGCACCACACTGGGTTTCCTGGTAGGCTATCTCTGGAATGATTTTGACGCGGATTCCCAGTTCACGAAGTCTTTCGACAACGAGTCGGACGGCGCGTTCGTCGGCGTTTACGGCAGGCAACGTTGGAATCCCGTGTTCATCGACCTCGCCGTCACCGGCGGCTGGCTCGATCACAGCGACAATCGCAAGGTCAACAATAACCTTTCCGCCATGGGAGAATCCGAGGCCAAGGGTTCCTATGACAGTTGGTGGTTCTCCCCGGAGGCGACCGTCGGCCTCGAACTGGGGGTGAGCGAAGTCTGGTCGATAGTGCCCGCCGTGCGCGTGCGCTACGCCCAGGAGAATGTGGAGAGTTACACCGAGTCCGACGGCGGTGACGCCAACGCGCATGTCGCCGGGCGCAAAGTCGCCATGCTCGAAGAGCGGCTGGAGATCGGTCTGCGTGGAGTGATGGAATCCGTTTCCCTGGATGTCCGTGGCGGCTGGCAGCATCGCCAGGCCATGGGCGACGACGAGGTCGAGTTGACCTTGCTCGACCAGAGTATGGATGTGCCGACGGAAGTGAAGGACCGCGATGCCTTCTTCCTCAGCGGCGGATTTGCCGCCAACCTGTCGGAGCAGGTCACGTTCAAGGTGCGCGGTAATGCCGAGTTGAGCGACGACAGCACTTCCGTGGGTGGCTCCGCAATGCTCTGCGTTTTGTTCTAACGTTTCCGGGCGGACCGGCCATTCCATGATGGCCGGTCCGCCCGCATGACCGCCGGTGAACCCGGCGGTTTTCGAAAGGCCGTTCGGCCTGTTTCGCGCGGTTCCGAACACCGTGCCCATCCTCTTGTCCCCCTTGCCTTTCAACTTCTGCCGTTATACTGATCTGGAACATTTTTCATGGTATGGGGCAGTCTTTTCATTTCCGTCATCATCACTGAAGGGTAGAGATCATGAGCAAGCCGAATTTTGCGCCTTTGAAACTGTTCATCACGGGGCCGACCTACATCCGGCAGGATGTCAAGGAGGCGGCCCTGTTGCCCGAGTTCGGGCACCGCGACACGGAAAACGAGCTGCGGTTCGGGCCTATTCGCGAGAATTTGCGGAAACTTGCCGGGTGCGGCGCCGATTTCGAGCCGATCCTGTGCCTTGGCTCCGGCTCCACGGCCATGGAGACCTCGGTGCGCTCCCTGGTGGCCGAGGACGAGACCATCCTCAACGTGTCCGTGGGCTCCTTCGGCGACATGTATTACAATATTGCGGCCAGCAACGGGAAGAAGGCCGTGAACCTCAAGTTCGATTACGGCGAGGCCATCGATCTGAACGTGCTGGAGGACAAGCTGAAGGAAGTCCGTCCCCAGGTGGTTTCCTTCACCCACAACGAGACGTCCACCGGCGTGGTCAACGACGTCAAGGCCGTCTGCGCCCTTGTCCGGCAGTACGGGGCCATGCCCATCGTGGACGGCGTGTCCATCTTCGGCGGCTCGGAGCTGGCGCTGTCCGAGTCCGGGGCGGCCATGTATTCCACGGCCACCCAGAAGGCGCTCGGTCTGCCCGCCGGGTTCGGCATCGGGTTCGTTTCCGGCGAGGCCGAGGAAAAGGCCCGGAAGGTGACCAACAAGGGCCACCATCACGACATCACCAAGCACCTCGACCGGGCGCGCAAGAATCAGACCCTGACCACGCCCAACACTACCCTGGCCAACCAGATGTGGTTCCAGCTTGATCGCATTGTCAACGAGGAAGGCATCGAGAACCGTTTTGCCCGCCATCGTGAAATGCGCTCCATGGTCGAAAAGTGGGTCGGCGGTCTCGACGGCTTCGAGATGTTCGCTCCCGAAGGACACCGTTCGCCCACCCTGTCCACCGTGATCTGCCCGGAAGGCGTGACCACGGCCCAGCTCAAGGGGATAGTGAAGGAAGCATTGCGCGGCGAGGGCTACCTCATGGACCCGGGCTACTTCAAGCTGAACCAGCTTCTGGAGGAGGCGGGCCGTCGCCCGATCTTCCGCGTTGGCCATATGGGCGACATCACGCCTGCCATGCTCACGGAATACCTGGCCAAATTGGAAGGGGAACTCGATAAGCTCCGATAATTCTATGACATAAACATGTCACGGGGAGGTGGATATGCGGATACTTGCCAATGACGGCCTTGTGGAAGAGGCGCGGAAGTACTTGAGGCAGCAGGGATTCACCGTTGAAACCGAGAAACGCGACGAAGACGATCTCATGACCGAGATCGGCTCCTTCGATGCCCTGCTCGTGCGATCCGCCACCAAAGTCACCCGGACTTTGCTCGAAGCCGGGGTGAAGGACGGCGGCAAGCTCAAGATCGTCGGGCGGGGCGGCGTGGGCACGGACAACATCGACCTGGAAGCGGCCAAGGAATTGGGCGTCATCGTCAAGTTCGCCCCCAACGGCAACACCAACGCCACGGCCGAGCACGCCCTGGGGCTCATGTTCGCCATCGCGCGCAAGGTGCCGTTCGCCCACCGCACCTTGATGGACGGGACCTGGCACAAGAAGCGGTTCAAGGGCGTGGAGCTCTTTGGCAAGACGCTCGGCATCATCGGCTGCGGCCGCATCGGCCAATCCCTGGCCGCCAAGGCCGGAGCCATCGGCATGAAAGTCCTGGGTTACGATCTCTACCGTTCCATCGACGCGCCCCTGACTTACGTGGACTCCATCCCCGAACTGCTCCGGAAGTCCGACTTCGTCTCCCTGCACTGCGGCGGTACGGAGCCGGTCATCAAGGCCGAAGAGCTGGCTTTGATGAAGGAATCCGCCTACCTCATAAATGCTTCCCGCGGCAAGAACGTGTCCGAGGACGCCTTGTACGAGGCGCTCAAGACCGGCGGCATCGCGGGAGCGGCCCTGGACTGCTACGAGTCCGAGCCCAAGCGCGAGGGGCTGCCTTTCCGGAACAAGCTTCAGGAACTGGACAACATCGTCATGTCCGCTCACCTGGGAGCCTCGACCAACAATGCGGGTATCCGCACCGGGCTTGAAATCGCCGAAGTGGTCGCCGGATACCTCAAGCGCGGCGAGTACGGCAATTCCGTGAACGTGGGTGAGACCGTGGAGGAGGAAGGGGCCGACATCTACACCATCTTCATCACTCACGAGGACAAACCCGGCATGTTCGGCAAGTTCGGCACTCTCATGGGCGAGATGGGCGTGAATATCCGCGAAAACAATTCTCGCAAGCTCGGCGAGCAGGTCCAGACCGTGTATATGGTCCACGCCAAGCCTACCGAAGAGGTGCGTGAAGCGCTAAGTCGTATCGAAGGCGTCAGGCGCGTGACCATCTAGCTTTTCGTGCTGAGGCCAGGGAAGAAAAGGGATGCCGCCTCTGGCGGATTTGTCAGGTGATTTCGCCTCCGGCGGGCAAGGGGCACACCCCCTTGCATCCCGATTGTGCCCCTGCGGGGCGAGATCGGCTTTTCATTGGACACGATTTCGCCAAAGGCGACATAGGGATTCCAAAGGGGGCTCGCCCCTTTGGCCGCCGGAGGCGAAATCATCCGTCCAGCCCGCCGAAGGCGGCTCCAAATCTGCCTCCCTCTTCCTACAAAATTCGGAACGAAAAAGGCCCGGCGAATGCCGGGCCTTTTAGTTGTCGGGTTAGCGTCTGGACAGCAGCCAGATCACATGGACCAGGCCGGGGAAGTAGCCCAGGAGGGTCAAGAGCAGGTTGACCCAGAATTGAAGGCCAAGGCCGACCTTGAGGAATGCGCCCAGCGGCGGGATGAGAACGGAGATGATGATGCGGATGATTTCCATGCGGGCTCCTTTATATGATTATCAAGATGATTATTTTTATCGTTTTTTCGGCATGGAGGCAACGGCCGTCAATCTCCGATCGCGATTTTTGCGATATCTTGAGAGATATATCCTTCAAGGTGGTCATAGGGGATGGTAACCACCTGTTCGCCGGCCGCATAGGGGGCCACCTGGTACGGGGCGAAATAGAAGGCCACGCCCTCCGAGGTCAGGATGAATTTGTCGAAGTTCTTTCCGACGGGTTCGATGCCGTAATTGAGCATCTCGGGCAGGTACATATTCCCGAGAGACTTGGTGAGCACTTCGCGGCAGATACCTGAAATCTTGTCCAGGGCGGCCACGCGGTTGGGGAAGAGCTTGCCCAGGGTGAGCGGGCTGCCGTCGGTCATGTCGAAGACCCAGGTCATGGGCCAGTGGTTGGGGTGCGCTCCGCCGGTGTAGAACATGACGTTGAGCTTGACCGAGACGTAGCGGCCGCCCGGCGTGGGCCAGACCGCGTACCTGGTCATCATTTCGTACTGGTGGGGGAAGACGCTCCGGTCGTGCTCGGGGTCGGTCATCTTGAAGTCGAGGATGGAGGCGGCGACGTAGTCCCGGATGGTTTTGCTGGCCTCGCTTTGGCAGAGCACGGGGTATTCGGCGTCCACCTTGAAGCCCGGCGTGTTCTCCTGGATGGACACCGAGGTCAGCACGGGCGGGGCGCAGAGCGGGGCTGCCTGGATGGTTGCCGGGACGAGAAGCATGAAAAGCGTGAAGAGCAGCGTCATTGTACGGTTCATGAAGACTCCTGTGTATTGAGCAGCAATTTCCGCATCCCCCAGGCCGCCTGTCCAAGGGAGATGCAGCCGTCATTGGGCGGCAGTTGGGTATGCATCAAGGGTATCAGACCTGCGCCTTGCAGCGCCAGGGGCAATTCGCCCGCAAGGGTAAGGTTCTGCATCACCCCGCCGGACAGTGCCACATGGTGGATGTCGAGGAGCATGGAAAACGAGAAGGCCAGTTCGGTCAGTCCGGCCATGAGGCCGAGATGGAAGCGGCGGGCGATTTTCCCTACGGGAACGCCCCGTTCCAGGTCCTCCAGGACCGCCGCCACCAGGGAGAGGGTGTCCAATGCCACCGGATCGGCGGACCGGAGCGGACAAGGGTAGGCCTTGGTTTCGTCCATGTCCTGGACTTTTTCCAGTAGAATGGCCGCTTGGCCCTCGTAGGTGATGGTTTCGGCAAGTCCGCAGAGGGCGGCCACGCCGTCGAACAGCCTTCCGCAACTGGAGGTTTTGGGCGCGTTGATATCCTTTTCGAGCAGTTGCGGGAGGAAACGGCTCGCGGCCTCGAAATGTTTGAGCCATGGCCACTCGTAGCGGCCCGGTTCCCGGATGCCGAGTTCCCACAGGGCCGCCTGGGCGATGCGCCACGGCTCCTTCACCGCGGTCTCGCCGCCGGGCAACCGGATGTGGGCGAAGCGGGCGAGCCTCTGGTGATCCAGGGTGGACGGGTCCACCAGCAGGCATTCCCCGCCCCAGATGGTTCCGTCCTCGCCGTATCCCGTGCCGTCCAGTGCCAGGCCGATGACCGTGCCGTCAAATTTGTTTTCGGCCAGGACCGCGTGGATGTGGGCGTAGTGGTGCTGGAGCGCGGCCACAGGCACGTCGCGCCTGCTTCCCAGCTCTTCGGCCAGGGAGGAGGTCATGTAGTCCGGGTGCAGGTCGCGGACGATGAGCTTCGGCTCGACCTGGAGGATGTTTTCAAGGTGGGCGCGAATCTCGTTGTGGAACCGCATGGTTTCCAGATTGGACATGTTGCCGATGTGCTGGCTGGTGAAGGCCTGGTCGCCTTTGGTCAGGGTCAGGGTGCACTTGAGCTCCGGCCCCACGCCGAGGACCGTGTCGCCCTTGACAGGCAGGAACACCGGGGAGGGTACGAAGCCGCGCGCCCGGCGCATGAAGATCGGCTCGTCCGTACCGGGGTTGACCCGAACCACGGAATCGTCCGTGCGGATGAGGATGTCCCGGTTGTGGAAGAGAAAGATGTCGGCGATGGGCGCCAGCCGTTCCAGGGCCTCGTCGTTGTCCAGGCAGATGGGCTCCGAGCTCATGTTGCCGGAGGTCATGATGAGGGCCGCTTCCGGCCCCATCAGTTCCGCGTAGTCGTGGAGAAGGATGTGGTGGAGCGGGGTGTACGGGAGCATCATGCCGATGAAATTCGTGTCCGGGGCCACGGACCGGGCCAGGGGGAAGGGACGTTTCTTGGCCGCCAGTACGATGGGGCGTTGAATGCCGGTCAGCCATTTCTCTTCGGCCTGGGATATGTGGGCCAGCCGCCGGGCGGTGTCCATGTCCGCGACCATCACGGCCAGCGGCTTGTCCGGCCGATGCTTGCGCAGCCTGAGTTCGGCCACGGCCGTTTCGGAGGCCGCGTCGCAGACCAGATGAAAACCGCCGAGGCCCTTGACCGCAACGATTTTGCCTTGGGCCAGTTCACGGGCCAGCCCCCGCAGGGATTCGTCGCCCTGGGAGATGACCGTGCCGTCGGGGCGGGCCAGCCATGTGACCGGGCCGCAGCGCGGACAGGCGTTGGGCTGGGCATGGAAGCGCCGGTCCAGCGGGTCCATGTACTCGGTTTCGCACTCCGGGCAGAGAGGAAACTTGGCCATGGAGGTCTGGGGCCGGTCGTAGGGGATGGACCGGGTGATGGTGTAGCGCGGCCCGCAGTTTGTGCAGTTGGTGAACGGATAGCGGTAGCGCCGGTTGCCCGGGTCGCTCATGTCGTTCAGACAGTCGGGGCAGGTGGCCACGTCCGGGGAGATGAGCACGGAATTGCCGGACTTGCGGGTGGATTCGAGGATGATGAACGCGTCTTCGCCTTCGATGGGCTCCATGCATTCCGAATCAAAGGTGACGATGCGCGCCAGGGGCGGCAGCTTGGCCGTCAGGTCCTCGGAAAAGCCGGTCACCTGTCCGGCGTCTCCCTGGACTTCGATGAGCACCCCGTCCGACGAGTTGTTCACCGAGCCGGTGACGCCGTGGTCGAGGGCGATGCGGTAGACGAAGGGCCGAAAGCCCACACCCTGCACCTGTCCGGTAATGGTGAATTTTTGGCGTCTATGCATGGTTGTCCTTATCGTTCAACGCTATTTTTCGCAAGGGGAATCAGCTTCTTGCAAGGTGTTTCAAGAGACTGCGGATTCGCCCCCGCAGCAGACGCATGGGGGCGAAAGAGAGCTCGCGTTCCTCTGAGAGGATAAAATCGGCGGCGTCGAAATTGTCGGGCGTATTCAGGGGGTACTTCAGCCCGGACGGATCAGCCCCTTCCATCCCTCTCATGCGTGCCTCTTCCCACAGGGGAACCTGTTCCGGGGTCAGTCCGAGCAGCGCGGCGGCCATCGTGTCCAGTGCCACGCCGTTTCGGGATGCCGCCATGAGGCCGAGGGGGAACGGCTCTCCCTTTATGGGGCCGTCCCGGTGCATGGGACGGATTCCGTCCATGAGGTGCGTGGTCTGAGGCAGGGCGCGGTAAACGTCCATGAGCATGGACCGGAAAATAGCGTGGCTGTGCCCCAGCCGGTTGTGGGCCAGGGCCTTGCGAAAGCCCACGACGCAGCCGAACATGTTTTTGACCGCGCCGGACAAGGTCATCTGGCAATGAACCTTGAGTTTGGGGAGGTTGAGTATGCGATCCGTCTCCATGGCGTCCCGCGACAGGCCGATGGAACCGCCAAGCGTGAGCGGAAGGGGTGCGGGCCGGGCCAGGCTTCGCACTTCAAGACCGAGTTCGGCCAGGGCTTTTTCAAGTCCGGAGGCGCGGGCCACGGAGGCCGCCGATCCGAAGGCCGGGGAGTCGGCCACGGTCACTTTTGCACCGTGGTCCAGCAGCCATGAGCAGGCCGCCCGGACCGCCTGCGGGTGGGTGGTGCAGTGGACCGCGTTGCTTCCGTTGACCAGGTTGGGCTTGACCAGTACGCGGTCGCCGGGGGCAGGGGCGAAGCCGATGCTTTCGAAAAGCTCGGCCACGGCCGGTCCGAGCAGCTCGGGGCGGTATTCCGGAACCCGGAGGATGGCGACGGTTTCGGGCATGACGGGCAGCATAGGCCCGGCCGTCGAGGATGACAAGTCGGGGGTTGCCAGCCGGGCCGTGAAAGGAGAGAGTGGCCGCATGAATCCACTTGTTTCCTTGAAAGACGTGAGCGTGACCCGAAACGGCAGACGCCTGCTCGGGCCGCTCGACTGGCGGTTGGAACGCGGCGGCCATACGGCCGTGACCGGGCGCAACGGCGCGGGCAAGACGACCTTGTTGAAGCTCTTGCGCGGTGAGATCACACCCGACCCCGGCGGGGAGCGGGTCTATGACTTCGGCGAAGGCCCGCAGCGGTCAGTGCTGGGTCTGCGGCAACGCATCGGCCTGGTTTCGGCGGACATGCAGGAATTCTATTTTCTGCACACCCCCAGGGTGAAGGGGCGCGACGTGGTGTTGGCCGGATTTTTCGACACGCCCATTCTGTACCAGCCCGCGTCTCCGGAGCAGGAGAGCGCGGCCGACGCGGTTATCGACCTGCTGGACATCCGCGACCTGGCCGAGAGCGAATTGCGCACACTTTCCACAGGGCAGGTGCGCAAGCTTCTGGTGGCCAGAGCCCTTGCCCCGGAGCCGGACATCCTGCTTCTGGACGAGAGCCTGGACGGGCTGGACGCAAAGGCGCGCGTCGGAGTCATCGAACTGCTCAACCTGGCCGGTGAGCGGACCACGTTGGTCTGCGCCGCCCATCGCGTCGGAGACCTGCCCGAATGCGTGGCCCGGGCCTTGGCCCTGGACAACGGGCAGGTGCTTGCCGAGGGCGTTCGGGATCAGGCCATGCGGGCCCTGAGCGAGACCGTGCCCGATGTGGTCTCCTGCGATCTGCCGCCTGCGCCCGCTACGGACAGCTTCGATTTTCTCTTGCGCATGAAGAATGTGTCCGTAGTGGCCGACGGCGTCCGCATCCTCGACGACATCGACTGGGAGGTGCTGCCCGGCGAGAACTGGCTCGTGCTCGGAGAGAACGGCGCGGGCAAGTCCACGCTTCTCAAGCTCATCACCAGCGAGATCGCGCCCTATGCCGACGGGGACCGGGGCACGGGCACGGTGGAGCGGCTCGGCGGCATGACCATGGACGAGGCCCGGCCGCTCATCGGCGTGGTCTCGCCCGCGCTCCAGGCGAGCTACGCCCGCGAACTGGGCTGGGAAGTGACCGCCGAGGAGACGATCATGTCCGGGTTCCGCGGTTCCGTCGGGATGCTCGACGAAGCCACCAGCCTGGAGCGGCTCGGGGCCGAGCAATGGCTGGAAATTGTCGGCCTCAAGGGATTGGGCTCCCGGCGGCTCCGGCATATGTCCTATGGGCAGCAGCGGCGCGTCTTCCTGGCCAGGGCCATGGCCCCCGGCCCGAAATTGCTCCTTCTGGACGAGCCCCTGTCCGGCCTGGACCCTGCCTCGCGGGCGCGTATGATCGAGCTTGTTCAACGTCTCGCCGAGGCCGGAACACCGCTGATAATGGTCTCCCATTATCCCGAAGATCGCATCCCCGCCATCAACCGGATTATGGAGATTGAGGGCGGTCGAAAGCGCATTTGTCGGGATATCGCAAAGGGTAAGAGGGTGTTAGGAAGAGGGTGAACTCGGAACTGGTCGGGATTATTCCTTTTAAATTTTGAAAAACCCCTTGACTTGTTTCTCTTTTTGTCCAAATGTGCCCATCAGTGTGTCAGCGTACCCCTGTAGGGACGGTCTATTTCCGGCCGACGCTGACTGGGGAAAGGAAACAGGTATATCGAGAAGCAGAGTGCGCATCGTGTACACTGCTTCTTTTTTATTTAGATCGATGCATACGCATCATACCGCATTCACGGGAGTGAATAACCATGTCTAAGAATATCTATGTCGGCAATCTGCCCTGGTCCGCAACCGAAGACGAAGTCCGCGCGGCTTTCGAGGCTCACGGCCAGGTTTCCTCCGTTAAACTGATCGAAGATCGTGAGACCGGCCGTCCCCGCGGTTTCGGTTTTGTTGAAATGGACGACGATTCCGCCGCTCTGGATGCCATTGAAGCTCTGGACGGCAAGGACTTCGGTGGCCGCAACCTGAAGGTCAACGAAGCCAAGCCTCGCGCCGAGCGTCCCCGCTGGTAGCCCAGCCCGCCTGATAAAGGCATCGATGCCCGTCTCTCGCGAGGAGGGACGGGCTTTTTTTTTGCGGCCTTTGGCCGTTCATCAATAACAGGGAGTTGTTTTGGCCAAGCCAAATTACAAGTTCGCGAAACGGCAGAAAGAGTTGGCTAAGAAAAAGAAAAAAGAAGAAAAACAACAGCGCAAGCTGCTGAAGAAACAGGAAGGCCAGGAGCCTGCCCAGGATGAGGAAGAGTCCGGGGATATGGACGGCGGTTCCTGATTCCGAAGCAGGCCGGGGCCGACCGCGCATTGCCAAGACCCCGGCCAATGGGTAATGTCAGGCAAAAATCATTCGATTTGTTGCGGAGGCTATAGTGCGACACACGGGCGAAGTAACCTGGTTCAACGAGCAGAAGGGGTTCGGTTTCATCCTTGGCGACGATGGCCGCGACGTTTTTGTCCATTACACGGAAATCGTCCGCGACGGCTTCCAGACCTTGGAGCCTGGTGAAAAAGTCTCCTTTGGCCTTGTGGACGAGGAGACCGGACCCAAGGCCGTGGAAGTCCGCCTGGCCGAGGAGGCCGGGGCCGCAAGCCTGATTTAATCCTGTCCCAGCCCCATGCCCGGCTTCATGATCCGGCCGGTCATATCCGTTTCATATCCGCCCTGCGCCTTGATCCTGGCCTGGACGTCCTTTTCCCCGATGACCTCGATGAGGGTGCGGATGCGCTCGTCGTCGATGTATTTCTCGGGGATAATCAGATCATACCGCTCGTGGGCCAGGGGCACGAAGTCCAGGCCCAGCGCCTTGGCCGCCGCATAGATGCCCAGCCCGCAGGAGGCCGCGCCGGTGAGCACGTTCACGGCCACGGCCATATGGGTGAACTCCTCGTTTTCGTATCCGGTCACGTCGCGGGGGCTGATGCCCGCCGTTTTCAGGTGGTGATCCAGGAGGATGCGCGTTCCGGCCCCCCGCTGGCGGTTGATGAAGACCACGTCCTCGCGGGACAGGTCGTCGACGCCTCGGATGGCCAGCGGGTTTCCCTTGGGCACGATGAGCCCCTGGTGGCGGATGGCCAGGTTGACCACCGTTACCGGGAGTTCGCCAAGGTACCGCTCGATGAACGGGAAGTTGAAGTCCCCGGTTTCGGGGTCGAACAGGTGCGCTCCGGCGAACAGGGCAGAGCCCGCCTTGAGCGCGGTCAGGCCGCCCATGGACCCCGCGTGACTCGACACCAGCCGCAAGGGTTCCGGCAGTCCCATAAGCTCGTTGGCGAGCAGGTCCAGGGTGTTGTCGTGGCTGCCCACGTGGACCAGCACCCTGTCGAGGTCGCCCTTGTGGACCGTCAGCTCGGCGCGGACGGTTTCTCCCTGCTCCACGCCTTCGACGTCCTCGGGAATGTAAGCCACGGCCTGGGCTTTGGTCATGGTCGTTATCATGCCCGCGCCCCGCGCCAGCGGAGCCCCCACGATGTTATCCCCGATGCGCCCGGCGGCCAGCCGGATGGCCTCGCGCATTCCCGGCCGGGAGGGCGTCTTCCGGGCCAGGACGATGTCCGTCCGCTCGCGCTCGGGCACGGATTTGCCCATGAGCCAGTGGACCACGGGCGCGAGAATCTTTTCGTGGCAGACCACCGCCGACACCGGATAGCCCGGCGCGCCGACCAGGAGCCTGCCCGGATGTCCGCTGCGTTCGTCCGTCACCGCCAGCAGCGTGGGTTTGCCCGGCATCACCGAGATGCCGTGGACCAGCACCTTGCCGATGGATTCGAACACCTTTTTCGAATAGTCCTTGCTGCCCGCGCTCGATCCCGCGCCGACCACCACCATGTGGCACCCCTTGGCCAAACCGTCCAGCACTGCGTTGCGCAGTGCGTCCTCATTGTCCGGCACGGGCGCGGACCAGCCCGCGTCGATGCCCCAGCCGTTTGCATAGGCCCGGAAAACCTGGGAGTTGGATTCGATGACCTGTCCGGCGCTCGGTTCCGGCTTATCGAGGAAATTCAGCACCTCGTCGCCCGTGGGCAGAAAAATGGTCTTGACCCGGTCGCGGACTTCCACCTCGTAGATGCCAGCCGAGATAAGCGCGCCGATATCGGACGGCGTCAGCTCACGGTTCTGGGGGATAAGCAGTTCGGTGGCCACGATGTCTTCGCCGATGCGGCGCACGTGCTGCCACGGGAAGGCGGGCGCGTCGATGAGCACGGTGGTCTCGTCCTTCTGGACCACGTTTTCGATCATGACCACGGCGTTCTTGCCTTGGGGCAGGGGGTTGCCCGTATTGACGAATTCGAATTCATCGCCGTGCGCAAGGGCCACGGGCGCGTCCTCGCGGGCCAGGAAGGTGGATTCCGCCGCCACGGCCACGCCGTCCATGGCCGCCGCGTGGAAGGTGGGCGAGGAATATTTTGCGTATATCGGTCCGGCCGTGACCCTTCCCGCAGCCTCGTGGGTGGGCACCGTCTCGGTGCCGAGCAGGGCCTCGCGGTCGAGGTGAGCCTTGGCCAGAGCCACGGCTTCTTCGGGGGAAACCGTCTTCAGGTAGATATTGCGTTTGGTCATGTCGGGTGCCTCCGGCGGCCAAGGGAACCCCTGCGGGGAGTCTGCGCCTTGATCCTTCTTGCTGAGTTGTTTTCGCGTTTCACGGCACGGGTGAACAGGCGTTGGTGTAACGTTTCGGCGGCAAGAATAGCAAATTTTTTCACGAAATTCCCGAGAAAAAACAGCGGCCGCGAAGCCGAGCCCGGGGGCGGAGAAGGGCGGCGGTGAACGAGGGGAAGGAAAGGGAAAAAGAGAAGGGCCCTCCGAGAGGGCCCCTTTCGTTTTTGATTGGTCTATTCGTGTTGGAACTCGCCGTCCTTGTAGATGACGAGCTCTTCGCCGCCCTTGAGGGTGGCGGTGACGGTCTTTTGCCGGGTGTTGACCAGGTCCCAGTGCAGGGCGGAATCGTTGAAGCCGAGTTCCTCCTTCCTGGCCTTGTCCAGGGTGGACTGGTCTCCGGCGAAGGTGTCGGCGTAGGACGCGCCCACGGCCACGTGGCAGTTGCCCTGGGGGCCGCCGAAGTTCTCGTCGAACAGGGTGTTGGCCATGAAGGCGTTGATCTTGGAGAAGCGGCGGTCGGTCAGGGAAAATTCGCCCAGCCGGTTCGCGCCCTCGTCCAGGGTCAGTTGCTTGGCCACGAACTCGCCGCCGGACTTGGCCTCGGTCTTGACGGCCACGCCCTTTTCGAAGGTCAGGCGCACACCTTCGACGAAGTTGCCCGAGCGGAAGGAGGGCTGGTCGGCGTAGTAGACGCCTTCAGTGCCGCGCCAATCCGGGGAGAGGAATATCTCGAAGGACGGGATGTTGTGGCCGGAAACACCGAGCCAGCGCCGCTGTTCGCCGGGGGTGACGATGAGGTCGGTGCCTTCGGACTGGATGCGCAGGTGCTCGATGTCCAGCGCGTTGAGCCATGCCTTGACTTTCTGGCTCTTCTCGAAAATCTCGTTCCAGCGGGCGGGCGGGTTGTCGTCGTCAAGATAGCACGCCTTGACGACCTGGGCCTTGAATTCGTCCATGGACAATCCCGCCGCCTTGGCCAGTGCCGGGGTGGGGTAGATGCAAAGGGTCCAGCCGAAGTCGCCGGACTGTTCGCGCTTTTCCATGATGTCGCGCATGAACTTGCGGGCCACGGCGGCCTGTCCGATGCGCTTGGAGTCGACGTCCTGAAGATGCGTCAGGGAAGCCGGCGCGATAAGGGAGATGAGCCCGTTGAGTCCGCCGACGAATTCCTTTTCGCCCGCCGCGATGGCCGTGAGCTGGCTCTCGTCGCTCTTTCCATAGAAGGAAAGCTCCATGTGCGGGGTCAGGTTCTGGCGGGGGATGGGGTTGATCCCTTTCTCTATGAGCAGGTCGTACATGGCGTCGGCCAGAGGCATGGCGTCGGTGTCGAAGCGCAGCAGCACGAAGTCGCCGGGCGCGTATGGCTTGGTGCGTGCGGTGGACAGACCCCACCACAGGGTCTCGGCATATTTTTTCAATTCGTTTTCGGTGAACATATGGGTACCTCTTATTGGTTATGAACGGTATTTGAGGCAGTCAGAGTAAACGACTCCGGGCCGCACTACAAGCGGTGGGGGAAAACACGATTTTGTAGGACTTTTGAAAAGCGCTTTCATGTCTTGACACAGGGCTGGCATGAATATATCAGCAAGTTCGTGTCCGGCCTGCTTGGTCGGAAACGTACTTAGAAATGTCGTGTCTCGCCCCGGTCGCAGGCCAAAAGGGCAGCGCGCGAAACAGTCCCGCATACGGCGGGCATCCCAAATTATTTTCTGGAGGGAAAAATGGGCTACACTATCACTATCGACACCGACAAGTGCACCGGCGACGGCGAATGCGTGGACGTTTGCCCCGTTGAAGTTTACGAACTTCAGGACGGCAAGGCCGTTGCGGTCAACGAAGACGAATGTCTCGGTTGTGAGTCCTGCGTCGAGGTCTGTGAGAACGACGCCATCACCGTCGAAGAAAACTAGTCTTCACGATTTGATATGGTTACGGGAGCGGCGGGTATCCGACGCTCCCGTTCCATTTTGAGGCCGCCGGAAGAGTGGCCGCGCAGAGGGTCGCGGTCGCGGGAAAATGTTCCGGGTTCGGCCTTTTCGGCGCCGGAGCCGTTGTCGGGGATAGTCTCATCTTCCCTTCCGGCAACCCCGGCCCTTTTTTTACGGGCCGCCGGTTGACGGCGTCGATTCAAGACTTAATTGGTCTGAGCAACCACACCCATGGCCGGCGTCTCCGCCGGGCCGGTCCAGGAGCAGACAGAATGGCCCTTGATTTTACCGAGTATTTCAAAAAATACGAAGCCATCGTGGCCGAGGTCGATGCGGTCTTCAAGAAATTTGAAACCGAGATGCCGGACCTGGTCAAATGCGGCAAGGGGTGCAGCGACTGTTGCTACGCCCTGTTTGATGTGACGCTGGTCGAGGCCATGTACATCAACGCAAAGTTCAACGAGAAATTTTCCGGCATGGAGCGTTCGGCGATTCTGGACCGGGCCGACAAGGCCGACCGCCAGATCCACAAGCTCAAGCGCAAGGTCTTCAAGGCGAGCCAGGAAGGACGTCCGGTCAACGACATCCTTCTCGAAGTGGCCAAGGCCCGGGTGCGCTGTCCCATGCTGGACGACAACGATCTCTGCTCCATTTACGAGAACCGGCCCATCACATGCAGGCTGTACGGCGTGCCCACCTCCATCGGCGGCGAGGCCCACACCTGCAACAAGACCGGGTTCAAGGGCGGCGAAAAGTACCCCACCGTGAACATGGACATCATTCTGGACAGGCTCCTGGCCATCGGCAAGGAAATCCAGACCGGCGTAGGCTCCCGGTTCCGTGAACTGGGCGAGATGCTGCTGCCCGTGTCCATGGCCATCGTCACGGAGTACGACGAGACGTATCTCGGAGTGGGCGAGAAGACCAATCTGCGTGAGACGAGCCCTGAGGAAGAGGATAAGCCGCGCGAAATCATCGCTCCGGCGGCCGCCAAGGGCCCTGGTAAATCCGCGGCCTGCGCCTCCTGCACCGAATCCAAGTCCTCCTGCGAGACCTGCGGCGAGTCCATCGTGCTTGGCGGCAAGGAATAGCCTATGACCAAGACCGTCAATTTCGAGGAAATGCCGGATCACGAGATCGAGGCCCGCAAGCGGCACATGTACGAGAAGATGTCGCCCCGGCGTCGCAAGTTCGTTGACCGCCTGGGCTACGAGAACTGGGACCCGTTCGCGGCTCCGTTCGATCCCATCGACATCCGCGTGGAGAAGACCGGCCTGACCCAGGCGCAGTTGACCCAGCTTTTCATCCTGCAGTCCGGCAGGAATTTGAATCAGGAATACATCGACCAGGTCAACGAGTTCAATGTCATGCTGGTCATGAACTTCGAGAAGGTTCGGCCCGTTTACGAATTCTGTCTCTGGTACGCTGAGCACTGCAAGAAACACGGCGTCGAGCCATAAAGCGAGGATATTTACATGGAACAATTCGACAATATCGATGATTACATTGCCGATCTCAAGTCCAAGCTGCGCGACAACCCCAGTTGCGGCAACACCCACTACAATCTGGGCGTGGCCTATCTTTCCCGCCGCGACTTTGTGGAGGCCGAGCGCGAGTTCCTGGACGCCGTGGCCCATTCTCCGCGCATGGCGGAAGCCTATGTCCAGCTCGGCGGCATCGCCCTGCAGCGCGGTGACATGGATTCCTGCCTGAGCTACAATGTTCAGGCCACCCAGCAGCGGCCGTTCTTCGCCGTGCCCTGGGGCAACATCGGCTTCGTCTACATGCAGCAGGGCGACAACGACAAGGCGCACAAGTCCCTGAAGAAGGCCCTGAAGCTCGATCCCGAGTTCGCCCAGGCCCGGGCGACCATGTCCAGCGTGCTCATCGCCATGGGCGACTTCGAGGAGGCGGACCAGGTCCTCAAGACGCTCCTCGAAAAACACAGCCATTTCGGCCCCGGCTGGAACAACAAGGCTATCATCGAGGCCGAGCGCGGCAACTGGGCCGAGGCGGCCACCTGTATCGAGCGGGCCGAGGAGTCCGGTTTCGAAGTCCCGGCGGATTTCAAGAAGGAAGTGCAGGATCAGGTCGCGAAATAAGAACCGTTCCTGTTGCCCAAGCCGAAAAGATGATTATATCAAGGGAGCTGTCCATTGACGGCTCCCTTTTTTCTTGGAGGATTGCATGTCCAGATTCCGCAGCATCAAAAAGGCCGTTCACGATATCCTGGCAGACGACGATTGGCAGGCCCGGCTTGTCGAGCTCGATGATTTCCGTCCCGTGGACCTTGTCCCGCCGCTTCTGAGCCTGCGTTTGGATCGGCTGGAGACCGTGCGCTGGCGTTCCGCCACGGCCTTCGGTCTGACCGCCGCGCGTATGGCCGAGGCGTCCATGGAGAAGGCCCGTATCCTCATGCGTACGCTCATGTGGTACATGAATGAGGAGTCGGGCAACCTCGGCTGGGGAATTCCCCATTTCATGGGCGAGGCCATGGTCAACAGCGAGCGTATCGCCAAGGAGTTCCATAAAATCCTGGCTTCCTACATATTCTGCGACGAAGAGTGCGACGGTAATTTCCTGGACCACCCGGAGCTGAGGCGGGACGTCTACTGGGGGCTGGCCCGTCTGGCCGCGCCCCGTCCCGAGTTGGTGGCCCACGGCGAAAAGTATCTCGTGGCCGCCCTGGACGATCCCGATCCCTACAACCGCGCCTATGCCGCCAGCGTCCTTGGGCTCATCAAGGCCGAAGGGGCCAGAGCCAAGATGGAAGCCCTCGCGAACGATCCCGTCGAGATTCGCACGTTCCTTCATCGCGAGCTCGTCGATACCACCGTGGGCGAACTGGTGCGCAACGCCCTTGAGGATCTCGGGTAACCGTCGCCGGATGATTTTAAAAACAGCGGGCCGCCCTTGAGGGTGGCCCTTTTGTTTGGTGTATTACTTATAAATGATATTTCCTGAATTCCTCGCTCGGCTCGATATCCACATAAACATAGAGGGCCACGCCGTAGGGATCGAGGGTGCAGAACCCCCTGTCGCCCCAGGGATGGTCCTCCAGCGGCATGACGATGGGCAACCCGGCCCGGGCCAGGCGGTCGTGCGCCTCCTCGACCTCGGACGCGCTCTCCAACTTGAGGTTGCAGGTCAGGCCGCCACTGTACGGGTGGTGTTCCGGGGACTGCGGCTGCATGAAATGCAGAGTGGGGCCGTTCTCGCCGAATGCGAGTCCGATGTACCAGCCGCAGTCGAAAACCAGGCGGCCGTTCAGGTGGGTAGTGTAAAAGGAACGGGCGGGGGCCAGGTCCTTGACCGTGATTGTCGGAGAAATTTCTATCGGCTTCATGCTTTTTCCTTGGTTGCGGTTCCTTTTTACGTACGTGAAATAAGAAGGTTGCGCCACTTTCGACATCGAGGAAATGGCGGCAGTAAAGGGTTTGCGGGGGAAGGGCGAAAAGATGGTCAGAGAAAACGAAAAAAATTACACATCGTGCTTGACAACTGACCGCCCTCCATATAGTTTCCACTCCGCTTCGACGTGAAGGCGCGTAGCTCAGGGGGAGAGCATTTGCTTGACGTGCAAAGGGTCGTGGGTTCAAATCCCTCCGCGCCTACCAGAACATCCCCGAAAGGGAGGCCTAGTGCCTCCCTTTCATTTTTTGAGGAAGCAGGCAAGATCGCCGAACTGTGCCGTCGCCCTTGACGGCCCCGGGTTCCATCCCCTACCTATTCCCCTTGGCGGATGTGAACCGCAGCCTGCGGATCGGGTCAGGTATTTCACGGCGTCGCAATTTGGCGCGCCATAATGTTCCGGCGGCCCCGCCGGACAAGGGAGAAACGAAGTGTTGGTTGATATCTCCGGTAAACAGGTTGAATTGGCAGACGGCGCCACCTGCGCCGACGCCCTTCAGGAAGGGTTGTCCAAAAAACAGTTCAAGAACGTCGTGGCCGCCAAGTGCGGTGATGCGACCGTCGACCTGACCACTCCCGTTGCCGGTACCTGCACTACCATCGAGCCCGTCTTCGCCGATAGCGAGGAAGGGCTCAACATCATTCGTCATTCCGCAGCTCATGTTATGGCTGAAGCCGTCAAGAAGCTGTTCCCCACCGCCAAAGTGACCATCGGCCCCTCCATCACCGACGGATTCTACTACGACTTCGACTACGAACGTCCGTTCACTCCCGAGGATCTGGAAGCCATCGAGAAGGAGATGCTCTCTTCGGTGGGCGCGAACAAGGAGTTCACGCGGACGGTCATGTCCAAGGCCGATGCCAAGAAGGTGTTCGAGGCCAAGGGCGAGACCTACAAGTCCGAGATCATGGACGACCTGGGCGGCGACGAATTTTCCATCTACACTCACGGCGACTTCGCCGACCTGTGCCGCGGTCCGCATGTCGCTCGCACTGGCCAGATCAAGGCGTTCAAGCTGCTTTCCGTGGCCGGAGCCTACTGGCGGGGCGACGAGAAGAACAAGCAGCTCCAGCGCATCTACGGCACCGCCTGGGAGAACCCCAAGGCGCTCAAGCAGTACCTGACCAGGTTGGAGGAGGCCAAGAAGCGCGATCACCGCAAGCTCGGCAAGCAGCTCGACCTGTTCTCCTTCAGCGACGAGGTCGGTCCGGGGATGTCCCTGTGGCATCCGCGTGGCATGTTGCTGCGGACCATTCTTGAGGACTTCGAACGCAAGGAACACCTCAAGCGCGGTTATGAGCTTGTCCAGGGGCCGATCATCCTCAAGCGGGAGCTGTGGGAGAAGTCCGGCCACTACGACAACTATCGCGAAAACATGTATTTCACGGAGATCGACGAGCAGGCTTACGGCATCAAGCCCATGAACTGCCTGGCGCACATGATTATCTACAAACGGAAAATCATGAGCTACCGCGATCTCCCCCAGCGCTACTTCGAACTGGGCGTGGTTCATCGCCACGAGAAGTCCGGCGTGCTCCACGGTCTGATGCGCGTGCGCACCTTCACCCAGGACGACGCGCATCTCATCTGCCGCCCGGATCAGGTGGAGGAGGAAATCCTCAATCTGATAAAGTTCTACCAGGACATCTACGCACTGTTCAATTACGAGTTCGATGTGGAGCTGTCCACCCGTCCGGAGAAGTCCATCGGTTCGGATTCGGATTGGGAGCTGGCCACCGAGGGACTGCGTCAGGCGCTGGACAAATCGGGTATGCCGTATGCCATCAACGAGGGCGACGGCGCGTTCTACGGCCCGAAGATCGATTTCCATCTGCGCGACTCCATCGGACGGAGTTGGCAGTGCGGCACGATTCAAGTGGATTTCACCTTGCCAGAGCGCTTTGACATAGTATATGTCGGCGAGGACGGCGAGAGGCACCGGCCCGTGATGATCCATCGCGCCATGCTCGGCTCCATCGAACGCTTCATCGGCGTGCTTACGGAGCATTGTGCGGGCGCGTATCCTGTGTGGCTGGCTCCGGTTCAGGCGCGTTTGTTGAATGTGACTGACTCGCAACTTGATTTTGTTAAGAAAGCCGAAGCGTTCTTTGTCTCCAAGGGCATTCGCGTCGAAGCGGACACCCGCAACGAGAAGCTCGGCTACAAGATACGGGAAGCTCAGGTTGAGAAGATCCCGTACATGTTGGTAATCGGTGACAAAGAGGTTGAGGCCGGGTGCGTCAATATCCGTTCAAGAGACGGAGAGGACCCCGGGATGGTGACACTGGAGGAAGCTGCGCAGTTGATTCTTGATGCTGCAATGGCGCCCTTCAAAGCAGGAGGAATGAGTTATAGCTTTTCGGGGTAATATCCGCCGGGACCAGAAGAGGGAAGACCTGGTTAGGCGCAACGAAAGGATTCGCATCCCCAAGGTGCGGGTCGTGGATGATGACGGTGAGCAGCTTGGTGTAATGGCAACCCGCGACGCGCTTGATCGCGCACGGGAAAAGGGTCTGGATCTCGTGGAGGTCGCGCCCAACGCCGACCCGCCGGTCTGCAAGATCATGGATTATGGCAAGTTCAAGTACCAGCAGCAGAAAAAGCTGCAGGAAGCCAAGAAGAAACAGACCGTAATCAAGATCAAGGAAGTCAAGTTCCGGCCCAAGACCGATGAGCACGATTACCAGACCAAGCTCAAGAAAATCGTCAAGTTTCTGGAGGGCGGCGACCGTTGCAAGGTTACCATTTTCTTCCGGGGACGTGAAATAGTCCACAAGGACCGCGGGCTTGCCATGCTCGAACGGGTCGTGGTGGACACGCAAGATTTAGCCAAAGTCGAGAGCAAGCCCATGTCGGAAGGACGGACCATGACAATGATGCTCGCTCCGGTGAAAAAATAGATACTCGCGAGGGACCACCTGTCCCTTTCTAGGAGGATACTATGCCTAAGATCAAAACCCGCCGTGCAGCCGCCAAGCGGTTTTCCAAGACCGCTACCGGTAAGTTCAAGCGCCGCCGCAAGAATCTCCGGCACATTCTGACCAAGAAGAATGCCAAGAGAAAGCGCCGCCTGGGCCAGTCCACCACCGTGGACTCTACCAATATGAAGGCTGTTCGTCGTCAGTTGCCCAACGGCTAGCAATCCGCCTGATTAGGTCTGTCGGCGGCGTATAAAGAGAGGCGGGGAAAGGCCCCGGCTCGCACGTTCGCAGATTCGACCCAGACGAGATGCCCGTTGATTCCTTATAACCTATAAAGCAATCCACCTCGCCGGGGGAGTCCGTCCGGCCCGGGAGGTAGCAGAAGCGATGGAGGTTTTACCATGAGAGTAAAGCGTGGAGTTGCCGCCAAGCGGCGTCACAACAAATATCTGAAAATGGCCAAGGGTTATCGCGGCGCAGGTTCCCGCCTGTACCGCACCGCTCGTGAGCGCGTGGAAAAGGCTCTGTGCCACTCCTACAAGGACCGGAAGCGCAAGAAGCGCGAGTTCCGGAAGCTGTGGATCATGCGCATCAACGCCGCTGCCCGCATCAACGGCATGTCCTACAGCCGCTTGATGGATGGCCTCAAGAAGGCCGGCATCGAACTGAACCGCAAGGTTCTGGCGGATATGGCAGTGCGCGACCCGCAGGTGTTCGCCAAGATCGCAGAGGCAGCCAAGGCCAAAGTGAGCTAAAAAGTGAGTAATGAATTGAAGTCCTTCCTGGAAGGACTCGACAGCCTGGCCCAGGATTGCGCTTCGCGCAAGGGCCAGGCTTGTTCGTTAAAGGAACTGGAGGAACTCCGCATAGAGTTCCTGGGCCGGAAGGGGAAGCTCGCCCAGATCATGGGTCGCCTCGGCAAGCTCGACGTTGCCGACAAACCCGTCGCGGGCAAGAAGGCCAACGAGGTCAAGCAGGCCGTCACCGGCATGATGGACGCCTGGGAGGCCGAGCTGCATGTGGCAGAGTCCGGTCAGGCTCTGTCGCGCTTTGATCCTTCTATGCCGGGCCGCAAGCCGTGGGCCGGTTCCCTGCATCCCGTGACCTTGGTCATGGACGAAATCGCCTCCATCCTGGTCGGGCTCGGCTTTGAGCACGCGGCCGGTCCCGAGGTGGAAAACGACTGGCACAACTTCGAGGCCCTGAACATGCCGCCGGACCATCCGGCCCGCGACATGCAGGACACCTTGTACGTGTCGGACAAGATCGTCCTGCGGACTCATACCTCGGGAATGCAGATTCGCAGTATGCTCAAGCGCAAGCCCCCCGTGGCCGTTATCGCGCCGGGCAAGGTCTACCGCCGCGACTCGGATCTGACCCACACCCCCATGTTCCACCAGATCGAGGGACTGCTGGTCGATCGCAATGTTTCCATGGGCGATCTTCGTGGCACCCTGACCGTGTTCGTGCGCAAGGTTTTCGGTCCCCGGACCGAAGTCCGCTTCCGTCCGAGCTTCTTTCCGTTCACCGAGCCCTCGGCCGAGGTGGATATTTCCTGCGTCATGTGCGGCGGCAAGGGCGAGACCGACGGCAAGACCTGCCGGGTGTGCAAGGGCACGGGCTGGGTCGAGATTCTGGGCTGCGGCATGGTTGATCCCAACGTGTTCAAGTCCGTGGGGTACGACCCCGAAGTCTACACGGGCTTCGCCTTCGGGCTCGGCGTCGAGCGCGTGGCCATGCTGAAGTACGGCATCAACGACCTGCGCATGTTCTTCGAGAACGACGTCCGCTTCCTGGAACAGTTCGCCTAGATTTTGCGTGGCGCACGAAGAGCTGAAGCTTTTCGTGCGCCCCATTGACATATTGAGCTTCACGAAGCTCGCACCCTACGAAGACAACTTTTCCACCTCCCTCCGACTGCGTGTCCGCGTGCGCGGGCAGCCCGGAAAGGGAAGGGGATGGCGGGCCGGGAGACAGGGGGCAAACCCTTTGCGAAAAGGGCGTCTCTTCCTTGATTCGGCTGCCGGAGGCACTCATGTTAGTTAGCTTGAATTGGTTGCGTGAATTTGTTCCCTACGAGGGAGATATCCAGGTTCTCGGGGACAAGCTGACCATGCTCGGACTGGAGCTGGACGGCATCATTGATCCCTTTGAATCTATCCAGGATATCGTGGTCGGCCATGTCGTCGAGCGCGAATCCCATCCCGAGTCGGACCATTTGTCGGTCTGCACCGTGGATGTCGGTGGTCCCGAGACCCTGACCATCGTGTGCGGCGCTCCCAACGTGGGCAAGGGCCAGAAGGTGCCCGTGGCCATGGTGGGCACGACCATGCCCGACGGCATGAAGATCAAGAAGGCCAAGCTCCGCGGCGTCAAGTCCATGGGTATGATCTGCTCCGAGCGCGAGTTGGGCCTCTCCGAGGATCATGAAGGCATCTGGGTGCTCGACGACTCGTTCAAGGCGGGCGACAAGCTTGTGGACGCCCTGAACCTCGAAAGGGTTGTTTTTGACTTCGACATCACCCCGAACCGCGCCGACTGTCTTTCCATTCTCGGCTTCGCCCGAGAGACCGCGCTTGCGTTCGATCTTCCCCTGACCCTGCCCGAGCTCAATCTGGTGGAAGGGGGCGGTAATGCCGCCGATGATGTTCGGATCGTCATTGATGACCCCGAGCTGTGCCCGGCCTATCACGCGCGGCTCATCAAGGGCGTGCAGACTCGGAAGGCACCCGACTGGATGCGTTTCAAGCTCCTCGCCTTGGGCCAGCGTCCCATTTCCAATATCGTCGACGTCACCAACTTCATCATGTTCGAGTTGGGCCAGCCCCTGCATTCCTTCGACTTCGACCTGATCGAGAAGGCGACCGTCCGCGTCGCCCCGGCCATGGACGGCATGAAGTTTACTACTCTGGACAACGTCGAGCGTACGCTCACCGCCAAAGATCTGCTCATCTGGGACGGCGTCAAGCCCATCGCCCTGGCAGGCGTCATGGGCGGCCTGAATTCCGAGATGGGAGCCGGATCGAGCAACGTCCTGCTCGAAGCCGCCGTGTTCCGTCCCGGCACCGTCCGCAAGACCGCCCGCAGGCTGTCCCTGCCCTCCGAAGCCTCCTACCGGTTCGAACGCGGCGTTGACCAGGTCATGACCCGGTTCGCCCAGGACCGCGCGGCCCAGCTCATGGCGGAGACCTCCGGCGGCACGGTTGTTTCCGGCGTGGCCACCGCCGAGCCGTGTCCGTGGCAGGATCGCTCGCACGGCTATCGTCACAACCGGTGCATGTCGCTGCTCGGCCTCGACCTGGAGCCGGATTTCGCCAAAAAGGTCTTTGTGCTTGAAGGGTGCGCGGTCGACGACACCGACCCGGAAAACTGGACCGTGTCCTCCCCGTCTCATCGCCTCGACCTTGAGCGCGAGGTGGACCTGTACGAGGAAGTGGGCCGCGTCTACGGGCTGGACCGCATCCCTGCAGTGCTGCCCAAGGTGGCCAAGTCTTTGGATAGCGCGGAAGGGACCCCGGTGTACGACTTTATCAAGCGCGTCAAATTCTGGGGACGCGGCGTGGGCCTGAATGAGGCGATCAACTACAGCTTCACGGGTTCCGACGACCTCGACCGGCTCAATCTTCCCGAAGAGGGGCGGGTCTTCATCGCCAACCCCCTGTCCGAAGAACAGAACGTCATGCGCACCGAGCTGGCCCCCGGGCTGCTGAATGCGCTCAAGAATAATCTGGCCCAGGGCAACCATCATATCCGCCTGTTCGAAGTCGCCAAGCAGTTTGTGCACGACGAGACCTCCGAGACCGAGACCCGCGAGCAGTCCCGGCTGGGCATCCTGCTCTACGGACCCCGCCATGCCCAGGAATGGCCTTGGACCCACGGCGACGTGGATTATCTGGATATCAAGGGCTTGGTGGAGCATCTGCTCGCCGACAGCCTCAAGCTCGAAGCCCCGGTTTTCACTCTGGCAGAAGGCGGACATTCCTATCTCGAACCCTGCGTGCAGGTGAGCGTTTCCGGTCAGGCCGTGGGCCTTGTCGGCCGGGTGCGTGAGGAAATGGCCGACTACTACCACGCCCGCAAGGACGTCTGGCTGGCCGACTTCAATCTGGACGTCCTGCGCGACATGGTCGACGCCCACAAGATCAACTTCCAGCCGCTGCCGGTCTTTCCGCCCAGCCGTCGTGACGTGACCGTCATCGGCCCGGTGACGCTGGGTGCCGACGCCATCCGCGAGACCATCCTTGGCGCGGGTGTGGACATTCTCGAATCCGTCGAGCTGGTGGCCGAGTTCGTCCCCGAAGGACAGGAAGAGGAACGCAACCTCTCTTTCCGGCTGACGTACCGTTCGCCCACCAAGACCCTCAAGGACAAGCAGGTCGACAAGGAACACCAGAAGATTCTGGCGGCCCTCGAAAAGAGCCTGCCCATCCGGTTCTAGAAGCAACGAATATGCAGTCAAAGGCCCCGCTCCCAAAGGAACGGGGCCTTTTTTCATGGGAGAGCCGGGGGGCGTTTCAGTGTGTCATGGGAGGAATGCTTGCGTCGTGGCGGCGCTTGTTCGAGAGACGATTTCCCTTTCCCCTCTTAGCGAATCGGAAGTAAATTTGGAAAGCGAAAGAAGGCTCGTATCTTCTCCGGAACACGGTTGAATGCGGCGTGGGTATTTGGTAGAAATAAGAAATGGAAGATTTGCAGGACTTCAAGCGGTACAAGATCGGGCAGGCCGCCAAGGAGATTGGGGTCAAGACCTACGTGCTCCGCTTTTGGGAAGGGGAGTTCGACGAGATCGATCCCATCCGGACCGAGAGCGGTCAGCGTTTGTACACCGAAGAGCACCTGGAAATCATTCGTGAAATAAAACGGCTTCTTTACGACGAGGGCCTGACCATAGACGGGGCCAAGAAAAAATTGCGCAGTCGCGAACAAGCCCATATTCTGGCGGAAGTTCGTGACGATTTGCTGGCTATTCGCAATCTCCTGAGACGCTAGGCTGCGGGGCCATCCCGCGAGGGGGCGGACCATGGGCAACTTCCTGAAATTCGGATTGATCGGCCTAGGCGTTTGCCTGGCGCTGTTCGTCGTTTCCGCCCTGGTTTTCGTGGCTGTCTTCAATCCCAACGACTACAAGGAACGCATCAGCGAGGCCGTGCTCAAGGAGACCGGCCGGGTGCTGACGTTCGACGGCGACATCGGCCTGACGTTTTTTCCTGGGCTGGGCGTCACCTTGGGCGGGCTTTCCCTGAGCAACGCCCAAGGGTTCGGTCCCGAGCCCATGGCTTCGGTGCGTGCGGCCCGTGTGACTGTGCGCATCCTGCCTTTGTTCATGGGCAAGATCCGGTTCGGTCAGCTCGTGCTCGACGGCCCGGTCCTGAATCTCGGCCGCGATGAGCAGGGCAGGTCCAATTGGGATGATCTCGTGGGACGCAAACAGGCTGATGCTGTTCAGAGCGCCCGAAAAGACGCCTTCGATTTGGATGTGGCGGGCGTGACCGTAACGGGGGGCGGCCTTACCTGGGACGACCGGAAGGCGAAAACCTGGTTTATCCTGCGGGGCATGGATGTGACCACCGGCCGTATCAGCCGGGGCGGTCTGTTCCCGGTGAAGGTGAACGTCGACTTTGACTGCCGGAATCCCGACGCCAAAGGGTCCATGAGTCTTGAGGGACAGTCTTCCTTTGATCTCGCCAACCGTGAATACGGCCATATGGACATGCGCGTGGCGGTCAAGGCCGTGGGCGACGCCATACCGGGCGGAAGCGTGGACGGCTCGCTGTCCTTTCAGTTCCTGGCCCTCGATTTCAACAAGGAGACCGCTCAGGTGACGGGGCTTGAATGCTCGGCCTACGGGGCTTCCTTGCTTGCCGACGGCACCATCAAGGGGATTACGGATAAGTTATCGGCGGTTACGGCCAACCTTACGTTGAAACCGGCGGACCTGCGAACGGTGATGACCGCGCTGGGGGGGGATGCGCCCAACACGGCCGATCCCGAGGCCTTGACCAAGGTGGGCGGCACGGCCCGGGTGGATTTTGAGACCGGACGCCTGGCATTGGAGGACGTGGAGCTTTCGGTGGATGGAACCCGCATAGTGGGACGCGCGATGGTGAAGCGGGGCGGCAAGTGGCCCCGCTGGGAGGCGCAGGTGGACGCGGGCGACATTGATCTGGATCGCTATTTGCCGTCCGATCATGCGGAAAAGGGAGCCGTGTCCCAGGAACGGGCCAAGTCCGGCCAGTTGGATGATATGGTTCTGCCCGCGGATGTCCTTCGACGGCTGGATTTCGATATGGACGTCAAGGTGGCCCGGCTCAAGGTCAGTGGTGCGAATTTCAACGAAGTGTCGGCGGTGGCAAAGGGCGGGAACGGTGTGCTGACCGTAGGCCCGATTTCGGCTTCGGCCTATGGGGGATCTCTCAAGGCGACTTTCACTGCTGACGCAAGCAAGGGTGCGCCTGTGGTTGAAACCGGCATCCACGTGGAGCGGCTCGATGTGGCCGGGTTGTCCAAGGATGTGACCGGCACGGCCGAATACGCCGGGATTGCCGATTATGAATCGACTTTGAGCGCGCAGGGCGAGCGGATGCGCAACCTGCTCGCCACCTTGGGCGGTAAATTTTCCTTCAGCCTGTCGGACGGCGTGTTCCCCGGCGTTGATTTGACGCGCATGACCCGGACCACAGTGTCTTCCAAGAACAAGCAGGGCACGGTGGAAGCCGAGCAGACCGACTCCACCAGATTCGGTTCCATCACCGGCACCGGCACGGTTGCCAACGGCGTGGTCGACAACCGGGACCTTGAGGTCAAGGCTCCGGGCCTTCGCGCCGACGGGCACGGGGCCCTTTCCCTGGTTACGCGCCAGATCGACTACATAGTCAAGGCCAAGCTGGTGCCCACGGCCTCTGGCCAGGGCGGCAAGTCCTCCCATGAGCTTTTCGGCGTCATGGTTCCCATCCGCGTGACCGGAACCATCGACAAGCCCCGGTATTGGGTCTCGATTTCGGAGTATGTGAAGTCCCTCGGCGGGGTGGTGGTCGATACCGTGGGCACGGTTCTCGGCGGCATGAAGAATGTGGTCAAGGGCGTGGGCTCCGCTCTGGACAAATCGTGCTGTGACGACGAGCCGGAGTCCGGCAAGCCGGAGCGGAAGAAATTCCTCGGGATATTTTAGCGGACTTTCATCTTGATGTTGGCCGGGTTCTGACCGTTCTTGCGGTTGACCTTCTTGAGCTGTTGCCTTGAATTGGCCTTGCCCTGCGAAGCCGACTGTTGAGCGGGGTTCGTCTCATCGGCCACCAGCTCATGCATGGCCTTGAAGGCCCCGTCCAGGGTCTCCTGTTCATCGACGAGCTGGCGCAGGAAATTGTTGATGGGGCCGACCATGGCGATGGCCTTGTCCACCTCGGCGTTGGCTCCCTTCTGGTACGCTCCGATGTTGACCATATCCTCCACTCGCTTGAAGGTGGCCATATGCCGAAGCAGGGTGCGGCCGTCGGCTTGGGCCTGTTTGGTGGTGATGTCGCTTCGCAGACGGCTGATGGACTTGAGCACGTCGATGGCCGGGTAGTGGCCCATGTCGGCCAACTCGCGGGTCAGGACGATGTGCCCGTCCAGAATGGAGCGGGTGGAGTCCGCGATGGGCTCGGTGAAGTCGTCGCCGTCCACCAGGACCGTATAGATTCCGGTGATGGACCCTTTGCGGTTTTTGCCCGCGCGCTCCAGAAGCTGGGGCAGGTGGGCGAAGACGGACGGGGTATAGCCGCCGCGAGTGGGCGGTTCGCCCGCAGCCAGGCCGACCTCGCGTCCCGCCATGGCGAAACGCGTGACCGAGTCCATCATCAACAGGACGTCCTTGCCCTGGTCCCGGAAAAATTCGGCGATGGCCGTTGCGGCGTAGGCCGCGCGCATTCGGATGAGCGGGCTTTTGTCCGAGGTGGCCACCACGAGCACGCTGCGGGCCATGCCTTCGGGACCAAGGTCGCGCTCCATGAATTCCACCACCTCACGACCGCGCTCGCCGACCAGGGCGATGACGTTGATGTCCGCCTTGGTGTACCGGGCCATCATGCCCATGGTGGTGGATTTGCCCACGCCGGAACCGGCCATAATTCCGACGCGCTGGCCCTTGCCGAGCGTCAGAAGCGCGTTCACCGAGCGGATGCCCACATCAAGGGGTTTGTCGATGCGCGGACGCTCCAACGGGTTGGGCGGTTCGCGATGCAGGGGGGCGAAAGCCTCGGCGTGGAATGGTCCCTTGCCGTCGAGCGGCTTTCCAAAGGCGTCCACGGCGCGGCCCAGCATGGCCGTGCCCACCGGAATATGCGGCGGGGTGGCCGCGTTCTGGATCAGGGAGCCCGGGCCGATGCCGCGCATGTCCGAGTAGGGCATGAACAGGCACGCGCCGTCGCGGAATCCGACCACCTCGGCGGGGATGGGGTCGTGCCCGGACGGCAGAAGATAGCAGACCGAGCCGAGGGGGGCCTTGATGCCACGGCCCTCCGCGATGAGGCCGACCACCTTGGTGACCTTGCCGAAGGTCTGGCAGGGATCGAGCTCTTCGAGAAGGGCGAGCTTCGAGTCCGCGTCCATGGCTACTCCCCGGTTCCGGACGTGATCTGCTCGGCCAACTGGTCGAAGAGGGGTTCCACGCTCTTCCAGCGGGTGTCCACGGTGTTGTCCACCTTGCCTTCGTCGGCCTCGATGACCACGCCGCCCATTTGAATGGAGGGGTCGCCCTTGACGCTCCAGTATTGAAGAGAGGGGTTGCGGTCCTGGATGGTCTTGACGAACTCGTCGAGCTCGGCGGTTTCCTCCGGGTTGCAGCGAATCTCGATGCGGCGCTGGGACTCAATGCGTTCCAGGGCCTGGGTCATGAGCGCCCGCAGGGCCTCCGAGCGTTTTTCGTCCAGCTCGACCTTGAGGGTCTTGCGCAGGGCGAGCCGGATGAGTCGGGATATGTCCTTTCGCCGGGCTTCGTAAATGTTGCCGCCCTGGGCTCCGAGCTGGGAGAAGAGGGCTTCGGCCTTGGCCGAGATATCCTTGATGTGCTGGTCCACGAATTCCTGCGCCTCGGCCATGCCCGCCGCAAATCCTTCGTGCCTGGCCGTGGCGCGCAACGCCTCGGCTTCAAGCTCGGCCAGCATCTTGATTTCCTTGGCCGCGTCGCGGGCCTTTTTCCGCACCCGGGCCAGATATTCCTCGTTGGTGGACTCGTCCCATACGAGCTGGCGCTTGCCCTCCAGCTCCTGGATGCTCATTTCATCCGGGCCGGGCGTATTCATGCCAACCACGACCTTGCCCGTCATGCGCGGGCGGTGTGTCTGGTGCTTAGATAAAGACATCGCTGCCACCTCGGCTGATGACGATCTTGCCTTCGTCCTCCAAACGGCGGACGGTCTTGACGATGGCCTGCTGCGCGGCCTCCACCTCGCTGAGCTTCTTGGGCGGCATGATTTCCAGGTCTTCCTTTATCATGGCCGAAGCGCGCTCGGACAGGTTCTTGAAGAACTTCTCGCGCAGTTCCTCGCTCGCGCCCTTGAGCGCGACCGTGAGGTCCTCGTTGGAGACTTCCTTGAGCAGTTCGCGGATGGCGATGTCGTCGATGCTCTTGACGTCCTCGAACACGAACATGAGGTTGCGGATGTCCTCGGCCATCTGGGTGGACTCCTCCTCGATCTCGGAGAGGACTTCTTCCTCGGTGTTGCGGTCCACGGCGTTGAGAATCTCCGCCACGGAATTGACACCACCGACCTTCTTGCCTTCCTTGCCGCCCATGGCGATGAGCTGGCTTTGCAGGACCTTGTCGACTTCCATGAGCATTTCCTCGGCCACGGCTTCGAGCTTGGCGAGGCGCATGAGCACTTCGGCGCGTACGCCCGCGGGGAGGTTCTGGATAAGCTCGGCGGCCTGATCCGGGTGCAGGTGCCCCAGGATGAGAGCCAGGGTCTGCGGATGCTCGTTCCGGAGAATCTGCGCCAGGATGCGCGGGCTGACGTTTTCCAATTCCTGGAACGGTGTGGGGCCGGTATCCAGGTCCAGGGAATCCATGATGTACTTGGCCGTTTCCGAGTCCAGGGATTGGGTCAGCAGCCGCTTGACCTGTTCCGGACCGCCCACCAGAAGTTCCGCGCCGTAGGCCAGGGCTTCGTTGTACTCCTTGAGGACTTCCAGGACTTCCTCTTTCGGCACGGAGTCGGTTTCGAGCATGGCCTTCGATACGGCGGCGATTTCGTTACGCTCCATGCGCTTGAATACCTCCGCCGTGAACTTCTCGCCCAGGGCGAGGAGCACGATGGCCGTTTTCTGGGGGCCGGTAAAATCTGCCATTTCTTATGCCTCCTGGGTAAGCCAGGTCTTGAGCAGGTGGACCGCCTGATCGATATTCTCGTCGGACAGTTGAATCGCGTGGTTCTTGGCATTTTCGAGCCGTCTGGACGCGTCCAGGGCTTCCTCGTCCATTTCTTCCTCTTCGAGGGCGAGGCGCTCGGTGCCGGGCAGCCCGGCCATTTCCTCGATTTCCTGTTCGGCGACGCGGGGCCGGATCAGGGCCATGACCACCGGCCGCACGACCAGGATGAGGAAAAGGAAGATCAGCAGGCCGTTGAGGAACGGCTTGCCCAGCCGCTGGGCGTATTCCAGCATGGTCCGCATGAGGGAGTCGCCGTCGGCCAACTGCGGTTCGCCGAAGGAGATGTTGCTCACCTCGATGGTGTCGCCGCGCTGGGAGTCGAAGCCCACCGCGTTCTCGATCAGGGTGCGGATGCGATTGATTTCCTCGGCGGAGCGGGGCGCGTAGACGGCGTTGCCGTCGGCGTCCGTCTCCCACGTCCCGTCGACGATAACCGCAACGGTCAGACGTTTCAATTCCCCGACGGGGGTAATAATATTTTCTTCCTGCCTGTTTATCTCGAAGTTGGTGGTCCTGGACTCGCGGGTGGAGTCCTGGGTGGTCTGGGTCCCGGTGAAGCCGTCGCCCCGGAAGTTGACGTCGGGTTCGCCGCCGGCCAGCGAGGCCGCGCCCTGGGTGGTCTCCTCGTTGCGGGTCTCGGAGCGGACCACTGAGCCGTCCGGGTCGTAGGTCTCCTTGCGCACGGTGCGCTGGCTGAAATCAAGGTCGGCGTTGACGCGGGCGATGACCTTGTCGGGACCGACGGCGGGGCCGAGAAGTTCGAGAATGCGGCGTTGCAGCTTGCCTTCCACATCCGCCTTGTAGAGGAGCTGGGCGTTGGACATGGCCAGGCCGGAGGTCTCGTCCTCCGGGGTATACAGGGGATGGCCCTTCATGTCCGTGACCGTGATGTTCTTGGGCTCAAGGCCTTCCACGGCCATGGACACCAGATTGACGATGCCCGTGACCTCGTCGGGTTCGAGCTTGCCGTCGCCTTTGAGTTGCAGGACGATGGACGCCGAGGGCGCTATCTGGTCCTCGATGAACAGGGACTTCTGCGGGATGACCAGGTGTACCCTGGCCTTGTCGACGAGGGGAAATTCCGTGATGGTGCGGGCCAGCTCGCCTTGTAGGGCGCGCTGGTAGTTGACGTGCTGGACGAAGTCGGTCTGGCCGATCTGCACCTCGTCGAAGATTTCGAAGCCGATGCCCTGGCCGTGCAGGTTGCCCTCGCCCGCCACCTTGAGCCTGAGCTCGTACACCCTGTCCGCCGGGACCTTGATGGTCCGGCCGTTGTCCTCAAGCTTGTAGCTTTCCTTCTGGCCCTGGAGCATGGCCACGATCCTGGACGCGTCCTCGGGGTAAAGGTTGGTCATCAGGACTCTGTAGTCGGGCTTGTTCATCCAGTAGATCATCAGCGCGAAGGAAACGATCACTGCGGCGGCCAATCCGCCGATGAGGATTCGTTGTGACGCGGTGCGGTCTGCCCAGAGACCCTGTGCTTTGGACCAGTATTCGGCGACGAACGGAGGCATCTTCTATTCTCCAGCTTGCGTTGGCTGTGTTGCTACGGGTTGCGGCGACGCCTAGAACGGCATCTGCATGATTTCCTTGTACGCCGACATGACCTTGCTGCGGACGGCGCCGGTCATCTGCATGGCCATGCCCGCCTTCTGCATGGCGATCATCAGCTCATGCACGTTCTGGCTCTTGCCGGACGCGAATTCCTCGATCATGACCTTCTTCTCGCTTTGCAGGTCGTTGACCTTGACGAGAGAGGACTTGAGGGTGTCGTTGAAGCTCCGGACTGGTTCCTGGGGCTTTTTGAGACTTTCGGAGACCGTGGAGTCCACCGTGCGGCGGCGGATGTCCATGGCGTTCTGGTATGCGTTGATGGCGACGCTCTTGATGACCATTTGCTATCTCCTTTTCCCTAGCCCTGTCCGATGACGAGGGCTTTCTGAAACATTTGTTTGGCCGCCTGGATCGTCTGGACGTTTGCCTCGTATCCGCGCATGGCCTGCATCATGTTGGCCATTTCCTCGACCACGTTGATGTCCGGGTAGAACACGTAGCCCTGGTCGTTGGCGTCGGGGTGATCGGGCTCGTAGACCTGCTTGAAGGGCCGCTGGTCGGCGGTCACTCCCAGTACCTTGACGCCTTCCAGGTTGCGGTTGAGCTGGTCCTGCATGGCCTGGTCGAAGGGCGAGTATACCGGGGTGGCCTCGAAGGAGACCGATTTACGCTGGTACGGCCCGCCTTCGGCCGTTTTGGTGGTCCGAATGTTCGCCATGTTCATGGAAATGACGTTGAGCTGCGCCCGCTGGGCCGTGAGGCCGGATGCGCCTATGTCCAGGGCTGTCATGATATCCATTTACTTGCTCCCTTCCTGAATGACCTTGTTCATGCCGTCGAAACTCTTTTTGATGACCGAGGCCAGGGCGTTGTACATCATGGTGTTCTTGGCGTTCGTGGCCATCTCCTTATCCAGGTTCACGTGGTCCATGCCGTGGACCTCGCGCGCCCGGAAATCGTCCAGCCCCTCGCCCTTGAAGCCGTCGGGATCAAAGGTCGCGGGAAGATGCGACTGCTCAGTGCGGGTGAGTTTTCCCAGGGCGTTCTGGTTCAGTGCGGCCTGCAGGCGGCCTTCGAATTCGAGGCGGCGGGCCCGGTAGCCCGGTGTGTTCACGTTGGCGATGTTGCCCGTGACGATATTTTGACGTTCCAGGCGCAGGTCCATGACCTTCGCCGTCAAGTTGAGCTGGTGCTCGAAAAGTCCTCGCATGTCTTGATCCTCCTGCATTCGCGTAGGCGTTGCGGTCCCGCGGAGGCATGATTTTCCGGCGGGAACGCATAAGACTAAGCAACTCCCGTTCCAAACAGATAAGACACAGGGATTATTGGATATTGCTAAAAAAAGGAAGACGGCGCGTCAGAGTTGCGGACAGGGGACCGGAATTTGGCGCGTTTTTTAGGCGGCAACAGGGGTAGATTCTTCCCTTCGGTCCGTCGTGAAGGAGGGGAAAAACTACGCAGGCTGCCTGGATGTTTGCTTGGAATATAAATAAATACAGATTGTTACGCTGTCTTTGTCACAATGAGTGTGAACTGGATTGCCGGTTCTTGGCACATTGATTGCTAGATCGATTTCGGCCGAATCGGCCAAGGATTTTTTTTCAGCCCGGCCCTCCGGGAAAAGGAGAAATGGAGGGGAACTATGAGTGGTCATCTGGATTACGAAATCAACAAGGAACTCGGCGAATGCTACCTGTTCATGGGTGAGCTGGACAAAGCCGAGGAGTATTACAAGAAGGCCGTCGGCTCCAACGGCGTCCATCCCGACCCGTATCTCGGCCTGGCTACCGTCGCTGTCCAGCGCGGCGATCTGAAGGATGCCGAGATCATGTACAGGAAGGCCCACAAGATCGAGCCTTCGGATAAGAGTCTTTCCGGGATCGGCCTCATTCGCATGGAGAACGGCGACAAGGAAGAAGCCTTCACTCTGTTTGTCGAGGCCATCGGCATGAATCCCGAGAACATGGTCGCCTTGTTCAGCCTGATCCGGCTCGGACATGAGCTGAACCGCCTCGGCGAGATCATCCCGCATCTCGAAAATTATCTTGAAATCGACCCGGCCAAGCATGAAGTGCGCTACTCCCTGGCCGGATGCCTTGTCTGCGCCGGGCAGACCGAAGCGGCCGCCAAGCAGCTTGAGATCATCCTCGAAAAGGATCCCGAGCACAGTGCCGCCAAGGAAATGCTCGAACAGATCCGGTCCTGACAACGGTCTCCCCTCCCGTTGATTTCCCGCCCCGCAGCCTGTTGCCGCGGGGCGGGGGGTCAGCCTTTCTGTCGTTGAGGCCTCCGTCGGCCGCATGACGGACATTTTCCCGCCCGGGGTGTCCGCATCGGTCTTTTTGTCTTTTCGTGTTTGGTAACCGCTCTGTCCGAGATCGGTCCGTTGCCCCGTTCCCCACATTTTGAAGCTGCCTGCTTGCGGCGATTTTTCGTTTTCCTGGAATGACAGGCCGTTGAATGTTTAACGGTCTCTCCTCTTCTTGTGACGCGAGCTGTTGTTTTTCGGTTTTTTTGCGATTTTCGGTATCGCGAACCAATGTTTTTTGAACACCTGTGGAAAAACACCGGCGTAATGGGCTGTTTTTCGCCGGAAACCGTGGCCTTCCGCGCCTTGCCTTTGGGCAACAAATCTGGCACAGGCTCACAAAACATCAAGTGAGGTTTGCGATGAATCTGTTGCCTGTTAAGAGAGCTATTCTTTCAGTGACCGACAAGACCGGTCTTGCCGAGTTCGGCGAGTTCCTGGTTGAGCAGGGGTGTGAGCTGGTGTCCACCGGCGGCACCAAGAAGATGCTGCAGGGTGCCGGTCTGCCCGTCACCTCGGTGTCCGACGTCACCGATTTCCCCGAGATCCTGGGCGGCCGGGTCAAGACCCTGCACCCGCACATCCACGGCGGCATCCTCGCCGACAAGGATGACGAGGCGCATATGGAAACCCTGCGCGACTTCGGCATCGAGCCGTTCGATCTGGTTTGCGTCAATCTGTACAATTTTGCCGACGCCGTGGCCAAGGGCCTGGACCTCAAGGCCGCGGTTGAGCAGATCGACATCGGCGGTCCCACCATGCTTCGGGCCACCGCCAAGAACTTCCACTCCATCTGCGTGGTCCCCGATCCCAAGTACTACGAGACTGTACGGAAAGAGATCGAGGAGCACGGCGGCCTGACACTCGCCTTCCGTAAGGAGATGGCCACCCTGACCTTCAGGCTGACCAGCGAGTACGACGCCATGATTACTAAGTACCTGAGCGAGAACGACGCCTAGACGTTGTTTTCGCCCCGCCGCGCGGCGTCAGGGGGATTGCCGCGCGGCGGAAGAGGGTGCATAATCAACCCGCGGTTCAGGGGGCGGAGGCCGGACCGGCGCAGTTTGCCGGCTATCCGGCTTCCGCTCCCTTAATCGTAATAAAAGGGAAGAGCTTCGGCGTTCGGCCGAAGTCGAGTATTTCCGCCAAACAGGGAGCGTCATCATCGCCCAGAAACCGAAGGGCAACCTGCAAGGGTTGAAGCCCAACCATATCAAACGGCTGTCACGGCTGTATCAGCGTCAGTTCCCGACCTCCGGGGTCTACACCACCGAGCAGGGCCGCGAACTGGCCGAACTGTCGAGCGAAACGGGTCGTCAGATCGGATTGCTCATCGACCGGCAGGGCAAAGTCGAGATGGTTCTGGTGGGCGACAACCGCGCCATCTTCATCCCGGAACTTCCGCGAGCCCGTATGAGCTCCGGCCGTCTGCGCGGCCTGCGGCTGCTGCATACCCATCTGGCCGGCGAAAGCCTGAGCCAGGAGGACCTCATGGACATGGTCTTCCTGCGGCTTGATTCCGTGGCCGTGTTGACCGTGCGCGAGGGAGCGCCTGTTTCCGTGGAGGCTGCCCATCTGCTGCCGCCCAATCCCGAGGATAAAAGCTACGAGCTGCTGCCGCCTGTGCGCTGGGACCGCTTTGAACACGATCTCGGAGCCGTCACTACCGCCCTTGAGGACGAGTTCGGCCGCCAGGCGGACGGGCGAGGCACCGGGACGGACGAGAATCGCGCTCTGCTGGTCAGCGTGGACGAGACCCCGCGTCCGATGCAGGAGCTTTCCCTGGACGAGTTGGCCGAGCTGGCCGATACCGCCGGGATCGTGTCCGCCGGGACCATGATCCAGCGGGTGCGCAAGCGCAATCCCAAGTTCATCATGGGCAAGGGCAAGCTGGCCGAGCTCGAAGTCCGCGCCTTGCAGGCCAATGCTTCCGTCATTATCTTCGATCAGGAGCTTTCGCCCACCCAGATGCGCAACCTGGCCGAAATCACCGAGCGCAAGATCCTGGACCGCACTCAGCTTATTCTTGATATTTTCGCCCAGCACGCCACGTCCAAGTCGGGCAAGCTCCAGGTGGAGATGGCCCAGCTCAAGTATACCCTGCCGCGACTGGTGGGTAAGAACCGGGCCATGTCCCGGCTCATGGGCGGCATCGGCGGGCGCGGGCCCGGCGAAACCAAGCTTGAGATCGACCGCCGCAGAGCCAACGACCGGCTCACCCGGCTCAAGGCCGAACTCAAGCAGGTCCGCAGGCATCGTTCACAGACCCGCGAACGGCGTGCCAAGGCCGGGCTGCCCATCGTTTCCCTGGTGGGCTACACCAACGCGGGCAAGTCGACCCTGCTCAACACCCTGACCCAGTCCAAGGTCCTGGCCGAGGACAAGCTTTTCGCCACCCTGGACCCGACAAGCCGCCGCATCCGTTTTCCCGAGGAGCGCGAGGTGGTCCTGACCGATACCGTCGGGTTCATCCGCCGGTTGCCGCCGGATCTCAAGGAAGCGTTCCAAGCCACCTTGGAGGAGTTGGATTCCGCCGATCTGCTGGTGCAGGTGTGCGATGCCTCCCATCCTGAGGTGGAAGAGCAGGTCGAGGCGGTTCGCGCCATTCTCGACGAGATGGACCTTTCCTCCATTCCGTCCATCCTGGTCCTGAACAAGTGGGACAAGCTGGACGAGGAAGGACGGGAGACCATGCGCAACATCTACCCCGAAGGCATTCCCGCGGTGGCTGTGGACCGGCCCACGCTGGAGCCGGTGGTCGAGGCCATTCTCGACAATCTTCCCTGGGATAAGCAGGTGAACTAGTCTTTTTTCTTGGCGCGCTCGACACCCATGCACGGGCCGCCGAGGGAAGCCGCGCATTCGCCGCCCACCTGATGGCCGTCGTAGGAGGTTTCGCTTTCCAGCGGCTCTACGTGGATGGTCACTTCGGCTTTGGGCAATTTGGAGTGGATCAGCTCCTCAATCAATTCGCATAGCTCGTGGGAATCGTGCACGGTCATGGAGCCGGGCACAACCAGATGGAAGTCGATGAATCGCCTGGGGCCGGACTTGCGCGTGCGCAGTCCGTGAAAGGTGGACTCGTCGCCCGTGTAGCTGTGGATGGCCTTGGCGATGAGCTGGAGTTCCTCGTCGGGCAGGGAGTCGTCCATGAGTCCGCCCACGGACCGTTTGAGCAGGTTTACGCCCGTGAAGACGATGTTCACGGCCATGATTATGGCGATGACCGGGTCCAGGAGTTTCCATTCCGGCATGACGATGATTACGGCCAGCCCGGCCACCAGTCCCACCGAGGTCCAGACGTCGGTGAGGAGATGTTTGGCGTCCGCCTCAAGGGTGATGGAATCGAATCGTTTGGCCGCCCGGAGCATGATCCGGGCCGTGAGGAAGTTGATGAGCGAGGAGACCAGGGCCAGGAGCAGGCCGATGCCGAGGTTGTTCAGCGGTTGCGGCGAGAGGAAGCGCATGACGGACGCATAGGCGATGCCGATGGCGGCAACAATGATGAGCACTCCCTCTATGCCGCTGGAGAAGTATTCGGCCTTGCCGTGGCCGTAGGCGTGGTCCGCGTCGGCCGGGCGCAGGGCGATGGTGATGGCTGTCAGGGCGAGCACTCCGGCGGTCAGGTTGACCAGCGACTCGGTAGCATCCGAGAGCAGGCCGACGGAACCTGTCATCCCCCAGGCGCCGAATTTCAGCACCAGGGTCAGGATGGAGGCCACGATGGAGTAGACGGCGTACCGTTTGGGGGAGGCTCGGCGCACTAAGCTATTCCTTTTTCAGCCAGGGGTTTTCCTCGCCCCGGGCCAACCGCCGGATGTTGTCCTTGTGCCGCCAGAACAGGATGAGCATGACGACGAGGGCCACCGGGATATAGGAAAGGTTGCCGGACAGGAGCATGAGCACCGGCAGGGACAGGGCGAAGGTCAGGGAGCCCATGGAGACGTGTCCGGTGAGCCAGACCATGAGCAGGCACAGCGCGATGGCGATGAGCGCGGGCCAGAAGGCCAGGCCCAGGAAAACGCCCACGGTGGTGGCAACGGCCTTGCCGCCCTTGAAGTGCATGAAGCAGGAAAAGACGTGGCCCAGGATGGCCGCCAGGCCGACCAGCGACAAGGCGAAGGGCGATTCTATCCAGGAGGCCGCGAAGACCACGGGCAGGAGGCCCTTGAGCACGTCGCAGGCCAGGGTCGCGATGCCGTATTTCATGCCGCACAGCCGGGCGACGTTGGTGGCGCCGGTGTTTCTGCTGCCGTTCTCCCTCGGGTCGGTGCTGCACGCCGATTTGGCGATGACCAGCCCAAAGGGGATGGAACCGAGGACATAGGCCAACAGGATCCAGAAGATGAACGTCATGTGATTTCTCCAGCTATGATCTCAAGTTTTGCGTGTTGTAGCGTTTTTGCAGGTATAATGGAAGCCGCGTCTACTCTTCCAGGGCTTCGCTCAGTCTGATTTCGTTGTTCAGCGGGTCGATGCGCGAGAAGTTGATGAGGAATTTCTGCCCTGGGTAGAGCTTGTCTCCGAGCATCTTTTTCGGCGCGCGCACGTTGACCTGGAGATGCGGCATGGCAAGCGTGGCCATGGGGCCGGCCTCGTCCACAAGCACGGCAGGCTGAAATTCGCGGCGGCGTTTGGCCAGGTAGACCAGCTTCCAGTACCGGGGCCGGAACCGCTGCACCGCGCCCACGGCCTGGATGCGCATGTTCAGATGGGGGATGAGTTGGTTCAGTTCGTCGCGGTCGAGTCTCGGTTGGCCGGAATTCAGAAAAGCGCAGACCTGGGCCATGTTAATAAAATCGGTGTATCGGCGCAGGGGCGAGGTGATGGGCGCATAGGCCGGGACACCCAGGGCCGCGTGCCGTTTGGGCGCGGTTTCCAGGGTCGGCGGCAGGAGCAGTTTCACCGAGCGCAGTATTTCCGCCGGTTCCGAGAAAATTCCAGCGGCTTCCGGCGGAAGGGCGATGTCCTGCGTCCGGTGAAGCAGGGGCACATCGTGTTCGGCCGCCCATCGGGCAAGGCCCGCGTTGGCCAGGATCATGAATTCGCTGATGACCAGCTCGGAGCGAGGGCTGGGCGTCTTGATTTCGATTTGCACCGAGGTCTGCGCACCGCTCCCCTCCAGGGTGACAATGGGTTCGGGCCTGCGGATGACGCAGGCGCCGGAAGTCAGCCGCCGTTCCAGGAGCCGGGTTGCCAAGCCGTGAGCCAGCATCAGGGAATCGTCCGTCCGGTCCCGGATGGCTGCGTCCGTTATTTCGTAGGTGGTGTTTTTTGCCAGCCGGACCCACGCCGTTCGCGGCTCTACCTTTTCCAGGGTGCCGTCGGCCGCAAGGAAGAAATCGGTAACCAGGGCCGGGCGCGCTTCGCCTTCCAGCAGGGAATACTGGCTGGTGCCCAACTGCTCGGGCATCATGTGGCTGGTGCCTTCGGGCAGATACAGGCTGCTTGCCCGGTGCAGGACCGCCTTGTCGAGCGGCGAGCCGAAGTCCCAATGGGCTTCCGGCCGGGCCAGGGCAAGGGTCAGCCGGTATCCGGCGCCGTGTTTTTCTATGCGGAAGGCGTCATCGATGTCCCGGGTGGTGCTGGCGTCGATGGAGACCAGGTCCTCAATCTCGGGAAGTTCGTTTTGATTGGAAAAGCGAATTTTTATCTCATTGATATCACTCAAAAAGGATTCAGACCAAGCGTTTCCCCAGTCGTATTCCGCCTCGTCCAGGTGGTAGTTGTGGTGGGCTGGCAGGATGGACCAGGTCTGAGCCAGGAGCAACGCCAGGTGCGGAGTGTCGGGCAATCCCTTGGATATGGCCGTCCAGATTTTTCGGTCGTTCTCGTCCAGGGTCTCGCCCACCTTGCCCCTGAGGATGCGGGTCAGCCCCTTGGTCAGGTCCGGGGTGATTTCCGGCAAACGGGGCTTGCGTCCCTGGCTATAGGCGGCCCAGAGCTCGCCGAGCATGGTCTGGCCTGCGGCGGTGATGGCCTCCCGTTCCTTTTCCTCGGCCTGAAGCTTGAGCTTCTGCTCCACTTTTTCGGCGGGCCATATCTCGAAAACGGGCGGACGGAACTTGAAGTGCGTCTTGGCCTGGAGCATGGCCCTGCCAAGCGCGGCCAGCCGGTCCGCGTCCCATTCTTCCCATACGAGGTCGGCGAACCAGGCCAGGGGGGCGGATTCCAGCTCGCCCTGAGCCAGCTCCCATATCTCCATGACGTCGAGTCCCGCCTGAATCTCGCCGCGCGCCTCCTGGCGTTCGTTGAGGATGTTCTGGATGTCCTGGCGCGATGCGTCGGCGGACAGCAGAGGCCCCTGCCAAGGCAGCAGGCGGGGGGTGGGCAGTTTTATTTCACGCTTGTTGATGGTCAACAGACGGAGCTTGCCGGAGGACTCCTCCAGCACCCAGGCGAGCTGGGGTTGGTCGCCATGCATGAATTCCACCACCGTGCCGGGGCGGACCGAGGGGCTGAGCGGGGTTGTTTTAGCCATATGTAAATCGGTTCTTTGCTTTGTTTGCGTTACCGGTCCATTTATCATGAAACGGTTGTCAGGGTAAGGCCGAGCAGGTAATGGGGGCATATGCGCATGGACTTCGTCGAATTCCTCGGCATACTGGCCGGTTGTTGCACCACTTTGGCCTTTTTCCCTCAGGTTCTGCACACTTGGAGGACTCGCTCCGTGGCGGATATTTCACTGCGCATGTATCTGCTGCTTACCCTGGGGGTTTCCCTGTGGGTGGTCTACGGTGTCCTGATCGGTTCGTTGGCCGTTATCCTGGCCAATGTCGTCACCTTGGTCCTGGCCGTGTCCATCCTGGTCATGAAACTCGTTTTCGGCAGGCCGTCACGCAGGGAGTTCGACAGCCGCTCCAAATAAAAGGCTTCGCCGAATTCCTGCCCGGCGAAGCCCATTCAATCGTTTTCGTCCGGCGTTTTAGTGCTTGAAGGAGCGCTGTCCGGTGAAGACCATGGCCACTTGCGGCGTCGCCTCGTTCACGGCGGTGATGACCTCGTGATCGCGGATGGAGCCGCCGGGCTGCGCGATGGCGGTCACGCCCTGGTCGATGCACAGGTCCACGCCGTCGCGGAACGGGAAGAAACCGTCCGACACGACCACGGAGCCGGGCAGGCCGCCGCGCGCCTCTTCGGTGCGCTTTTCGATGTCGTCCAACTTGGCTTTCATCTCCGGGTCCTTGATGGCCGCGAGCTTGAGCTCGAACAGAGACTTGCCGAGTTCCTTGGAGGACAGCAGGTCCGCATATTTGATGTACGCCTTGGTCACGGCCAGCAGCACGCAGCCCACACGGTCCTGTTCGCCGGTGCCGATGGCGGTGGTCACGCCGTCGCGGGCGAAGATCACCGAGTTGGAGGTCACGCCCGCCTCGACGGCCCAGGCGAAGAGCAGGTCGTCCGCTTCCTGGCTGGAGGGGGCGCGGGCCACGAACCTGTTGCCGTCCTTCTCGGCCTCGGCCGAAAGGAAGTCGTTGGCGGTCAGGATCGCGTTGCGGAAGGAGAATTGCAGGACCATGCCGCCGTCGGAAAGGGACTTGATGTCCAGGAAAGGCGTCTTGGACAGCTTCTCCAGTTCGTAGATGCCCGGGATTTCGAGAATCCGCAGGTTCTTTTTCTTCTTGAGCACTGCCAGCGCGTCGGCGTCGAATTCGGGCGCGGCAACGACTTCGAAATATACGGAGTTAATCAGCTCGGCGGTGGCCAGGTCGAGCTTGCGGTTGACCACGACGGCTCCGCCGAAGGCGGCGATGCGGTCGGCCTCGAAGGCGCGCTTCAGGGCGACGGATATACCTTCCTCGGTCCATGCCGCGCCGCAGGGGTTGTTGTGCTTGAGGATGAGCGCGGCAGGTTTGGCGGACAGGTATTGAAGGATGTTCAGGGCGTTGTCCACGTCGGTCAGGTTCGTCTTGCCGGGGTGCTTGCCAGCCTGGAGCATGTGCTCCTCGGTCAGGGCGGAAACCAGCCCCTGGCCCGCGCCGATGAATTTGACGCCGCCGACTTCAAGCTGTCCCTCGGCCAGTTCGTAGAGCGCGGCGGGTTGATCCGGGTTTTCGCCGTAGCGCAATCCCTTGGTCTCGCCGTCGATCTCCCAGGTCCGCTTCCTGAAGACCAGTTCCTGGTCGCCCAGGGTCAGCTTCATGTCTGCGGGGAACGGATCCTGCTGCAAAGTATGGTACATCTTTTTCAAATCGCTCATCGGTTGGACTCCCTGTTGTTGCCGTGTGAGGGGGCGGTCATAACATACCTTCCACAGGCGGGCAACGATTGCGGGAAGCCCCGTCCCGGTTGCCGGGCGGCCGCCTCGAATCGTTGTTTGCCGCTTGGTCCGGCGGTGCGTTTTTGTCGGAAATGGGGGCGATTTTGCCTTGGCGGGTCGTGCCGATATTTGCTATGCAGAACATCCCGGCGTGCGTTTTTTCACCAATCAAGGAACATCGATGTCAGAAAGCTACATGGAAAAGGCGCTCTTGAAGCTCGCCCGTCAGATCAATGCATACGACGAGGCTTCGCTCATGAGCCTGTGGGAAAAATATGCGGAGAAGGTCCGCAATTTCGAGCCCACCAAGCGATGGGAGGAATCGGTTCTGGTGTTCAACCTCATCCAGTCCACCCGTCTGAAGAATCAGCTTTTCAATTACAATTGGGCCCAGTCCCGCCAGCCCGGAGACGGGCCGGTGGAGATCGACCTGGCGGCCCTTACCGCGCCCGAACAGTCCGCAGGGCCGGTGGAAGGCGAGCTCGCCGAAGAAAAGGCCGCGTGCAAGAACGGGCCGAAAAAAAAGGATCGGCGCGGCAAGCTGCTCACCCTCACGCCCAAGAACAACAAGTAAACGACGCACTGGCCGGTTGACACGGGCCCCCATTTATATTTACGGAATATAACCGTTTGTGCGCGCATTCCAAGCCGGGGTTCGGAATTCCGGTATTTCAAGGAGCTAACAATGTCCAATATGGTGGTTTTCGGTTCCCAGTGGGGAGACGAAGGTAAAGGCAAGGTCGTCGATATGCTGGCCGAGAAGGCGGACGCCATCGTCCGTTTCCAAGGCGGCAACAACGCCGGGCATACCCTGGTGGTCGACGGCGAGCAGTGCATTCTGCACCTTATTCCTTCCGGCATTCTGCACCCCGGCAAGAAGTGCCTTATCGGCAACGGCGTGGTCCTGGACCCGTTCGTGTTCTGCGAGGAGCTGGACAAGCTCGCCGCCAAGGGCGTGGACGTGTCCGCCGGCCGGGTGCTGATAAGCAAGAAAACCCATATCATCATGCCTTACCATCGGCTCATGGACTCGGCTCGTGAGTCCTCCCGTTCCGATGACGGCAGGATCGGCACCACCGGCCGGGGCATTGGCCCGTGCTACGAGGACAAGATGCACCGTTGCGGCATCCGGGCCGGCGATTTCGCCGATCCCGAGTTGCTCAAGGAGAAGATCGTCATCGCGCTGGAAGAGAAGAACGTGCTTTTCAAGCACCTGTACGGCGCCGAACCCATGGACGCCCAGGCGGTCTTCGATGAGGTCATGCCCGTGGCCGAGCGGCTTGTGCCGTATCTCGGCGACGTGTCCACGGTCATTCAGGAGGCGGACTGCGTCCTGTTCGAAGGCGCGCAGGGCACGCATCTGGATATCGACCACGGCACCTATCCTTTCGTTACTTCGTCCAACACGGTCACCGCCAATGCGGCATCGGGCTCCGGCTGTTCGCCGCGCGAGCTGGACCGGATCATCGCCATCGTCAAGGCGTACACCACCCGCGTCGGCAGCGGCCCGTTCCCCACGGAACTGCTCGACGCCGACGGCGAGTACCTGCAGACCAACGGCCATGAGTTCGGGGCCACCACCGGGCGCAAGCGCCGCTGCGGCTGGCTCGACCTGGTCGTGCTTAAGGAATCCGCCCGCCTGAACGGTCCCACCGAGCTGGCCATCACCAAGCTGGACGTCCTGTCCGGCATGAAGGAAGTCAAGCTCTGCGTGGCCTACGAATATAACGGCGAGACCATCGCCTATCCGCCCCAGGAGCAGAACGGCATGGCGCACGTCACTCCCGTCTTCGAGACGTTGCCCGGCTGGGACGAGGATATCTCGGGCGCGCGCGGCTGGGACGACCTGCCGGAGAACGCGGTCAAGTATCTGCGGCGGATCGAGGAAATCACCGGCGTCAAGATCGGCATCGTTTCGGTCGGTCCGGACAGAGTTCAGACCTTCTAGGAGGGCGCAGGGCATGACGCTGTGCGACGACCTGCTGGCCCGCCTTGAGGGGCAGGAGCACGCGGTCAGGCGGCTTAACGCCATTGCTCATGATCCGCCCCAATCCATAGTTATCGAGGGGGGCGACGCGGAATCCCGCGTCGCCCTCGCCCTGTATTGGGCCATGCGGCTCAATTGCGAGTCCGGGGCGGAGCCGTGCGGCCGGTGCGCCGCGTGTCGGCAGATCGCCGACCTGGCCTTCAACGATCTCCTTTTCTTCGACGGTCGCGAAGGGCTCATCAAAGTGGAGTCCGTGCGCGAGAAGCGTTCCACCTGGGGCCAGCCGCCAAACGGCGACGGCTACCGCGTGAGCATTTTTGCCGAAGCCCAGATGTTCATGACCGAGGCGGCCAACGCCCTGCTCAAGTCGTTGGAGGAGCCCAGGCCGGGCAACGTGTTCGTCCTGGCCGCGCCCCAGCGCGAGCGGCTCCTGGAAACTCTGGTTTCCCGTTCATGGGTGGTTACCCTGGCTTGGCCCGATGTGCGCGAGAATACACCCGAAGTGACGGAGTGGACCACCGCTCTGGTGAATTTCTGGCAGACGCGCCGGGGCTGGTTCGAACGGACGCAGGTGCGCGGTGCGGTTGACCGCAGACTGGCCATGGACGTGGTGCTCGGAATGCAGCGCGAGCTGCGCGAGGCTCTGTCCGGCTCATGCGGCACGCCGCTCTCGGCGGGCATGGCCCGGGCATATGGTCCGGCGGACCTGCGGCGTATCGGGCTGGTTCTGGAGCAGGCCCAAGATGCCTTGAACACTCAGGTTCCGGTCAATCCGACCATGGTCTTGGACTGGGTCGCGACCCGTATGGTGTAGCTGTGCGCATCGTTCCTTTTCACGGGCACGACGCCGACGAGATCATCGAGCTTATCACCACCATCCAGATAGCCGAGTTCGGCGTGGCCACTTCGGCTGAATGTCAGCCGGATTTACGGCGCATCCCTGAATACTACCAGTGCGGCGCGGGAAATTTCTGGCTCGCCTTCGAAGACGACGAGCTTGTCGGGACCCTTGCCCTCAAGGACGTGGGAGACGGCGTCTGCGCCCTGCGGAAGATGTTCGTGAAGCAGGCCTATCGGGGCCGGGAGCGCGGCATTGCCGCGGCGCTCATGCGGACCCTGCTCGACCATGCGCGGGACAAGGGCGTCCGCGAGATATATCTTGGCACCGTGGACGTGTACCACGCGGCCCATCGTTTTTACGAAAAGTCCGGCTTCACCGAGGTCTCCAGGGAGGATGTGCCGGATTCGGTCCCGCTCATGGATGTGGATGTGAAATACTATCGCCATCTTGTTTAGCGCGTTTGGTTGCGCAACGGAAAACGCCCGGATCGGTGAACCGATCCGGGCGTTTTTTGTTTGCGTTTGCGATGGGAACTAGGCGTCCACCTTGCGTCCCACGAAGCGAATGACCAGAGCCGTGGCCAGGATGCCCAGCGGCAGGGTCAGGGTGACGGGCAGGCCGAGACCGGCAGGGAGATAGCCGGTGAGGATGGCCAGGGCGGCCACGGTCACGGCGTAGGTCAACTGGGTCCGCACGTGGTCGATGTGATCGCAGCCCGCTCCCATGGAGGACAGGATGGTGGTGTCCGAGATGGGCGAGCAGTGGTCTCCGAAGATGGCTCCGGTCAGGACCGAGCCCACGGAAAGGATCACGAAGTCCGGGGACGGGTTCAGGGCGAAGGCCAGGGGAATGGTCAGGGGCATGAGAATGCCCATGGTTCCGTAGGACGTGCCCGTGGCGAACGAGATGATCGACCCCAGGATGAAGATGATGGACGGCAGCATGAAGGCGGGCAGGGTGTCGGACAGTGCGCCGACCAGATAGGTGGCGGTGCCCAACTCTTTCATGACGCCGGACAGGGACCAGGCCAGGAGCAGGATGACGGCCGTGATGTTCATGGACTTGATGCCGGTGACGAAGGTTTCGATGGCGTCCTTCAGCGGCATGATCTTTTTGCTTATGGCCATGGCGATGGCCACCAGGGAGGCGAGCAGAGCGGCCTGGAACAGAACCACCGAGGCGTCGGACGCGCCGAAGCAGGTGCGCATGGCCGTGAAGCTCAGGGGCGAGGCGTCCACCGTGGCCAGAACGGCAGGATCGTCGATGGCGTTGTAGCCGTTGAAGTAGAAGCCGAGGAACGCGGCGACCATGAGGGTGCCGATGGGCAGGATGGCGCTCCAGACGGACGGCTTCACGTGGGAGGCCGGTTCAAGAGTGGTGGCTTCGTCGGAAGCCATGGGCACGGAGTTGTCGGCGATGACCTTGCCTTCCTTCCTGGCGCGGATTTCAGCCTTGTACATGGGGCCGAAGTCGCGTTTGAGCCATACGGCCAGGAGAATGAAGAGCAGGATGTAGATGTTGTAGAAGCGGTACGGGATGGTCTGGACGAAGATGCCGTAGGCGTTGCCGCTGAGGCCGATGGCCTGGTAGCCGTCCCGGATCAGGCCGACTTCGTAGGCCACCCAGGTGGAGATCAGCGCGATGCCCGCGATAGGGGCGGCGGTGGCGTCGATGATGAAGGCCAGTTTCTCGCGGGAAATGCGCAGGCGGTCCGTGACGGGGCGCATGATCGGGCCGACGGTCAGGGAGTTAGCGTAGTCGTCGAAAAAGATGAAAAGTCCCATGACCCAGGCGGCCAACTGGGAGGAGCGGGGCGTTTTGGCCCACTTGGAGATGGCTTCGGCGATGGCCTGCGCTCCGCCCATTTTGGAGATGAGCGCGATGAGGCCGCCGATGGCCAGGACCTGGAGCACGATGCCCGCGTCCCAAGGATCGGCCAGGGAGGACAGGACCTGGCTGGAAAGATGCAGGAAGCCGCCGACAGTGGCGTTGTAGACGTCGAAGCCCTTCAGTTCCAGCATGAAGCAGCCCGAGAACACGCCGATGAACAACGACAGGACGACGTTTTTGCTCGCGAAAGCCAGGATAATGGCCAACAGGGGCGGAATTAGGGTCAGTGCGCCCCATTGGAGGGCGTTGTCAGCGGCTGTGGCGGCATCGGCGGCCAAAGCCTGGTCCGGCATGAATGCGGCCGCCATGCAGACGGCCGCGAGAGTGAGTGGTGTGCGCATGAACTTCCCTTTGAAAATAGCTCGTTGAAGTGCGAAAAAAACCAAAATTAGTACAAAAAACAAAATGCTATGCGGTGACGACGGTGTGGAGGCATATATCATTCAGCAGGTTTTGTCGATGGGTTAACGTATCGACAACCGGATGAATTGTAGAAAAATTGAATATGGGGGAGGTATCAGGGGAACATTTCAACCCGTTCCACCCGGCAGACGCGGGTAGTGAACGACGAATACCACTTCCGCCGCCCGTGCTCCTGGGCGGCGCGATGCTTCGGGTGTTCCTTCCAGGCGCGGATGGCCTCCAGGCTTTCCCAATAGGAAACGGTTACGCCGATCTCTTCGCGGGCGGAATCAACCCCTAGGAAGCCGGGCATGGTCCGCGCCAGTTCGAGCATCCGCGCGGCGGTTTCGGTGTAGCCGTCGTCCGTGTCGGTGCGCGTGGAAGTGAAGATCACCGCGTAGCAGGGGCTCGTCAGGCCAGGCTGATTCGTTTGCATTGAGCCCCCTTGGGTGTGAAAATTTCCAGTTTAGGCGACAGGGCGATGGGCTGGTCGATCTTTTCGGACAGGAATACGGTCGGATTGTGTTCCAGGAGCTGACCCGGGCGGGGGAAAGTCCGGCAGAACATTTCGCCCCAGTTGGTGGCGTAGATCACCGCTACATGCTCGATGCGTCCGGTTTCGGGCGGGTCGGTCAGGTTGAGGATGAAGAAGGCCCGGTTCACCTCTTCGGAGCGCAGTCCCTCGTTGATGTCCGGTTCGAACGTTTTGGCGAAGGGGAAGAACTCATGCAGGGCGGCCATGAGGTGTTGGAGGTCCGTCAACGCCATGGGCGCGATGGAGCGGTCGGCCTGCAACAGGCTGTCGGGATGGTAGATACGGTTGGCCAGAAGCCAGGCCAGCAGATGGACCGGGTCCTGGTTGCGGTGCAGGATCTGAAGATTTTCGGAGGACTGCTTCGCGTCCATCCGTTCGCCGCCGCGTACGGTCCATTCGGTCGGCCTGCCCTGGGCCTTGTCCGCGGCGAAGTGCAGGATGGAGAAGCCGTTTTCCCTGACGTCCATGAACGGCACGCGCATGATCTTGTTGCTTTTATTTGCGAAATTGGCCGCGATGCGGCGGCCCATGCGTGTCAGGTCTTCGGGGCTGACCAGAGCTTTGGGCCGTCCCTTGGGCGAGAGGCCTTCCTGGATTCGGCGGTAGGTGTCGACCATGTACCGGCGCACGTGCGAGCCCATGCGCAAGGATTTTTCGAAGGACCAGGCCCGGTGCGACTCGGCCAGCCTGCCGGGTTCCACGTAGCCCGAGCCGAACAGGACCGAGATGAGGCTTTCGTCCTCGGGCCGGGCGGGCAGGTTCATGAACAGAGGGATGTCCGGGAGATTGGCCTTGAGCCGGAAGGACTCTTTGAGCAGGGCGGCCGCGTTGTTTTCGCCGCGCTCCGAGTAGTAGGCGTGCAGGGTGGAGAAAAGGGCGGTGTACGGGTCGGTGTCCATCTTGCCCTGGCGGTTGCGGATGAGGTTGCGCTTGATGCGGTCGCACAGGGGCAGGCCGGACGCGCCGGGCGAGGAATAGGTTTCGAGCAGGCCGAGCTTGAGCACGGACTTGAAGGGCGAGTGCACGGCCTTGACCATCTGCCAGAGGGAACCGCCGAAATATTCGTCCGGCGGCACTTCGGCAAGGTAGCCGAAGTCCTCCAACCGGGGCTTGCCGCACAAGGGGTAGCGCCGGGCCGCGCGGATACAGGCTTCATAGGTCTTGCGGCTCGCTCCCGCCGGGGTGACCCACCAGGCGATGTTCTTGCCCGCCAATTTGAGCGCGGTGCGGTAGAACTCCTCCTTCAGCAACAGGACCTGGGCCGAGCCCGAGCTTTCCTCGTCGCCGGAGAGGAAGCGGTTTTCGCGCACATCGTCCATGCGCATGGGGTAGAAGTGGACCTCCAGGCCGTATTCGCTGTGGGCCCACAGGGCCATGGCGTCGAGCTTGCGTTTGAGCCCGTGTTCCATGGCCATGGTCACGTCGCCGTCGTAGCAGATCCAACAGTCCAGATCGGAGCGCGAGGTCTGGGCCACGGTGCCCAGGCTGCCCATGGCGTAGACGGCCTGGATGCGGATTTCCGGTCCGGTGCGGCGTCCCGGGACGACGCCCAGCCGTTCGCGGACCACCTCCAGGTCGGTCAGGCCGGGATGGTAGCCCCACACGCGGCAGGAGGGAATCTTGCCGAAGTTGTAGCGCCGTTCGAAGACGTCGCTGTCGAGGAGCAACGGGAGCATCCGCAGGAACGTCTGCTGATCGTGAGACAGGGTCCCTATCGCCCGGTGCATACGCTGGCGGTTGTTGTCGAGCATACGCCGCTCCCGGCGCATGAAGGTCAGCTCCCTGGACCAGGCGATCAGCACTCTCTGGACCGCGAACGGATCGGTTTCTCCGGCCGAGGGGGTGCCGTTTCGTTCCACTTCGCGGGCGAACAGGGTCATTTGGCGGATGCGGTTGGCCAGGAATTGGGGATGGCCCGCGTCCGAGTTCTTGATGATGGACCTCGTGACCGGCGAGCCGGGCAGCTCCATGGACGTCAGGATGCAGTCCCGGACATACATGGCGTGCAGGCAGCATCGGCTCAACTCAACGCCCTGGAAGTCGTCGCCCACAAGCTCGGTGAAGGAAAAATCGCACGCCTCGAACCTGGACGTGTGCAGGGTGCAGCCGTGCAGGGCGCTTCCGGCCAGGCCGCACAGGGTGAAGTCGGCGCGGGTCATCCGGGTGTCGCGGAAGACTGTTTCGCTGAAGATGGAGGCCCGGAAGCGGCATCGTTCGAAGGTGCAGTTCGAGAAGAAGGCGTCCGAGAACACACAGTCCGTGAATACGCAATCCTCGAACCGGGTGTCGGCGAATTCGGTTCCCGTGAAGCGGACTTTCCGGAATTTGGCGCCTACGATTTCGCAGCCTCGGAACAGCCCGTCCGCCAGGTCGACGCGCTCCATCCTGATGTTGGAGAAACCGGCGCGGACAAAGGCCGAGCCGGCGAGTCCGAGGCCGGTCAGTTCGCGATTCTCCAGCCGTTCGCCATCCACGGTTGAGGGATCGAGCTCCATGTCTCGGACGTTGCGTGATCGGGCCAGAAGGGCTTGAAGAGTCTTGGGCTTGGGCTGGAACAGTCGTTTGAGAAGGCCGGTCTTGGGAGGTTCGAAGGCGTCGCGTCGCGTCGCGGCTGGCGGTCCGGCTCCGGCCCTGTCCGGGGAGAAGATTCCCTTGGGCGGGCAGTCGTCCGAGACGCTGCGGACAAAGTCCGGGGCGATGGCCTTGAGCGCGCCGAGCATTTCGAGCTGGGCGTTGGTCCGCTTGTCCTCGGGCAGGGAGGCGATGTACTGGAAGAAGCCGATGTCGCCGAGCAGCGGGGCGCGGGAGACGGCCGCCGCGCGGATGCCCGGCATACGGGTGCGGACCGAGGCCAGCAGCTTGCCGATTCCCGGATGGTCCTGGGCTATGAGCGCGTCCAGGCAGGCCCCGGCCAGGGGGACGTCGGCGGCGGGCAGAATCTTGAGTAGTGCGCCGAGAATGGTCTTGTTGCCCGCTTCGGCCACGGCCGCGATGGTCCGCAGGGCCGCGACGTTCGCCTTGATGCGGCCCAGGTCCACGGCCTTGGCAAGGGCTTCGGCGTAAGCCGCGTCGCCCATTCCCCGGATGACCAGGCATAATTGTTCCAGCTCCCGACCCTCGACGCCGTTGGTCAGCCGGGAGTTGATCCAGCGGCCAAACAGCCCGCTCATGATGGCCTGCTTGACGGGGAAGGCCAGGGTGTCGCCCTGTTCGCCGAGCCGGGCCACGAACGGGGCCAGCTCCTCGGGATCGGTGCCCATGAGCGGTTTGAGCAGCTCTTCCAGCCAGGTCAGGGTGTCCCTGCTTTTTGTGCCGGGAAAGTCCTTGAGCATTTCGTGCGCCAGGGCCAGCCGATCGGTGGCGGGCCAGGACGCGACCTTGGGCGCGAGCTGGGGCAGCGGCGCGTCGCGGCCCTCGATGAAGCGCGAGCTGAGGGTCCGCCCGAACCGTCCTGACCGCGTCATGGCGCGGAGGCAAGTCTGGATCGTATGGATGTCGCTGGAGCCCGAGGCCAGTCGATAGAGGGCCAGAACGGCCTCGCCAAGAGGCACGGCTTCGGCCTGTGATGGACGGGGGGTCAGGTCGCACCACCTCATGAACGATTCGGCCAGCCGTCCTATGCCGGGGCCGTCATTCAAGGACGGGCCGTCGGCCAGGACGCCTATGGCCGAGGCCAGGGTGCGTATGTTCGGATTGTCGTGGCTCATCACCATTTGCTGCCTGGGTAAGATGGCGCGATAGTGCAGGGAAACCGGGGCGAAGTCAAAGCCCTGTTTGCCCCTTTTCGCATCGGATTTACGGGGGAGCGGAGCGGGGTGTTTCAAGGGGTTGAAAACACGGCCTGAAAAGCTCGGGAAGCCGCTGAAACACTTGTTTAAGGAATAAAAACATTTTGACTCACCCATGACAATGGCCTATCGTCCCCACCTATTATTGATTCTGAAAAATCCGGTACAAATCAACATTTCAGGGATGACACCTATGTATACACTTCGTACCCTTCCGGGAGACGACGTCCGTCAGATTATGTGGCGTTTCGCCGAGCGGTTCGATATCCAGATGTCCGTGCAGAGCGCCCGGTCCATCGCCCGCTCCACCGTGGCCAAGCTGGTCGCCGAGGGGGCGCGCAATACCCATGAGTGGACCGAGCAGAAGGGCGAGCTCCTGACCGCCTTCGACCAATCCGGTCTGACCTCCCTGTTCATGGACCCCCATCAGGGCGGATACATCGAAGGTCCCAAGAACCTCGCGCTCGCTCTGGTCGCCTACGAGCTGGCCTGGGTCGACGCGGGCGCGGCCACCTCTTCGCTGGCTTCCTGCCTGGCTTTGGCTCCTATTCACGAGAAGGGCACCCCCGAACAGCGCGACAAGTACATGTCCGCCTGTGTTCCGCCCCAGCCGGGCGAGGACCGGGAAATCTGGCGCGGCGCGTTTGCTTTGACCGAGCCGCTTCCCTACGTGGGCGTGGATACCGGCGTGCTTTGCGGCAAGGCCTCCGTTGAAGAGTGGAATGACGGCGAGGAGCCCATGCTCCGGATCGACAAGCGCGGCCGGTTCATCACCAACATGGACTTCGCCAACTTCGTCACCGCCGCCGTGGAGTCCAAAGACGAGCGAATCAAGGGCTCCTTCATGGTCATCCTCGAAGAGGGCGACGAAGGCGTGTTCGATCGCGGCGCGCCGACCCTCAAGATGGTCCATCAGCTTTCCTCCACCCGCGACCCAGTTTTGAACCTCAAGGTTCCCGCTTCCCGCATCATCGGCGGCTACGACGTGGTCGACGGCGTGATCGTGCCCAAGTACAACCACTCCGAGATCATCGGCGCGGTCTTTCACCGCACCCGCATTCCCGTGGGCCTGATGACCTCGGCCAAGCTCCTTTCCGCCATCGAGCCGGTCATCCGCTATCATCGCAACCGGTTCCGGGGCGGTGACGCCTGCCATGAAGGCTCCCCGCGCTTCGACAAGGGCATCCAGAACAACGAGGACGCCCTGCAGCGGCTCGTTGATGTCTGGGCTTCCGGCGAAGCGGGCTGCTCCCTGGCCTTTGCCGCCGCGCGGCTGGCCGATCGCTTCGACCCCATCGAGAAGGCCAAGGAGGCCCATTTCGAGGCCGAAGGCGTGACGAGCATCCGCAAGCAGATGTCCGCCCTGCGTCAGCTCCACGACCAGGTCCGTGAATTCATCGCCATGGAATACGGCCCGACCGAAGAGCGCGACGAAGCCCGCTACAACGAGCTTTCGAACGACACCCTGGTTCAGTACGCCTACATGGAGGCCCTGGCCGGCATCCTCAATCCCGGCGTGAAGCTCTGGAACACTGGCGAAGGCGCCAACAAGATGCGCGAGGCCGTGGCGTTGGTCGGCGGTTACGGCATCACCGAGGACTGCCCCGGCTTCCTCATGCAGAAATGGACCGACTGCCAGCTCGAAGCCACCTACGAAGGCCCCGAGGCCGTGCAGCGCCGCCACCTGACCATGACCATGACCTCCGACATTTTCGGCTGCATCATGGAAAACTGGATCGCGCAAATGCGCCGCGCGGGCAGGGATGTTCCCGGTCTGGGCGGCTACGTGCTGGCCTCGGCCATGGAGCTGTGGCAGTGGACCCTGGCCCACCTGCAGGAGAGCAAGGACGAGAACGGCAGGAAGCTGTATCACAACAAGCGGCAGGGCGTTACTTTCGCCATGGCCGATGCGTTGGGCTGGATTCTTGGCCCCTACTTCCTGGCTCGCGACGTCATGGAGCTTATCGAGAAAGGCCCCATGTCCCCGATTTTGGCCGATGGCCTCGACGATCTGACCGGGTTCTACAAGGACCTGTGCCACGTCCAGGCGGCGCGCGCCGCCGGAGAGGTCGCCCGCATCTGTTCCGAGCTGGTTTACGGTTTCAACTGGAACCATTGCCCGACCCCGGACGGCGGTATAGCCGAGAAGTGCGAGCCCAAGGGCGAATGCGCCGAGGACGGCACCCTGGGCGATCAGTCCAAGTGCGCTCGTCCGGACCTCATCCGCTTCCGCGAGCTCAAGGCGACCGTGGACATGTGCCTGGCCGGCTCCCGTCTGGCCAAGGACCGCGCGGGCAACGCCCTGACCGAAGTGATGATTCCTGAAGCCCTCGATTACCCGCAGGGGTAAGCAAAATAGCAAAAAGCGAGAGGGAAGCCTTCTGAAAAAGGTTTCCCTCTCGCGTTCTTTCCTCCAATATATATTTTCCGGTGCGCCGCCTGGAAGAGAAGAGGACAGTCATATATGATAACGGCGGCGCGGGGAGCGCGGAGCTGATTCCCGCACCCGGAACGATTCAAACTTCAACCCAAACCCACCCCACAGGCGCACCGGGAAGGGGCACGCCTGACTCACCTCCCGACATATCCCGCATAGCGGCCCAAAAAGTTCAGGGAGAAAAAGGGGATGGGAGGCCGGGGCAAGGGGAGAGCGAAGCCTTTTTCAAAGGGTTCCCTTTCCCCTTCTCCCGGTCGCCGGAGGCACCCAATGAGCGACGAAACGCCGCGTGTCGAGATGGAAACGGACATTGTATGTGTGGGCTTCGGCCCTGCCGCGGGCGGGTTTCTGACAACCCTGACGCGCGGCCTGATGAACGAGGACGGCACGCCCGCGGCCGAGAGCAAGGTCATGCCGGGAATGCCGCCGCAGGTCATCTGCTACGAGCGTGCCGACGACATCGGCTTCGGCGTTTCGGGCGTGGTGACCAAGGGCCGCGCCATCAAGGCGAGCTTCCCCGATCTTGATTTGTCTCAGATTCCCATGGCCTGCGAGGTCAGGGAAGAGAAAATTCTGTACCTCGGAGATCCCGTTGGCGCGAGCCGCAGGCCGAAGCTGTTCGAGCTGGCGGACAAGGCGCTCGGCCGGTGGATGAAGGACGGCGCATATGAGCTGCCGTACATTCCCGCATTTCTGGAGAAGCATCCGGGGCTGGCCTTTTCCATCGGCCAGTTCAACCAGTGGGTGGGCGCGAACCTGATGGGCACGGGAATGGCCCAGATATGGCCGTCCAGCCCCGTGGCCGAGCCTCTCGTGGAGGGACGGGCCGTCAAGGGCGTGCGCATGGCAGATCAGGGGGTGGAGAAGGACGGCGCTCCGGGCGCGGGCTACATGCCCGGCATGGACATGAAGGCCGCCCTGACCGTGGTTGCCGACGGCCCGGTGGGCGCGGTGGGACAGGCGCTCAACCGCAAGCTCGGAATGCCCGGCGACAACCACCAGCGCGAGTGGGCCGTGGGCATGAAGTGTGTGGTGGACCTGCCCGAGGGCTGCGACTGGCAACCCGGCACCGTGCTGCACACCATCGGTTACCCCGAACCCGAAATTTTTGGTTTCCTGTACGTTTACCCCGACAATGTGGCCAGCCTCGGCATCTTCGTGCCGTCCTGGTTCGACAACCCCGTGCGCACGGCCTACCGCTACATGCAGCACTGGATGCTGCACCCGTATCTGTGGAAGCGGCTCCAGGGCGGCACCTTGCGTTCCTGGGGAGCCAAATCCCTGAACGAGTCGGGCAAGCGCGGCGAGCCCATTCTCTGCGGCGACGGTTTTGCACGCATCGGCGAAGGCTCCGGCTCCACCAACGTGCTCATCGGCGCGGGCGTCGACGAGGCGTGGGCCACGGGCGTTCAGCTCGGCGAGGCCGTGCTGGAGCTGCTCAAGAGCGGCCGCGAGTTCACCAAGGAAAACCTGGAGAACACCTATGTTTCCCGCCGCCGCGCTTCCTGGGTCGAGAAGGAGGCCGAGGTGGCCAAGAAATCGCGTGACGGCTTCACCAAATCCGTGTTGTCCGGATTCCTCGGCATGGGGCTGAGCGGCCTTACCAACGGGCTTTTGAACATGCCGGGCCAGGCGCTCAAGCCCCAGGAACGCATCCCGAGCATCGAGGATTACTACCGGGACGTGATCCCGGCGGGCGAGATCGCCGACATCCGCGCCGAATGCGCCAAGAAGGGCGCGAGCCTGCACGACGCGCTCATGAACCGCGCGGGCTGGCCCGAGATTCCGCTGGACGGGCAGCTTCTGGTTTCCCACCAGGACGCCTTGCTCATGGGCGGCAAGGTTCAGGCCAACCCCGGCTACGCCGACCACGTGCGCTTCGCCGATCCGGTCATCTGCGCCGCCTGCCGCGAACAGGTTTGCGTGGAAGCGTGTTCCGGCCAGGCCATCTACACCAATCCCGAGGGCGGCGCGCCGCTTTTCGATCGGGAAAAGTGCATACACTGCGGTGCGTGCATGTGGAATTGCAGCAAGTCCGATCCCCAGGACCGTGAGCGGACCAACGTCAAGTTCATGGCCGGTTCCGGCGGGCTGCATTCCGTGGAGAATTAGGGTAGGAAAAGAACGGATCGCCTTTGGCGGACTGGTCGGGTGATTTCGCCTTCGATGGCCAAGGGGCTATGCCCCCTGGGAACCCTGTAGGCGCCTCCGTCGAATTGGTTCATTGATGAGGCCGCCTTCTCGCGAACGTATCCCGCGAAGCGGCACTAAAAAGTTTTGGAGAGTCCAGAGAACCTTTTTGAAAAAGGTTCTTGGACCGCCGGAGGCATTCTGCCCGCGGCCTTTGGAACTCCGCCGCCTCCTTTGGCGAAATGATTTGTCGATAAGCCGTCTCCTCGCGGACGTATTCCGCGAAGCGGTGCCAAAAAGTTTTGGAGAGTCCAGAGAACCTTTTTCAAAAGGTTCTCTGGCCGCCGGAGGCAAAAATCGCCGAAAGCGGAAAATGGACGGCATGAGAAATGCGATTGCCGCCGCTAATCTAAGGAGAACAATGAATGGGTAGTGAATTCCACATCGTGGTCTGTGGTTCCATCGTTCCGGACCCGCTCCAGACCCTCGCGCCCCAGGACGGACCTGCCGGGCCGTCCCTGAAGAATGAAATGATGCTTCCCGCCGTGCTCGATCCGTGGGCCGGGCACGCTTTGTTTGAAGCCGCGCATCTGGCGGCGGCCAATCCGGGCAGCCAGGTCTGGCTGGTCAGCCTCGGCCCCAAGGCCAAGCTGCAACAGGTCATGATGTCCGTGGCCCAGAAGGTCCCGTTCCAACTGGTCGTGGCCGACGGTTCGGCTTCGGGTTTCGCCGATGCATACGAGACCGCCAAGGCCCTGGCCGGAACCATTGAGGGCATCGCCGGACTGGACAAGTCCAAGCTGCTGCTCTTCGGCGGCTGGCAGTCCGCTTCGCGCGGTTCCGGCGCGGTCATCCAGATGGTCGGCGAGATGCTCGGCGTGACCGAGCAGTTCCAGGGCGTGGACAAGCTCACTGTGGGCGGCGACGGCTCCCTGGAGGTGCTTGAGCGCGTGGAGGGCGGCGCATACCAGAAGTCTGTCGTGGACGGCGCGCCCGCCGCGTTCGGCTGGGCCACCGGCGAACTGCCCGAGCCCCCGAACAATCCGCAGGTCGGTATGCAGAACATGCAGCGGAACATGCCCGCCCTGATGCAGGCCAAGCCCGCCGACCTTTCCGGCACGACCCTCAAGTTTTCCTCGGTGGAACTGCCGCAGCAGCGCCGCGAGACCCGCATCGTCAAGGACGTGCCGGTGGAGGAAATGGCCAGGGAAATCGTCGAATGGATCAAGGGTTAGGGGGAAAAGCCATGACTGTTTTGTATCTTGCACACACCGAATGCGACAATTCCCTGCACAAGTCCGCCCTTGAGGCTCTGAACGCGGCCAAGGCCGCGGCCGAGGGCCTTGGTTGCGACCTGATCGTGGGGCTCATCGGCGGGGACATCGCTGCCGCCGCCGATTCCATTGGCGGTTGCGGCGCTAAATTCTACGGAGTGTCCGGTTCCGATTTTGCCGACGGCCGCTATGCCTCGGACGTTGCCGCCGCCGAGGCCATTGCCAAGGCGTGCATGGCCGAAGTGGTGGTGGCTCCGGCCACATCCCGTTTCAGCCGCGCGTTGCCTGGTCTGGCTATCCGGCTCGACGGCCGCGTGGACACCCACCTGTCCGGCTTCGAGGCCGTGGACGGCAAGCCCGTGGCCAAGCGGTGGTTCTACCGCCAGCGCATGGAAGGCGTCCTCACCCGCGAAGAGCGGCCGTGGATCGTGACGCTGGATTCCGGCTGCGCCGAGCCTTTCGAGGGCGCGGGCGCGGCGAGCGTGGAGATGCTCGACGTGGACGTCTCCGCCGTGCGGACCAAGGTGGCGGGCATGGAGTGCGCCTCCGAGGACGCCCAGACCATCCGTCCGGACGCCGACCTGCTTTTCGTGGCGGGCGCGGGTTGGACGAAGAAGCAGGCCGACGGCGCCACGCATGTCGAGGAAGCCGAGAAGGCCATCCTGTCCTTCCTGGACACCACCAAGTCCTCCCTTGGCTCGTCCAAGTCCCTGGTGGACATTTCGGGCGAGGGCGGCAAGGTCATCTCGTTCCTGACGCACATGCATCAGGTCGGGCAGACCGGCGCGACCCCACGCCATCCCAAGGGATTGTCCTCCTGCTGCCACGGCGAGGAGCCGCACGTGGTCGGCTGGCGTTTCATCAAGGAACGCCGCGCCATCAACCTGGACGCCGGTTGCGGCTGGGCCCAGGGCAAGTGCGATGTGCTCTACGTCGGCGACGCCTTTGCCATCATGGCGAAGGTCAACGAGCTGCTCGGCTGATCCGGCCGGAGACAATGATTATGCAGGCCGCGCCCGTTTTTCGGGTGCGGCCTTTTTTTTATGGCCGTTGCGCGGGGAAGGGGCAGGTCGGGCGGTGGTGGATCGTCGCGTTGAGGATGGCCTCCAGAAGATCCGAGGGGTTGAATGGCATGGTCACGACCTCGTCCATGCCCGCCTCGCGGAAGCATTTTCGTTCCTCGTCGTTTGCGAAGACGGTCAGACCGACGATGGGGATGTCGGCGGCGATGCCTTCGGCCGCGCCGGAACGGATGATTTTCGTGACTTCCAGGCCATTGACGATCGGCATCTGCACATCCATGAGCACGAGGTCGAAGCCGCCCTGCATCAGGGCGTCGATGACGTGCTGGCCGTTGGCGACCACAGCGGCGTTGTGGCCGTGCTCCCTGAGCAGGCGGGTGGTGGCCAGGGCGTTTATCTCGTCATCCTCGGCCACGAGTATGTTCAGGCGAAGGGCGAGCTCTTCCTTGGAAGCGGCCGCTTCGGGGTGGTCCGATACAACGAAAAGCGGCAGGGTCAGGGTGAAGACGCTGCCCTCGCCGGGGCGGCTTTCGAGACCGATGGTCCCGTCCATGATTTCGGCCAGCCTGCGGGAGATGGTCAATCCCAACCCCGCCCCGCTGTACCGCTTGGTCATGAAGTCCTCACCAAGCATGAAACGCTCGAAAATGTCTTCCCGCTTGTCTTCCGGGATGCCAATGCCCGTGTCGGCTATGGAGAGGTGAACCGTGAGCAGGCCGGGGGCGTCCGGGCTTTCCTCGGATGAAGCGGAGACCGTGACCTTTCCCTGTTCCGTGAACTTTACGGCGTTGTGCATCAGGTTGACGAGAATCTGGCGCAGCTTTTCCCCGTCGCCGTGGACCTTGACCGGGAGGGCGCTGTCCAGGCGGCAATCGAGCCCGATGTCTTTTATCTCGGCCTGGGGGAGCAGGAGGGCCGTGGCGGAGCGGATGGTTTCGTGCAGGTCGAAGGCCTTCCTGTTCAGGCTTTCGCAGTCCGTTTCGATGTTGGACAGGTCGAGCAGGGAGGAGAGAACCCGGGAGAGCTGGATGCTCGATTCCAGGCTGAGATTCAGGTACTCCTTCTGTTCGTCCGTTAGCCCGCCCGTGTTCAGGAGCAGTTGGGTCATGCCCATGATGCCGTTGAGCGGGGTGCGCAGTTCGTGGCTCATGTTGGCCAGGAACTGGCCCTTGGCCCGGTCCGCGAATCGGGCTTCGTGCATGGCCCGGACCAGTTCCTTCTCCATGCGCTTGCGTTGGAGAATCTGCCAGACGCCGTCCATTATGAGACAAAGTTGGACCACGTCGGAATCGGTATAGTCGCTGTCCTTGTTGGCCACGCCGACCAGCAGTTGGATGCGGTCGTGGTCGATGACCGGGACGTTCATGTGCCGGAAAAGGGGAATGTGCCCCTCGGGGACGCCCCGGCGCTCCGGGGCATTGGCGTAGTCGTTGGTGATGACGGGCGTTCGCCTTCGGATCGCCTCGGCCCACAGCCCCGCCTTGTCGACGGGGAAGGTGCGCGATTTGTCGGCCACGGTGCATTCGTTAGGATCGAAGACGGACCACGGGCGCAGGGTCAGGGCGGTCTCGTGTTCGTCCATGAAGCCGATATATCCCATGCGGCTGTCGGTAAGATGCACGGCCTGGGTCAGGGCGTAGTCGAGGATTTCCTCCTCGGTCCGGTTTATCATCCGAGAGATGGTGTACAGGGCCCTGAATCGCTGCTCGTTCAGGTCGGCAAGGAACTCCCGTTCTCTTCTGGCCGTGATGTCCCGGATGATGAGGATGAAGAGAGGCTCGTCACCGAATCCCAGGGCGTGGGAGCGGATTTCGACCGGCGTTTCTTCTGTGCCGGAGCGCAGGGTGTGCTCAATGCGCCGGGAGCCGGTTTCGAAATAGGATTCGTCTTTGGTCAGGGCGGAAAAATTGGTGATGATCGCGCCGGGAGTGCCGTTCAGAATTTCTTCGCGGGTCAGGCCGAGCAGGTCGCAGGCGGTCGTGTTGGCTTCGATGATCCGGGCGTTGGCTGGTTCGACTCCCTCCGCCCGGCAGGCCAGGGCGGCGTCGGGTTCCTGCAGTTCAAGAATGTTTCGGAGTGAAGCTAGGTCGGTCATGGCCGATTCTTAACCCCCTAGTGTGCGGGCGACGAATTCGAGCAGGTGGGCCTTGTGGATCGGCTTGGCAAGGAAGTCGGTGCAGCCCGCTTTGAGCGAGCGTTGGCGGTCTTCGGTGAAGGCGTTGGCGGACACGGCCACGATGGGCACCGGGCGTAGGCCCTGTTCCCGTTCAAAGATGCGGATTTCGCGGGTGGCGTCCAGCCCGTCCATGATGGGCATGAAGATGTCCATGAGCACCAGGCCGTAGGAACCGCTTTTGAAGAGTTCCACGGCTTCGCGTCCGTTCCAGGCAAAGTCGAGAGCATAGCCCGAGTTGCTGAAGAACAGCGAGAGCAGCATCTGGTTGCTCTCCGAGCCTTCAGCGACAAGGATACTCCTTTGTGGGTCGAACCCGTTTGTCGCCGTTTGCCGGTTGTTCACGTCGTTTCCCTCTGGTCTTTTTCCTGTTCCGCGCGGTCCGTCCTGCCCTCCCGCTTGCGTTGTCCGGCGTGCGGACATGGCGAGGCGGAGCGGAATATGCCGCTGGTCGTTTCAGTGACAATACAAGCGGCCGGATGCCCGTTTCACTATGATATTCAATCCGTTCCGGGCGGCGCGGAATGCGTCGATACAACTTTCGATAATATGACACATAACGCAAGGAGGCGCGATGGGCAAGTCCTTGAGAGAGCCGGGCTTTTGCTTTGTGCCGTGTGGTGGGAGAACGGCTATGCGGCGTGTCCGGATTTGGCCATGCGGCGATGGCCGCGCATGACCGCCACCGACTCCGCCGTGTAGACCGCCAACCCGGACCAGATCAGGGCGAAGGTCACCATGTGGCTCGTGGTGAACGGCTCCTTGTAGACGAACACGCCGAGCAGGAACGCGATGGACGGGGCCAGGTATTGGAGCAGCCCGAGGGTGGTCAGTTGCAGCCGGCGCGCACCGAAGGCGAAGCCGATGAGCGGCGAGGCCGTGACCACGCCCGCGCCGATGAGCAGCAGGTCCACCTGAACGCCCTGGTGGAACAGGGCGGACGCGCCGTGGACCTGGAGCCAGAGAATGTAGGCAAGGGCAAAGGGGCCGAGGACCATGGTTTCAAGGAACAGGCCGGGCAGGGACTCGACGGAGGCGATCTTCCTGAGCAGGCCGTACAGTCCGAAGCTTACGGCCAGGACCAAGGATATCCACGGCAGCTCGCCATGGCTGATGACGGAATTGAGCACGCCCAGCGCGGCCAGTCCTATGGCCGCCAGTTGCAGGGGGCGCAGGCGTTCGCGGAAGAAGACGAAGCCGAGCAGGACGTTGACCAGCGGGTTGATGTAATAGCCAAGGCTGGTGTCCAGCACATGGTTGGTGTTCACGGCCCATATGTACAGCAGCCAGTTGCCGCCGATCATCAGCGAGCTGGCCGCCAGTATGAGGAGGTCGCGCGGCGACTTGAGCGGAACGAGGGTTTCGGACCATCCTTTGCGAATGGTCAGGATGACGGCGATGAAGACCAGCGACCAGATCACTCTGTGACAGAGAATCTCGAATGGATTTACGGAGATGAGGGACTTCCAGTACACGGGAAGCAGCCCCCAGCCGAGAAAGGCGGCCAGGGCGGCGAGGAATCCGTAGGTTTTCTGTTTAGGGTCGGTGTGGCGCATTGTCTCCTCTCGGGGCTTCGGAGCGCGAGAATACGCTCGGACTTCCGGCTGGTAAAGCCGGAATTTCGGGCGGGTCATATCAGGACCGGCACATGGCCCCGGCCAGTCCTCCCAGGGTGCGCAATCCCTGTTCCAGTTCGTCGGTCCATGGGCAGCCGCAGCTCAGGCGGATGTAGTTGGCGAACTTGTCCCGCGTGGAGAAGATGGCGCCGGGCGCGATGCCCACGCCGGCGGCCCTGGCCTGGAAGAACAGCTCCACCGAGTCCACGGATTTGGGCAGTTCCAGCCAGAGGACCGCGCCGCCTTCGGGGTGTGTCACTCTTGTTCCGGCCGGGAAGTGGCGGCCCAGGTGGAGCTGCATGGCGTCCATCTGTCGTTCCAGGTCCGAGCGAAGTTTTTTCAAATGCCGCTCCATGCGCCCCTGGCGGAGGTATTCGGCGATGGCCATCTGGGCCGGGGCCGAACTGGAGACGTTGGTGGTGGCCTTTATTTCCAGGGTCTTTTGACGGAACCGGCCCGGAAGCAGCCAGCCCACCCTGTAGCCGGGGGCGATGGTCTTGGAGAAGGAAGAGCAGAGCAGAACCAGCCCCTTCGTGTCGAACTCCTTGAAGGTGCCGGGCCGTTTTGCGCCGAAATGCAGGTCCGAATACACGTCGTCCTCTACCAGCGGAATGTTCCGCTCGGCGAGCATGTCCACGATTTCCTTCTTGGCTTCGTCCGGGGTCAGGCTGGAGTCCGGGTTGTTGAAGTTGGGCGCGAGCACGCAGGCCGCGATGTCGAAGGTCTTCAGGGCGCGGGCCAGGTCCTCGGGCAGGACTCCGCGTTCCGGGTCCGACGGCGTTTCGATGGCGCGCAGTCCCAGGGTTTCGAGAAGTTGCAGGAAACAGTAGTAGGTGGGCGACTGGATGAGCACAGTGTCGCCCCGGCGGCAGACCGACCGCAGGGAGAGGTACAGGGCCTCCATGCATCCGGCGGTGATGATCGGTTCGTCCGGTTTGACCGGGATGCCGAACTCCATGGACCTGTAAGCGATCTGGCGGATGAGCTTCGAATCGCCGGGAATGGGCGCGTATCCCATGGCCCGCTCCGGCTCGGCCCGGACCATGGCCGCGGTGATCCGTCCGAGCTCACGCAGGGGCAGACGCTGCGGCCCCGGCGCGATGACGTCCAGGGCCACCCGGTCGGCCGAACCCACGGACTCCAGGACGGTCTGGATGAGCCCGATGCGGGTCACCGGCCTGGGACGTTCCATGGGGGCGGGCGCGGTCTCGGTGCGCGGCAGCCTTTGGGCGGTGCGGCGCACGAAGAATCCCGACCTGGGGCGGGCTTCGATGATTCCCTGGCGTTCCAGTTCAAGATAGGCCTGGTTGACCGTGGACACCGATACGCCGAGCTTGGCGCTCAGTCCCCGCAGGGAAGGCAGCTTGTCGCCAAGCCCCAGGGCCCCGGCGTCGATCATGGCCATGACGTTCTTTTCCACGGTCCGGTAGCGGTATGTCTCCATGGGGATCGCCTGAATCTGTTTTGTATGGTTTTTGTTTGAACTGTATCTGTACTGGTTACAGATTTTGCGCTTTACTGCAAGGCGTGGATACAGCAGATTTAACCGGGCGATGGCCCGAAAACCGTTTACGGAGATCTTTGTCATGACCATTCCGGGCGTTGCCGACGAATCATCCGGCTCCCCCATGCTGTCCGCCGCCAGACAGGTGGCTCCCATTGTCATGGGCTATCTGCCCGTGGGCGCGGCGTACGGGGTCCTGGCCCAGCAGGCCGGACTTTCCCTGCTCAATACCGTACTCATGTCGGTCCTGGTCTATGCCGGGTCCGCGCAGCTCATCGCCGTGGGCATGTTCGCCGCGGGCCTTAATCCGGCGTCCATCGTCGCCACCACGTTCGTGGTCAACCTCCGTCATCTGCTCATGAGCGCGTCGCTGGCCCCGAATCTCAGAAGCTGGAACAAGTGTGAACTCGCCCTGTTCGCCTATGAGGTCACGGACGAGTCCTTCGCCGTGCACTCCATGCGGTTCGCGCGCGGCGACCTGAACAAGACCATTTGCTTCGGCATCAACGCGCTGGCCCAGCTCTCCTGGATACTGGCGTCCTTTGTGGGCTTCTTTGCCGGAGCGTCCATCCCGAGCGTAGAGCCGCTGGGCATCGACTATGCGCTGCCCGCCATGTTCATCGCGCTCCTGGTCATGCAGATGAAGAACGGTCTGCACGTCCTCGTGGCCGGTTTCAGCGGCCTGCTGGCCATTCTCTTGAACAAGGCGGGGGCGGATCAGTGGTCGGTCATCCTGGCTACGATCATCGGCGCAACCTTTGGAGCGGGAGTGGAGTCATGGACCAGAAAACAGTCTTTGTAACCATCGTCGCCATGCTGGCTGTGACGTATATCCCGCGCATGGTGCCGCTCGTGGTACTGGCCTCGCGGACTCTGCCCGGCCCGGTGGTCCGCTGGCTTTCCTACGTTCCGGCGGCCGTGCTCTCGTCCATGCTTTTCCCGGCTCTGCTTCTCAGGGACGGCAGCCTGGACGTTTCGTTCGACAACTACTTTCTGTGGGCGGCGGTTCCGGCTTTTATCCTGGCGTGGCGGACCAGATCCTTTTTCGGCACCGTGGCCCTGGGCATGGCCCTGGTGGCGGCGGGCCGCTGGTTTATCGGATAGGAGGGAATCATGAAGACCATCGGACTCATCGGCGGCATGAGCTGGGAATCCTCCCTGGAATATTACCGTGTCATGAATGAGGCCGTGAAGGCGCGCCTCGGCGGTCTGCATTCGGCCCGCATCCTCATGAACTCCGTGGATTTCGCCCCGTTGCGCGAGCAGATGCTCGCGGGCGGGTGGGACCAGGTCGGCGAACGGCTGGGCAAGGAGGCTCGCACCCTGGAGTTGGCCGGGGCCGAGCTTATGGTCATCGGTACCAACACCATGCACAAGGTGGCTCCACAGGTGGAGGCGGTTGTGGATGTGCCGCTGGTCCATATCGCGGACGCCACGGCCGAGGCCGCCCGCTCGCGCGGCTTCTCGCGGGTGGCCCTGCTCGGGACCGTGTTCACCATGGAAGACGATTTTTACACGGGCCGTCTGCGTCGGCACGGTTTCGAGGTGCTTGTCCCCGGAGCCGAGGACCGGAAGCTTGTGGACCGGGTTATCTTCGACGAACTGTGCCGGGGCGAGTTTTTGGACGACTCCCGCGCCGAGTATTTGCGCATTATCGAGGAATTGGCCGGGCAAGGTGCCGAGGCGGTCATCCTCGGCTGCACGGAAATCGGCCTGCTCGTCCGGCCGGAGGATACCGACGTGTCTACCCTGGACACCTGCCGCATTCACGCCGAAAAGGTGGTGGATCTGGCGCTTGGTTGAGTGCGTTCCGGGCTCTGTCCGCCGTTCTTTCCACATCCCGCGCTTGACGCCGCCCCGTAACGTGATATGGCATGTTGGCGCGCCGCGAGGGGCGTTTTTGTCGTCAGTTCAGAGGGGAGAGCGAGTGACCGAGACAACCGACATGACCTTGAAGGATTTGCTGAGCCGTTCCGTGGAGCTGTATGCCGACCGGACCGCGCTCGGGTTTGTGGGCGGTGAGGCCCTCACCTATGCCCAGTTCGGGAAGAGCGTGGCCGAGCTGCAGACCGTGCTGCGCGGCCTCGGCATCAAGCCCGAGGACAAAATCGCTCTCATCGGCGAGAACATGCCCAACTGGGCCATCAGTTATTTTGCAACGACCACCATGGGCGCCATCGCGGTTCCCATCCTGCAGGAATTCCACCCCAGCGCCGTTCAGCACATCCTTCGTCACTCCGAGGCGAAGATGGTCATCGCCTCCAGACGGTATATGGACAAGGTCGAGGGCGACAATATCCCCGACCTCGAAACCGTCATGATAATGGACGATTTTTCCATGGAGGACGAGGAGGGCAAGCGGACCACCTATGTCGAGGCCCTGGAGGCCGCTGGCGAGCGCATTGAGCAGTTCGCCGAAACGGCCCGCGAGCAGTTGGAGCACCTGGGCGAAGCCGCAAGGGACAAACTGCCCGAGACCGCACGGGAGCGCGTGAATCGATTCAGCGACACGGCCAGGGAGACCATGGAGAAGTTCTCGGACTCCTACAAGGAGACCGTTGACTGGTTCAGTGCCTCGGCCCGCCGGTTCATCGACTGGAAAACCGGCAAGCCCTTTGAATTGACCGAAGACCATGTTGCCGCGATTCTCTACACCTCCGGCACCACCGGCCATTCCAAAGGCGTGGTCCTGACCCACCGCAATCTCGTGCAGAACTGCATCGGCGGAGTCAGAACCATTCCGGTCCTCGAAACCGACCGTTTTCTGTCCGTGCTGCCCATGGCCCACACCTACGAGTGCAGCGTGGGGCTCATTATCCCTCTTCATTCCGGCAGTTCGGTCTTTTTCCTGCAAAAGCCGCCGACCCCGAAAACGCTCCTGCCCGCCATGCAGACGGTCAAGCCCACGGTGATGAACGTGGTCCCGCTCATCATCGAGAAAATTTACAAGAGCCGGATCAAGAAGAAGCTGACCGGAACCGGCGTCGCGCGTGGTCTGATGAAGATCGGCCTGACCCGGCGCAAACTTTCCCAGGTGGCCGGAAAGAAGCTCATCGACGCCTTTGGCGGCGAGCTTCGCTGCCTGTGCATCGGCGGGGCACCTCTTTCGCCCGAGGTCGAGCAGTTCCTGACCGACGCCAAGGTTCCCTATGCCGTGGGTTACGGCATGACCGAGGCGTCTCCCCTGCTGGCCGGAACCGATCCGTCCCTGCAACGGCATCGTGGCATCGGACCGGCAATCCCCGGCGTTGAGCTCAAGATCGACGATCCCGATCCCGAGACGGGCGAGGGCGAGGTCCTGGCCCGGGGGCCGAACATCATGCGCGAGTATTACAAGGCCCCCAAGGACACCGAGGCGACCTTCACCGAGGACGGCTGGCTCAAGACCGGCGATCTCGGCAAGTTCGAGGACGGCTATCTCTATCTCAAAGGGCGGCTGAAGAACGTCATTCTCGGTCCCAGCGGGGAGAACATCTATCCCGAAGAGGTCGAGTCCATCATCAACGCCAACGACTCGGTCCAGGAGTCTCTGGTCTACGATTCCGGCGGCAAGCTGATGGCCCGCATTCACCTCAACTACGAGAGCCTGGACGAGCAGTTCGGCGTCAACAAGATGATCGAATCTGAGGTTCGCGCCAAGGTGCAGAAAATCCTCGAAGACATTCGCGTCGAGGTGAATTCCAAGGTATCGTCCTTTGCCAGGCTCAAACGCGTGGTCGAGCAGATCGAGCCCTTCGAGAAGACGCCCACCCAGAAGATCAAGCGGTTCCTTTACACTGACCAATAGCGCGGCCGCCCGTATCCGGATCGGGCCAAGTCCGATCTCGGCGCATTCGCGTTTTTTCAAAAAAAGATGGCCCCCGGCTCACAATCGAGCCGGGGGCTTGTTTTTGCAGTTTCGCCGGGAGCGGCGGGAACTGTTCGGCAAGCGAGTGGAGCGAGTCTACTTCACGTCGGCGGCCACGCGGAGGCTGACGATCTTGTCGGGGTTGCGGACCATGCCGCTTTGGCCGGAGCCTTTCTTGATCTTGTCGACGAACTCCATGCCCGATACGACCTGTCCCCAGACGGTGTACTGGCCGTCGAGGAAGGGAGCCGGGGCGAAACAGATGAAGAACTGGCTGTCGGCGCTGTCCGGGGAGGCCGCGCGGGCCATGCCCACCGTGCCGCGCTTGAACGGAGCCTTGCTGAACTCGGCGTCCAGGTTCTTGCCCGAACCGCCCCTGCCTGTGCCGGTGGGATCGCCGGTCTGGGCCATGAAGCCGTCGATGACGCGGTGGAAGACGATGCCGTCGTAGAATTTCATGCGGGCCAGTTCCTTTATCCGGGCCACGTGGGCGGGGGCCAGGTCGGGGCGCATCTCAATGACCACCCGGCCGGAATCGAGGTCGAGGTAGAGGGTGTTTTCCAGGTCTTGGGCCTGGGCTGCGGGGCTGGCCAGCAGCACCAGAAGGGCGCAGAGAACAATGGTTTGCAACAGGTTTTTCATATGGCTCCCGTGGGTTGTCGTTATGAGGAAGGCGCGGCCGCAAGCCGCGTACAGCAGTGTGTAGCGGCTTTTGTCGGGGAAGGGAAGCGGGGCGGGCCGTTTGCGTCGGCGGATCACGGAGCCGACCGAGCTAGGCGGAACCGAGGCAGCGGCCGATGTAGTTTCGAAGCTCCTCCCGCTGGAGAGGTTTGGCCAGGAACAGCGTGGCCCCGAGTTTGAGCAGATTGGAAATTTCGTTGATGCCGACCACGGCGGACATGATGACGATGGGCAGTTCGTTGAACTGCTGGTCGCCGCGCAGGGTCTGGATGAGCTGCTGGCCGTCCATCTCGGGCATCATGATGTCGGTCAGAAGCAAGTCGAAGTCGTTGCCCGCCATGAGCGTTTCGTAGGCGTGTTTCCCGTGCGGGCTGACAAAAGCCGTGTGGCCGAGTTCCTCGACGATCTTTACGGCGAGCTTGCGGGATATGCGGTCGTCTTCGGCAATCAGTATCTTGGCCATGGGCGTATCCTCCTGTTCACGAGGCGCGCTGTCGCACCTTGCGTGTTTGGAGAAGAAATATCAGGCAATGCATTTCCTGTCATTGGCATTAGAAATTGGGAGCCGCATTGACGGGAAATCAACGCCCGCGCGGGCGGGGAAGGAAAAGTGCGGCCGCGTCCAAAGGCGGGCGCGGCCGGGAAATCAGACCTTTTCGACGTGCATTACATCGCCGAATTCACAGGTGATTTTATAGTTTCCGTTACTGGTTTCCACAACGAAGTCGTTGCCGGGGAAGAGGGTGCAGGCGGGGGCGAACCCGTCATTGACCATGATGTCCTTGGCCTCTCCGTTGGATTCGAACCTGACCGTGGTTCCATCGCCGAGAGTGATCATTTCTCCATGATGCACGTCCACGGGCAAATCTGATTCGGTAAACGATGACATATTCTCCTCCTGATTGATGGAAAGGAATCCTCCACAACTCGTCTATACACCCTGAAAACCGAAAAGAACAGCACCAATGGATGGCGCGGCTTCCGGGGCTGGTTTTCAGTGTGCAAGTGATGTAAGGATTATTCAAGGAGATATGCCGGTGAGCTCGACCATTCTCGTCGCCGATGGCGACGCCTCCATACGCGCGCTGATAAAGGATATCCTTGAAGCCCGGGGATACCGGGTGGAAACCGCTTCCAGCGCCGTGTCGGCGGCGGCGCTCATGGCGCGCAGCAGTCCGGACCTGGTGCTGGCCGCGCACGGCGAAGATGATGACGGCGGCTCACTGGTGAACGAGGCTGCGGGGCTCAAGCTCGTCACTCCGGTCATCCTGCTTATCTCCGCCTCCACGGAAAATCCCGGCCGTCTGGCCCGCGACTGCGGGGCCATGGCCTATTTGCAAAAGCCCGTGGTCCGTTCCCAGCTTGAAATGCTCGTGCGTCTCGGGGTGGCCGAGAACGAGTTGCGTTCCTCGACGATTATTCAGGAGAGGCGTTTGTCGTCCGCCCAGGCGTTCCTCCGTTCCATGCTCAATGCGGACGAGGGCGTGGTTCTCCTGTTGGACGAAAACGCCATGGTCATCGATTGCAGCGGGACCTCGGACGGCCTGTTGGGGCGGGACGTGGCCGAGTGCGCGGGGCAATCCTATCCATCGCTGTTCCCGGAATCAGTGACCAATCTCCACGAAGGGGCCATCGCCAAGGCGCGGACCACCGGCAAGGCGGCCCGTCTGGAGGAACACCGTGGCGGCATGGTTTTGGAGACTCGGGTTAGGCCCGTGTTGCAGGGAAGCGCGCTTTCCGGGTTCGTGGTCCAGCTTCGGGACATCACCGCCGAGCGGCGCACCTAGGTCGGGCTTGCGGAAAGCGAGAAGCAGTACCGCAGCGTGTTCGCCGGGGCGTCGGACGCCATCATTTTGGTGGACCGTGAGCGGGGCGTGGTCATGGAATGCAACGATGCGGCGGGCCGTGCCCTCGGATACGAGCCGGGCGAAATTCGCGGCATGGCCGTCCAGGGGTTGGTGGCCCATCCCGAGCAGATCCTGTCGGCCATCGCCCATGGCGGGGAGCGCGTTTCCTACGACTATCTCAAACGCAGGAACGGCTCTTCCTTTCCCGTTGAACTGTCCATGAGCCATTTTTCCAATGCTGGCAGGGAAGTGTGCATCCTTTACGCTCAGGACATTTCCAGACGGAAGATCGTCGAGGAGGCGTTGAGAGAGGGCGCCAAGCTCTATCGCGCCGTGGTCGAGGACCAGACCGAGCTTATCTGTCGCTTCGGCACGGACGGCAGGCTGACGTTCGTGAATAACGCCTTTGAGCGGTTCGTGGGCCAGGACGAGGAAGATGTACTCGGGCGCAATTTCTTCGCCACCATGGAGGCCATGGACAGCCGGAGCCTAACCCGGTGGCTGGACGGCTTCGATCCGGCCCGGCCCGTGCTTGACCTGGAAGTGCGACAGATTCGCTCGGACAAGGAGGAGCGATGGATTTCCTGGACCCACCGGGCCGTGCTCAACGATCAGAACATGGTCGTGGAGATTCAGGCCGTGGGCCGTGACGTGACCGAGCATAAGGCCGCCGAACGCGCCCTGGTGCGGGCCACCATGGAGAAGGAGCGATATCGGTTGAACCTGGAGGCCACCTTTTCTTCCATCCCCGACGCCATCCTGACAGTGGATTCCGACCTGTCGATCATCGCCACCAACAGTGCGGCCAAGACCCTGTTCGGGATCGCGGAGGGACGGGCACGGGGGCATAGGTTGGAGGATATGGTCGGGGATGAAGGCAACCCGTGCGTCCAGGTGCTTCGGCAGGTTCTCAAGACCGACAAGCCGGTGCGCGGCTACGAGATCGAGGTGAAGACCCCGGCTCTTGGCGAGCGCATGGTCGAGATCAACTGTTCGCCTTTGGTGGACGGGGAGCGCGGGCAATCCGGGGCCGTGCTCGTGGTGCGCGACATTTCACACATAGCGGACCTGGAAAAACAGTTGCAACAGCGGCACGGCTTTCGCGGGATCGTGGGCCGCAGCAGTGCCATGCAGGACATCTATCAGCTTCTGGAGCAGCTTTCGTCCCTGGATTCCATTGTGCTTATCCTGGGTGAGTCCGGCACGGGCAAGGAGCTGGTCGCCGAGGCCCTGCATTATGGCGGGGTGCGGGCGGGCAAGCCGCTCATCAAGGTCAACTGCTCGGCTCTGTCCGAGAGTCTGCTCGAAAGCGAGCTGTTCGGGCATGTTCGCGGGGCCTTCACCGGCGCGGTCCGGGACAAGGCCGGGCGCATACAGGCGGCCCAGGGCGGGACCCTGTTTCTGGACGAAATCGGCGACATCTCTCCCATGCTGCAACTCAAGCTTCTGCGTTTTTTGGAGAGCCGGGAATACGAGCGGGTGGGCGAGTCCAGGACCTGCACCGCGGACGTGCGCATTATCGCCGCCACCAACGCGGACTTGCGCGAGTCGGTACGTCGGGGCCTCTTTCGGGAAGACCTCTATTACCGGCTCAACGTCATGCCGGTGACCTTGCCGCCGCTTCGGGATCGGCAGTCGGACATTCCCATGCTGGTAGCGCATTTCCTGGAAATATTCTCCGAGAATTTCGGCAAGCTTTTCGACGGGGTGTCCGAAGAGGTTATGGACCTGTTCCTGACCTATTCCTGGCCGGGGAACGTGCGCGAACTCAAGCACGCCCTGGAGCACGCCTGCATCCTGTCGCCCGGCAAGGTCATTGAGCTCAGGCACATCCGCAAGGACCTGGTGGACCAGATCAGGGGAGGGGCGCAGGGCGCGGTTCAGCTTCCCGAGAGTGGCGCGCCGTCCTTGTCATTTCCGGGCAAGCCCGGCAAGGAGGATATCCTGGCCGTGCTTCGGGAGTGCGGGGGCAACAAGGTCCGCGCGGCCCGCAGGCTGGGCATCCACAGAGCCACTCTGTATCGCAGGCTCAAGGCCTGGGGAGTGGACGCCTGAATCCGTTCCTGTTCGCCGACGGCGAATTTATAATCACACTAACGTTTTGATCTGATGCATCCGGACCGGCTCCCTGCTATGTTTTAAACAAGCCTCTGCCGGTGGCCCTGCGCGTGCTCGGTGGAGAAGGAGTGAAAGGATGCGCAAGGTCAAGACTATAGAGCCTCAAGCCTTTGATGTGGAATTACGAGGCGGAGGCGTCCCTCTTTTGGTCGCTTTTCTGAAACGGAACGAAAGGTTTTCCGACCAGGTCGGGGTCCTTGAGGCGACGTGTCGCCGGTGCGGCGGTTCGTTGCGTTGTTTTCTGTACGACGAGGATTATCTGGATATGGCCACCGAACGCTTTTCCGTGAAGGGCACGCCCACTTTTCTGCTGTTCCATCGCGGACGCGAGGTCGATCGGCTAATCGGGGAGTCCGACGGCGATACCCTGAACGAGTTTGTCGGGACATCCCTGGCCGGACTGGATCGGGCGGACGGTCCGTAATTTCAGCCAGCCATGACGCAGCAGCGGCCGCCGCCCGGAAAGGGACGGCGGCCGCTGTTGTGTTGTTCGGCAGTTTGGTCAGAGGCTATTGCGGGCTGGCGGACAGCGATTTGAAGACGTCTTCCATTCGGTTAAGGGCTTCATCCAGCAGGTTCATGGGAATGTTCAGTGCGGGTTCGAAACGGATGCACCGGGCGTTGGTGAGAGTTCCTGCCGTAATTACGCCGCGCGCGAACAGGCCGGAGGCCACGTGGTAGCCGATTTCGTCATTGACGAAGTGCATACCGACGAGCAACCCCTTGCCCGTGACCTTTTGCAGGATGCCGGGGTACCGTTCGGACAGTTCGTTCAAGCGTTTCTTGACATATTCGCCCTTTTCGGCGGCCTGGGAGGGGAGATTTTCGTCGTGCATGACCGTGATGGCGGCCAGGGCGGAGGCGCAGGCGATGGGGTTGCCGCCCGTGGTTGTGGTGTGCATGAACGGGTTGGGTTCCATGACTTTCCAGATTTCCGGGGTGGAGAAAAAGCCGGACATGGGCACCACGCCGCCGCCCAGCGCCTTGCCGAAACACATGATGTCCGGAGCCACGCCCCAGTGGTCCACGCCGAAGATTTCGCCGGTGCGGCCGAAGCCGGTCTGGACCTCGTCGGCGATCAGCAGCACACCGTACTTGTCGCAGACCTCGCGCAGGCCAGGCCAGAATTCGTCGGGCGGCACGATGGCCCCGGCTTCGCCCTGAATGGGCTCGGCCACCACGGCGGCGATGTCGTCGCCCACGGCCTGGGCGTAGCGCAATTCGCGCTCCACGGCCTCGACGTCGCCGAAGGGCACATGGCGCACGCCTTCAAGCAACGGCAGCAACGGCGCGCGGAAATCGGTCTTGCCCATGAGTGAAAGGGAGCCCAGCGTCTTGCCGTGGAAGCCCTTGAGCATGGCGATGAATCCCTTCTTGCCCGTGTAGAATTTGGCCAGCTTCATGGCGCCTTCCACAGCCTCGGTGCCCGAGTTGGCGAAGAAGCCGTACTGGATGTCGCCGGGGGTCAGCTTGGCGATGATCCGGGCGAGCTTGGCGCGCAGGGGATCGAGCATTTCCTGGGAATATTGGGGCGAGCGGTCGAGCTGGGCTTTGACCGCCCCGACGATTTTCGGATGGCGGATGCCGTAGCTGTACAGGCCGAAGCCGCCGAGGATGTCGATGTATTCGCGGTCCAGGGCGTCCTTCAGAATGGACCCCTGGCCCATCCATTCGGTCACGGCGAATTCGCCTGCCTCGGTCACGGATTTGCGATATTCCAGGAAGCCCTTGTTGATGTGATCGCGGAAGTTTTCCACGGTCTCCGTGGCGATCCTGCGCCGCTCGTCAAGGGAAACGTTCCCGACGGGTTTTGTTATTATATCAACAAAATCAGTTGCTTCAGTAAATGCTTCATCAATGTTACGGGTCATGATTCCACTCGTGTTTTAGGTGTTGCCTCGGGGCTTTGGCCAGGAATGGGAGAGCGGTCAGGCCGCCGGTCCGTCCCTGGGTTCGCCCACCGCCTTGCCTCGCACGATGGTTCTGTCGACCCTGATCTCGTCGATGGTTTCCGGGGAAACGGCGGTCGGATCGGCGCTCAGGATCACCAGGTCGGCGATCTTGCCCGGCTCGATGCTGCCCCGTTCGGCCTCGTCAAAAGCGCTGTAGGCGGCGTCGATGGTGAACATGCGGATGGCCTGCGTGGGGGTAATGCGCTCTTCCAGGATGGGATGAAGCACGGCGGTCTGGATGCCGACGAGCGGGCCGTGGGGCGTGACCGGGCAGTCTGAGCCGCCGGTCATCGTCACGCCGTTCCTGAGCATGGTCCGATAGGGATGCAGCCTGCGGAGGCGGTCCATGCCGAACCGCTTTTCATAGGCTTCCATATCAACCAGGTAATGGATGAAAGCGGGTTGCATCCCGGCCAGGATGCCCGCCCGGCCCATGCGTTCCACCTGATCCCAGGTGGGAATCTCGCAGTGTTCGATGCGGTGTCGGTGGTCTTCGCGCGGATAGGCCGCTATGGCTTTTTCCATGGCGGACAGGACCTGTTCGATGGCCCGGTCCGTTTCGCAATGGACGGCCACCTGGAGCCCGGCCTTGTGGGAGGCCAGGACAAAGGTGTCCATCTCTTCCTGGGTGTAGTTCAGGGTGCCGTAGTTGTCCGGCTGATCGAGGTACGGTTCGAACAGGGCTGCGGTGTAGGCGTCCATCGCGCCGTCCGCGCAGATGCAGCCGCCGATGCGGTCGAGCCCCATGCCCACGGTCTCCTCGACGTCCATGACCTGGTTCCAGAGGACCACGTTTACCGGGAGTTTATCCCTGTTTTCGAGGACGATGCGGGTGTCGCCGGGTCCGAATCCGCCGCCTTCCAGGCAGTGCAGGGTAGTGATGCCCTGTTTGAGCGCGGCCTTGCACGCCTTGCGGAAGCTTTCGAGCTTGACCTCGACAGGAGTGAGGGAAGACACGGCTGGAAAGATGAAGTCGGGCGCGCCCGGGTCGCGGATCACGCCGGTGGGGGTGCCGTCCCGGCCGATGTCCATGCCCGGCAGATCGGCGGGCGGGGAGAGAATGTCCATGGCTGCGGAGTTCAGGGCGCACATGTGCCAGGAGGAATGCACGATCATCGCCGGGTTGTCGGGACAGACCGCGTCCAACTCTTCCTTCAGCGGCATCCGTTGTTCCCGCAATGAGAAATCGTTGAGGGTGTAGCCGAGGACCCATGCGTCGGGGGCGGCGTTTTCGGCTGCCTCCCGGGTTTGCTCGAACACGGTTTCGAGCGTCTCGGCGTCCTGGAAGTCAATGCCGTTCAATACCTGGCCTGTCAGGCCGAGGTGTTGGTGGGTATCGATGAAGCCGGGCAGCACGGTTCGGCCCGCGAGATCGGTGACGGTCCAGCCCGCCTCGACCAGGTCCGCCATGTCGTTGTTGGAGCCGACTCGGAGGATGCGGCCGTCTTCCACGGCCAAAGCCTCGAACCGGGAATCCCGTGCGTCCATGGAAATAATATTGCCGTTCAGAAACAACTGGCTGTCTTGCATGGTGAAATATAGCGGACTGGAACCTTTGTTCCAGCCGTCGTGTTTGCGATTAACGGTTATTTTTTTGTGTGGCCCGGAACCGGGCGCGTGTCCAGTCTTAGTTGCCTCGGCTCCGATGTATCGCTCCCTGATGCGCTTGTGTCCGGGATGGACTGAGGCTTTTCGCATGAGAAATGCGGGGGGCCATGATCGGCAGTATCGGCGTGTTCGACATAAGCTTACGCTTTTTATTTTTGTTTTCCATTAAAACTATTCGATTTTTTGCCGATAAGGACTCAGTTGGCCCGTGAGGCGGCGCGAACTGATTCCCGGCAATGCCGGGGATCGGGCTGTCCGGGAGCCGTTTTGTTGTCACTTGACATGAATGGGGTTTAAGAAAATGCTGTATTCATTCGATTGATTAAGCTGTGTTTTTGCTCTGCCGGATAAGGAAGAGCCAAGGGGAATCCCATGGGGAAGATGGGATTTCTTTGCCAATAATGGACAGCGAGTAATGGTTCGCATATGGTTTCAGCCACTTTTGTTTCAACGTGGGAGAGCTTGTGGGGAAAACAATCATACTGGGCGTATGTTTGAGTCTGCTGTTGCCGGTATTCGCCCATGCCGGAGATTTCGAGATGTTGGCGATTGTCTATCCGCCGCTGGTTTACGCCGACAGCGGCCGGCTTTGGGGAGTTGCGCCGGAGGTCGTCGTTGAGATTCAGAAGATCGTCGGTGACGACAGTCCGTTGCGTGAGACGCCCTGGCTGCGGGGATACGAACAGACGCAAAAACTGCCCATGCAGGGGTTGTTTGCCATAGTCCGCATTCCCGAGCGTGAGAAGTTGTTCAAATGGGTGGGGCCGATTTTCGGGGAGGGAGATTATTTTTTTAAGCGCAAGGGAGCGTCATTGAAGGTCGATACCCTGGAAGATGCCCGCAGGGTGACGCGTATCGCCGTGCGTAAGGACGGCTACACCCATCAGGCGTTGGCGGCCAGAGGGTTCGACAACCTTGATGTGGGGCCGACATACGAGTCCAGTTACATGAAATTGGTGGAGGATCGGGTGGACCTCGTGCTGATGGGCGAGCGTACGTATTACTATATGGTAAGGCAGGCCGGGTTGAACCCCGCAGAATTCGAACGCACGGATTGCAAGCTCGGAGACTCCGCCGCCTGGCTCGCCTTTTCCCTGGATGTACCCGACGAGACCGTCCGGGAATGGCAGGATGCCCTGGACGTCTTGAAGGCAAGCGGCATCTATCAGGAGATCATGGACAGGAATTTCCAACCATAGTCCACTGTATTCATGCACGAAAAAGCCCCGCCGCAATCTTTGCGGCGGGGCTTTCATTTTTCTTGGTGGAGACGAAGAGATTTGAACTCAATTAAATTGATCTTTCACAGGTCTGCATTAAAGTGCACAGAAAAGATAAAAAGTCCTTTGTTGACAGATGGTAACGTTATGCTTAATGTTCACACGTTCTCACTTGAAAAACCAGAGTGTCACGCTAAAAAGTTGTACAGGGGTTGTACAGAATGTCCGCCTCCACATTTTACAAGACCGAATTCAAGGGTGTCCGCTACCGGAAGCACGCCACCAGGAAGCATGGTGTCCAGGCTGATCGGTATTATGTGCTGACGTACAAGATCGACGGCAAGACCAAGACCGAGGCGGTGGGGTGGGCCTCAGAGGGCGTCAAGCCGTCTGAAGCGTATGATCTCCATTGCCAACTTCTCCAGAATCGCAAGAAGGGGCAGGGGCCGAGGACCATCGCCGAGATGCGCGCCGAGGGAGACGAGGAGCGGGCGGAGCGCGAGGCTGAGAAGAGACGCCAGGCTCGCCTGAATATTTCGTTTAAGGAATACTTTGAGCAATATTATCTTCCGGAAGTGCTGCAAGCAAACCGGCCTGAAACCGTGGATAAAACCAAAATCCAGGTGGATAAATGGATAGATCCGGTCGTTCAGGAACTTCCCATGCGTGAGATCACGCTTGAGAATATCAAGCGGATTCGGGCTAATCTGAACAAGAAGAAGCGCAGTCCCCGGACCATTCAGTATGTTTTCGTCACCTTTAACGCCATTTGGAATATGGCAAGGGAGGACGGCTTCGTTGAGGGAGAAAGCCCGGCCAAGAAGCGGAGTTTCCGCAAGACCATGCCCAAGGTCGACAACAGGCGGGAGCGATTTCTGACGAGAGACGAAGAGGACAGACTGCTTGCGGAATTGACGCGCCGGAGTCGGCAGTTGCACGATATGGCTTTGCTTTCCATAGAGTGCGGTCTCAGGCGGGGCGAGATATTTGCGCTCACATGGGATTGCGTGGATTTCGAGTCCGAAACCCTGCACCTGCGGCGCACCAAAAGTGACAAAAGTCGTTGGGTTCCCCTCACGCAGCGGGCCAAGGCAATGTTGCTGAATCTGGGGCCAGGCAACGCCGGAGAGTTTGTGTTCCTTGATCGTTTCGGCAATCAACTCAAGGCGCTGTCCAACTCATTTGACAAGGCCGTGAACAAGGTTGGCCTGAATGACGGCATAACCGACCGGAAGATGAAAATCGTCTTCCACTCCCTGCGGCATTCCTACGCCAGCAACTTCCTCAAGTCGGGGGGAAGTCTCTATGCTCTCTCCAAGCTGATGGGCCATGGCAGTATCAACGTGACTGAGCGATACGGTCATCTGGCCAACGACGATCTGGTTGCCGCCACCAAGCAAATGGAAGCCAACCGGACGAGCGAGAGGAGCGGCGGGAAGGTGTTGCCATTGCATAAGGTGATTAATTGATTGGAGAGTATGAATGATTGGCCATAAAAATTACAGTTCAGATTTGGGCACACCTCTGCCGCTTTCGAGGAGTTGTCGGACTTCTATGGGTGTGCCGTTGCCTATCGTTTTGCCGGTCATAGACCCGCCAGAATTGTTTTTGGAAAAATGTACTGTCAACCATGTCGGGGAAGTTTCTCTTTTGGGCGATGATGGCAATGGGCGGCGGTATGGAGACTACGTTGTTCGCTTTGAGGCTGAGTTGTTTCAGAACGCCGTTGATGCTCTTTGTGACTATTGGGACGTGTTGATTAATCGATATGCTGTCGACAGACGACAGATAGAAGTCTTTGAGTCTGAAGGCGTTTTGTTTTTACAGGTTGATGGAAGGGCATTCTGCCATGATCGTGGTCATGAAAAGCTGTATTCTATCTATGTGGAAATGAATAGACTATTGAAGCAGAATATGTCCGTACATACTTGTGATATCGTAGCGGCTTCAATGTTAAATCCGAGTAGGAGATATTTTCCTTTATTTTCGGATGAATGGCACAGTAAAAAGGATTTGATGGATGCTCTCGATCCTTCAGTTGATGCGTCACATTTGTTTTATGATCATTCCAGTGATATTTCAATTAATTGGATTGAATACTATCATCGGCACAGGCCAGAGCCACCAAAAAAAATGTCGTTCTTACGAGAGGTGTACTTACGATCTAAGTGCTCCGTCGAGCATGGTTTGGAGCCTGTTCATCAAGCATTAGGCAATTTGAAGAAATGTGCATTGTTGCAGGATGTTGCATCCACAACTTCTTGGGAAGACGAAGATGAGTTGTCCTTCCTTGGGGGTCTTTGTGGTGCCTTACATATCCGTTCATTTCGTCGATTGTGCGTCTGTGCCGGTGTCTCCAATCCGAAAATGCGAGAATCTGATTATGCTTCGTCCTGGCTTAACCATGATCTGCGTTGTAAATACTGCGAAGAGTTGGCGCAGAAATTTCAATACAAATGCCCGACTGATTGTGGGGTGACGTCGCCATTTGCTTTCCCATTCATGCCGACAGATTTTGCAGGCCCTTTCTCGTTGTTTTTTTCAGATGAAAAGTATGTCTATCACACGACAGACGGTAAGGCTGATGCCGGGGAACGAGTGTGTTCTTTCTATCAGGCCATACAGTCTCTTCAGGACGAGTATGGTGAGTATTGGGGGTATACGATGACCCCTGATCACGGACGCACTTTCATTCCTGTTAAGATAGCAGGAGATAGTAAAGTGGCCGTTTTGTCTTCGCTAGAAAAGGCTGGGGTGAAGATTTTTAAGCGGGATCTGGCGTATCAGTTCGCTCTTTCGGTCGAAGACTGGGGGACTATAATCAATGGGCCAATGCCCTTAGTACAGGGGCGTAATCATGCCGGGTGGACGGAGTCAATGGGGTATCCGGTTTATTCATTCCCATATCGCCGATACTTCGAAAAACCGACCGTACCTTTTTTACATGGGGGGACTTACAAGGGGAGATACGGGCAGTCCGGAACTCTCGAGAATTGGGTGCAAACCTTGAGCAGGCAAGCACTGCCGGATGTGATGTTTCTGGCTTTAGCTGCGTCGTGTGCCGGTCCTTTGCTTGATTTGATCGATTGTCCCAGTTTTGGAGTTCATTTCTGGGGAGGAGACTCTCAGTACCGAAAGCATGTGTTGCGGTTGGCTGGTTCTGTTTGGGGTGGGCCTCGGTTTGCTCAAAGCTATTTGAGTCTTTCAATGAATCTTGGTGAGGTCGTGGCGGCCCATAATGATAGTCTGATTGCCGTAAATATTAGTGAGTCGGTAAGCCAGACAAGATCTCGCAATCTTTTGCAAAATATCCTGGGGGGCACGTCGCAGGATGGCCAGTTTGGAGCGCCACTTAAGTGCGTGGTCGTCTCGACAGGAAAAGAGCCGGTCAAAGCCGGGGACGATGGCACGCTTATTCTTAATTTTGAATTGCCTAAGGCTGCATGTGTTGATTGGAACAAATGTTCCGGATTTGAATCTAACTATGGTCATGTTGGGCCGATGGTTGTGAGGGGCCTGCAATGTAATCTTTCCGAAAATGATTTGATTGCGTGTGTTGAGAGGTTGCGGGATGCGTTCCCTATCAAATCGGTAGATTCTTCTGTGAGGCAGGTTTTTGCCGTCTTAAATTTTGCTCTCATCCGAACTTCTCAGATCCTTGGCTTGCCTTTGACAATAACGGCTGTTTCGAACTCGTTTGATAGGCTGCTTGTCGGTTGGGCTAAGAAGCGGGATCAGTTTGAGCAAGACGCAGTCGATCGGGTCGTTAATTTTATCAAAGACACTGCTAATTCTGCTCGCATAGGTGATGCCCAGAAGTGCGTGAAGCACATCGATTATGATGGATATCGTTTTGTCGACGGCAGGTTGAAAGGAATTCTGTTTCCCACAAAGAAGTTCAAAAAGTTGTTTTGTGATACCGTCGCCCCAAAACGCTTAGCCGAAATGCTGCATACTGATGGCCTGTTGATCACAGGAAAGGATGGCGGTTTGAGTTATCTGCGTTGGATTCCTAGCCTAGGGAAATCAGCACGTGGCTATTATGTTCGATGGCCTAAAAAAGCATAGTCTGCATATTTTGCCCCCTTATAATTGACAGTTTCACTTCGTAACTGGCCTCCGCAAAAGCGCAGTTTTGTCAATCTAGTGCTATTTGCATAATAGTTTGTTTTTATTGAAATTACAAAATACAAAAAATTTTGATAATACGATATACAAATTAAAAAATGACATCATACTTAATATGTTATTAATAAATTCAATTCTAAAAAACAGCTAATTACTTCTCGCATTGTGGGAACAAAAAATTATAAATTACTGTTATAATTCCTATTTCATTATAAGAATAGAGAGACAAGCCTAATGCTAGGTATTGTTTCGCTATGTAGATTTTATTCGAATAAAAAAAAATTTGTGGATGACATCCTGTGAGGTTGAATTACGAACAGGAGGTTTGACCATGGACAATCTCAAACAAGAACTGATGGAACACTTACCCCCGATATTTGCTGGTCGGGCCGTGGATTCCTTGACCGGAAATGCCGTCAGGTGGCGGACGATCCAGAATCTTCGGAGCCAGAAAAAGATCCCCGAAGAGTGCTTCATGAGGCAGGGATCGCGCAAAACCCTGCTGGTCAGGGCACCATTTGTGGAATGGTTCCTTCGATATATCAACTAGTGTCCGCCTTGAATTAGAGGCGTTCGAAAGGCCGGAGAGCAAAGCTCCCCGGCCTTTTCAATTTATTAAAGGAGTAACGTAATGCAACTAGTCTATTACTGGGCCCCCATGAAAGGCGATAAGCCGGGGCCCTGGGAAAAGATTATGGCCACTCAGGATGTTTTCGAGCTTGCTCGACAAAAGGGTGCTGCCTTTATGTCGACCATGGCTTTCGAATACGAACCTGAGAAGGACAAGGAAGAGCCTCGTCGGTATGGCGACCTTGTCATTGACTTTGATTGCAAAGATGACCCCGAACAAGCGCGTAAGGATTGCGTCAAATTCGTGAACCATTTGTTCGGGCACATGGTGAGGCCTGGAGAACTGCGGTACTGGATAACCGGGTCCAAGGGGCTTCATATAATAGTCCCGTCGTATTTGTTGGGCGGCACCGAAGGTGACCCCTTGCTCCCTCAAATCTATGCAAGGATGGTACAGTTCCTTACTGCGCGGATATGGCATGGTCAGCCTAATTCGGTGGACACCAGCATGTATTGCATGGGGAAAGGAAAACTCCTACGAATGGAGAATGTCCAGCGGCCTAACGGCATGTATAAAGTGCCCATCACCTGGGAGGAGCTGTCGACCCAAAGCTATGATGAACTGATCAAGCTCGCCCGGCAACCGCGCCATATCGAGGTCGCTCCGCCGTTGTTGCGGCTGTCCCAATCGTTGGCACGCATGTACAGCTGGCATCAAAAAATGGTTCACAGGCCACCCACCAATGGCCTTCTGAGCCCTGCCGACTTCATCATGAAGTGCAAGTTCATGCGGTACTGCTCGGAAAATGCCGAGACCTTGGAAGAGCCGCTTTGGCACGCTATGCTGTCTGTTCTGAAAGGACTCGGTGATTTCGGTCACTGGCTGAGCCATGAGCTGAGTTCGAGGCATCCCGAATACGACGCCGCCAAAACCGACGCAAAGATTGAAAAGGTCCTGCCGAATATGAGCTGTGAGAAAATTCGGCAATTGTACGATTGCGGATGTGACTGTGGTGTGCCGTTCCCCGGAATGATCTGGGCGGCAGGTAAACGCGCTGAAGGCGTGAAGCCGACGGAAATCGAGCGGGTCTCAAGCCTGATTGAGCCGTTCGATTTCTATCCAGCGGAAGACGGCATGACGATCTATGCAGACATTCATGTTGACGATCATCGGGAAACATACCGTGTAGATAGTTATGAGTTTAGAAATCTGCTTGGCTACCGCTACTATCAGGAAACGAACAAACACCTGAAAGCGGCAGCTGCGCAGGATCTGATCCACTTCATCACTGCTCGCGGATTGTTCGGTGGTGCTGAAAAACGAAAGGTTTTCACGCGCATCGCCCACCTGGACGACGCTGTGTACATCGATCTGTGCGATGACCAATGGCGTGCCGTTGAGATCACTGCGGACGGATGGAAAATCGTAACCAATCCGCCGGTTCGGTTCCGCCGCGTCAAGGGTATGTTGCCACTCCCGGAGCCCCAGAAGGGGGGATCGGTCGCTGAAATACGCAAGCTTCTGAACATTGAGCAGGAAGATGCGCTTCTGATCGAAGCGTGGCTGCTGGGCGTGCTGTCGCCCGGACCATATCCAGTATTGATCCTGGAAGGAGAGCAAGGATCGGCCAAAAGCAGTACGACCCGTCTGCTTCGGATGTTGCTCGACCCGTCGGTCGCTCCGACTCGGGCGGCCCCGCGCAATGAACAGGATCTGGTCATCTCTGCGAATAACTCCTGGATTGTGACTCTTGATAACCTCTCTGGAGTGTCTACCTGGCTGTCCGATGCCTTGTGTCGTATGGCCACTGGTGGCAGTTTCTCAGCCCGGAAGCTGTTCACCAATGACGAAGAGGCATTGTTCACGATCATGCGTCCTATCGTCCTCAACGGGATTGATCAGGTAGTAGACCGTCACGACTTGGCGGATCGGAGTCTCCGGGTCACGCTACCGGTGATTAAACCTGAAAGCAGGCTGACGGAATCGGAGTTGTCTCTGGCATTCGATGCAGCCGCTCCCAAAATATTGGGTGGCTTGTGCTATGGCGTAGCATGCGCCCTGAAGAACATGCAGAGCGTTCAGGTCGAAAATCCACCTAGGATGGCGGACTTCACGCACTGGTGCGTGGCAGCTGAAGAAGCCATGCCATGGGATGCCGGAGAATTCCTGGAATCCTATGGAAGTAATCAGGACGAGTCCATCGAACGCGCTTTGGAATCTGATTATGTCGCCAACGCGATCATTACGCTGATGTCCGGCGTTTTTGATTGGGAAGGAACGCCTTCCGAACTGCTTAAGGCGCTTGAAGGCGTTGTGGATGAGCGTTTCACCAGACTGAAGCTGTGGCCACAAGTACCAGCCGCATTAGGCAAGCGACTGACACGCTGCAAGGGCTTTCTCCGAAGCTCTGGAATTAAAGTCAATCAACAGAGAGGAGGAGGCCGTCTCATCACCATAACAAATGAAAAGGTCACTCCTGCTGTAAGCTCCAATGTGAGCATCAGCAATGGAGAGCTCTTCGGATAAATAAAACTCGGGCAGTCTGGGAGTATCCCAGACTGCCCGTTTTTCGATGGCAGCTCGGGCGGCTGAGGCGGGAGATAACACGTTTTAATTTTCATTATAATTGGTAGGATAGATCATGCATTTTTGTATTTTCTGAAAAAAATGAGCTTTACCAATTACGTTATTCCCGCCCCTACTGCCGTAACCGCCAAGTATTGAAGTCTGTTCAAATCAATTGAAATCTTTTATATCCTTTGGGCAAGGCAGGGGGCTTTTAGCGCTCCTGCATAAGGTCGTAGTGAACAAAGGTATGGTGCCAATGAAACAGGATAAGAATAAAGCACTCTTCATCGCCCAAAAGGTATTTGCCGAATTGGTATTCGATGTACAAAGCCTTGAGGGGATGCCATTCACAATGCCCGAGGTTCAGACCTATCTCCAGGGCGTCACGGTCGGCGGCCACAAGGTCTCGGACGTTGAGAAACTCAAGCAGCAAAAGCTCGGCTGGGAACTCCTCATCGAGATGGTTAAGGAGGACACATTCACCCTGACCAAGGAGACTGCCTGCGCAATCCAAAAGGTAATCGGCCATGGGGAGGCCCTGGACCCAGGCGCGTTCCGTACAGGCCAGGTTGGCATCGCTGGAACCGAGTATAAGCCGCCCCGAGCAGACGAACTCGACGAACTGTTCGAAAGGGTTATTAATGACATCCTGAAGTTGGATGACAGGCGCGAGCAGGCCTACCGCCTCCATCTCGACTTCGCCCGTAACCAGTTCTTCTGGGACGGCAACAAGCGCACTGGCCTGCTCATGCTCAACGGCCACCTGATGAGCAATGGCTATTCTCCGCTCTCCATCCCCGCCAAACGGCTGACAGAATACAATGCCGGTATGATCCGCTTCTACGAAAGTGGCGAATATGATGAAATGATGGCGTTCCTGAAGGGGTGCCATGAAGCGATGTACGGGCGGTTCGAGTAGGAGGAGTCATGCTTGAAGATGTTGAAGTAATCATCCCCGAACATTTCCGGTTGATGGCCGAATACGCAGGCCCTATGGCCCTGAATCTTTCCCGTCGACTCCATGGCAAGCTTGATTGCTATGATTATGACAAATATGCAGCCATTGACTGCCCCAGCTTCATCAATGAGAAATTGGCTGACATGCAGGAGTATGTTCCGGACGTAGTCGAGGCCATCAACTCCTTGGGCCGGAGCATCTCCGAATACGAGATCATGAATGCATTCGAAGACATCGACCGGACTTGCGCTCCAATCCTTACCGGCATGGACGAGGTCAAATGCGCCTTGTTCGAGGATGTGGAAGAGGCCAAGCCCCTCCTGCTCAATGTCATGGGGCGTGTCATTCAGGATGTTGCCCTTATGCTCCAGCAGTTGCAACAGACAGTCCTCACGCCCGAGCATTTCATTGAAGGCTACGAAGACAGCCTTGTGATGGATCTCACTGTTGAATTCAGCATTGACGAAGAAATGGCCGCACTCGAAGCTTGGGCAAATAGGCGAAGCCGGACATCGAGCGGCGACTGGAGAGGCCTACTGGTCGCCTTCGGTCTGGGGTGGTGGATGGCTTCAGATTAACCGACCCGATCAATCATCTTCAACATTTTCCTGCCCGGAAAAACGACACCCTCCAAATCCTTCCCACTACAAGGCGTTTCGTTGAGAAAAGTGACTAACCACCGGTATTCTTCTTCAGTTTCGGGCAGCCGTCCAAACCGTTCTTTCAGGATGTAGTCGATCCCCACCTTCAGATCATTCAGTGTCCCGAGCACGCTCCGATTGTGAGTCTTGTGATAAGAGACCCCGCCGAGCAAAAGCTTGGCCTGGGCGATCTGTGCCGGGTTGGCTCCCATGTAGCCCAATGTAATCTCGAAATGGTGGCGAAAGACATTGTCGAAGTCTGCGAAGTCCTTTTTCACCAAGCCGGGAATAAACAGGGTGAATCTGGTTTCGTCATTGGTGAGTAGCACGCATTTTCGCCGGAACAGATGAATGAGGTTGCCATGCCAGCCGATAAAGCCGCGCACGTTCGGAGCCGAGGTGAGTGGCTTGGCGGTTAGCTCCTTGGCAAGCTTTTGGGTGCAGCAGATGTAGGGCATGGGACTACAACGCCCCTAAGCTACATACAAAATGACATCATTCAACCCCCAGAGCCTTGTACACAGCGTCAATGGGATCTGAATAAAAGCTGGTCTGGAACTTTGCGAAGAGTTCTCCAGGAACGGTCTGAATATCGCCGACACTACTCATGGGAATCAATATACGCTTGGCTCCCGCATCAAAAGCCACCTGAAGGCTTGCAGCCAAGTCGCCTGCCGGGATGATACTGCCGCCAAGACTCATGTCCCCAAGAACAACCAGGCTCCCTTGGACAGGCTTGGTGAGCAATCCGGAACACAGAGCAATGAAGCTAGGTAAAGTCATGGCCTGATTGGGGCCTGTATTGTGCAGCTCGACAATATGCAGGTGGTAGTCTCGATCTCCTGGCTTAGAGGATCCACTGACGCGGCTGGCGTTCGCTTTGAAGTAGTCGAAAGCTACCTTGAGCGGCTCTTTAGCCTGACTTCCAGAACCAATGCCCGAAGTAGAAAGTCTGCCATTGCCAGCAGTCACCTGAAGCTCAATCCGGTACAAACCAAGATGACCGGCCCCACCCGAGCCAATCGTATGCAGGGTGCCAGGATTCAGAGGACCTTCCGGGATCAGAGAGCTGCCGCCTTGTTCGGGCAAGCCCACAAACTTCTCTTCCATGGTTTCACTGTCGATGTAGCTGAAATGGACATCGTAAAATTCCATTCCGCCGAGTTTTTTGAGCTGTTCCTTGACTCTCCGGCGGCATTCCAAGGCGTACTTGAGGCATTTCTCAACTGCCTCTTTGTCGTATTCGCCGTGGGGGTAGAGCAACTTGAGCAAGCCTGAAACCGATTTTCGAACGGCGATGGTGTCGCGCTGGTTCAGGTTGTTGCCCAGCCTGAAATACTTGTCGATGGCGTCCGCAAAAGTCGTCTTGCGCATCTCACGGAAATACTCCGCCATGTAGTCCACGATGAGCCCGTACTGGTTCGTGAAGAACTCGGGCCGCATCTTGGGAATTTCCCAACCTGGGGTGTAGCAGTGCATCCGGTCGAAGAACGCCGTGTCGATCATGGTTTCCGGGAACGGGGCGAACAGATGGCTCGTCTTGACCAGGGTATCCACGCTCTGGTTGATGTTCCCCACGAACACCATTGAGGCGTTGGCGCTGATGGAATCCCGGCCACGGGAGAAGGAGCCGGATGCCATGTAGTCCTTCATGATCTGAACGCCGTCTTTGTCCTTGAAGGTTATCCCCGCCACTTCGTCGAACGCCACCACATCCCAGACGCCGACCAGGCCGACCTTGTGGCTGCTCATGTTGTAAAAGAGGTTTGCCACGGTGGTCTGACCGCCGGACACGAGGATGCTGTTCGGGCTGAGTTCCTTGTACACGTGGCTCTTGCCGGTGCCGCGTGGGCCAAGCTCGCAGATGTTGTAATTGTTCTCCACCAAAGGGATCAGGCGAGAAAGCAGGTGCCATTTTACCCGCTCATCAAGGTTGGCCGGTTCAATGCCTGTGGAGCGCATAAGCACGTCCAGCCATTGTTCTTCCGTGAACTGCCTGCGACCATTGTAGATGGTCTGCATATCCATGTTCGGCATCTGGATGGGCTTCAGCTCGGAAATGGAAAATGGGGAGCCTTTCTGGCCTTCCTCGTAGAAGTAGTTGATGGAGATGATACACCAGATACCCCCGACAAGAAGCTTCTCGAACTCCTTGACGGTGTTGCTGGATATCTCAACTCCCTTGGTGCCCAGGTTCGAGAGGAACGCCTCGTAGCAGTCCCGCTTCTCGTTGAGCTTCACCGTCACCTTGTCAATGACCTTGAAGCTGCCGCGCTCCCGGATGATGGACTTGACCTTTTCCGCCTCGTCAGGCCGTACATAGTTCTGCGAGAGGATATCCTTGACGCTCTGGATGCCTTCCTGGATGATTTCTTCGTCGTCCGAGGCGCAGTAAATCCCGAGGAGGTATTCCAGCACATAGACAGGGACATTGGCCCCTTCCTTGAGGAGTTTGGTCAGGTCCTTGCGGACCACCTTCCCCTGGAAGTGTTCGTTGAGCAGGGCATCGAGGCTGACAGCTTCATTTTCCATAGTAGTATCCTTAGAAGTCATTGATGAACGCCAGGTCTATGGTCATGGGCACGCGTTCATATTCAATCTGCGTTTCCGGGTCACGGAGTACCAGGGAGTATTCTTTCTTGTTGTCGTAGCTTCCCTTCTTGAGCATGAGCTTGACCGTGCGCTTGCGCTCCTCCATGGAGTCGGACGAACTGTCGAAGGTGACTGTCTCCTCGTTGCTGATGAGGTTGTCGCCATCGCGGAGAGAAACGACGAGCGTCCGGGCGGTCTTCTTCTCCGTGGCTTTCTCGGTCTGGATAAACTCGAATTTCTGAATATAGTTGACGATCTTTCGATTGGAACCAAGTAGGGATACGCCAACCTGCTTCACAGCTTCTTTTTCCGCCGCTTTACCTTCCAGCTCTTTTACCTGGACCACAGGGACGACGATTTCCTGGGGCAATGCCCCGCCATGGATGAACCTGGCTCCGCCGGTAAAATGGAACCGGTTGGCTCCTTTGGGGATCCAGAATTCCATGTCGTCATTGGTACCGGCTGTCACGCGGGTTGAACCGTGCCAGGCCTTCTCCGACTCGCCCAGGCCCTTGCCAAGGATATAGCGTTTCTTGGCCTTGGTCACGCCTTCAGGCTTGCCCCCCAAGGCGCTCTTTTCCAATGGGGTCGGCGGGATGTCCTGATAGAGGAAGCCGTGATCCGCTGTCACGAAGACATTGGATCCGTTCAGGCTGTTCACGATGAACCGCACCAGAGAGGATATTTCCTCGATTGTCCGCCTGGCTGCGGAAAAGGTCTTGCCCTCGGTGGGAGCCGAATCCCCTGTGGCGTCGATCTGGTTGTGGTAGATGTATACCACCCGCCACGGACGAACCAGTTCTCGCCCTTGATCCTTGCTCATTGCCAGCAGGTCGTCCGCTTTGACTGCTATCCCATCCTTGTCGGACAGGATGGCTCCTCGCTGCTCCAGAGAGGCGCACGGTTGCCCGTCCACGATCACCTGGTCCGAATCGTCCTTGTAGCCGTATTCCCTGTGCGGCAGCAGCGATGCCATGCCCAGAGCGGTATAGCTGGGCAGGACGCCGAGCTGGGACGAGAGCGATGCCTTGAAGCGGAACTTCGAGTTGATATCCCTGGTCAGCTCCTCGGCCACCTCGTAGCGAAATGCGTCGCTGATGATGACGAAGACTTTGCTTCGGGGATGGGACTTCAGGATGGGATTTACATGATGTGCGAAGAAGTCCTGCTGGCGGGGAATGTTCGAGATTGACCAGCGTTGGAGCAGGCCATCGTCCCCTTCGAGCAACCCGCCCCAGTTGACGGACAACTGGTCAAGATACCAGCCGCTGTAGCATGATTCGACCACTTTCTGGACGTCCTTGAGAATATCCCAGCCAGCCAGTTCCACCTTGTCGGCGCGCTCGTGAAACAAGCGGTAGAGCTGATCGAAATGAAAAAGATCGGTTGTATATGCCTGGTACATGGCGTCGGCGCTGGCGAAGCTGAATCCGGCGTCATGCGTCTGGCGAAGTGAGAGCAAATCGAGCGTGGCGTCCAGGGCATCGTAGGTGGTGGCGTAGATGTTCCCGCCGTCGGCGTACTCCTCAAGCTGGATAGTGGCCCAATGCCCGTCACGCCTGCGGAGTATGGACGGCTTCAGATCCTGAGGCTTTTCCAGGCTTCCCTGGACGATCCGCGACCGCAGAGAACGAATGACCTGCCGTTCCACCACCTCAAAGGTCATGACATCCAGGAGCGCGTCATCGGTGTAGCTGGTGAGCAATTCTTCGAGGCGAAGCTCCTTGGCGATTTCACGCGAGATGACGCCGTATTGGCGGAAGTGATTGAGGTGGCTCCGCCACTGAGCGACAAAAACGGACGCATTGGTTGCCAGCGCCTTGTTGTCCAAAAGGAAATGCGCCAGAGAGCCAGGGACGGCTCCCTTGAGGGTGTTGGTGAAGTCGTTGACCAGGAGGCGGATTAAGAGATCTGACAGGCTGGGAGATTCGCTGTCATAGCCAAAGGCCTTGGCCATCTGTTCCCAGAAGAAGGGAGCAAGACCGAACTTTTCAATATCAATCCATGAGCTGGAGGGGGCCTTAAAATCGCATCCCGTGTCCGCGCACATCTCCCCAAAGAGCTTCATGAGGATATCGAAGGTGCTGGCCTGGTCCGAGCGTGTGAGAACGGCAAGCATCTTCTGGTCGATGTCCCGCTCCTTGTCCTCGGGCGAAACGAGCTTCTTGAGCCGGTTCAAACGGTCCTGGCTCCCAAGGAACTTTTTTCGCTCGCTCAGATGTGCTCTCATGGACTGGCTGGTCAATCCTAACTCGCCCAGCAGGATGGAAGCTCGGTCGGCGTGGAAGCTGCGGCTGTAGAGCCGCATGTCCAGCAGCCAGTCCTGATCCGGGGCCGGTTCCGGGGTCGGGGAATAGAGCAGGTACTTGTTGACCCGATCCTTCATTTCCAACCGAACCTTGACCTCGATGAGACTCTCCTCGCTGAGGTTGAGCCGCTCAACGCCATCCAAGTCTATGCTCGGGAAGGTCTCGATGAACTCCTGGTCCGGGTCGTGCCAGAAGACAATGCGGTGGCCCTCGTCGAAGAAGAGCTTCTGTAGGCTAGTCAAAATGTTAGAAGGATTCATAATTACTGCCCATTGCTTTCATTTTTACATTTGTTTGACAAGTAAGTCAGTTCGCAAAGGAAGTTCAACAATGAAATAGCTTTATAGCTATTGAGTTCCCTTCCGTAATCAGTTTGTCTTCCATGAGCAACACCATGTCTACAGACACTTGGTGCCGATAGGCTATTGGGATTATAGTGAGATTGTAGAAGGTTGTTCTTCAAAAATAGAGAGCAAATCAGCCTTTCAAATGTGTCTTCCTGAATTTTTGAATCAGCCCTGCTCAATTCCTTTCTTATTTTTCCTTTTTCAAAGATGCTGACCCCAAATATTTCAAATCCTAAACCTTCTGACTGCATGATAATCACGGGTACAGATAAGTTGTATTGACCATCATCATGTGCTTTAAATGCATCTCTTAATATGGGCGCACGTTCTGGACATACTATGCAAGCATTTTTTAATATCTTGTCTTTTTCATCTCTGTAGTATCCCATTAGAATTTCATCGGCTTCAGCTTCTTTACCAGATGCATACAGTTTTATTGCTTCATTAGTTTTTACAAAAATCATATTTTTGGAAATATACCATCCGTTTTTAGCCATTTGTTGGTAGTAGGCATTTAAAAACCACTCTCCCTTTTGCAATGCCTGGTCAAATGTACTGGACACCTTTTGCCCAACATTTTGCAAACGGCTGCAAAAATTATCGAAATCAGCACAAACTCTCTTTTTAATGCCAGCAAGTTCTTGAATGTTTTCTCCAAGAAGAATCTTTAGAAACGTATTTAGTTCATCAGCCATTGGCCCCCCTACTCCGGCTTCTCGCCCGTCACGTCTTTCACGTAAGCCAATAGGCTGCCGAACTTGCCGTAGTTGACCTTCACGCCTTCGTCGAGGTCAAGGGAGATGCGCTGGTCCGCGTAGTGGCGCAGGAGTTCGTCGAATTCGCGCAGTTCCTGCTGCTTCTTGCGCATGACAGCCAGTTCTTTTTGCAGCTTGTTGGCGGCGCTGGTGGAGCTGGCGTTGTCCTTTTCTTTGTCCAGGTACTCGATGCGGGCATTGTACTTGCCTTGCAGGGGGGTGACGTACATGGCTCGCATGCGGGCCAGGGTGTTCTCGTTGTACCGGTGCAGGTAGACGAGGCACTCGAAGGCCTTGTGCTTGCCGCTGGAGAAGAGCCAGTAGATGGGGCGCTTTTTGTAGACCTTGAGGTGGTGGTCCTTGAAGAACTTCTGGCTGATGAAGCGCCGGATGGTGTCGATGGGCGCTTCGCCGCGCTTGGGCTCCAGGCTGTCGGCGACGAACTTCAGGTTCTCGTCCAGCGTCTCGGGCGACCAGGCGACCTTGAGGAACTCCTCGAAGCGGTTGGTGGCGTCGTCCTCGAACCAGTCGTCGTCCATCACAGGCACGATGCCGTCCTCGTCCGCCGGGAAGGTGGTGTAGCGGGATGGGTCAAAACCTTCGTTGCCGCTGTGGGCATAGATCAACCCTGGTTCATCCAGGGAATAGCGGCCCATCATGCAGCCGATGACATAGGAAATGCATGTTATGATAAAATATGGAACATCCTTTGTGGCGGACTGAAGACGATTAGCATCTGAAAAAACATCTTTGAATCCAAATGCTCGATCAACTTCCTCATCAATGCTTTGCTGGTTCTCAGCTAGCTCGTTCTTAAGCGACCTAACCCTATCATGCCAATTGTCAGCCGATTGAGCTAAGTTTTTCTCTGGTTTTAACAGCCAGTATGGTGCCTCCATTTCGAATGAAGTCTCATTCTGAGAGTATAATTCCCTTTGAATTAGGATAGATTTCCTAGCGTAATCACTAACACTCTCTGTGTTGATCTTTTGGTTCTGGGGAGAAGGCATTTTTTTTAGGGTTCCACATTTAAAATGCAAATTCGGCATTGCAATTTCACAGAGGCGGATAAAGCTGCTAGAATTCATCACAGCCAATACAAAGAAAATATCTTCTGAAACAACTACAGGACCAGCCCCATCAAATAGAAAACCATTTGGATAGTACCTAACGCCAAACCCTTTTGTGGCTACATCTGACCACGTTCCTCCTTCCTTAAAGTATAGCCCTTGACTTGGACGAACATGTCCTTTCAATTCTGCCATCAATTCCCTTGATTCTTTATCATAAGAAATGACAAAGTGGTTTCCCCCATACCACTTCTCTGAAGTTCCCCCTTTATTATAAGGAATCCATTTCTTATTAAACCTGTCAATATCAATAGTAGAGCTGGCTTTTTGAGTGAACTTTTCAAGGCTTATCTCCCACCAGAATCGAACAAAGCGTCCATTGTCTCCAGTATGGATTCCCTCTCGAAGATCTCCCAATCGATTTAGTGGGGTGCCTCTCTGAAAAGCTTGCATAACTCTTTCAGGCAAAGAATAAAGCAATGACCTTCCAAGAGAATCTGGGAAAAAGTCAGCAGGGAGATCATATCTTCGTTCCATATTATTTAAACACGTTTTCTTCTCCTCACCCTGCCCCTCAGTGCAGTCCCAAAAAGTGATATTGCTTGCACCGACTTTAGAATTTAAAAAAGAAAAAACACAAGATTGGACAACCTCACCGGAGAGACTTTCGAAAGTCCCCTTTCCTAAGTGGACAAGACTATCCAGTGATTTGCTGTCAAGCATGAATTCTCTAATATGCTCGTAAGAGACAGTGTGCATCCAGTCTTGCCGAGTAATCATTGAAATGAATGCGCTAGATTTCGCAAGTCCACTAATTCTCTCAATAAAAATAGCATATAGATCCGTTCTGGTAACTTTATATTTGCTTTTTAGCCCCTTCTTAAGCGTTGATGCAAAATATTGGCTACCCATGTACGGAGGATTCGCAACCACATAGTCATACAGCGCGCTCAAGATCTTTGTTTGGATGACCAACGGCAGCAGCGACTCGGCATACCTCCGAGACTCCATATCCGAAGCTTGCAGCGCCTTGGCAACCAGCTTCTCCAGCCTGGGCAGGGCGTCCTTGAGCCTGTTAGGCACTGTGAGCAGCGAACCAAAGGTCTTGCCGTCCTCGAACAGGTGCAGCAGCGAGTACAATTCCTCTTTGGTCACGTCCGGCTTGTCTTTCTCAGTGTTGGGGGTGCTCAGGCTGGCCTGGGACGCCGTGGGCTGAATCAATGACAGCTGCTGCGTTCCCTTGCCGCCGATCTCCTTGACCCGTTCCCGAAGCAGCACCCTCGCCACCTCGTCCACATCCAGCCCCTTGCTCTCCTGAATGGCCATGATGTTCAGCTTGGCGGGGGTCTCCGGATCGAGGATGCGGCGGTCATCGGCCCGCGCCTTCATGAGCAGGGTGAACCGGGCAAGCTGCGCCGCTCGGTCGTCAATGTCCAAGCCGTAGAGATTCTTCTCCAGGATGAGCCGGGGGATGTCGCGGGTGCGGTAGCCGCGCTCCAGGTAGATTTCCTTGAACAGGTCATAGGCTTCGGCCAAAATGTGCCCGGAGCCGCAAGCGGGATCCATGAAGGTCAGCTCTTCCGGGTTCAGATCCTTGGGGGTGATGGCGTCCAGCTTGGCCTGGACCTCGGGCTCCTGCTCGGCGGGTTCGATGTAGAACTCCATCTTGCCTTTGATGGCGGACGCCGGATAGGTCATGAGCCATTTGCGGCCCAGGGTATTCTGGACCATGTACTTGACGATCCAGTTGGGGGTGAAAAGCTGCGTCGCCGCCGGGATGTCCTCGCTCTTGACCACCTTGCCGATGACCTGGTCCTTCTTCTCCGAGATATAGAACTGGTAGAGCCAGCCCACGATCTCGATCTCGTTCCAGTTCTCCTCCGGGATGTCGTTCACCAGCTTGCGGATGGGTGAGTTGGTCTGGAGCAGGTTCTCTGGGAGCAGTAGTTCGGTGGCGTCGTTCACCGCCTCGAACAGCGTGGGCATGACCCGGTGCAGCGCGTTGCACTGCTTGACCAGGAGCATGCGGTAGAGCTCCGCGTCCTTGTCGCCGGCCAGACGCAGCTCCGCCACCTTGTTCTTGTCCAGCCCCGGCAGGTCCACGCTGGTTGCCTTCTCCAGAATCTCCGGAATATCCGACCCGCTGGGATTGCTGAGCACACGATACCCATGCCCGAGGTAATCGTGCAGTTCCATATAGCGCAGGGCGGTGAAGCGGTTGAACCAGGTGTAGGCGACTTCCTCCATAACCTGGGTAAAGCCTCTGAGCTTGATCTTGGCTTCCAGCTTCTGGCGTCGATCCGCCACGTCTTTCGGGAAGGGACGTCCGGCGATCATGGCGACATCGCCCTTGACCTCCACAGGCTCGATCTTCTTTTGGGACAAGCCGAGGGCACTGGCCCTGTCCGTGACAGCCTGGATGAATTCGCGTCGGGCCAGGGGAGCGTAGGACTTGAGTATATTTCGATTGATGGGCATGTGAGTTTCTCTCTTCGGTGGCGGTATTCCGGTTACTGAAGCCTGATGCGTACGTCTTCTTTCAGTTCAGCGAGTAATGCCTTCCTGAGCGCTTCCACATACGAATCCACATCCTCCGGCGATTCCAGGTAGGCCTTTGACGCCACCGAGGTTGCCTTGACGGTCTTGATGGTCTTGGTCGGAGCGGGTTTTTCGCCCGGTTTTTTAGGCTCTTCCGGCTGCTTCTTCCGCTCGATTGCATCCAGCGCCTCGTCCACCGCTTCTGCAAACCCTTCCAGGCGGTAGGAGATGTTCGGGATGGAAGTCTCCTCGCCGATGTGCAGCTTCACCTGCTGCAAGGGATAGAGGATATGGTTGCGGAACTCTCCAGCGGCTCCCATGGCGTCCAGTTCCTTGGTTACGAGGTCGATCTTGGCGTCCAGCTCAAGCTGGGCCTTCTCGCGTTTCTCGGCCACCAACTGTTCATTGACGGCATCCACCTTGGATACGAGCGAATCCACATCCTTGAGCATCCCATACGGGGCGGGAGCCTCGGCTATGGTGTACAGCTGCCTGAGGGCTGGCTCCGCGTCGGCGTCCTTGTACAGGGCGGTCTGGTTGCTCTTGAACCCATCCAGCGAGTTGCGAAGCTTCTCCCAGGTGGGCTTTTGGTTGGTGTAGAAATCGAGGAGTTCGTGGATGTCGTCGCTGGTGTCCAGCAAATCTTCCTTTGTGTCGTTAAACCGGCTGATGAACTCGAAGGTGTCGCGGATGTTCACCACCTTCTGGATCACAGCGAGCCCGCCATCAATTTCCTTTTCGCCGGGGTAGTTCCCGGTCTGGGCAAGCTGCTGGTACTTGCTCAGGTCATCCTTCCAGAGCCGCAGTTCTCCACGAATGGTGCGCTCCAGTTCGTCCAGAGCCTCGGGGCCGATCTTGCCGAACAGCTCCTGGCAGAGTTTGCGGGCCTTTTCGATCTCTTCCTTGGAAGGAATCTTGCGCTTCATGATCTTGACGGTCTTCCACTTGCCCACCTTGGTCATGGGCTCCAGCGCGTTCTTGGGCTCCAGGTTCGAGCCTTCGCTGAGCAGATTGATCTCACCCGCCATGAACACCCGCGCCACGAGCAGCACAATCTCGTACTCTGGCCAGCCGTAGGGCTTGCGTCCGAAATGCTCCACAAGCTCGTGCAGCAGCACGGGATGGTTCCGCGCCACCTGGAGGTCGATGTATTCCCGAACCTCCCGCACCGCGTCCGTGTTGACCTCGGTGAGCCCCTTCTCAAGCTCAACCTGGCTGACATCGTTGGACAGGAGGACCGCACGGATTTCCTTGACCGGATCATCATGCAGCTTTTTGAGGTAGCCGAACTTGTTGTAGAGATTCTGGACGATGTAATCGAGCCCTTCCTCAATGGCGACGCGGGGGGTGGACGATTTCAGGTTCAGGGTCTGGCCCATGGCGTAGAACTCCGCGTCCATGACCAGCTTCTCCAGCAGCGCCGTTATCCGTCCACGGCGCTCCCGGTTCTCTTCCTGCCTGTCGCTCAGAATTTTCTTGAAATTGCTCGTATTGGAACTGTCGTGTTTCAGCTTGATGTACTTGTCCGTCTGGAGATAGCCACGCAGTTCCCTGCCGAGTTCCTTGCTGTCCTTGAGCTTGACCAGTGCGCGGCCATTATGCTCCGCCGTGTACATGATGCACCGGGTGTCGTTGAACGAACTGTAGTCGTCGGACAGGGGCGTTATCACCTCGACGCCGATCTCCTGGTCCAGTTTGGCCCCGTAGGGATGCCCGTCCAGGAGGCGGTTGAACGGGTAGTCCCGCTTGTTGGGCTTGTAGCGGTGCTTGTTCTGGTCCTTGAGGATTTCGGTGTAGATGATCTCGCCAAGGAGTTTCACCTCTTCGCTGCCGGTGACATCGACGTTCTTGATTTCCCGGCTAACATCGCGCTCCTCGTTGGTCAGGAAGAAGTACAGGTCGCCGTTGCGGCTGATGAGGGTCTGTTTCTCCAACCGCTGGAGTCCTTCCTCGATCTTGCGCTTGAGAGCCAGCCTGTCGGCATCCACTTGGTCGATGAACAGAGTGACCAGGTTGTCCACGTTGGGTTTGATGATATCCACATAGCGGATGAGGAAGAGGGTCTGGAGCAGGTGAACGTCAAAGGGCTTTTCCAGCCCGTCGTTGTCATGCGCTTGGTCGATAGTCCGTTTAACCGCCGTATCCAGGAAGCTCTCGATGGCGGGATAGAACTCGTACAAAGGCACGAGAGCGCCGATCTTTTTGGTCGAGATATTCTTGGCGGCGGACTGGAAGGCGTCGAGCATGGAGCGTTCACCACGGCTCAGATGCAGTCCGGTGGCCCCGGCCTTGCGTATGGACTCGAATATCTTCTGGACGAGTTGGAAGTGATAGGGAGCAAAGGGATAGTTGCCGATGAAATCCTGCTTGTCCTTGAAGGTCTTGAGCGCCGCGCTGTCATGCGTGAAGCTCAACTGGCTTTTCAGAATGTCACCTTTACCATCAAAAAGGTTAGAAAGCTCGTCGGCCACTTCCGGTTTCTTTTCCAACAGGCGAGCCTGGATGACTTCATCGGTATTGGAACTGGAAAGGGAAAGGCGGGTGTTGAACCGGCCTTGAATCTTAGAAAAGTCATTGGCCTTTGCCGACTTCAGGTCGCCAAGGATGGCGTCGATATCTTCCTGAGAGGTGACGACAACCCAGGCTTTACCCTGGCATACGCGGCCAAGGTCTTCAGTGATGGTTTGCAGGTTGAGCATAAGATGGCCATCGCTACCGATGAACTGCCCAACTTCATCCACGAGAAAAATGACCCTGTGATCCTTGCCTTTTCGATCCAAGTACTCCTTAACACGCTTGGCGAAGTTCTCGATGGTCAGGCTCAATGTGTTTTCGGCCTTGTCGAACCAGTCTTCGGCAGACTCCTTGCTCTGGCCCAGCGTCTTGGAGAGAGATTCAATGACTTCATCCTTTCGGAAGTGGTAGGCGTCACGTTCGTCCACCCATTGGTCCCCGGTCAATTCGTGATAATAACGGCAGAACTCCTCGTACTTCCCTTTTTCAGTGAGATACCGTTCCATCTCGGCGATATGCGGATCATCGCCTGAAAAGCCTTGCATCTCGTTGAATACCCGCCAGAACACGGACAGGATAGCCCCACGTCCTTCCCTGGAATCCGCCCTGCTATCGATGTTGAACAGGACCACATCGGTATCGCTGGTGGTGCATTTTTTTATGTCCGCCAGCAGCATGGGATCCTTGATCTTCGCATCAAAGAACTCGGTGGATTTCTTCGTTCCCTGTGAGGTCGGCTCAATGGCCTCCCGGTTGTTCAGGAGGTAGGAGAGAATCTTGATGAAGTGGGACTTACCCGAGCCAAAGAAGCCGGACACCCATACACCTATCCGGCTGGTGACATTGGGGTCGTGCCCGTTGGTAATCGCGTTGAGGTAGGTCTCGAAGAACCGGCGAAAATGCTGATCCAATTCTTTGGTGACGACATATTCGTCAAGTTCCTGCCAGACGATGGCTTCGTCCTGCTGGTCCGCTTTGACCACGCCGTTGATGGGCCGAAAAAGATCTTTGGAAAAGAGGTGTCGTATCTGCATCTATATTCTCCACAAGTTAGGATACCAGCCGAAATGCGCGGTAGTAGTTGCTCTCTTTCAATTTTCCGAAAAGCCGCAATCCTTGCCCATCGAATTTGCCTGGATAGAAAATGACTAGGGGCGTGTCGTTCATCAGCGGGTGCAGGCTATTGAGAAGGGTGTGGCTACGCAGGATGGGCCAGGAGTTGCCGACGCCGGACATCAGGATCAGGTCATGCTCTTCCGGCTTGGCCCTTTCCACAAAATACTTGGCAATCTTCAGCTCATGAAGCGGCCCTTTAAGGGCCTTGAGAAGCTCCTCTTCTCCCTTGTCCTTTTGCAGCTGGAAGGCTCGTTCCAGGAGCTTGCGCTCTTGCAGGTAGTCGATGAGAAGCTCAAACAGGTTGATATGCATGAAGCGGATGTCCGGCTTGCGCTTTGGGAGCTGGTCTTTGATTGTCTCGATAAACTCCCTGACCTGAAGCTCCTTCTCCGGTTCATAATCGAAGATGTAGAAACCGATCTCATTTCCCAGCCCTTCGTTGGCGAGCAGTTCTTTGGACAGGAGCCGGTCGATAACCTGGTTCAGCCTCGTTTCAAAGGATACGGTCATTGAATCGCCTCCAAACATTCCAGAGCATAGGATTCTTCATGGCGAACGAGCAGCTCTTTGACTTCCGGGAGCAGTGAGAACGGGATCAGAGTCATGCTCCTTGTGGAGTCGATGATCTTGGCTTCGGCCAGGACTCGGAACACGACCTGGCGAATCTTTTTGGTTGTGGATTCCGTCCAGGCGGCTGCGGAAGCATCCCGCTGCTTGCATTCTTCGAAAAAACTGTCCCAATCCCTGTAAGAGACCCGCTTTTGAAACGTCTTGATCTGCAACCGAATGACTTGCTTAATGAAATCGCCCAGCAGGTGGCTATGAACAATAGACGCAGCCAACAGCGCCTGCGTGGACTGCTCATGGGAGCCTTGACGGATCATTTCCCAAAAATCGTGATGGAGAGGCAGAAGCCTGTTCCTAAGAAGCTTGGCTTGGCGCTTGGCGCTGGCGGGACTGCGTTTTTGGAGGACATTCGAGATGAGGACTTCTTTGTAGAACTGTCTTTCATTAAGTCCTCTCAGCAGAAGCCCCGCGACTTCTCTGCTTTCCTTGACCAGCAGAGAGCCAGCCACGATTTCTCCGTTGTATATTCGTTCGGACACAAATTTTCCTTTTTTGACTCAATAGAATATTAGATTGCCCACAAAGCCTAGTTAGGGGAGGCTTTGGACTACGTATGGATATCAAGCCCTCCAGGAATAGTAAATCCTCGAACTAAGAAAATGAAGATGCTTTTTCTCGTTCTTTAATTTCAGGCTGTTAGAATTGCGAGGAGTTTTTTAAAGCGGATCCACGGGTATGTTGAGTCTGCTAGGGAGCAAGAAAATGCGTTAACTGCTTGGCCCTTTGATGAAGAGGTATCGAGTGCGTCAAAGCCAGTGAACACACCACCGGCTTTTAGCCGGTGGTGTGTTCACTTTTGTCTAAGGCAACTTGCATGGGACTGAATCAAGTGTTTCTTGCTGTTGGACAGGAATTTAGCGTTACCTTCCAAGTAAATCTCTGCCTGCTATAGCCGCTGGCTGTGTGGGACCAAGATTTTCTATAAAGCGAGAAGAAAATACCCTCCCCATTCCTCCTCTAGCAGGACCGCTTGGCAATACAGCACGAATTTTGTGGGCGATATCGCGCTGCATGTGCATAGGGTAAGAGATAACCAACGTGCTTGTTGCCCGAGTTATGGCAACATAGAATAATCTTCTAAACTCGTTTAGAAACTCTTCTTCCGAAAGCTCAGACTTACCGGCTTCATATCGCCGCGGAAGCAATCCTTCTACACAACCAGCGACGACAACCAGGTCTGCCGTCAGCCCCTTCGACTTATGGAGGCTCATTATCCTAACGAAGTCTACATCTGTGGGCAGATCTGGTTGAATGATTTCGGTAAAAATTACGTCTGCCAAGACACCAACTTCAAAGTCTCCCTCAAGGGACGTTGCGTAATACCTGAACGGGTCTGCCCAAGGCTCATCAGACGGGAAAAGAGTATCAATCAAGTTTTGTCCAACCTTACCTTGAAGCTCAGCAAGCCGTTCCATGAGTAACGCAAACCTACGTTGCAAGGTTACTGCATTTGGAATGACAACTTCGCCAGCGGCTAGCTTGGAAAGGGCCTCCCTCGGGGTCAACATATTCTCAGTGCAAAATTCCACAAGACGGTTCCAAGCCCCTTGGTTAAGAGACGGTGAGCCAAAACCGCACCAGCACCTGAGCGATACAGCATCATCACCATCAACCAGAAGCTTCAGTAGGCAGTAGGCTTGTTGAGCTTTGGATTCGTCATTTTTTTTCGGATTTCCCTCAAGAAGCTGCTCTGTGAAAAAACTCAGCGCACTGACCCCGTCAGCGTTCAAGGCATCCCGAATCTCGTAGCCAATATATCTGCTCGGAGTCAGCACAAGCACTTTTCCGGGGGATACTTCCCCGGCATCCACCTTTCCTTTGATGTAGCGCGCCACGCCTTCAGCTTCTTCACGGAGATTTGTCCACTGGACAATGTGAATTTCGCCTTCAGGGTTACCTTCAAAGGGAAGGAGACGCCTCTCCTCTCGGCCTTCATTATGAGCAATCAAGCTGTTAGCCATTTCGATTACCCTAGTTGGGCAACGCCTGCAGACTTCAATCCCCGCAGTTTTAGTTTCCGGGTGATACTCCTCAAAATGAGAAATACCTTGCGGGTGTGCATGCTTGAACGAGTAAATTGACTGATCTTCATCGCCAATCACTGTCAAAGTTCCCTCTGAAGCGAGGTAGTCCAGCAAATTCTGCTCTGCGCGGTTTAAATCCTGGTACTCATCTACTAGGACATGCTGGAACCATGCCCGTTCACGGGCGAGAGGGTTATCACGCAAGTATCCCAGCACAAGCGGAACGACCTCGCCTATCAGCATACATCTATGGAAAGTCAACCAGCGTCTCAGGTGGGACTGGAACAACCTATCAACTACATCCGCTGGCCACCCTGGCACTTGGGATTGCAATCTAGCCCACGCTGCGCTGAATGCTAACAAGCGCTTTTGTTTATCCCTAACTCCACCAAAATCGTCATGGGAAAGATCTTCAAGGAGGAACCGGACTTCAAAATCCAGCATGGGCCGAGCCACACGACCAATCACCTCACAGATGTCATTTCTCGACAACATTTGAAAACACAGCGAATGAAGCGTCCCAGCCCTGACCCTATCAGCCCCGTCCACTCCCAGACAGCCTAAAGCGGCTTGGAGGTCTTGGGCGGCAGTACGCGTAAAGGTTCCAACATACACTCTGCGCGGGTTTACCCCCTCTTGCAGAAGACGCGCGACCCTGCGCATCATCGTAAAGGTCTTGCCTACTCCTGGCCCTGCAACGACACGAAACGGGCTATGCTCGCTGCCTGCGATTTCCAGCGCTGGTCCTTCCAGTCCGTCATCCCAAGAAAAATCGATACAATCTCCCACGAGGAAGCTCCTACCTAATCTGAGCGAATCTCCAGCCTGATATAACATCAAGGCTGGCATATCGCCTTGTTTTTGTTTACAATCACATCCAGTCACTACGTCATGAACGTTTCACCCATTTGGTGGAGGGCTGGATGTCCAACTCAAAGAGAACCAAAGCAAAATTTATCGACGATGTCCAGGCCACCTGCGACTGTCTGACGGAGCAGTCGTGCTTTTCGAATCAATTGAGATATATATTACCCATTTGAAATTACTGAGTTTTTTAACCTTAACAGATCGCTCGCAACCCAATCTCCTGTCCCACTGACGTGGGATGGGAGCTTTTTCATTTCAAGGAGGCATGAATGAACCCACAAATGAGTTCCCCGGAAATCACGGAATTGGCTGAGGCAATGATCCTGGTGCAGCAGACGCTTTCACCGGCGCTGAAGGATGCCGAAAACACTTTTACCAATAGTCGATATGCCACGCTTCATTCGGTCATGAATGCGTGCCGGGACGCTCTCCTTGAGCACGGCATATGGCTGACCCAATACCCGGTGACGGTCGAGGCTAATCAACTCGGTCTTGTCACCAAGATTGTGCATGCGGAGACGGGACAGTGGCAGGCCTCGTTGTTGACCATGCCCCTGCCGAAGAACGATCCGCAGGGATATGGGTCGGCCATGACCTACGCTAGGCGGTATGGTTTGTCCGCCCTGATTGGGATCGTGACCGAAAACGATGATGATGGCGAATTGGCATCTCCTCGTGGAGAAGGTCAAAATAGCGGTTTTAAGCCCCGAAATTGCGGGAACATTTCACCCGCTACACAGCCGAAATCAACGCCTGAGGGTAGTGGTATTGGCACGTCAACTCTGCCCCGTCTTGATGGTGTACAGTACCGAAACGGTACTGCCAGTGACGGCAAGCAGTGCTTGCTCGCGACCGGCGACACGCACTCCAAGAAGGAATTTCTGCGCAAGGCCGGTTTCCGATGGGATGGCACCCGCAAGGTCTGGTGGAGGTATGCAGATGCCGCATGAAAATCCCAAGGCACAAGGGCTGCTTCGCCTCCTGACTCAAGGCCTCCTGGCTCACGCCGAGAAGAAGACGGCCAATGAGCTAGGAGACCGCAGCCGGTACATCGGCATGTCGGACATCGGCAAAGGGGTGGAATGCATGCGGGCAGCCGTGGCGAGTAAGCTCGGCTTTTCCGCCATTCCCGCCGCAACCGCCGTGGGTGAACTTGCTTCTAACGATTTGGTCCATGTCCTTGGTCGACAGGTAATCTTGCAACGCGGCCACTGGCAGGAACATGGGATTGAAAGGGCGCTTGCTGCAACAGGCGTCAAGCTGGTACCGCAGCTTGAGATCAGCATTGAGCATAGCGGCGTGCCCATCAAGGCGCATCTGGACTTCACTCTGGTCTGGGGCGGACGTAGGCCAGCCGTGAGGATCCTGGAGTTGAAGAGTAACGGACGCATCCCGGAATCGCTCTATTCCTCGTATGAAGCGCAACTCTATGGCCAGGTGGGGCTGCTTAAGGCCTGCTGGGATAAGCCGTGTTTCTCCGTTCCGCAAACGGGTTTACAGCAGGTCACATTCTCGCAGGCCATACAGAGCTTGTTCGGCGTAGACCTTCCCGAGTCATCGGATTCCGTGGATATTGAAGCCTGGGTGCTTTCCATCTCCATGTCCGAAGTGAAACCGTATGGCCCGTATCTTCCGGATGACAGTATGCTAGAAGCGTGTCTGCAAACGGCGGTGGGTATCTGGCGGACGACGGAAGATGTAAGAGCTGGCAACCTGGAGTTGAACGATCTGGAATACTGCCAAGGCTTTCATCCCCTGTGCAACTGGTGCGATGTCAACGCAGACTGCCCAAAGTTTCGGGCGGTGAACATCCCCTCGGATTCAGTTTGCGGCCTGGAATTGGAGGAACTTGCCATGCTCAAGGAGCGAAAGACCTCTTTAGAGGAACGTATAGCCGAGGCGGAAGAGCGAATCCGACAGACATATAGCTTGATCGGGGCTCGGGACTGGATATCAACAGAAGATCACCGGTTTCGAGTTGCAACCGTGACCGGCAGGAAGACCTTGGACCGCTCGCTGGTGCTGGACACGTTTTCGTCTTTGATTGGTAATGAAATCAAGGCACAATCAGCGCTGGAAGAATGCGAAAAGACTGGCAGGCCGTATGAAAGGCTGTATGTTGGCAAGATCAACAAGCCGCTGAAGTCGGTGGCGTGAGCGTGGTGAAAACAGTTTACACGCATGAGCCTGTGGCATACTGTAGCTACAGCAAGTGGAGGTACTATGCAGGAAACCATACGGGCGCGAGTTGATACCGCTCTCAAAAATAAGTTCGAGGCCATAGCCAAGCGCGAAGGCAAGAATTCCAGCCTGCTTCTTCGGGAGTTCATGGCGGACTTTGTCGCCAGACATGAGGAAGAGGCCAAGCGCCGGGAAGAGACACTGCTGGCTATCGAAAGCATCGAGGCAGGGCGGTTCGTCGAGGGCGACGAGGTTTTTGCCTGGATGGATAGCTGGGGAACTGAAGCTGAAACGGACGCTCCGGAATGCAAATAAGGTTTTCTCCCGAATCCGTCCAAGACCTGAAACGGCTTCACGACTTTCTTGATCAGCATGATCCAGAGGTAGCCCGCACGACGGTGCTCAATCTGAAGGTCGCCATCAATCGTTTTGCCGAGACGCCCCGTATCGGGCGTCCGATCGAAGACATTGAGAACGTTCGCGAATTCGTGTTCGGCAGGTATGTCGTTCGTTATCTCGTCAAAGACGAGGCCGTCTACGTCTTGAGACTATGGCATTCAAAAGAGGACAGATGAAGACCTAACCAGCAAAGATGAAAGGAATAAAGCCCCGGTTCTGCGCAAGCAGGGCCGGGGTTGTCTGTTTATCCGAAAACCGGGTCACCTTCGGTTTACTATGCTGTTGACGAAAGTATGAAAAATTCCTACTTTTAACCAAGGAGGCTACTATGCACAAAATCAGTATATCCCTGACGAGCGATCAGGCTCGTCTGATTGAACAGGCCGTTGGCAGCGGGGACTACGCTTCTTCCAGTGAAGTTGTGCGTGAAGCGTTGCGCGAGTGGAAGGCCAAGCGACTGCTTGGACGGTTCTGGGACGAGGGCATCATGAGCGGTGATGCGCCTTCCGAGTCCATCGAAGACATCAAGGCCGAAGCGCGCAAGGGTGCTGCATAGCCGATGTTGCCCGTCATACGCCTTGAACGTGCGCGGCAGGATTTGATCGAGATTTGGCGGCATATCGCCATGGATGATCCGCAATCGGCGGATGCTGTCCTCGATGCCATTGACGCCAAGTGCCAATTGCTGTCCCGCCATCCCCAACTCGGCCCGTCACGTGAAGACATACGCCCAGGCATGCGGTATCTTGTCATTGGTTCCTACCTGGTACTGTACAAAGTTGATGAGGACGCCGTTCGCATCGTTCGCGTCCTGCATGCACATCGTGACCTGGGCGGACTGTTTGTTGAATAAAATGAACCTTTAAAAGACAACCATACACTGCTGAAAGGCCCTGTCCCGTTTTCGGGATGGGGCCTTTTCTATTTCCAAAGGAGAAAACCATGAATGACATCCTCAAAGAGTTGCAGGCCCTAAACCCTGCCGAACATGATGCCGGTGAGATTTTCAGCGGGAAAAAATCCAAGCGGAAAGTACGAGGATTCGCATCCCCGTCTACGTTCACCCCAGACCACAACCCTGAATACTTGTTCCATGACTCCAGCCGCGATGCCGTGGTCTGGTTTATGGACTCGTCCGATCCGCTCTATGTGTTCGGGCCTGCTGGAAGTGGCAAGACAAGCCTCATCAAGCAGCTTGCGGCCAAGCTCAATTACCCGGTGTTCGACATTACCGGCCATGGTCGCTTGGAGTTCCCGGATATGGTCGGGCATCTGACCGTGGAAGATTCCAACATGACCTTCCAGTACGGGCCGCTTACGCTCGCCATGAAGTTCGGTGGTCTGTTTCTGCTAAACGAAATTGACCTGCTTGATCCAGCTACTGCTGCTGGTTTGAATGGCATCCTTGACGGAGATCCCCTCTGCATTCCGGAAAATGGGGGCGAGGTCATCAAGCCCCATCCACTGTTCCGATTCGCGGCCACGGCCAACACCAACGGCGGGGCAGACGAAACCGGCCTCTATCAAGGAACGCTTCGGCAGAACCTGGCGTTCATGGATCGCTTTTGGCTCTGCGAGATCGGCTATCCGAGCCCAAAGGCGGAGCGGGAATTGCTGCATCGCAAGGCTCCGGGACTCCCCAAAGACGTGCGCACCAAGATGGTGGAATACGCCAACGAGGTCCGCAAACTGTTTATGGGTGAGGCTGACGGCAATTTCCGCGACACCATCGAGGTCACCTTCTCGACCCGTACCCTCATTCGCTGGGCGGATTTGACCGTCCGATTCCAACCACTTGCCCGCCAAGGCATCCAACCCGTGACTTACGCATTAGACCGCGCCCTCGGCTATCGTGCCACACCGGAAACCCGGACCCTGCTGCATGAGTTGGCTCAGCGCATTTTTCCTCAGGAAACGAAGGAGTAAACGATGAATACGCATACTGACATTACCGTGCTCGACAACCTGATGGCCCTGAACCTGGATGTGAGCATCTGGACTGCCCGCAAGAAGCTGACGCCTGCCGACTTCGGCGGAGCGGAACTGCCGCCCGGAGAACTCGCGTCGCTCGGCAGCAAGAAGGTCTGCGACCCGAGGGAACTGCGTGTCTTTGGCACCCTCAAGGCCCGTGCGGTAAACCTTCTTGATCGGACCGGCGTCCGTTTCCTCGGCGGCTGGGCTATCCCCGAAGACAAGGCTGATGAAATCGTGACCGAACTGACAACCATCCGGGATGATTTCCTGATGGCAAAAGAACAGTTCCTGAATCGGTATGACCAGGCCGTGCAAAACTGGATCGCTCAGCATCCCGGCTGGGAGCGGCTGATCGGCGCTTCGACGGTCAGTGCGGATTACGTCCGCAGCCGTATCGGCTTCAAGTGGCAGTTGTTCAAGTTGCTTCCGCCCACGGATGACACAGTCCATCAAGGACTGCATGAGGAAGTGAGCGAACTCGGCAACACGCTCTTCGGCGAAGTCGCCAAGGCAGCAACCGATACCTGGCATCGCTGCTTCGAGGGCAAGGACAAAGTGACCCACAAGGCGCTTTCGCCCCTGCGCTCCATCCACAGCAAACTGTCTGGTCTCAGCTTTGTTGAACCCCGCGTCATGCCTGTGATGGATCTCCTTGATACTGCCTTCAATCGTATGCCCAAACGAGGGCATATCCAGGGAAGTGCATTGGTCATGCTTCAGGGGGTTGTGTCGCTGCTGCGAGATCCCGCCACACTCGTTGTGCATGGGCAGAAGATCCTGGAAGGGCATGATGCGGCAGACCTCCTGTCAGGTCTGGTTGCGGATACGATTCCGGCTGTGCGGGAGAAAGTACCTGCCGCAACGATCGGTTTTGTGCCTGAGCCGGTGCATCAGCACGCAATCGACAGTCATGGGCTTTGGTGATCGTCATGACGAACAACCTCATCATGAAGTCCCTGCCCATGGTGGCAAGTGTGCTTGGTCGCAAATATGGTGTGAAAGTCATCATCGGCGGCAAAGGCGCGTACACGGACGGCAACACCATTCATCTGCCTGCGCTCCCTCTGGAATGCAGTGAGCTCCTCATCGGTTTGGCCCGTGGTTACATCGACCATGAGGCTGCGCATATCCGGGAAACCCGGTTTGATTGGTTGCGCCTGGCGAACCTGACGCCGCTGGAGATGCACGTGTGGAACACCTTTGAGGACTGGCGCGTGGAACATCGGCTGGCCAAGCTGTTTCCCGGGTGCAGGCAGAACTTCAACTGGCTCATTCAGCATCTGTTCGGCAATGACAACGAGCAGGCAACTGATCCGGCCATGGCGATCCTGAATTGGCTGTTACTGTCGGTCCGAGCCTGGGACGTTCCTTCGTTGATCGGCCAGCGTGATGGCGTGGGCAGCTTCATCGAAAGCCATTATCCGGGGTTGATCGCTCGACTGAATCACGTCCTGAAGAAGGTGCATGCGTACTGTGATTCGACTCAGGATTGCATCCTCTACGCTCGGGAGGTCGTTTCCATCCTCAAGGAAAAATCGACCTCTGAGCCCCAAGGAAACAGGGACGATCAACTGGATAAGACGGCTGTCATGGGGAGTTCTGATGGGCTACCCATGGATGTTGTCAGCATCGATTCGAGACGCCAGCTTGAGCGCCTGATTCACGCTGATGAAAACGACTTGCCCACGGACCTTGGTGAGACTCTGTCTGCCAAACTGCGGGATGAGACGCCGGTAAACGTGGACGAGTCCCTTCGCGTGGCACAACTGGGAACCAAGAGTGTAAAGCCCATCGATCCCGAGGGCGTCGTTGCCACAAAGCGGGCGTCGATTGCTCTGCGGACACAGCTTCAGGGACTACTGCAATCCTCGGTGCTCACGCGAAGCAAAGTCGGTCGTCATGGTCGATTGGATGCACGGCAACTACATAGAGTCTCGGTGGCTGATGCCCGTGTATTCAAGCGCAACGGGCGCAAGATCGGCATCGACACTGCCGTACACATCCTTCTGGACTGCTCAGGCTCCATGCGAAGGCGGATCAAGCTGACGACCCAGATCTGCCATGCCGTGGCTACTGCCATGGACGCCATCGACGGTATCAACGTGGCTGTGACGGCATTCCCGGCTGGCTCTCCCACAGACGGTGGAAATGAGAATAGCTCTGGCCCCACGGTCTGCCCGATACTGAGGCACGGAGAACGACTTCACGCCAACTTCGACATGAGCGCTACCGGCTCTACGCCTCTCGGTGAAGCCTTGTGGTGGGTGCTTCAGCAAATGCAACCGCTTTCCGAATCGAGGAAGATGATCCTGATCCTGACGGACGGCGATCCGGATTCATTCCACCTTGCCCTCGATGCAGTTGAAGAGGGCAGAAGGTTCGGGGTCGAGATCTACGGCCTAGGCATTCTGTCCGAGGCCATCAATAAACTGCTCCCTGACCACAGTCGTACTGTCAATGACTTGTCCGAGCTGGCTCCTGCCATGTTCGGCATGCTGCGCAGTGCGTTCGTCCGATAACTTCTCATCATCACGAGGAAAATATGAGTGAAGAGACTCCAAAATGCCCGAACTGCGGCTGTTCGGATCATGTCGTATTGGTAAATGCTTCCCAGAAGATCGGCACGGCGATCGGCGGTGCTGCTGGCGGAGCCGTCGGATACTACAGCATTTCCGCAGGAGCGACCGCAGGCGGAATCATCGGCTCCGTAATTCCTGTCGTCGGAACCGGCATCGGTGTCCTCACCGGAGGATTGGCTGGAGCGGTAGCTGGATTCTTTGCCGGGTCAGCCGTGGGCAACCAGGTCGGCGAGCACATCGACCGGCATATAATTAGTGAGTGGCGCTGCAATCAGTGCGGCACAGAATTCGATAAGTAAACCAAGGAGAAAGTCATGCGAGACTTTTGGACATTTATTGGTGGTGTAGCCGTTGGCATTCTGGCCGTTACTGGTATCTACGCGCTGGAAGAGGACGAAAAGCCTTGTTTCGTCGAACACGAGGAGGATGAGACGGATGAGATGAAGGATGAAATCGAAGAGGAAACGGCTGACAATGGAAGATTGATCGTCCGGTAATCAAAAAGAAACCGAGCGGCTTCATCTTTAAGATAAAGCGGCTCGGTTTCGCTCCCACCCCGATCCCTTTTAGCAGTGCCCTGTTCGGTTACTTGCGCACGTTCACCTAGCCCGGAGGCGAAGCAACTGCATCCTGAAATGGTTGTTCCCCACGGCAGAGTTGCGAACTGGCAGGTCTCTGCGGTGATGGCTGTGGAGTACCCACAAACCAGGCAACCCTATTAAGACTGGCGTCCAGTCTTGATTGAGCATGAGGCTGCTCATAGCCATAAGGTTTGTACTTAATTCTCGGTTGAATCGTCTGTCATGTCAACAACATCTTGCAGGTCATACCCAAGCTCAGAAAGTTTGCTGCGGATTAGATATGGCAATGTGGCTCGTGCTTCAATCCAACAATCCGTATGAAAACAAAAATGGGTAGAATAATTATCCATAAAGTTAATGAGATCAGCAGTTGATGTGACCGTATGACACTGGCTCCACCATATGGATGCCTCGGCAGATGAATGCAGGGGGAGAGTAAGATCCTTTGACTTATGCGTGTCGGGATTCAAGTGGGTCGCACGCTTTTGTGTTATTACATGCCAAAGGTATTCAGATTTTTTAATAATTTGAATTCTGTACAAGGCATACCGTTTGGTTGTTTTTTTGTATTCAAAGGAATGGTTAAGGGTATGCTGAAATACCTTTTCTCCTGTCACTTTGAAATACTCAAAGCGGGGGTTTCGATGGTCCAGTGCCAAAAGGACACTGCGCACTTCATCAGTGCTTTCTGTCGGACAGGATATGTTCAAGTCGTCTAGATCACGATCAACCACCAATCCCAATTCTTCTTCATTTAAATCGTTCAGTGGTTTTTGACCGCCACCGACATCCAAGGCAACTCCCCGATGCGGCAACGCGTCAATTTTTTCTTGTGTAAGCTTCGGCTTATGCTCAAAAAAAACATGCTCATACTGCTTTTTTAAGTGCATACCAAATTCATCAATGAGGCTTTGCATCTGGGCATAATTCGCTTTGGCTGTTCCTTTCGCCCATTTGTAGACCTGTGCCGTGCTGTTTACACTTAA
>Ga0334892_1000062_pt1 | contig 171647 bp, 143 predicted proteins | sample GraSluR3_MG_4_FD_207213 | JGI IMG/M metagenome (GOLD analysis project Ga0334892, IMG submission 207213) | Sludge microbial communities from methane-producing bioreactor in Wageningen University, Netherlands - Granular Sludge_15_04-R3 | ecosystem: Engineered > Bioreactor > Anaerobic >... | reverse complement strand
GCGATCGGCAGGCGCAGCGTCCCCTCGCCCACCGCCCAGCCGGTCACGAGCTGATCGTCCACCCAGGCGGCGACGCGGCGCGGGCTGCCGTACGTCCAGCCGCGAAAGACCAGGTCGCCCCGCACCTCCGCCGCCGCGTACACGTACCAGCGTCCCGCCTTGCCCATCAGCGCCGGGGAGCCCTCCTCCGCTGCCGGCAACCAGTCTCCGGCGTCCGCCACGACGACCGGCGCATCCAGGAGAGAAGCATCCCCCGCGCGCGGGACGGCGAAAACGGCCAGCCGGTCGTCTTCGTACTCCGGCCCGCCGAGGATCGCGCCCAGCCGCCCGACCACCGCGCCCGGATCGGCCACGAAAAATTTGTGCACGATCACGCGGTCCGCGCCCGCCGCCGCGAACAACACCGGAACCGCATCGGGCGGCACGCCCTCGCCGCCGAGCGCCGCTGCGTCGAGCAGGCCCAGCACAGCGGGGTCCTGCGGTGTCCGGCGCAGCGCGTGCCCGGCGATCAGCGGCTTATGGTGCAGCGTCTGCTGGTAGAGGCCGAACTTGCCCACCAGCAGATTATTGACCGGCACGTTCAGCACGGCGCGCACCTCGTCGTTCGCGGCCAACTCGCGGAAAACGCCCGGCTGACGCGCGTCGTCGGTCGGGAACGGCGCGAACAGCCGGTATTCGACCAGGATCACCACGCCCAGCAGCGCGGCCAGCCCGGCCCGCACCTCGCGCCGCCGGAGCCGCTCGAACAGGACGCCCGCGCCCAGGCTCGCCAGCGCGCTCATCGCCAGCCCGGTCGCCAGGTTGAACCGCCCCGGCGTGCGCGTCGCGTCGACGACCGGCAGCTTCTGGAACAGCGCCCAGGGAAGTGTAACATAAGAATCGAATGACTCAATGCGAACCGTCACCGGGTCGTCACGCCACTTGAGCAGCGGCCCCAGCGAGAACAGCATCGCGCCCAGCGCGATCACCAGCCACACTCGCGCCGCCGGACGCCGCCACAGGGCCAGCCCGGCCAGCCCGGCGGCCACGATGCCCAGGTAGGCCGAGCCTTCGGCGGCGTTGGTGCCGAGCACGTCCCAGGCATAATCCGGCGCCACGTCCGCCAGCGGGCCGAACGGCGACGGGCTGGCGAAGCCTAGCAGGTCCGTGCTGAACGTCACGCGCCCCGTCTCCGCGACGTCGCCCAGCTCGTCCTGCCCGGTATCGGTCAGCAGCGGTGCGTAAAACGGGACCAGCAGCGCCCCACCGACCGCGACCATGCCCGCGAGTTTCACCCATGCCCGGCGGCGCAGCGGCGCGTCCCGGTCCAGCAGACGGGGCCTGTCCCACACCAGGAAATATACCGCGCCAAACAGCAGCAGCGGGAACAGCACGTAGGTGATCTGCGACACGTACGCCAGCGCCACCAGCGCGAACCAGACGCCGCCCCACAGCGCGGTTCGCCACCCGGCGCGCTCCATCACCACCCGCCACGCGCACAAGGCGAACAGTGGCAGCGGGTACAGCGTCAGGATGCCCAGGTGCCCCACGCTGAGGTGGCCTTGCATGGCCGGATAGGCCAGGAACACCAGCCCACCTACCAGCGACGGCGCCGCGCGCCGCCCGGTGAGCGTCATCCCGAGCCAGTACGCCGCCATCCCGTTCAGGACGAGAACGATCAGCAGGGTAAGGTTGAACGCCGCCAGCGGGCTGAGAACCAGCGCCAGCAGCGCCGGGGGCAAGTATTGCAGCGGGTGGGACCACTGCACCCAACTCGTGAACCCGTCCGGGTAGGCCAGCAACGGCTGGTCGAAGGGATTCTGCCCGTCGAGCAGGGCCTCGCGCGCCCACCAGACGTGGCGGATCACCTCGTAGCTGTCGCCGTAGCCCGCGCCCGCGGCGTGCGTGGCGATCTGCCGCGCCAGCGGCCACGTCAGCCACAGCGCCGCCGCCAGGTAAACCGCTGCCGGAAGCCCTACCCAGGTCCAGAACTGTCGCGCCCGGTCCGTGCCTGTGGCCGGAATCATGCGTTCCCCATTATGCCTGTGCCGGAGCCGGCCCGCGGCCCCGCCTCTCGTCGCGAAAACGCGCCCAGTGTACCACAGCTTTGCGCCCCCGCGACACACCTCGTATAATGACACCAGACTGCCGCTCGCCCAATGACCTGGGGAGGATGAGATGAGTTTCAGCGATATTGCCGGTCGGCTGCGCCAGCACACCGACAGCGCCGGACAGACCGGCGACAGCCCCCGCAACTTCGACGAGCTGTACCTGCTGCGCGCGCGCATCCTCGGCGTGCTGATCCGCGACGCGCGCGAAGCGGCGGATATGAGCCAGGCGGATTGTGCCGACCGGGTCGGCGTCGCCACCGCACAGCTCCAGCAATGGGAACTCGGCCAGGCGATGCCCAGCCTGCCCCAGCTTGAACTGCTCGCCTACGCGCTCAACCTGCCGATCAGCCATTTCTGGGGCACCCAGACCCTCCAGCGCCGCGCCGAACAGGGGGAGATCGACGCCGCCGAATATACGGCGCTGCGTGGCAGACTGCTGGGCGGCCTGCTGCGCGCCGCGCGCGAGCGGCAAAACATGACGCCGGAGCAACTCGCCGAGGCCGCCGGGCTCACGGCCAGCCAGGTCCAGTCCTTCGAGCTTGGCCGCCAGCCGATCCCGGTGCCGGTCCTGGTCACGCTGGCGCAGGTGTGCCAGGTCAACCTGGGCTACTTTCTGGAGGACGGCAACCGGATCAGCCGGTTCTTGAACCTGCAGGAGGACCTCAAGAACTTCGCGGAGCTGCCGGAAGACGTGCGCCATTTCGTGGCGTCGCCGGTCAACCAGTCGTACATCGAGCTGGCGATGCGCCTGTCGAAGATGTCCAGCGGCGAGCTGCGCGGGATCGCCGAGGCGATTCTCAACATCACGCTCTGATCGACTCCCCGAAAGCGAAAACTGGCTCTTGACGCCCGATCGTTTACGGCGTAGAATCAGTGGCGTAGTGGAGAAGGTTGTTCGCAGTACCGGACGAAATCACACCCGGCGCGATACCATATGCCCGGGTGTGTTGTTTTGGAAAAGCAGCTCCTCCTCACACAACAACACGTATCTCAATTCTATGTGGGAAGGAGTATCCCCAAAATGTCCGAACGTGTAAACGGCACTGTCAAATGGTTCAACTCGCAGAAGGGCTTCGGCTTCATTCAGCCTGAGAACGGCCCCGACGTCTTCGTGCACCACACCGCCATCCAGTCGGATGGTTATCGTGAGCTGAACGAGGGCGAGCGCGTCGAGTTCGAAATCACCCAGGGCCCCAAGGGTCCGCAGGCCAGCAACGTCGTCCGTCTGGGCGGCTAACCTCTCCCGGTTCTGGTCATTCGCGCCCTGTGCATCCGTGTGCAGGGCGCTTTTGATTCTCCTCCGGTATTGTCTCCCGCCCATGCAGCGCGGTACAATTCGCGCCATGACCACACGCACACACCCCACCTGGACACTACCGGCCATGATCGCCATCCTGCTGTTGGCGGCGACCCTGCGCATCCACGACCTGAACGCCCAGGGCCTGTGGGGCGACGAGGGCTGGTCGATCTGGCTGGCCCGCGGCGACTCCCTGCGCGACCTGACGATGACGATGGTGGTCGATCATCACGGGCCGGTGTTCTCCGCGCTGCTGCGCGCCTGGGACGTGGTCGCCGGGTGGACGGTGTTCGCGCTGCGCTATCTCACCGTGCTGTTCTCCGTCGCCAGCATCGCCCTGCTCTACCGGCTGGGCCGCGCCATGTTCAGCCCGGCGGCGGGCGTGTTCGCGGCGCTGGCCTTCACGCTGATGGACAAGCACGTCGTGCTGACACAGGAAGTCCGCGACTACCCGATGGTCTTCTTCGTCATGATCGCGATCGCCTATTTCTACGTGCGCTGGCTGCGCCGTCCGCAGGGCGGCAGCGCGTTCGGCTTCGTGCTGCTGAGCGTGACCGGCCTCTACCTGCATTACTACTGCTACATGGTCAACCTGGCGATCCTCGCTCACGGCCTGCTCACGCTGCGCGATCGCGGGCGGCAGAAGCACTTCTTCGCGCTCAACGCGCTGGTCGTGCTGGCCTTCTTGCCGTGGGTGTTCGTCGCCATTCACCAGTTCATCAACACGCCTGTCGATGGCGCCGTCCTGACGATTCACGGGATGCCGTTCAACCGCGCCACGCTCGAATACCTGGCCTCGGAATCGCTCGGCGACCCGCTGGCGCTGTACGGGCTGCTGCTGCTGACCGGCTGGCTGGCCCCGCTGGCCGCCCGCCCGCCCGGCCCCATGCGCCACACCGCCCGCGACCGGCGGCTGTCCAGCGCGCTGCTGGCGGTGCTGTGGTTCGGCCTGCCGATCATCATCACCGCGGCGCTGCACAGCCGCTACCCGCTGCTCACCGATCGCAACATCTCGGTGATCATGCCGGCTATCGCGCTGTTGGTGGGGCACGGCATGACTGCGTTCGAGAAATTTGGCCGCACGTGGGTGATCGCGCTGGTGGTCGTGAACGGGCTGCTGGTCACCAGCTCGTTTTACGTCAAGCCGCCCTGGCGGCAGATGGCGACGGACATCGCCGCCCGCCACGTGGACGAGGAGCCGGTGCTGGTCGAGGTCGGCGGGGCCCACGCCGCGCTGTGGTACCACCTGATCCAGGCCATCCCCGGCCTGTCGGAAGACGAAATCGTCGCGCTGCTGCCCGCCGAGGAGCCGGAGCCGGTCGTCGTCTCGCTGTACGACTACCGCAAGCGGTACAAAGAGCTGTACATGCCCACCGTCAAGGCCATCCTCGACCGGACGCCCGGCCTGTGGATCGCCTATTGGGGCAGCGAGACGGCCAACAACGACACGCTGGACCTGGTCGAAGCCGAGGGTTTCGTCCGCACGGGCCGTCTCGCCTACGCGCACCACGACTCGCCGATTTTCGCGTTCCGCTACGACCGCGCCGCGATCCGGGACGAGGCGCTCGCCACCTACGGCGACCTGATCGCGCTGCACAAGCTCGACCTGCCCGCCCGCGCCCGGCCCGGTGACACCGTCCCGGTCCGGCTGTGGTGGAGCGCCAGCGCGCCGCCCGGCGTCGACTACAGCGTGTCCGTGTTCCTGCTCGATTCGTCGGGCGCGCTGCGGGCCCAGCACGACAGCTTCCCCGCCAACGGAGCGGCTCCCACCAGCGGGTGGGCTCCCGGCGCGCTCGTCTTCGACGGGCACAGCCTGACCCTGCCGGAGGGCCTGCCGCCCGGCGAGTACGCGGTGGGTGTGAAGCTGTACACCTACTGGGACGGCGCCATCCTGCCAACCGGCGGGGACGATTACGCCATCGCGGGCTATCTGGCCGTCGAATGAGCGGCACGAACAGTGATGGACTTGACAAACGGCCCCAACGGACTACCATAACGGGCCGAAAGGCAGGCATTCGCACCGGATGAAGTGAGGCTGCTGTGACAACGGACACGCCCATCGTCGATTTCAAGAATCGAACCTTCCTGCTCCAGTTGGGGCTGGTCCCCGTGATCATGATCGCCATGTCGCTCAACGGCACGTTTCCGTCCACCGAGCGGATCGCGGCGGCGTTCATTTTCGCGTTCTTCTGGACAGCCAACGGGCGCGCGTTTCTGATCGAGTTCGCGCCGTTCCTGATGCTGCTGGTGGCCTACAAACAGGCGCGCAATTTCGCCGACGATTTCTCGCGGACGGAGATCAACGTCGAGAACCTGATCGCCTGGGAACGGTCGCTGTTCGGCGGCACGCTGCCCGGCGTGGTCGTCCAGGAGCAGTTGTGGGATCGCTGGTACACGCCCGCCCTCGACCTGATCACCAACACGCTGTACCTGTCGCACTTCCTCTCGCCGCTGGTGCTGGCCGTGTTCCTCTGGCAGCGCGCCCGGCGCCTCTATTGGAGCTACGCGGTCGGGCTGGTGGTGCTGTCGTACGTCGCTTTCGCGGTCTACGTGCTGTTCCCCGCCGCCCCGCCCTGGTGGGCCACCATGTACGGCTACCTGCCCGACGACCCGATCGTCCTCGATCACTTTGCCGTCTCGGCGGACACCGTCGCCAAAGGGGCCAACCCGGTAGCCGCCATGCCGTCGCTGCACGCCGCCTATCCCACCTATATCGCGCTGGTAGCGATCGCCGTCTGGGGGCGCAAGGCCCTGCCGGTCGTGCTGCTGCCGCTGGGCGTGATCTTCGCGACGGTGTACCTGGGCCACCATTACATCATCGACGCGCTGGCCGGGGCGCTGCTCTCGCTCGCCGCGTTCCTGCTCATCTACCTGCCCCTCGACCGGTGGATTGGCGCGCGCCGCCCGGTGACGGCATCGATCCCGGCAGAACAACGCCACCGGGCACAGCCCCGCGCGTGAATCGCGCGCCCGGTTGCGCATCTGCCGCGAAGCACAGACAATAAGGGCGAACCCGGCATTCGTCGTTCGAAGGAGTGAATACATGTCAACGGCAGACACGCTCAAGGATCGGGGCATCGAGCAGTTCATGCAGCAGGATTACGAGCAGGCAGCCGACACGTTCCGCCAGGCCATCGACCAGTACGAAGAGGACGGCGCGGCGGACATGGTCGCCGAGATGCAGGTCAACCTTGGGCTGGCGCTGCACATGCTCGGCCAGCACGAGAACGCGCTCGAACAGATGAACATGGCGCGCGCGGTTTTCGTCCAGATCGACGACACCACCCGCACCGCCCAGGCATTGGGCAACATGGCCCGCGTGTACGCCAAGATGGGCAACACCGAGCAAGCCATCACCAACTACCGCGAAGCCTCGGCCATGTTCATGGACCTGGGCGACGAAGAGAATTACGGCCAGACAGTGATGGCGATTGCCGACCTCCAGCTTCGCAGCGGCAAGATCATGCAGGCCGCGGCCACGTACGAAGTCGGGTTGGAGTACGTCAAGCAGCCCAACGCGCGCCAGCGCCTGATGAAGAACCTGCTGTCGCTGCGTGACAAGATCACCGGCACCGGCGGCGACCAGGCCGACGAGCAGTCATGAGCGGGACCTGCCGTTCGGTCGAGATTCCCGGCCCGCTGGGCACGCTGCGCGGCGTGCTGCACCTGCCCGACGGCGCGGGCCCCGCCCCGGTCGTCGTCCTGCTGCACGGCTTCACGGGCCACCACGTCGAAGATCACCGGCTCTACGTGCAGATGGGGCGGCACCTCGCCGCCGCCGGTTATGCGGCCCTGCGCGTGAGTTTCTACGGCTCCGGCGACAGCGACGGGACCTTCGCGGACTTCACCATTCACACCCAGGTCGACGATGCCGCCGCCATGCTCGACTGGCTGGAGGCGCAGCCCGGCATCAACGCTAGCCGGATCGCCCTCCTGGGCTTGAGCCTGGGCGGGGCGGTTGCCGCGCTGCTGGCCGGGCGCGATGCGCGCATCCGCGCGGCGGTATTCTGGAACGCCGCCGGCCTCCCCCGCGAGCACTTCAACGACATCCCCCAACGCGGCATCCATGCCGGCATCGTCGGCGGCTTGCAGGTCGGCGAGCAGTTCGTCACATCCTTCCACGAAACCGACGTCGCCGGCGCGCTGGCCGGTTATGCCGGTCCGGGCCTGGTCATCCAGGCGACCAGCGACGAGGTCGTGTCGGTCCGCGAGGCCGAGACGCTCCGGCAGGCGCTGGGCGAACGTGGGACGCTGCATCTCGTCCTGGGCGCCGATCACGCCTTCCGCCATCCGGACTGGCGGCGCGACGTCTTCGAGACGACCACGCGCTGGCTGAGCGAGCACCTGCCGCCGCGCTAGCCCACGCCGGGAAACGCTGCCGGGGGCATGGGGTTGTTACAAAACCCTTGCACGGCTTTGACATATCCTTTTAGCCGGCTGTGATACACTGGCTGTAGGTGGCAAACACAGGCCCGCACAAGTGAACTCGATGAACAACACCTTGATTGGCACAACCTTCGGCAGCTATTTCGTAATCGAGCACCTCGGCGCGGGCGGCATGGCGAGCGTCTACCGCGCGCGGCGGCTGCCGGACAACTACCAGGTCGCTCTCAAGATCCTGCCCCTGCACCTGGCCGCCAACGACACCCTGCGGCACCGGTTTCTGCGCGAGGCGGAAACCGCCGCCCACCTGCAGCACTCGCACATTTTGCCGCTCATCGATTTCGGCGAAGAAGCCGGCATGCCCTACCTCGTCATGCAGTACGCGGACGGCGACACGCTCGAAAAACGGCTGGAGAGCGGCCCGCTGCCCGTCGCCGACGTGGTGTGCATCCTGGCCGAGGTCGCCGGGGCGCTCGATCACGCTCATGCGCGGGGCATCATCCACCGGGACATCAAGCCGGGCAACATCCTGTTCGACGACCGGGGGAGCGCCTTGCTCGCCGATTTTGGCATCGCCCGCCTGATGAATGCTGACGAACACCTGACAGCCGCCGGTGGATTCCTGGGCACCGCCGCCTATGCGTCGCCCGAACAATGCCGCGGCGAGGAACTGACCCCCGCCTCGGACATCTATTCGCTGGGCGTCGTGCTGTTCGAGATGCTGACCGGCACTCTGCCCTTCGACGGCCCCACGCCCCTGGCGATCATCCACCAGCACATCAGCGAGCCGGTCCCCAACCCGCTCAAACACCGGCCCGATCTGCCGCTGGACATCACCGAAGTGCTGCGCAAGGCGCTCGCCAAGCTGCCCGGCATCCGCTACCGGTCCGCCAGCGCCATGAGCGAGGCGGTCAAACATGCCCTGCGCGAGTTGTTGGGCACCCAGCCGCTGGCCGAAAATGCGCCGCCGCTTGGCCCGGACCCGGTCTTCGACAAGCCGCCGGACGGCTATTCGTCGCCACCACCCATCCCCGACCGGCTCCTGCGCGATCTCGCGCCCCAGCCGCCCGCCCCGGCGTCCCAATCGTCGCCCGAACCGGCCATCTCCCCGCTGCTCGCCGACGTGACCGCCGAGCCGGACCGGCGCGCGTGGCTGTGGACGTGGTTGGTCATCGCCGTCATGCTGGCGGCGGTAGTGGCCCTGATCGCATTCGCCATTCTACGCTGAGCGCCGCCGATGATGCTGCCGAAACCGCTCCGCTACACGATCGAAACGCTGCTGGTCAATTCGCTGGTGCTGTCCTCGCTGTACCAGCTCATCGTCTACCTGGCGAACCGCCGCTTCTGGCGCCAGCCGCCGCCGCCCCCGGCAGAGGCCGCGCCATCGATCAGCGTCGTGGTGCCGCTCCACGAGAAGACGCTCGACACGCTGGCCCTGCTGCACGTCATGGCGATCAGCGGTCCCAGCGACGACTACGAGCTGCTGCTGGTGGTCGAGGACGAAGGTGCGCCCGCCTATCCCGCGGCGGCGGCCATCGCGGGGCACTACCCGGCCACCGCGCGGATCGTCGCCAGCGGGCCAGCCGGTGCGCACGCCAGCCCCATGCACGACTTCGACGCGGGTTACCGGGCCGCGCGCGGCGACCTGATCGCGTTCGTGGACCCGAACCTGCACATGAAAGCCGAGCTGTGGAATGCCGCCCTGGCCGTGCTGGAGGACCCGTCCATTGGCGCGGCGTTCGCGCCGCCGCTGTACCTGGAGCCGGAGCGCCGCAGCAGTTCGCCGGTGCCCACCGGCGGCGAGATGATCACCGCGCTGCACGTCAACCACGCGCGCACCGCCGGGCTGCCCTTCGCGGCGCTGAGCGGTCGCGTCAAGTCGATGACGGCGGGCTTCATGCTGATACGCCGGTCCGTCATCGAGCAGGCGGGCGGCTTGCTGTACCTGCTGGATCGGGCCGCGGAAGACGTCGCCCTGGGCAGCCTGGTGCGCGAAAACGGCTACCAGATCGCGACGATCCCCGTCCCCGCGCCGATCGTGCCGCCGCCCCAGTCGTTCAACGAGGCGACCGCCACCCTGCTCCGCCGGCTGATCGTCAGCCGCGCCGCCGCCCTGCCGGAGTTCATCGCGTGGCCGTTCACCAACCCGCTCACGGTCGGCTTCATGCTCGGCCTGATCACGGAGCGCGAGGGCCGCTGGTGGGGCCGCCGGACGTGGTGGGGCTTCGTCGCGCTGCGCATGATCGTCGCCCACCAGCTCGACCGGCTGCGGTTCGGGCGCGCCTTCACCTGGACGGCCTACGCCCAGCTTTTCATGCTCGACACGTTCATCTCGCCCGCGCTGTGGGCGCGCGCCCTGATCGAGCGGACCTTCGTCTGCCGCGGGCGCACCTACGAGATCGCGCAGGGCGGCAAGACGCGCCGCATCGAGTGACGCCCCCACCCAACCAAAAACGGGACCGCCCGGTTGGGCGATCCCGTCCACGCTGCGCTGAGGCTTGCGCCCCCGCTAGTCTTCTTCCTCTTTGGCCTTCTCCGCCTTGGCGATGATCTCGGCCTGGATGTGGGCCGGGACCCGCTCGTAGCGCAGGAACTCCATGGTATACACGCCGCGCCCGCCAGTCATCGAGCGCAAATCGTTGCTGTAGCGCTGAATTTCGGCCAGCGGCACTTCCGCGGTGACGACGCTGCGCCCGGCTTCGGTTTCCATGCCCAGCACGCGCCCGCGGCGGGTGTTCATGTCGCCCATGATGTCGCCCATCGCGTCCTCGGGCACGGTGATCTCGATACGCATGATCGGCTCCAGCAGGACCGGCCCCGCGCCCTCGAAGGCCTCGCGGAACGCGCCGCGCCCGGCGATCTGGAAGGCGATGTCCTTCGAGTCAACCGGGTGCATCTTGCCGTCGAACACGGTCGCCTTGACGAACTTCACCGGGTAGCCGGCGATCACGCCGCCGTCCAGCACCTGGCGCACGCCCTTCTCGGTCGAGCCGATGAACGCCCCGCTGATCGCGCCGCCGAATACCTCGTTGCCGAACTCGAATTCGGGCACTTCCTCTTCGTCCCCCGTAGGCGAGGGCAGCGGCTCGACGCGCAGATGCACTTCGGCGAACTGGCCCGCGCCGCCGGTCTGCTTCTTGTGGCGGTACACCGCGGTCGCCGACTTGGTGACGGTTTCCTGGTAGGGCACCTTCGGCACGCTGGTGTCCAGCCCCACGCCCATCCGCTCCGCACGGCTGATGGCGATGTCGATGTGGGTGCCGCCCATGCCTTCGAGGATCGTTTGCTTGAGCGCGCCGTCCTGGTACCAGTTCAGCGTCGGATCGGCGTTGGTCAGCCCGGTGAGCACCTCGCCCATCTTGGCGCTGTCGCTCTGGGTGCGCGGGTGCAGCGCCACGGCGTAAATCGGCATCGAGAATCTGGGCCGGGTGATGAACTTCTTGACTCCCTTGACCGCCAGCGTGTGGCCGGTGTGCGTGTCGCGCAGTTTCGCCACGACGCCGATATCCCCGGCGTGCAGCACCTCCAGCGGAATCTGGGTTTCGCCGCGCATGGTCATCAAGCCGCCGAGGCGCTCGTCGTGATCGCCATCCAGGTTGATGAGCGTGTCGTTCGGCTTGAGCATCCCGTTGAACAGGCGGAAATAGGTCAGCGTGCCGTACTTGTCGGTGTGGCTGTGGAAGACGTACGCCACCACGGGGCCGCTGTCGCTCAGCGGGCCGTCGAGGTACTCGACCTCGCCGCCGCGCTCCGCCTCGACGGCCACCCGCCGGGCGTTGGGCGGCGCCACGTAGACGATCAGCGCCTCCAGCAGCGGCACGATGCCGATGCTGTGCGTCGCGCTCGTCACGAAGACGGGCACCACGTTCTGGTCCGGGTTCTTGGCCGCCGCGCGCATCCCCTCTTTGATTTCGTCATCCGACAGCGTTTCCGTCTCGAAGTACTTCTCCATCAGCGCGTCATCGGATTCGGCGGCGGCTTCGATCAGCTCCAGGCGAGCCATCTCCAGGTCGTCGGCCATGTCGCCCGGCAGGTCGCTGGCGTCTTTGCCCGCGCCCGTGTACGCCTTCTGGGTCAGCACGTTGACCACGCCCGAAAAATCGGCCTGCGCCCCAATCGGCAGCATGACCGGGACGAACCGGTAGTCGGGGAACCGCTCGCGCATGGCGCCGAGCGCCTGGCTGAAATTGGCGTTCTCGCGATCCATCTTGTTGATGACGGCCATCACGGGCAGGTTGAATTCGCGAGCGTAATCAAATGCCAGCTCGGTCCCCACTTCCGGCCCGGCCACGGCGTCCACCACCACGACCGCCGCATCCGCCACGCGCACCGCGTTCTTGGCCTCGCCCTGAAAATCCACGAAGCCCGGCGCGTCGATGATGTTGATCTTGTGGTCGTTGAATTCGATGGGAAGCAGCGAGGAATAGATCGACAGCGTACGCGAGCGCTCGTCCTCGTCGAAGTCGGCGGCGGTGTTGCCTTCCTCGACCTTGCCCATGCGGGTGATGGCGCCGGTGTTGAACAGCAGGCTTTCGGCCAGGCTTGTCTTGCCGGCGCCCTGGTGTCCGACCAGGGCAATATTCCTCAAGAGTTCAGTTGTATATTCCTTCATTGAGTTGGAGCCTCCAAACGTAGAATTTCGCACAGTCCAAACGACAACAGCAGCGCCCGGCGCCGCCGCCCGTGTTTGACGCATTCAGCTTGATTAAGAATTAAGAGATTGTACGGGGTGCACCCGTAAAAGTCAAAGGTTTTTCGCCAATCGACCCCATCTCTGCGCAGGTTACGCGTCCGGAAAGCGGTGGGTGGGCAAGATGCGATTTTGCGCGGCCTGTGTCATACTCTGGTTTGAGAAAAATCCTGGCAAACTTACACCACATGCGCTATAGTGCCTGCCGGTTATTGTACCGTGCGAGTGCACATTCGACGTAATCCTAAAGCGAGCAACGAGACGTAGTTGGAAGATATGACATGGCACCACACAATACAGGCAAGCACGCAACGTCCGAATCGCGGCGCGTCCCCTCACAGGTTCCCAACGATTACGATCACCTGGGCGTTCCGGGTTCGCTGGATCTGCCGCTGAACGATGCGCGCCGCGGGCGCGCCCGGCGTCGCGTGCAGGCCCGGCGCCGGGGCGGGATTCCGCCGTGGGGCAAAGCCCTGCTGGCCCTGGGCGGCGGCGCGCTGGCGTTTGGCATCGTCGCGCTGGTGATCGGGATCATCGCGTTCCCACCGTTCTTCCGCAACCTGGAGCCGCGCTACCAGCAGCGGCTGATCGACATGTTCCCGCCCCTCGACGCGCTGCGGCCCACCGTGCCATTCGAGGTGCTGCCAACACTGGGCGGCGCGGACGACAACCTGGACGCGCAGCAGCTTCTGCTCACCCAGGAAGAAACGCCGCTGCCCGAAACGCCCGACCCGAACGCGCCGCTGGCCGCCGACGACATCGCCACCGACAGCCCGACGATCACGCCCACTGGGGATGGCGGCATCCCGGTCGGCGCGGCGAGCACGCCCGAACCGACCATGCTGCCGACCTACGTGCCGCCCACGGAGGCGATCGTCGAGATGGCGCCCACCTGGACGCCGAACATGGCGCCGACGTCCGTCCCGCTGCCGGCGTCGTTCAAGATCGAGGGCTTCCGCTACGAGCAGCAGGGCTGGAACAACTGCGGCCCGACGACCATGACGATGGCGCTCAGCCATTTCGGCTGGTCGGACAACCAGTACACCGCCGCGGCCTGGATGAAGCCGCACAACGAAGACAAGAACGTGAGTCCCTGGCAGATGGTGCGCTTCGTCAACGAGAACAGCGGCGTCAAGGCGCTGTATCGCTACGGGGGCAACACCACCCTGCTCAAGCGGCTGATCGCGGCGCGGTTCCCGGTCGTCGTCGAGGAGAGCATCCAGCCCGCCGAAGAAGGCTGGATGGGCCATTACACGCTGCTGATCGGCTACGACGACAACCAGCAGCATTTCCTGCTGTACGACAGCTATCTGGGCAGCGGCCAGGGCCAGGGCAAGCCGCACCCGTACAGCATCTTCGATGAAAACTGGCGTCACTTCAACCGCGTGTTCATCGTGGTTTACGAGCCGTCCCGCGAGCTGGAACTGCGCGAAGTGCTCGGCGATTACGTCGATCCGGAATACGGCTACCGCGTGGCGCTCGAGACGTCCCGCACCGAGGCGGCCAAGAACAGCGCCGACAAGTGGGCCTGGTTCAACATGGGCACGTCCTACGTCGGCCTGGGCGATTTCGACAACGCCGCCATCGCGTTCGACCAGGCGCTGGACCTGGGTCTGCCGTTCCGCATGTTGTGGTACCAGTTCGGCCCTTACGAAGCGTATTTCAAGACCGGGCGCTTCAACGACGTGATGGCCTACACCAACGCCACGCTCGGCACGACCAAGTACGTCGAGGAGACGTACTACTGGCAGGGCATGGTGCTGGCCGCCCAGGGCGAGCGGTCCCAGGCGCTGAGCAAGTTCGACGAGGCGCTGCGCTACAACAAGAACTTCTTCCCCGCCCAGGAGGCCAGAGCCCAGGTCGAAAACGGGACGTTCCAGTTCGCCAGCGCCAGCCGCTAGCCGGAACCCCGACCGGAACACGTACATCCATCACGCCGGGTCGCGATCCGCCCGGCGGCTTGTTGTTACCAACCGAGCGGACACGGACGGCAGCCCATGACATCCGATGCACAGCACGCCCCTTCGACAGCCAGCACGCAAAGCATGGCCCGCAACACAATCATCCTGATGGTCGCGTTCGCCACCGCCAAGGCGATCAGCCTCGTCCAGACGTTCATCATCGCCAGCGTGTTCGGCGTCGGTGACGAGTGGGACGCCTTCGTGACCGCCAACCGCATCCCGGAGCAGATCGTCCTACTGATCGGTGGCGGCGCGCTGAGCTACGCGTTCATCCCCGTCTTCAGCGGCTTTCTGGCCCGCGGCGATCGCGATTACGCGTGGCGTCTGGCGAGCAGCGTGATCAACACCGTATTCACCGTCACCCTGCTGCTGAGCGTCCTCGGCTTCGTCCTCGCGCCGTGGCTGGTAGAAACGATCGTCGCGCCGGGCTTCGATGCGGACAAGGTCGCGCAGACGGCGCGCCTGATGCGCATCCTGCTGATCAGCACGCTGGTGTTCAGCGTCAGCGGCATCTTCCAGGGTATTCTGCACAGCCACAACCATTTCCTGCTGCCCGCCCTGGCGCCGATCCTGTTCGACGTGGGCATCCTGTTCGGCGCGGCCTTCCTGATCGGCCCCTTCGGCGTCTACGGGATCGCCTGGGGCGCGGTCCTCGGCTCGCTGATGCACCTCGGCATCCAGATTCCCGGCCTCGTCCACTACCGGATGCGCTGGGCGCCGCGCCTCGGCTGGCGCGACCCGGCGCTCCGGCGGGTGATCGTCCTGATGATCCCGCGCGTGGCGGGCCTGGGCGTCCTCACGTTCAACACACTGGTCTTCAACAACGTCGCCTCGCGCATGGGCAGCGGCGCGGTCAGCGCCTTCGACTGGGGCTACCGGCTGATGAACATCCCCGAAACGCTGATCGGCAGCGCGATGGGGTTCGTCATCTTCCCCACGCTGGCCGCCTTCAGCGAGTTGGGCGCGGGCGACAGCAAACGCCATGCCATGTCCGGCGCGGTGCGCTTCATCCTGATCGCGACGATCCCCGCCGCCGCCGGGCTGATCCTCATCGGCAAGCCCATGATCAGCCTGCTGGAGCGCGGCGCGTTCGACGCCGACGACAGCGTCCTGGTCTATGGCGCGCTGCGGTTCTTCGCGCTCGGCCTCATCTTCCAGAGCATTCACGAGGTCATCGCGCGCAGCTTCTACGCCGACAAAGACACGCTCACCCCGCTCTGGATCTCGATCATCGCTGCCGTCGCCAACGTGGTGATCGTCGGCGGGCTGTATATGGCCTACGTGTACCAGTTCGACGACACCGTGCGGGCCGCGCTGACTGCCTGGGGCGAGCAGTACGCCAGCGGAGACTACTCTGCCGCGCAGCAGGCCCTGGCCGCCGCCAGCGTGAAGTTGAACGACCTGCTGGCCGGGGTGACCGGGGTCGGCGGGCTGGCGCTCGGCTACTCCGCGACGTTCCTGATCGAGCTGATCCTGCTGCTGGTCATCCTGCGGCGGCGCTGGTACGGCATCGACGAGCGGGCGCTGGGCGTGACGGCGCTGCGGACGGTCGCGGCGACGGCGGTGATGGCGGCGGCGGTTTTGGCGGCGGATGCTGTGTTGGGTGCGCTGGGCTGGCACGACGCCGGGACGATCCGCACCGCGCTGCGCGTGCTGGCGCTGGCGGGCGTCGGCGCGGTGGCCTTCACCGTCGCGGGGATCGTGGCCGGCCTGCGCGAGATCCGTGCCCTGCCGGGGATGGTGCTGCGGCGCAGCGCGGCCCTGCCCTAAGGCACGGCACATCGGGGCGCGCTTGGCCGGGCGAAGCGGAGTGAATCAAAACCGCCCTGGACAGGCCCGATTGGGCGCCGCCCAGGGCAGCAGCCGGAGAATCGCGGAGAGCGACTAATACACGAACTGCGTGACGGCGCGCTCGACGTCGGTGAACAGGCGGCCCGAAACTGAGAATACCCACGGCCCGCGCGACCACGTGAACGACACCATGCGGTTGACAGAACTGTAGAAGTAATCGATCGCGCCTGCCCCCTCGATGGCGAAGTTGCCCACCTGCCCCGTCCTGCGAGCAAAGCGCAGCAAATCGGTCAGAGTCCCCCTGGCCGACCCCTCATCGACGAACTGCGCCACGGCGATATCCACGCGCATATTGTTGTAGACATACCGGCCAAAAGCGGTGCTGGTCGCCCCGTAGCGGCGATCGCAGGCTTCCTGCTGCTGGTCGCCGGCCTCGGTCAGCGGAATGCCCAGCAAGCAGTGATTGACCCAGCTCGACGGCACCCGCTCTGACACGGCGGACGACAGCAGCGTGTGCGCGCCGAATCGCTCCGGTCGGGCCGATTCCGCGCCGAGGCTGTACACCGGCAGCGGGCGCTTGTCGATTTCGAACGGCGCGGTGAGCGCCTGCTCGAGCACCGGCACCGGCTCGGCGAGGATGGTCTCATCCACCTGCCGGGAAAACACGTATCCCACCGGCGCGAGAATAACCATCGACAGCACGATGAGGATGATCCCCCGCCGGCGGGCGGGAAGCTGCTCGAAACGGGTGTTGATCCGGTCGACGCGAGTCGTCAACCACTCGAAGTTAATCGCCAGCCCGGCCAGCACCATGCCGATCCCGCCGCGAATACCACCCGCCTCGGGATCGAACAGTGATTTGCGCCGTTTTTTGCCACGAGCCAGCCCCAGCTCTTCGCGGATGTCTTTCGACTCAGATTCGGTGAACGGGCTGTCAAGCCGTTCGGGGTCCAGAATGGGTTTTCGCGTGCTCATGTGATGTCCCTCGAAGGGGCGAGCCCACCGCCCGCCCGGTTATCGTTACCTGTCAAGACTTCCCCGCATAGTCGCCGGGCCGGGCAAGTGCGCCCGGCCCCGGATAGGTGAGTGGACAGCTAATCGAGCCCGCACTCTTCGTTGGTACCTTGGCGGATCGAAACCGGCGCCGTGATCGTGCTGTGATACACTTCCTGGCCCGCCTTGATGGTGACCTCGGTGATCGACCAGTCATAGTGCCCGGCGAGAGTCAGCAGGACGACCCGCGAGTCGCTCGCCGACGCCGTCAGGCTGCGGCTGGCGAGCATCAGGCCGTTCAGGCTTTCGGACTTCTTCGGGTTCTTCGGCGGCTTCGGCGGCTTCCCTCCATCGTCCTCGCCATCATCGTCGCCGCCACCGCCGCCGCCGTATTCCCTGTCGAACTTGAGCCCGGTGAGGCCCGTCGTCGGGTCGTAACCCCATTTTTCGGGCTCCTCGCTGTAGGCCACAATCTTATCAGCAATTCCCTTGGGAATGCCGAGGACCCAGTGGCTGATGTCCGGATCGCAGCCGTTGGTCACCTTGTAGCCCACCGTCGTCTGGTCGTTGACTTCGTCGTAGGTGTTCGTGACCAGTTCGATGGTGTGGCAGTCCAGGTACGCCGTATCCGGACCTTCTTCTTCCTCGACCGGCTCTTCACAGCGCAGGTCGGTCGGGTTCAGGTAGTCCACCGTTTGCAGGATGGACTTGTTGAACCAGGTCGCAATCCCGCTCGCCATCAACATGATGATGATCGAGGCGGGAATGGTCGGCCAGTATTCCATCAGAGCCTGGCCCCGCTGCCATTTAATCCACCGCGATTCTCTCGGTTTCATCGTCGTGCCCTCCTGGTGCTGGATGATTGCAGGATGAATCCTGTTCTACTTAGATCTAATCATACTGTGAATCTCCCCAAGGATCTGGCTTGATTGTGAATTTTTCCTTAATTCCTTGGGCTCCCATTAAGGGATACTTCCATTCTAAATCGTCAGCGGGCAAAACCCATTAAAGCGAGATCAAAATCTGTCAATTTCTCCCTCACATCGCCCTACCTTCTTGGCGGCGCGCATTCATCAGGCTAGTATTGAGAACAGAGTCACCCGGCCATCTATCCATAAGGCAGCCAATATGACGATTCAGGTTAAGCAGCTCGTCCTGGGGCCCATCCAGACCAATTGTTACATCATTGGCGACACCGCCAGCGGCGACGCCGTCGTGATCGACCCGGTGGACAGCGCCGACACAATCCTCCGGGCCGCCCAGGAGGCGGGCTGGACCATCCGCGAGATCCTCGCCACGCACGCCCACTTCGATCACGTCATGGCGAGCGCCCGCCTCAAAGAGCTGACTGGGGCGCCCTTCCGGCTCCACGAGCGCGACCTGGCGGTGCTGCGCGCCATGCCCGAAAGCGTGCGCCTGTGGACGGGGCTCGACGTGCCGCCCGCCGCCGAGCCGGACGGCTTCGTGAGCGAAGGCGACACGATCACCGTCGGCGCCATGGCCCTCGACGTCCTGTTCACGCCGGGGCATTCGCCGGGCCACGTGAGTTACGTGCTGCGCGGCGAAGGGCTCGTGTTCAGCGGCGACGTCCTGTTTCGCGGCAGCATCGGGCGGATCGATCTGCCCGGCGCCGACTACGACACGCTGATGGACTCGATCGTCACCCGGCTGCTGCCCCTGGGCGACGCGACGACCGTCGCGCCCGGCCACATGGAAACGACCACCATCGGTTTCGAACGGCAGAACAACCCGTTCGTCGTCGAATACCTCCGCGAGCGCGAAGGCGACTGACGATGAGCTTCACCCGCCGCCGCTTACGGTTCATCTGGCGCTACCTGCGCGGCAATGTCCCGTGGGATTCCGGGATCGTCCCGCCGGAGATCACCGCCTGGGCCGAAGCGCCAGCCGCGGCTGGCGCGGCGCCCGGTCGCGTGCTGGACATCGGCTGTGGGACCGGCACCACCACGCTCTACCTCGCCGGGCGGGGCTGGACCGCTGTCGGCGTCGATTTCGTACCGAACGCGATCTGGCGAGCGCGATGGAAAGCGCGCCGCTCATCCGCGGGACCGGTCGCGTTTCGCGTGGCGGACGTGACACAGCCGGGTTTCCTGACCGGCGAGCCGCCGTTCGATCTGGCGATCGATGTGGGCTGCCTGCACGGCCTGACCACCGAACAGCGGCAAACCTACGCGGCACACCTGATCCGCTTGACGCGCCCCAGCGCGACCTACCTGCTGTACGCCTTCATGCCGCGCCCCAGCCGCAACGGCACGCGCCAGGTCGGGATCGACCGGGCGGGGCTGGAAGCGCTGCTCGGCCCGGCCTTCGACGTGATCGACGTCACGCTGGGCGAAGAAGTCACGACGCCGGTACCGAGCGGGTGGTATACGCTGCGGCGCGTGGATGATGCCTCATGACACACATTCTGCTGATCTTCCTCGACGGGATCGGGCTGGGTGACGACGATCCGGCTACGAACCCATTCGCCGCCGCCCACACGCCCACCCTCGACGCGCTCGCGGGCGGGCACCGCTGGCTGCGCACCACGCCGCGCCTGGACACGGGGCGCGCGCTGTTCATCCCCACCGATCCGCGCCTGGCCGTGCCCGGACGCCCGCAAAGCGCCACCGGGCAGGCGGCCATCCTGACCGGGCGCAACGTCCCGCGCGAGATCGACGAGCACTACGGGCCGCGGCCCAATCCCGCCGTGCGCGCCATCCTCGACCAGGACAACCTGTTCAAGCGGCTGGTGGCGATGGGACACGACGCCGCCGCCGTTGACGCCTATCCGCCGCGCTTCTTCGAGGCCATCAACCGGGGCAAGCGCCTGCCCTCGTCCATGCAGCACGCCGTGCTGTCAGCGGGCCTGCGCCTGTTCGACGAAAACGACGTCTACGCCGGGGCGGGCCTCAGCGTCGATTGGACCGGCGAGGGGTGGCGCGAGGAACTGGGCTATGCCGACACGCCGCTCTACGAGCGGGCCGAGGCGGGCGCGCTGCTGGCGCGGCTGGCCCAGCAACGCCGCTTCACGCTGTTTTCGCACTGGGTCACCGACGTCGTGGGCCATCGCGGGCCGTTCGAGCGCGGCGTGGCGCTGCTCGAATTGTTCGACGGCGTCATGGCCGGGCTGCTCGACGCCTGGGACGACGCGCGCGGATTGGTGATCGTCACCAGCGATCACGGCAACATGGAAGACCTGAGCACGCGCCACCATACCGAGAACGACGTGCCGACCGTCGTGATCGGCGCGGCGCGGCACCGCTTCGCCGACGGGCTCCACGACCTCACCGGCATCACGCCCGGCATTCTGCGCGTTCTCGACGGCGCGTGACGCCGTTCCGCCCGGCGCGTGATCTCGGTTATACTTGGATTCAGTGGTGAGCCGCCCCAACTCGAAACCACGCGAGGAATGCCTATGGATCGCGTCTATACGCCGGAAGAAGAACACATCCTGCTCGCGCTCGCCCGCGACACGCTGCGGGCCGTCACGCGGGGCCACCCCCCGCCGCCGCTCGACCTGGACGCGCTCCCACCGGCCCTGCTGGAGCCGCGCGCCTGTTTCGTCACCCTGCGCCGACGTTCCGATGGCGCGCTGCGCGGCTGCACGGGCACGCTCGTCGCGCGGCGCCCGCTGGCGCTCGAAGTGGTCGAAATGACGCAGCAGACTGCGCTCAACGACCCGCGCTTCATGCCGGTGACGGCGCCGGAAGTCCCCGGCCTGCACGTCGAGATCAGCGTGCTGAGCCCGCCCCAACCGCTCCAGTTCGACGATCCGGACGACCTGCTGCACAAGCTGCACCCCGGCATCGACGGCGTCACGCTGATGCTCGACGACCGCCGCGCCACGTTCCTCCCCCAGGTGTGGGAGAGCTACCCCGATCCGCGCCTGTTCCTCAGCCTGCTCTCCGAAAAGATGGGGCGCTCGCCCGATGCCTGGCACGACCCCCAACTGCAAGTCGAAACGTACCAGGCCACCGTCATCGAAGAGCCAGCATAGCTTTGCAGGCCACCCAGCCTCTGTTACAATGGCGCTCAGTTTGGGCGGGAAGGGGTTCGACGCGCACTTGTGGAGCATTCGATGCATAAACGTGTCATTTTCCTGTTTCTCGTGGCGCTGGCCCTGACCGCGTGCAGCGACAACCCACCGCCCACCCAGATTTACGTCGTCATCTCGCCCACGCCGGAGCCGGAAACGACCGACGTGCCGCGCCCTACATCGGATGATGTGACGATCGCGCCGCCGCCGACTACCTCGCCCATGCCGACGCCGCAGCCCACCAGCACGGACCCGCCCGCGCCCACGTCCGCCCCGGCGCCCACCGCGACCCCGGCGCCCGAAGCGTTCCCGACCAACACCATCGCCCAGGTGCAGATCGCCGAGCAGGTCTACCAGCGCGGGCGCATGTTCTGGATCCGGCCCACGCGCGAGATCTGGGTGATGCAGGCCAGCCCCGACGATCCGAACAGCGGCGACTGGTTCTGCTACAACGACACGTTCGAGGAAGGCGAGATGGAGATCGACCCGAATCTCTACCCGCCCGAAAACGGCGAGATGGCGCTCTACCAGCCCCGGCGCGGCTTTGGCAAGCTGTGGCGCAATCATGACGACATCCGGGACGGGCTGGGCTGGGCCACCACGCCGGAATTTGAGCTGACGAGCAGTTACGTTTACATCCCCGGCGGCTACGTCGAGGACGGGCAGTACTATCCCGGCCCCGGCGAGCACCGCCTGACCACCCTGTACAACGAGAGCATCTCGTTCTACGAAGACCGGATTCGCGGGGACTGCCAGGGAGGGACCTGGCGCATGACGCCCGCCCAGTAGCGTACCAGCGAGGGTAGTATGCGTGAATGGCGCCTGACTGCAACCGATCCGATGGCCCCCCGAATCTCGGCGGACGCCCGCGCCGGGCGGACGAACGTCGCCGACGACCAGACGTGGCAGCTCCGGCTGGGCAAACCGGAGGAGCCCGCCATCAGCCTGGAAACGCGCTATGGCGGGCGCGTGGGGCTGGTCCGCCTCGTGCCGATGTGGACGATTGACTCGCGCGAGGTCTATCTGGCCCAGGGCTATCACCAGCCGCCGGTGCTCACCGCGTTCGCGCCGGACTACCTGCGGCTGGAGGCGGCGGTCACGTACGATCTGCCCGTGACGATCGAGTTCTGGGCCATCGAGTCGCAGGTCGTCGGCGGGCGCCTGATCTGCCACAACACCGGCGACCAGCCGCGGGCGTTCCAGGCGGGGATGAGCGCCGGGGCGGCCCGCGAGACCAAGACACTCCAGATGTTCTTCCTCGCGCTGGAGAACGAGCAGGCCGCGCTGCAGATCGCCCGCCTGCCTAACCTCCAGCCCGTGCTGATGGTCGAGGGCGCGACGGGCACCGGGTCCAACTCGCGGCTGGCGCGCGCGCTCACGCTGGCGCCGGGCGAGCGGGCCACCGTCCGGTGGGCGCTGGGCGGCCTGCCGGAACGTGACGCGAGCCTCGGCCTCGCCTACAAGTGGCTCGCCGAACCGGATTGGGACGCGCACATTGCCGCCATCGAAGCGCGCGCCGAATCCTGCGCCCAGATCGAAACCGGGCACCCGGAGTGGGATGCAGCCCTGGCCTGGAGCCAGCAGTTGATCCTGCGCAGCTTCCTGGGGCCCACCGGCAGCCTGCCGCATGCCTCGTTCGTCGCCTCGCGCAAGATCAACCAGGGATTCGCCGCCGGGGGCGCGCACGCGGGCGGGTTCAACGCGCCGTGGGGCGGCCAGACCGTGCCCGACGCCCTGCTGATCGCGCCCGAAGTGGCCCGCAGCGCGCCGGAACTGGCGAAGGGGATCGTGCTCAACTTCCTGGCCGTGCAGCGCGACGACGGGTGGATCGACGCCTGCCCCGGCCTGGACGGGCAGCGCGCCCACGTGCTGGCGCCGCCGCTGCTGGCGTCGCTGGCCTATACCGTCTACCACGTCACCCAGGACCGCGCCTTTCTGGCGCGCTGCCTGGACCCGCTGGTGAGCTTCTTCCAGCGCTGGTTCCAGCCGGACGTAGATCGCGACGGCGACGGCCTGCCGGAATGGAGCCAGCTCGGCCAGGGCGCGTTCGCGGGCAGCCCGACGCTCGGCCAGAACGACCGCTGGGCGCAAAGCCTCGACGTGACGACGGTCGAAGCGCCCGACCTGGCCGCCTACCTGATCCGCGAGGGACGCACCCTGCGGCGTATCGCGGAGCTGGTCGACCGTCCCGGCATCGTCCAGGCTATCGAGCCGCGCCTGGAAACGCTGCAAGGCCACCTCGAGCAGATGTGGGACGCCGAGTCCGGCGCGTTTCACTACCGCGACCGCGACAGCCACGCCGCGCCACGCGGCGAGCTGGTCTACCAGGGCAAGGGCGACCAGCCGCTGCGCGACCGGACGGCGCTCCCTGCGCCCAGCCGCCTGATCCTGCGCGCCATCGGCGGGCTGAGCCACAAACCGCGCCTCGGCTGCACGGTCGAGGGCATCGACGCGGCGGGCAAACCAGCCAACGAGTCGATCCCCGGCGAGGCGTTCACGTGGTACCGGGGCAGCGGCGCGGCCACCACGCACACCGTCTGGCGCGAGATCACGTATCTCAAATTCGACGGTCTCAGCCGCGTGTACTCGGTCGAAGTGCGCACCGTGGACCTGTCGGCCCACGACCAATCGCTGTTCATGCCGCTGTGGACCGGCACGCTCGCCGGTGAGCAGGTCGAGCGGCTGGTCGCCATGCTCACCGACCCGGACCGGTACTGGCGCGCGTATGGCGTGTCCGGCTGTCCGGCCACCATCCCGGTCTACGATCCGGCGCACCAGAACGGCTGCGGCGGCATGTGGCCCGAGTGGAACGCCCGCATCGCGTGGGCGCTGCTCGACCGGGGCTACACCCGCGAGGCGGTCGAGTTGTTCGAGCGCGTCCTCGCCGCCCAGGTTGCCAGCCTGCGCCGCGATCACGCCTTCCGCGCCCTGTACAATCCCGACAGCGGCGAGGGTCTGGGCGATGCCGACGTGATCACCGGCGTCGTCTCGCTGGGCTGGTTCGGGCGCCTGTTCGGCGCTCACGCGCTCGATTCGGGCGCGGTCGCCATCACCGGCCCGTTCGCGTTCGACGGCCAGTCGATGCGTTGGACGCAGCACGGCGTCGCCATCGAGCGTAGCGCCGAGGGGACGGCGATCGCCTTCCCGACCGGGCACCAGATCGCGCTGGAGCCGGACGCGCCGCCGCAGATCGTGCGCGATCCCGACGCCGGGCGCGCGCCCGCGCCGCCGCCATCGCCACCACCGCCCCGCGCTTCCGGCCCGCCCGACGAGGGGTTGCTGCCCGCGCCGGATTAGCCGCCGGGACGCAAGACCAGTACAATCAGTGTTTTGATAGTCTATCCCATACACTCCAAAGGAGCGCGGCGTTGAAGATCTTTGTTCCAGGGCGCATTTGCCTGTTTGGCGAGCATTCGGACTGGGCCGGGGGCTACCGGCGCATCAACGCGGACATCGAGCGGGGCCACGCGCTGATCACCGGCACCAACCAGGGAATCCACGCCGAGGTGGAGCCGCACCCGACCTCGCTGGTGCTCACCTCGACCACCTACGATGGCACGCGGCACGGCCCGGTCGAAATCCCGATGGAGCCCCAGGCCCTGCTGGCCGAGGCCGAGCGCGGCGGCTTTTGGAGCTACATGGCCGGGGTGGCCTACCAGGTGCTCACCCATTACCACGTGCGCGGGCTGGTCATCGACAACTACCAGACCGATCTGCCGACCAAGAAGGGCCTGTCGTCCAGCGCGGCGATCAGCGTGCTCACGGCGCGGGCGTTCAACCGCGTCTACGACCTGAAGCTGACCACGCGCGGCGAAATGGAGATCGCCTACCAGGGCGAGATCACGACGCCGTCGCGCTGCGGGCGCATGGACCAGGGCTGTGCCTTCGGCAGCCGGCCCGTCCTGATGACGTTCGACGGCGAGCGGCTCGACACGACCGAGCTGCGCGTCGACAGCAGCCTGTATTTCGTGATCGTGGACCTGCAGGCGCACAAAGACACCATGGAGATCCTCGCCCGGCTCAACCGGTCGTTCCCCTTCGCCGACAACGACACCGAGCGCGGCGTGCAGGAACTGCTGGGGCCGATCAACAAGCGCATCGTCCACCAGGCCATGGAGGCGCTGCGCGCGTCCGACGCCGAGCGCATCGGCGCGCTGATGGTCGAGGCGCAAGAGTTCTTCGACCGCTATGCCATCCCGGCCTGCCCCGAGGAACTCACCGCGCCCGTGCTGCACCGCGTCCTGAGCTACGAGCCGCTCAAGCCCCACATCTGGGGCGGCAAAGGCGTCGGCTCGCAGGGCGACGGCACCGCGCAGTTCATCGCCCGCAGCGAGGCCGACCAGCAGGCGGTCATCGAGATTATCGAGCGCGACTTGAAGATGCCCTGCCTCAAGCTGACGCTGACCACCGGCCCGAAGGTGCGCAAGGCCCTGATTCCGGCGGCGGGATTCGGCACGCGGCTGTTCCCCGCCTCCAAAGCGACCAAGAAAGAGCTGTTCCCGATCGTGGATCGCGACGGCATCGCCAAACCGGCCATCCTGCTGATCGTCGAGGAAGCGCTCAACGCCGGGCTGGACGAGGTGATCATCATCGTGCAGGAAGACGACCTGCCCGATTTCGAGGCGTTCTTCAACGTCCAGGTGTCCATCGAGAACTACAACAAGCTGCCGCGCCATTTCCAGGACTACGCCCGCCGCCTGCTCGACATCGGCCAGCGGGTGAAGTTCAGCATCCAGCGCACGCAGGAGGGCCTGGGCCACGCCGTCTTTGCCGCCCACGAGATGATCGGCGACGAGCCGTTTTTGCTCATGCTCGGCGATCACCTGTACCGCTCTGACGGCGAGCGCTCGTGCGCCCAGCAGTTGCTCGACGCGTTCAACCAGCACAGCGTCAGCGTGTTGGGCCTGCGCCGCACGCCCGAAGACCAGCTCGCCAACTTCGGCACGGCGACCGGTTTCTGGTCCGAGCGAAGCGACCTGCTCAACATCACCGAGTTCGCCGAAAAGCCCACCGTGGATTACGCCCGCGAGCACCTGCGCGTGCCCGGCCTGCCGGACGACGAATACCTGACGGTCTTCGGGCAGTACATCATCAAGCCGCAGTTGTTCGCCTATCTGGACGAGCACATTCGCAACAACGTCCGCGAGCGCGGCGAATTCCAACTCACGTCCGCGCTGGACCGCCTGCGCAAAGAGGACGGCTTCCTGGGGGTGATCGTGGATGGCCGCCGCTATGACATCGGCCTGCCGGAATACTACCTGGAGACGCTGCGCACGTTCCACGAAGCGTGACGGCGTTCCCCGGGCAGGGGCTCGCCAGGGCGAAAGTGAGTGACGCCATGATTACGCTCTCACCCTCGTCGCAGCGCATTCTCGAAGCGGCCCAGGCGTGCATCGACGCGTTCTACGCCGCCATGTTCCGCGACTGGCCCGGCGCCGTGACGCGGTCCGCCGGGGACTGCACGCTGAGCTACAGCGGGGACGGCCACCTGACCGGCGCGAATCACGTCTGGCCGGGCGCGCCCGGCGCGCTGACGCCCACGGTGTTGGACGAGGCGGCGCGCTTCTTCGCCGCCTACCGCGCCGCGTGGAGCGTGATCTATACCGACACGTACATGCCGGACGTGGCGGTCCTGTTGGGCGAGCGCGGCTACACCCTGCGCTGGAGCTCGCCGCTGATGGCGCTCGACCGCCCGCCGCACCGCCTGCGCGTCCGGGACGACACCGCCGCGATCCGCGCCACGACGCCCGATCACCTGCGCCACATGCGCCCGATCATGGCCGAGGCGTTCGGCACCGGCGACGCCGTCAACCGGCGCATCACGCGCCCGGAACACCTGGACGACCCCGGCGTGGCCCATTACCTGATCTACGCGAACGGCACGCCCGCCTCGTGCGCCACCGTTACCCGCTGCGGCGACGTCGCCGCGCTGTGGAACGTGGGCACCCGCCGCGTGTTTCGCCGCCAGCGCTTCGCCGCGACGCTCGTGCAGGCCATCCTCGACGACCTGGCCGCCGGGGGGATCACCACCTCGATCCTGCTGGCGTCCCCCAGCGGCCAGCCGCTTTACGAGCGCCTGGGCTACCGGACGATCGGGACGACGGCGTACATGGCACCGCCGGTCAGCCTGTTCGGGCGGGCGTGACCGGTCTTTTGCCGGAAACCGCCGACCGGTCTAGACTTGTGGGAACCCACTGAACCTGTTCGCATTGTGTGAAATCGCCGCAGCGCCCGGCGACCGCCTCGCGTGGGGAATGGGCGCAGTCCGCACGATCGATAGGACAGCGCGCGGCAGTCGCTGCCGCAGAGAAAGGAACGCGTGCTGTGCGCATATTGATGATCGGTGGCACACGCTTCATCGGCCCGCCCGTGGTCCGGCGGCTGGTGGACATGGGCCACCACGTCACCCTGTTTCACCGCCACCCGGCCCAGATCGATCTCCCGCCCGGCGTCCAGCACATTCTGGGCGACCGGCGCGGCCACCTGGCCGACCACGCCGAGACGTTTCGCCAGTTCGAGCCGGACGTGGTGGTGGACATGATCCCGATCACCGAGCGCGACGCGCAGTTGGTCGTCGGGACGTTCAAGGGGATGACCTACCGCGTCGTTGCCATCAGCAGCCAGGACGTCTACCGCGCCTATGGACGCGTGAACGGCACCGAGCCGGGCGCGCCCGATCCGACGCCGCTCACCGAAGACAGCCCGCTGCGCGAGCGCCTGTACCCCTATCGCGGCGACACGCTGCGCCCGCCCGACGACCCCACCCGCCTGCTCGACGACTACGACAAAATTCTCGTCGAGCGCGTGATCATGGGCGACCCGTCGCTGCCCGGCACGGTGCTCCGCCTGCCGATGATCTACGGGCCGCACGACTACCAGCACCGCGTCTACCAGTACCTGCGCCGGATGGACGACGGGCGCCCGGCCATCGTCGTCAGCGACCAGATGGCCCGCTGGCGCTGGACGCGCGACTACGTCGCAAACGCTGCCGCCGCCATCGCGCTCGCCATCACCGACGACCGGGCCGCGGGCCGCGTCTACAACGTGGGCGAGATGCCCGCGCTCACCCTCGCCGAGTGGATCGAGCGCATCGGGCAGGCCGCCGGGTGGGACGGCAAGATCGTCGTCGCGCCCGACTACCAACTTCCGGAAGACATGCGCGCGCAGGCCGGTTTCGACCAGGACCTGGTCGTCGACAGCAGCCGAATCCGCGATGAGCTGGGCTACGTGCAGCCGGTGCCGCTGGACGACGCGCTCCGCGAGACGGTCGAATGGGAGCGCGCCAACCCACCGGCCCACGCCGACCCGCCCCAGCCCGATTACGGCACCGAAGACACGATTCTGGCCCGGCTGTGACCGGCTGGCGCCGCTTGCCTTCCGGCGAGCAGGCCGCTACTATATGCCCATGCGCCTGTGCCGGCACGTCCCGGCGCTCCGTATTGGGCGGCCTACCTTATGCACAAAGTAAACGTGTCCGTTCCTGCCGTCAGCACCAACATCGGCCCCGGCCTGGATATCCTTGGGCTGGCGCTGAATCTGCGCAACGTGGTCGAGATGAGCCTGACCAACGACGACCACCTGCGGGTGGAGGTGCGCGGCGAGGGGAGCGGGGTCCTGCCGGAGAACGTCCACAACCCGGTGATGGCGGCGGCGATCCGGCTGTTTCAGGCGCTGGAACAGGCACCCGCCGGGCTGCACGTCCGGTGCGCCAACGACATCCCGCTCGACGCGGGCCTGGGCGCGCGGACTGCGCTCATCGTGGGTGGGCTGGTGGGCGCCAACAACCTGCTCGGCGGCCCCTTCCAGCGCGAGGACCTGATTGACCTCGCCGCCGAGCTGTCCGGCGAGCCTGCCGCCGTCGTGACCGCCATGCGCGGTGGGCTGGGCGTGTGCGCCGAAGGGCCGGACACGCTGCTCTACCGGTCGGTGGAGGTCACGCCGCTGCGCGTGGTGGTGGCGCTGCCGCTGCTGCCGGACTACCAGCCGCGCCTGCGCGACGCCCTGCCGCGCCAGGTGCCGCTGCGCGACGCGGTCCACAACGCGGGCCACACCACGCTGTTGATCGAAGCCCTGCGGAGCGGGGATTATCGCCTGCTGCGCCACGCCGTGACCGACCGCCTGCACGAGCCGTACCGGCGCACCTTCATCCCCGGCTACGATGCCGTCGTCGCCGCCGCCGCCGAAGCCGGCGCGGTCGCGGTGACGCTGTGCGGGGCCGGCCCGGCCCTGATGGCGTTCGCCACCTTCAACCACCAGAGCATCGAGAGCGCCATGCACGGCGCGTTCCGCTCGGCTGGCGTCGAGGCGCGGACGTGGTCGCTGGGCGTCGATCAGCAGGGTGTGGTCATCAGCGTCGTGGAGTAATCGAACCGGAGCCGGATCGGACGAATCAGCGATGGACGCGCACCCGTTTTCGAACCTGGACGGTCATTCGTACATGCGACTGACGACCTTCCGCAGGGACGGCACGCCGGTGGCAGTGCCGGTCTGGTTCGTGCAGCACGGGGACCGGGTCTATTTCACGACCCACCCCAACACCTGGAAGGTAAAGCGCATCGCGCACAATCCCCGCGTCGAGATCGGACCGTGCACCATGACCGGCAAGCCGCGCGGCCCCGCCGTGCCCGGACGTGCGCGCCGCCTGGACGATCCCGCCCAGGCCGCTGACGCCAAACGGATTCTGTACGAAAAATATCGCCCGCTCGCGACTCTCGTCGAAGCAGTCGAGAACCTGCAAAAACGGATCGGGCGCCATACCGAACGCTACATGTACGAGATCGAGCCAGCCTGAGAGAGTGCCCCATGCGACGCCCCTTCTATTGAAGCATCACTCGCCATCTGGACCGTTTTGTCATCACCCTGCTGTGCATCGAATTCCTGGATGAATTCGTCTTCAGCGCGCGCGAAGCCGCGTGGCCGCTGATCCGCGACGACTTCGCGCTGACCTACACGCAGATCGGCCTGCTGCTCGGCGTGCCAGGCATCGTCGCCGCCCTGGTCGAGCCGTTCCTCGGCATCCTGGCCGACATCTGGCGGCGGCGCGTGCTGATCGTCGGCGGCGGCGTGGTCTTCGGCCTCACCCTACTGCTGATCGCCGCGGGCCATCACTTCTGGGCGCTCATGTTCGCCTTCGCCGTGCAGTACCCGGCGTCCGGGGCATTCGTGAGCGTCTCGCAGGCCGCGCTGATGGATCACGATCCGGCCCGCCGCGAGCACAACATGGCCCGCTGGACTTTCGCCGGATCGGTCGGCGTCGTCGCCGGGCCGCTCACCCTGGGGGCGGCCATGCTCGCGGGCGGGACGTGGCGCGAGCTGTTCGCCGTCTTCGCCGCCCTGACGTTCGTCCTGGCCGCTGCAGCGTACCGTCACCGCTATCCCAATCACCACCACCCGCCGGACGAGCGCAGCGCGAGCGCCGGTCCGGGTGACGATCCCGCCGCGCTGACCTTCCGCGACGGGCTGCGGCAGGCGCTGCGAGCCTTGCGCCGGCGCGACGTGCTGCGCTGGATCGCGCTGCTCCAGTTCTCCGACCTGATGCTGGACGTTCTCTACGGCTTCCTGGCGCTGTACTTCGTGGACGTAGTCGGCCTCACCGCGTCGCAGGCCAGCCTCGCGGTCGCCGTGTGGACGGGCGTCGGCCTGGTGGGCGACTTCCTGATCATCCCCCTGCTGGAGCGCGTCCCCGGCCTGGCCTACCTGCGCGCCAGCGCCGCTGTGGTGCTGCTTGTCTTCCCGGCGTTCCTGCTCGCGCCGTGGTTCGCGATCAAGTTGGCCCTGTTGGGGACGCTGGGCCTGCTCAACGCGGGCTGGTACGCCATCCTGATGGCGAAGCTCTACGCCGCCATGCCCAACCAGAGCGGCACGGCGCTGGCGGTCAACAACGTGGGCGGCCTGGCCGGCAGCCTGATCCCGCTGGGCCTGGGCGCGGTGGCGCAGGTCGCGGGGCTGGGCGCGGCGTTGTGGCTGTTGCTTGCCGGCCCGGTCGCGCTGCTGGTGGGGCTGCCCCGCCGCGAATAAAGTTAATTTCCGTCGTCGAAATTGACTCTTTTAGACAGGCTTGCTAAACTATGCCATAATAAAGGCGGTTCGCAGAAGCACCCATATTTTAGGAGAACATGATGGCTGACGTTACTCACACCGACATACCACTGACCCCAGCCGGAGTTGAGGCCCCCATCCTGACGATGACGCCCACTGCCGCGGACAAGGTGCGCGAGCTGCTCACCGAGCGCAACCTGCCCAATCACGGGCTGCGCGTGTTCGTGCAGGGCGGCGGCTGCTCGGGCCTGTCGTATGGCATGGCCTTCGAAGAGAACATTTACCCTCAGGATAACGTCGTCGAGACCGACGGCATCCGCCTGATCATCGATCCCACCAGCCTGATGTACATGCAGGGGGCGGAGATCGACTACGTGGACAGCCTGATGGGCGGCGGGTTCGCCATCAACAATCCCAACGCGGTGTCGTCCTGCGGCTGCGGCCACTCGTTCCGCACCGGCGAAGAGGACGCCGCCGCCGATGCGGGCGGCGGGTGCGGCTGCGGCAGCGGCGGCTGCCACTGATCCCGGACATTCGCACAGAATTGGCGGGGCCGCGCGCGTGCGCGGCCTCGTTTCGTTTCAGCCGCCGGCGCGCTCGGCGAACGGCAGCGCGGCCACCGTGCCCGCTGTGGCCCGCTCCTCGTGAAGCACGGTGACGGGCGTGCCGGGCTGGTTGTGCGGACGTTTGAGCACCGCCAGCGCCACCGGCCCCAGCCGCGGCGACTCGACCGCCGACGTGATCGTCCCCGCGCGCCGTCCCTCGACCTCCACCGTGTCGCCGGGTGCGGCTGGCCCCTCCAGGACCACACCCACCAGCCCGCGCGTCACCTTATCGTAGGTGACCTGGCGCGCGATGATCTCCTGGCCGGTGTAGCAGCCCTTCTCGCCCGACACGGCCTCGCTCAGCCCGACTTCCAGCGGTGTGAAATCCTCGGTCAGCTCGCCCTGCGGGCCGGGCAGCCCTTGCTCGACGCGCCACGTCTCGTAAGCCTCTGGCGCCAGCAGGCGCGCGCCCGCCGCGGCGAGCTGGTCCGCCAGGGGATCGCCCGCGCTCGCCTCCACCAGCAGCAGCGCGCCACCGCCCATCGCGGGCGCCAGCCCGACCGCCCGCGCCGTGACGCCGCCGATCTCGCCCTCGGCGATCGCGCCCGCCGGTGGCATGGCGGCGAAGCCGGGGATACGGGCCGCTCCCCCAATCCGGAACTGCGCGAACCGGCTCGATTCGTCCGCCACGGTGACCTTGTCCATGAAGAAGATCCGTTTTTGAAGATAGCGCGCCGTGGCCGCGCCCCGACCGGGCAGCGTCACCACGCCGATCCCGTCCGGCTCGGGCACCAACTGCCACACGTCCAGAATGCGCGCCGTGGCCGACGTCAGCACCGTCAGCAGCGAGCGCCCCGGCCCCAACTGCCGGACGTCGTTGGTCGTCTGTCGTTGGACGAAATCGGCCCGATCCGCGCCCTGAATGCGCAGGTAGCCCGGCTCGGGCACGCGGTAGGCCAGCAAAGTCTCGGTCTGTTGCACGATCTCACCCTCCGTCGCTGTGTGTCTTCGTTCTGTTTTTAGCAGCGTGACGGGCATCTGCCAAGGCGAGCGATCCTGATATAATAGGCGCTGCACGATCACAGACAGCGCGGCGGCGAGCGGAATGGCAGCGCGCCGTTAGCCCTATCGTGAAGCTCTGCGCCGAGGAGAGACTCCCATGCAGAACACGTCCCGCAGTTCCGCCCGTTGGTTGGTCGCCCTGGCCGCGCTGGTGCTCGCCGCGATCGCCTGCAACCTGAGCGGAGGCAGCGACGCGACGCCCGTCCCGACAACGTTCCCCACGTCCACGCCGCCCGCGCTGACGCCCAGCCCCCAGGGCACCGCCACGATGCAGTTCGTCATCGTCACCGCCACGCCCACGCCGACCGGCGCCGCGGTGATCAACCGGACCCTCGCCGCCCCGACGCTGACCAACTGCACCCCCCAGACTTCCTGGCCGTTGTACACGGTCGTCGCGGGCGACACCCTCAGCGGCATCGCCGAGCGCGTCGGCTCGACCGTCGCCCAGCTCGCCAGCGCCAACTGCCTGTCGAACACAGGGCTGATCTTCGTCGGCCAGCGGCTGTACGTCCCCGCGCCTCCGGCCACCCAGACCCCAGCCGCCACCCAGGACCCGAACCAGCCCTCGTTCACCGACTATCTGACCGTCCAACCCTTCTGGCTGGACGCCATCGGCGTGGCGGTGACGTATTCCGACGGCGTGCGCATCAACGCCGGCGAAGTGTACAACGCGGACACGGTCGATTTCTATGTCAACGACCCGGCGGGCGGCCCGGCCATTTTCATCGGCCAGGACGCCGATCCCTGGGATGGCGCGTTCGTCGATTACAGCTTCCCGGCTGCGGGCAATTACACCTTCCAGGCCATCGCGCGCAACGACGTCGCCCAGCGCGCCAGCACCGTCTTCTCGATCCGCTACGATCCGAACTTCGTCCCGCCCGGCGGCCAGCGCAACCGGCTCACCATCTCGCCGGTGCTGGGCCAGGACAGCGGCTTTACCCGGCTGGCCCCCGGCAGCACGGTCACCATCGCCTGGCCGGACGCGCCCGCCGGCGCGCTGCGCGTGGACTTCACGCTGGCGCCCACCGGCACCGGGACCGGCTTCCAGGCCCAGACCATCGGCTCGGACCTGAATCCCGCCGATGGCGCGGCGATCACCTGGGGCGTCATCACCGGTGGCTCCGCGCACATCCAGGGCGTCGCGGAGATGCCGGACGGATCGACGCAAACCAGCGAGCTGCTGGGCATCGTGGTCGGCTGATGGCGTGGATGATCGCGATCGGCGTGGCGCTGGCGCTGGTGGCAGGGCTGGCCTGGCTGTTGTTGATCCGCACCGAGGGCGTGTTCCTGGGCCGCCGGACGGTGATCTGGCTGTACGACGTCTACGCCGGGCGCTACGACGGGATCAAGCAGTTCGACCCCGAAACCGAACACGCCTATCTGGCCGAACCGATCTTGCAGCGGATCCCCCACATTCACGCGCCGCTGGCCCTGGACGTCGCCACCGGGACCGGGCGGGTGCCGCTGGCCCTGCTCGAACAGCCGACGTTCCAGGGGCGCGTGGTCGGCCTGGACCTCAGCCGCAAGATGCTGGCCGTTGCCGCCGAGAAGCTCGCCCCGTTCGGCCAGCGCGCCGCCCTGATGCACCACCCCGCCGAAACCCTGCCATTCCCTGATGACACGTTCGACCTCGTGACGTGCCTGGAGGCGCTCGAATTCACGATGGACCCCCTCGCCGTCCTGCGCGAGCAGGTGCGCGTGCTGCGCCCCGGCGGGCTGCTGGTACTCACTAACCGCCAGGGGCTGGACGCTCGCCTGATGCCCGGCCACACCTTCGCTCACGACCGGTTCGAGCGCCTGCTGCGCGAGGACTTCGGCCTGGAGTACGTCGCCATCGATCCCTGGCAGGTCGATTACCGGATCGTGTGGGCTACCAAGCCCGGTTACGCGCCGCCCGCCGGGCCGCTCTCCCTGGCGGAGATCTGGCAGTGCCCGCGCTGCGCCGCCATCGCGATGGTGCCGGTCGCGGGCGGGTGGCGCTGCCTGGACTGCGAAACGCGCGTGCCGCTTGGCCCCGACGGCGTGATCGAGGCCGCCGCCGCGCGATGAGTCCTGGCCTGAGCGATGCGGTCAAAATGTGCTACAATGGCGCGGTGTTTTTGCATCCAGCCGCCTGTTCTGCCGAGGAGTGTTGTTCGTGAACCTGATACCTCCGCACCTTGCCACCCTGCTCCGCGACGCCATCCAGCGCGCCCAGGCAGCGGGTGATTTGCCCGAATTCGACCTTCCCGAAAGCGTGCCCGTCCAACGCAGCGGCAAGCCGGAGCTGGGCGACTTCGCCAGCCCGGTCGCCATGCAGCTCGCCAAGGCCGCGCGCCGCAAACCGCTGGACATCGCCGAGGCGATCGCGCGCCATGCCGCCGCGCCGGACTACATCGACCGCATCGAGGCGGCGCCGCCCGGCTTCATCAACATTCGCCTGTCTGACGCGTGGGTGTTGAACCAGATCGAGGCGATCATCGCCGCCGGTGAGGACGTGTTCGCGCTGGACACCGGGCGCGGCAAGACCGCCCAGGTCGAATGTGTGAGCGCCAACCCGACCGGCCCACTGACTGTCGGCCACACGCGCAACGGCATCATTGGCAGCACCATGGCGAACCTGCTGCGCGCCCTGGGGTATGACGTCCAGCTCGAGTACTACTTCAACAACGCCGGTCGCCAGATGCGCGTGCTCGGCCAGAGCCTGCAGGCGCGCTATTTGCAGGCGCTGGACCGCGACGTCCCGCTGCCCGAAGACGGCTATCAGGGCGAGTACCTGGTGAGCGTGGCGCGCCAGCTTGTGGCCGATCACGGTGATGCGCTGCAAGACGAGCCCTGGGAGCGCTTCAAGGACGAAGCCGAAAAAGCGATGTTCGCCTGGATCGAGCGCAGCCTGGGCCGGATCAACATCCGGTTCGACACGTTTTTCAACGAAAACAGCCTCTACGAAAACGGCAGCGTGTGGCGCGTGCTGGACCAACTCGAAGAGCGCGGCTACATCTACCGCGCAATCGTGCGCGAGGGGGCCAGCGAGGAAGAGCGCGCCAAAATGGCGCCCGACGCCAAAGAGGCCGTCTGGTTCCGCTCGACCGCGCTCGGCGACGAGGAAGACCGCGTGCTGGTCAAGTCCAGCGGCGAGCCGACCTACGCGCTGCCTGACATCGCCTATCACGTCGACAAGCTCGAACGCGGTTTCGACTACCTGATCAACGTGCTGGGCACCGATCACATCATCGAGGCGCAGACGGTGGCGCGCGGCCTGCAGGCGATCGGGTACGATCCCACGCCGGTGCACGTGGTCCTCTACCAGTTCGTGACTCTGGTCGAGGGCGGCGAGCAGCGCAAGATGAGCACCCGGCGCGGCGAGTTCGTCACGCAAGACGAACTGGTCGACGACGTGGGCGCGGACGTCGTGCGCTATTTCATCCTGGCGCGCAGCCCGAACAGCCATCTGGAATTCGACCTCGACCTGGCCCGCCAGCACGCCAACGAAAACCCGGTCTACTACATTCAGAACGCGCACGTACGCTGTGCGGGCATCTTCCGCCAGGCCGCCGAGCGCGGCGTGACCGACGACGGCGCGGACCTGAGCCTGCTCGGTGAGCGCGAGCGCGCCTTCGTGCGGAAAATGCTCGAAACGCCGGAAGTGCTGCTCCAGGCGTACGACGAGCTGGCCCCGCACAAGCTGGCGTTCTACGCGCTGGAGCTGGCCCGCCTGTTCCACCCCATGTACGACGAGGTGCGCGTGATGCACGGCGACGTGCCCGAAGACGTGGCCCGCGCGCGCCTGCGGATGTATCGCGCCGCGCAGATCGTCTTCCGCCGCCTGCTGACGCTGATGGGCATGTCCGCACCCGAGGTCATGTAGACCGCGCGCACCGAGGAATCAGCTAGCCATGAAGAAGCGAGGAGAGACATCGTGGGACTGAAACCCGACCACTGGATCAAGAAAATGGCGCTCGAACAGGGCATGATCGACCCGTTCGTGGAATCGCAGGTGCGCAACGGCGTGATCAGCTATGGCGTGTCGTCCTATGGGTACGACATCCGCATCGCCGACGAGTTCAAGATCTTCACCAACGTGTTCAGCGCCATCGTCGATCCCAAGGACTTCGATCCGCGGTCGATGGTTGACTTCAGGGGGGATGTGTGCATCATCCCGCCCAACTCGTTCGTGCTGGGCCGGACCATCGAATACTTCCGCATTCCGCGCGGCGTGCTAACCGTCTGCCTGGGGAAAAGCACGTATGCACGTTGTTTCAGCGGTGATACACGGGTCGCCCTGGTGGACGGCACGGCTCCCACGCTCGAAGAGATGACCCGCCGCCACGACGACGGCGAGATGTTCTGGGGCTACAGTATGGGGCCGCATGGCCGGATCATCGTGTCGTGGCTGGATGCGCCGCGCTACATTGGCCGGGACGCGCTGCTCGAAATCACCCTCGACGACGGGGCAACAATCCACTGCACGCCTGACCACGAATTCATCACCCGTGACGGGCGGCTCGAAGCCGCGGATAACCTGCGTCCCGGCGACAGCCTGATGCCGCTCTACCGGGACCTGTGGCGCGGTTACGAGATGGTCTTCCAGCCGCTGAACGGGCACATGTTCCCCACGCACCGGCTGGCCGATGAATGGAATATCCGTAACGGCGTCTATGCCGATGAGCCTGACACCCACCGCCACCATATCGACTACCAACGGCGCAACAATATGCCCTGGAACCTGATGCGGATGCCCGCCAGAGAGCACATCCAACTGCACAATGCCAGCACTTACGGCGAAGATTTCGATCCGGATGAACACAGCCGTGCGATCCGGGCCGCGTTCGAGCGCCTGGGGCAGGATCCCAAATGGCGAGCGCGCTTTGCCCGCGCACAGAGCGAACGCGCGCGCCGGTTTTGGCATGATCCTGCCTATGCAGATACTCGCGCGGCCTTGATCGAGCAACGCCTCGAAAGCTGGACAGACGAGCGTCGCGCACAGCATAGTGCCGCCCTAAAAGCCTATTATGACGATGAGGCCATTCGCGAACTCCGCAGCCGGTTTTCAAAAGAAGTGTGGGCTCGCGATGATGGCACGCGCCGGGAACAGCAGCGTGAGGTCGCCCGAGGTATCCGGCTGCGTGAAGAAATCACCGCCGATGTCGTGCGTGCCGCGCTCGACCAGGCGGGATCGTTACGAGGGGCGGCCCGGCTCCTGAACTGCGACCGGACTGTGTTTCGCCGGTTCCCTGACGTTGTCGCCGAATTCAAGGGGAGGCGCTCTGAATACAACAACCACAAGATTCAGAGCATCAAGAACGTGCCGGGCGATCACGACGTTTACTGCCTGACGGTGCCCGAGGCGGGGAATTTCGCGCTGGAGGCCGGGGTGTTCGTGCGCAACTGCGGACTCATCGTCAACGTAACGCCCTTCGAGCCGGAGTGGGAAGGATACGTCACGATGGAAATCAGCAACACGACCCCCCTGCCCGCGAAGATCTACGCCAACGAAGGCATCGCCCAGGTGCTCTTCTTCGAGGCCGACGAGGAATGCACCCTGTCGTATGCGGACAAGAAGGGCAAGTACCAGGGCCAGCAAACGATCGTCCTGCCCAAGCTCTAAGCCACGCTGCATCCCACACGGCGAGGGGACGCTGACGTCCCCTCGCCGTGTGGTATCCCCTGCCCATGCTGCTATACTCTGAGGGCATCCAGTAAAGCAGGATTTTATGAGTCTTTCCGAAACCTATTCTGAGCTCTCCGGTTCTCAAACGCCGTCACCGGGCGGCCCCGATGACGCTCAACCTGTGGTCGATCCCAAACTGCTCCGCCTGCGCGACGCGCTTGATGGCGTCATGGCTGTTGCGGGCGAGCAGCACAGCTTCCAGCGCGGCGTGGGCAAGGTCTACATCTTTCGCGGCAGGTTGACCGTCCCCCCCAACGTCGCGTTCGACACCCTGCGCCAACGCTTCGAGCGGCTCGGCTTCACGCCGATGCTCCAGCGCGACCGCGACGAAGAAGCCGTGCTCGCCGTCGAGGGCAAGATCCCCGAGCGCGGGATCAAAACTCGCTGGTGGCTGCACCTCGCGCTGTTGTTGATCACGATGGTGACGACGACCGTCATGGGCGCGGCGCTGACCGGCATCCCCCCGCGTGAAACCTGGGGGGCCCTGCGCGACTGGAACACGCCCATCCTCTGGCCGGCGCTCCGCGACGGGCTGCCCTTCTCGCTGACGCTGCTGGTGATCCTCGGCATTCACGAGATGGGCCACTACGTCGCCGCCCGGCTGCACGGCGTCAAGGTCACGCCGCCGTTCTTCATCCCGCTCCCGGTCTCCAACTCGCTGGGCACGCTGGGCGCCGTGATTCTGATCAAAAGCCCGCTCATGAACCGCCGCGCCCTGTTCGACGTGGGCGTCGCCGGGCCGCTGGCCGGGCTGGTGGTGGCGCTGCCCCTGTTCGTGATCGGCCTGCACGCCGAGCCGACGGCGGGTATCCCCCAGGCGTGGATCGAGGCGGGCATCCGGCGCGTGGCCAATCCGCCCCTGCTCGAAGCGATCGGCTCGCTCGCCGTCGACACCGCCGATCTCGACCGCATGGTGTTCTATCGCCATCCGATGGCGCTGGCGGCGTGGTTCGGCGTCCTGTTGACCTCGCTGAACCTGCTGCCGCTCGGCCAGTTCGACGGCGGGCACGTCGCCTACGCGCTGCTGGGCCGCCGGGCGTGGCCGCTGGCACAGCTCACGTTCGCCAGCTTGTTGTTCCTGGGCCTGTTCGGGGCGTGGTTCGCGTGGCTGATCTGGGCCTTCATGGGGCTGATGACCGGCCTGCGCCACCCCCCGCCCTTCGACGACCTCACCCCGCTGGGGCGCGTCCGGACCATTATCGGCCTCGTGACGGTGGTGCTGTTCGCCCTGACGATCGTGCCGGTCCCCTTCTACTCCCCCTGATCGCGTCGCACTATCGCCCCGGTGGCAATCGGTTATAATGAGATTCAGGCAGGGGTGTGGGCGGGTTATTGATCGGGATCATGATGCGCGGGGAGCAGCATGTTGAGCCTTCAGAGTGCATCGCAGCATCGATTCGGGCGGATTCGCGAAGCCTTGCGCCCGTCCTGGATCGTCGCCGCCGGGATTCTGGTCTCTGGTGCCATCCTGGGGTACGTCGCCCTGGGCGGCCCGGCAGCGTCCGTGCTGCGGTGGATCGCGCTGCTGCCGGCTGTGCTCGGCGCGGCCTATGGCTGGCGCGCGCGCCCGGCGGAACATCGCCCCGCGCCGGACATGGCGAGCGAGCTGCAAGCGGCCAACGACGCGCTGCGCCACCAGGTCGAGGACGTCTTCAAGCTGCGTGACCTCATGCTGGCGATCGGCGCCACCTTCGACCGCGACGCCATCCTCGACGAGATCACCAACGCCATCATGCAACTGCTCAGCTTCGAGCGCGGGCTGGTGCTGCTGCTCGATGAAGCCGAGAACGCGCTGACCTTCGGCGCCTTCAGCCACGCCGCGCCCGATCCGGACACCCAGTTCATGCTCGAACAACTCCAGGTCGATCTGGCGAACGCAGAGGACGACGCCTTGCTGAGCCGCTGGCTGCGCGGGGAATCGATCCTCGTCACCGACCCGGCGCCGTATTTCCAGTCCCGGCTGGGGTGGCTCCTGGCCGCGTTCGACCTGCGCCTGTTCTACAGCGTGCCCCTGCGCATCGGCGAGCGGCTGAAAGGCGTCATCCTGGCGGACAACACGCCGACCGGCCTGCCCGTCACCGAGGAACAGCGCTCGCTGCTCGACGCGCTGGCGGCCAACATCGCCATCACGCTCGAAAACGCCTACCTCTACCAGCTCACCGATGACCAGCTCAACACCCGCGTTCAGGAGCTGCGCGTCCTCAGCCAGATCGACCGCGAGCTGAATTACACACTCAGCGTCGACCGGGTGCTGAACCTGACGCTCGACTGGGTGCTGCGCTTCACCGGCAGCCACGCGGCGGGCGTGGCCCTGGTCGATCAGGACGGCGGCACCATGCAGTTTGTCTCCGGCTACGGATACGATCCGGCCCGCTGGGAATCCGTTCAGGGGCAGACCTGGCCGCTGGACCGGGGCGCTGCCGGGCGCGTGGCGCGCAGCGGCGAAGCGGAGATCATCCCCGACGTCTCGCGCGATCCCGACTACGTCGAGATTCTGACCGGCACCCAGTCGCAGCTATCGGTGCCCGTCACGCGCGAGGACCGGGTGATCGCGGTCATCTCGCTGGAGAGCCGGACGCCCAACGCGTTCACCGAGGAAAACCTGGACTTCGTCAAACGCCTGGCCGCGCGGGCCGCCATCGCGATCGACAACGCGCGGCTGTTCGACGAAACGGTGCGCGAGCGCCAGAAGCTCGAGGTGATCCTCAGCAGCACCGCCGACGCGGTCGTGGTCGCCGGGCACGACGGCAATCTGATCCTGGTCAACCAGGCGGCGCTGGCCGCATTCCAGCTTTCGCCCCGCCAGGACTACGTCGGCCAGCCCTTCGCCGAGGTGTTCGCGGACTCGCCCCTCCTGCCCTTCTACGAGCGCGCCCGGTCGATGGAACAGGGGCTAATCGAGGAGATCACGCTCAACGACATGCGTACCTTCCACGCGAGCATCGTGGCCGCGCCCCAGGTGGGCTGGTCCATCGTCATGCACGACGTCACGCCGTTCAAGAAAACCGAGCAGCTCAAAACCGAGCTGGTCGCCACCACCTCGCACGATCTCAAAAACCCGCTGGGCGCCATCCTGGGCTACATGGACCTGATCAAGATGACCAACCAGCTCAATCCCCAGGGCGAGGAGTACATGAAACGCGCGCACCGGTCGATCGCGCACATGCGCAACCTGATCGACGACCTGCTCGACATGGCGCGCATCGAGAGCGGGATCACGCTGCGCTTCGGCCCGATTCACCTGCGCTCGCTCGTCCAGCACGTCGTGGATAGCCTCGCGGTCCAGGCCAGGGAAAAAGCCCACACCGTCGCCATCGAGATCCCGCCCGACCTGCCCGCGGTTTGCGCCGACGAGAGCCGTCTGGGACAGATCATCGCCAACCTGCTGGGCAACGCGATCAAGTACACGCCGGCCAACGGCCACATCCAGATCCGCGCCGAGGTGCATGGCCGCTACGTCCAGATCGCCGTGCAGGACGACGGAATCGGCATCGGCCCGGAAGACCAGGCGCAGGTCTTCACCCGGTTCTACCGCGTGCGGGCGCCGGACACGGATCACGTCGAGGGGACGGGCCTGGGGCTGGCGATCGTCAAGAGCCTGGTCGAAGCGCACGGGGGGCAGATCGGCCTGGAGAGCCGCCTGGGCGAAGGCTCGACCTTCTCGTTCACCCTGCCGCTGCCGGACGACTGCACGATGAGCGACGCCTACCAGGGCGAAGACGAGCCGGAAACCGCGGAACAGCGCGCCTAACCGGCATTCTCGAACTGCGGCTCCCACTGGGCCGCATCCGGCGCGTCGAGCGCCGCCACGCTCAGCAGCACCCGGCTGCGTGCCGCGTAATACACGATATACGGCGCGCCGGGCCGCATGCTCACGTCCGGCGGCGCGACATACGGCGCGAAGCTATAATCCCCAACGACGTACGAAAACGGCAGTTCGGGCCGGTCCTTGTCCGTCAGGCGGATCTCCAGCACGCCCCGCACATAGCGCACCGGGTTCGGGCCGAGCGCGTCCGGCAGGAACATGCGCGCATTGACGTAAATCAGCCCGGCGAACAGCAGGAGAAACACCACCCCCAGGACGGTGAAGACGACCCCCACGGTCGTCACGGCGGGGACGTTGCTGGTCGCGATCAGCCCGACCAGTTGGATCACCATCGCCAGCGGGCACAACAGCAGCGCCGCCGCCACCACCCCGGCGATCATCACCATCCGGCGCTGTGACGGCGCGAGCCGCCCGGTGCGGTTGACCGCCAGTTTGGCCGCCATCTCGGGCGAGGCGGGTTCGGGGCTGGTATTGGCATGGGACATGGCGGGACTCCGGCACGTGGCGCGCATCAACTCGCCGCTTAGTATACCATGCCCGGCGAGCAGATCACTACGGCCGTCACGGGGCCGCGCGTTTTTGGTGCCGCCTGCCCGCACGGCTATAATGATCCCGTCGCGTCCGCACCGTGGGGAGCCGTTCGTGTCCGCATCCAACCGCCGCCTTCTGCCGCTGGCCGTTTTCGCGCTGGCCCTCGCCCTTCGCCTGGCGCTGATCGCGCTCCAGTATACGGACGACCTCGCCAACTTCCAGACCGGCGACTATACGCTGTACCGGATCGGCGGCGAGCATATCTGCGCCGAGGGTGACACGAGCAACAGTCTGTTCCTGGCCCGCCCGCCGCTGTTCCCGCTGCTGGTCTGCGCGCTGGGCGTCGACGACCGCGCCGTGCTGGTTGCCAACGCGATCACCGGCGCGCTGCTCGCCCCGCTGACGATCATCCTCGCGCGCCAGCTTCGCCTGGGGCCGCGCTCCACCGTGGCCGCCGGGCTGATCGTCGCGCTCGACCCGGCCAGCATCGCCTATTCGGCGTTTCTCGGTGCCGAGCCGCTGGCGAACGTGACGTTACTGGCCATGGCCGTCGCCCTGCTGCACGCCACGCGGGCCGCCGAAGGATGGCGCGCGCCGGCCTGGGGCGCGGCGGCGGGGCTGGCGCTGGCCCTCTCGGTCCTGTCTCGCCCGGCGCCGTACCTGATCTGGACCGGTCTGTCCGTCTGGTTGGTGCTGGCCTACCGCCGGTGGGCGGTCACGGCGGCGTATGCGCTGGTGAGCGTGGCTGGCATCGGCGCGTGGATCGCCCACAATGCCAGCCAGTTCGACAACCCGACGGTGTCCAGCCTGGGCGCGTACAACATGGTGTATTACCGCGCGGCATCGGTGGAGAACTGGGCGACCGACGACGACATGAGCACGATTTACGCCAACCTGGCCCGCCGCGTCGAGGAACGTCTCGGCCACGACACGGCGCGCGTCGACAGCAACACCCGCCACACCCACTTCGCCGGCCCTGCCGCGCTGACCAACGCCATGATGGCGACCGCCATCGAGACCTTCACCGACCATCCCGCCGAATACGTCATGACGATCCCGATCGGCCTGGGGCGCATGTACGGCTACACCAACGTCCTGCCGGGATGGTTGACCGCCTTCGAGATTCCATGGAACGCGCTGCTGCTGATCGGGACGGCGAGCGGGCTGTGGCTGGCCTTACGGGGGCGCGAATGGCTCTTGTTCTGGACGGTCCTGCTCGTCATCGGGTATTTCACCGTCGGGACAATCGCCGTCCAGACGTCCGGGCTGGACACGCGGATGCGGACCATGCTGGCGCCGTTCATGGCCGTGGCGGCGGTCTACGCACTCGACCGGTGGCTGGCCTGTCGCCGCGCGCAGGCCAGGGCCTGAAGCGGCTCATTCCGGCGGACGCGGGCGAAAGCGCAAGATGCGCCCCTCTTGCAGCGACAGGTACAGCCAGCCCTCGTCACTGACCACCACATCGACCGGGTGGAACGGGTAGAACCCCCGGCCCGCCAGCGAGTATTCCGGGACTGAGATCGTCTCGCCGTGCGTGTGCGCGGGCGCGATCTGGCCGACGTTCCCGGTCGGCTCGCCATCCGCAAACCCCACCGCCACCAGCGCGAATCCCGCCGGCTCGGCCCGGTTCCGCGAGCCATTCAGCGCCACGATCAGCGCACCTTCCCAATGCGGGAACGCGTCGTATGGGTAGAACGCGACGCCCGACGGGCTGCTCTGGTGCGGGAACGTCAGGCGCGGCGCCTCGGTCGACGCGCACGCCTCCGCATCGCCGCCGAAGCGGGAGTCCGGCTCGCGCTCGCCCACGCACGCCGGGAAGCCGTAATCCGCCCCGGCGGTCCAGCGGTTCAGCTCGTCCGGCGGCCCGTCCTCGCCAGCCGCCGCCGGGCGCGCCCGGTCCACGATCCACAGCTCGCCCGTGTCCGGGTGCCAGGCGAAATCCGCCGGGTAGGCCAGGCCGGTGGCCTCGGTGCGCGCGTCGGACCCGTCGAGCGCGAAGCTCATCACGCGGCCCGGCTGAGGGTCCGTCCCCGGATCGCACGCGACGCAGTCCGCGCCCAGGCCCACGTACAGCCGCCCATCCGGCCCGACGGCCACGCTCCCCGGCCAATAGCCCGTGCCGGCGGCGAGATCGGCCACCAGCAGCGTCTGCTGCTCGAAGACGCCGTCGCCGTCGCCGTCATCCAGCCGCAGCAGCCCGCCCACCGACGACACGTACAGCGATCCCTCGAAGACCGCCAGCGCGACCGGCAGATCGAGATCGCTCGCCACCCGGAACGGGTCGTCCATGAACTGGTCGCCGTCCTCGTCGCGCACGGCCCAGATCTCGCCGCGCGCCGTCCGCGCCATGTAGAGTGTGCCATCCGGCCCGAACGCCAGCCCCATGATCTCCGGCGCGGCTTCGGGCGGGGCGATCCCGTCGTATACGAACTCGATGCAGGTCGTGAAAATGTTGTGATAGGGGATGTCGTACACGAAGCGGCACGGCGGGCCCTCGCCTTCTCTGCGGAGCGACTGCGCCTGGCCGGGCCAGCGCCGGGACGAGCCCCCGTCCTCGCCGCACGCCGCCAGGAGCGCCACCGCGATCACCATCGCCGCCGCCCACTTTCGTCCCACACGCAGGATCACGCTGCCGCTCCTCTACACGCCGCCGCAAACCGCGCGCGATCATAGCCCGCCCGCCGCGATCGCGCCACCGCGCGCCGCGTCCCGCGGGCGCGTCCCGGATTCGGGGCAAAGAGTTCACCACAGAGAGCGCAGAGGACATAGAGAGAAGAATGTGTCAATCTCTCCACCCTCCCTCTGTGATCGCCGTGCCGCGTTCACGCCCGTTAGTGGCGCCGGGCGCGGCGTGTCTGTTACAATGCACCTGTCGCGCGGAGGTGTCATGCAACGCTATCGTAACCAGGTCCTGGCCGGGCTGTTGTTCATGTCCACGGTCCTGATCGCGGTGATCGCGATCACCGGCGCGGGCGAACTGGCCGACCAACTCCAAGATTTCCCGCTGTGGATTTTCGTTCCGGTCTTCCTGCTCAAATGCATCAACTGGGCGCTGCGCTATGTCGAGTGGCGCTACTTCCTGGGCGTCATCGGCGTGCGGACGGTGCGCCGCGGCCCGGCGGGTCCGGGCGAGCCGCCCACGATCCGCGAGCGCGACAGCGCCGTGCTGTGGCTGGCCGGTCTCACCCTGTCGATCAGCCCCGGCAAGCTGGCCGAAGTGCTCAAGGCGCTGGTGCTCAAGAACCTCACCGGCATGGATTTCTCGCGCGGGGCGCCGGTCATCTTTCTGGAACGGCTGGTGGATGGGCTGGCCGTGATTCCGCTCACGACGGTCGCCCTACTGGCCGTAGGCGGGTCGCTCGACCGCGCCAGCGACCTGTCGATCGATTACGTGACGGCGGTCCTGCTCGGCACCACCATCGCGCTCGGCATCGGCATCGCGGTCATCCAGTACCGCCCGCTGGCGCTGGGGATCCTCGACCGGGTGCAGAAGCTGCCCGGCCTGCGGCGCCTCGAAAGCGCGATCCGCAACCTGTACGAGTCCAGTTACGACCTGGTCAAACTCCGCCACCTGCTGCCAACCACCCTGCTGGGCGTGGGCGCCTACACCACCGACTGCATCGGGTTCTATTTGCTGCTGCGCGGCCTGGGCATGGACGGAAGCTGGACGCTGTTCGGGCAGGCGACCTTCATCCTGGGCTTCTCGGTGATCGTCGCCTCGCTCTCGACACTGCCAGGCGGCGCGGGCGGGCGCGAGCTGACCATCGGAGCGATGCTGACCGGCATGGTGGGCCTGTCCAAAGCCAACGCCGGGACGGCCACCTTCCTGATCTCGATCTTCCAACTGTGGGTGGGCGTGCTGCTCGGCCTGGTCGTGATCGCGCTGTTCCGCCACGTGTTGTTCCCGCCGTCGCTCGAAGCGGACGTGGCCGCGTACGAAGCGGCCCACCAGACCCGCTAGGTTGACGGTCGATGACGTCCTGGAAACGCACGCTGTACATTTCGGTCTTCGTCCAGCTCATCTCCGCCATCGGGATGTCGAGCATCTTCCCGTTCCTGCCGCTGTACATCGAGCACCTGGGCTCCAGCACCGGCATGAGCATCGAGCTGCTGGCCGGGCTGGTGTTTTCGGTCCAGGCGATCACCATGATGATCGCCGCCCCGGTGTGGGGCGCCCTGGCGGACCGCAAAGGGCGTAAGATGATGGTCGAGCGGGCCACCATCGGCGGCGCGATCCTGATCGCGCTGATGGGGTTCGTCCGCTCGGCTGAGGAGCTGGTGTTTCTGCGCGGCGTGCAGGGCCTGGTGACCGGCGTGCTGTCCGCGCTCACCGCGCTGGTGGCCGCCAACGTCCCGCGCGAACGAACCGGCTACGCGCTGGGACTGCTGCAGGTGGGCCTGTGGGCGGGCATGTCGGTCGGCCCGCTGCTGGGCGGCGTCGTGGCGGACCTGCTGGGATTTCGCGCCGCCTTCATCGCCACGGCCAGCCTGCTGGCGGTGGCGGGCGCGCTCGTGCTGTGGGGGATCGACGAGAAATTCGAGCCGGTCCCTAAGCCCGACGATGGCAGCGCCAACGGCTTCCTGACCGCCTGGAAGCACGTGATCCAGATGCCCGGCGTCCCGCTGACCTATGCCAGCCGGTTTCTCAGCAACCTGGGCCGGTCGATGGTCATGCCGTTCGTGCCGCTGTTCGTCCAGGTGCTCGTGTCGGAATCGGCTAAAGTCGCGACGATCACAGGCGTGGTGACCGGCGTCTCGGCCTTCGCCGGGGCGGTGAGCGCCGTCTACCTGGGCCGCCTGGGCGACCGGATCGGCCACCGGCGCATCATCATCGGGTCCGCGCTGCTCGCCGCGCTGTTTTATTTCCCGCAGGCGTTCACCACCACCGTCTGCCAGCTTCTCATCCTGCAGGGGCTGACCGGCTTCGCCGCCGGGGGCATCATGCCCGCGCTGAGCGCCCTGCTCGCCCGGTACACCGACCCCGGCGAAGAGGGCGCCGTGTATGGCCTGGAAAGCTCGATCATGTCCGCCGCGCGCGCCATCGCGCCGATGATCGGCGCGGCGTTGGCCGGTCTGTTCGGGCTGCGCAGCATGTTCCTGGCCTCGGGCGTCATTTACCTGGCCCTGGCATTGGTGCCGGGCCGCGGCCTGCCGGACCCGCGCGCCATCCCCCGGCGCCCTATCGGCGAGCCGTCAGATCAGCCGGCGAAGTAGGTGGCTGAGTTTGCGGAGCGGCGGCCGCAGCGGCGCGGGAACTCGCGAGGCGAGACGGCGACTGGCAAGGTCCATCCCGGCCAGAGACAGGCGCTCGACCATGTGCGTTTGATAGAATGTGGATGGTTCGAATACGGGCAGCTCGTCCCGTGCCCAACGGCACAGGTTCTCAAACAATGCAGCATCATCCGGATCATAGCTATCATAGGTATGATGCCACCCCAGCATCCGCGCCAAGCGTGGCACGCGTCGCTGCCGATCCCCGACTTTGCGCCGGGCCTGCTCTGGTTGGCGGAGCGGATAGTGCCGGACGAAAAACCGGTACGGATAGATGCGTTGTCCGGGAAACAAGACGTGATGCCCCCCGGTTGAAGCCAGATCTACACGCTGCCCGGCCTGCTGCCACGCATTGATCCGCAGTTGAAACCCGTGTTTCTGACGAAGATGATATCGCACGAAATGCGCCGCCAGATCGTCGCCGGGGCGAAAACTATCGTCGATGGCGTACAGGTTGATGACCGTGTGGTTGACCGAGTTGTATCCGCACCGGTCGGCGTGGTAGAGGGCATCCCGGACCGTGACATCCGGCCAGGGGGACTCGCGGAACTCGTCGAGATCGTTATGGATAGTCCAATCTGCGGCCAACGTTAGGCTCAGCGCCTCCACCCGTTGGAGCAGCCGTTTGGCGTTGTACAACTGCGGCGGCCCGTCCGGCGGATAACGCTCAAGGCCGATCACCCCCTGCCCTCGCAGCGACTCGGCGATCTCGTAGGTGCCGTCGCTCGACCAGTTGTCGATGATGTACACCTCCAGGCCCTGCGCCGCCGCATGACGAACCGACTGTTCGAGGATGTCGGCTTCGTTGTAGGCGCGCATGATCGCCACCACGCGGAAATCGCCCGGCGCAGGCTCCAGGCGGGGGCGAGTGTTATTCGCGATCACGGCCAGCACGCGGTCGCGCGGGCCGCCGCCCCGCGTCGATGCAAGCCCGGTGAAATCCACCTGCAGGCCCGCGTCGCGCAGCCGGCCCGCCAGCGTGTCCGGCGACCAGTCGCTGGCCGGGACCGCCACCAGAGCCAGCGGGGCGTGGTCCATCCACCCGCGCAACCGGTCCAGCGATTCGAGCCACCGCTCGCCGCTCGCCGCGCCATCGACCAGCACGATGGATTCCCTCAGCAGCGAAGGCGCTGGGCCGTTCGCCGCCTCCGCGCCGGGCTCGACCTGCACGGCGATCAGGCCCGCCTTCTCGATGGCGCTCAATTCCGGGCGTGACGCCGGTTGGCCCGAACACCACAGCAGATGGGTGCAATCTAAGTGTCTCGCCAGCACGCCGGCGAAGGCCGCGATCGGGGATGTCACAGCGTGGTCTGCCATCAAGTCTCGCTTTCGTCGTGCAAATCAGAGGCTACTCGTCCGTCGCGCACCAGTGGCTGAGATCGCGGCCCAGCAGGTCGCCCAGGCGCATCACTTCGGGCTCGAATTCGCGGCGCAGCCGCCGGCGCAACTCGGGATCGAGCGGCGGGCGCGGCGCGTGGGCCGTGTTGAGCGACCGCAAAATGCCGGTCCCCTTGCGCATCGCGTGCAGGGCCGGCCCGCGCAGATAATCCATGCTGCGGCGGAAGGCGAGCGAATAGGCAACATGCAGCCGCCAACTGCGGATTCGCCGGCTCTCGTTGACGCGTTTGAAGTCGACGCGAAAGCCGGGATCGATTTCCAGGAACGCCAGCACGTCGCGGTACATCGCGGCGGCGTCGCGCTTCAGATCGTCGAACAGGATCACGTGCACGGCATCCCGGCCAAAGGCATCGAAGTAGCGCTCGACCTGCGCCGTGTAGGCCGCGATTTCGCGGTAATACAGCGACTGGCGACGCCGCCGCGAGGGCGGGAGCCTGCGCCCGGCCCGCCGGTCGGGCTCGGCTGCCAGCGCCGCCGCGAATGTCGGCTCGGTCTCAGAGCCGGAATAAAGCAGGTGATGGTACAGGGAATGCAGCATGTCCACCGGCTCGCGCAGCATGATGATGATGCGCGCCTCCGGGTTGAACGCGGCGATCTCCTGGGCGGCGGTCTGTGACACCAGGTACCAGACGGATGCCTCGCCAACGCGTTTTTTGTCCCCCGCCGGGGCGAACAGCGCCAGGTATTCATCCAGCGAGCGCGCATCGATGGGCACGTGTTCGAGATCGCTGCCGAAAAAATGCGGCTCTTTGCGGCCCGGCATGAAGATATCCGGATGCGCGCTCAGATACTGGTAGAGTGCCGTCGTCCCGCACTTGGGCGCGCCCACAATGAAGAAATTCGGTTTGACCATCGTCACGTCACCATCTCAATCTCGGCAGCGGCCACAGCGCCGTGGTATGCAGGCCATGCCAGCGCCACGCCAGCCAGGCGATCGTCACGTTCCGCACCGCCAGGCTCACGCCGGAGCCAATCGCCGCGCCATCGATCCCCATCGACGGGATCAGCAGCACGTCGAGCACGACGTTGAGCACGATGCTCAGCCCGATGATGGCGGTTGTCGGGCGCTCGAATCCGGTCATCATCATCAGCAAGGTCGCCGGACCGGTAATGGCATTCACCAGTTGGCCCAGGCTCAAATAGACGAGCGTGGTCTCGGCGGGGACGAAGTCCTGCCCGTACAATCCCAGGAACGCGCCGCCAAACAGGATGAACAACACCGTGATCGGCAGCGCGCCAACCATGCTGAAGCGCGCGCCCTGCGTCAGCACGCGTTGCAGATTTCGCCGGTCGTCCTGGGCGAACAGGTGCGCGATGTTCGGCGCCAGCGCCACGTTCACCGAGGTCAGCAAGATCGAGACCAACTGCGTGCCGCGCAGCGATACCGTGAACAGCGCGACGGCTTCGGTCCCGCTCATGGCGCCCAGCAGCAGCGAGTCGATCTGCGAGCTGAGCGTCAGCAGCCCGCGGCTCACCGCAAACGGCAGCGCCGCCGCCAGCCACAGCCGCGTTTCGAACGCGGGCACCGCCGCTTTCACGTTGGGGGGAACGGCGCGGTTCATCAGCGACGCGCTGACGCCGAGCGCCACGATGGTCGTCCCCACCGTCAGCGCCATCGCCAACAGCGGCGAGGCGTGCCCTTTCCCCACAGCGTACAGCACCGCGACCAGCACGAAGAACAGCAGCGGCTGGACCACCTGCTCCGGCAGTTGGCCGAACACGACGTGCCGCAGCCCCTGCATGGTCGACTGCTGCACGAGCAGCTTGGTGCGCAGCGGCAGCAGCACCAACCCTAAAAGCAGGGTGAACAGCGCGAGTTCGGCAATATCGGCCTGGTCCGCCTTCAACATGGCGGGGCGCCCGGTCAATTCGTAGGTGAGCCACGCCAGCCCGGCGGCGGCCAGCGCCAGCCCCAGCGACAATCGCAAGGTCCAGCGCGGCACGAGGTCCAGCAGGCCGCGCATCATCCCCCACGCCGAGCGGGCCTGATACGCCGCCATGTCGCGAATGAGCAGCCGGTCCAGCCCGGAGATCGAGGGGACGATCAGCAGGGTGATCCAGACGATGGCGAAATTGTACGCCCCGTAATTGTCCGCGCCCAGCCAGCGGGCGAGCACGAAGCTGGTCAGGAACTTCAGCGCGGTGTTGCCCGAACGCAGCACGAACGTCCCGCCCGTGCCGCGAATCAGCCGCGCCTTCAGCGTGCGCCCGGTGAGCTGCCGCCCCACCGGCGACAGCAGCACCCGCTCGCGCCACCGGCTCACCCCCTGCCCATCACCGCCCATACCTGCGATCCGACCTTTTGCGTGCCTTGCGGTATAATCACGAGTCCAAAACGCGCCCGATGTTACCGCTTATCCCAGAGGCCCGCCATGTCCGATCTATTCGATTATGCCCGCGAACAGCGCCAGTTCAATTACGCGCCGCTGGCCGTGCGGATGCGCCCCAAGACGCTCGACGAGTTCGTCGGCCAGGAGCACATCATCGGGCCGGGGCGCCTGCTGCGCCGCGCCATCGAGGCCGACCAGCTCTCGTCGATCATCCTGTGGGGGCCGCCCGGCACCGGCAAGACCACGCTGGCGAACATCATCGCGCACCACACCAAGCGCCACTTCAGCCGGCTCAACGCCGTGACCTCCGGCGTGAAAGACCTGCGCGAGCTGATCGCCGCCGCCCAGGACCGGATGGGCATGTACGGCCAGGGCACCGTCCTGTTCATCGACGAGATCCACCGCTGGAACCGCGCCCAGCAGGACGGCCTGCTGCCCTTCGTGGAGGATGGCACCGTGGTCCTCGTCGGCTCGACGACCGAAAACCCGTTCTTCGAGCTGGTCAACCCGCTGCTCAGCCGAAGCCGCGTCTTCCAGCTTCGCCCGCTCAGCGAGGCGGACGTGATCGAGATCATGCAGCGGGCGCTGGACGACACCAAGCGCGGCCTCGGCCAGCTCCCGATCCGCCTGACCGATGACGCCGCCGCCCATCTGGCGAACGTGGCCGGGGGCGACGCGCGCAGCGCGCTCAACGCGCTGGAGCTGGCCGCGCGCACCACCGCGCCCGGTCCCGGCGGCGCGATCCTGATCGACCTGGAGGTCGCGCAGGAGAGCATCCAACAGCGCGCCCTGCGCTATGACAAGAGCGGCGACGAGCATTACGACACGGTGAGCGCCTTCATCAAGAGCGTGCGCGGATCGGACCCCGACGCCGCGCTGTACTGGATGGCGAAAATGCTCCACGCCGGGGAGGACCCGCGCTTCATCCTGCGCCGCCTGTTCATTCTTGCCAGCGAAGACATCGGCCTGGCCGACCCGAACGGGCTGGTCGTGGTATCGGCGGCAGCCCAGGCGTTCGAGTGGGTGGGGATGCCGGAGGGGCAGTATTTCCTGTCGCACGCGTGCCTGTACCTGGCGACCGCGCCCAAGAGCAACAGCGCCGGCGCGATCTGGAAGGCGCTGGGCCACGTCGAAGAACACGGCGCGGGCGAGGTGCCGTCCTACCTGCGCGACAAAACGACGAACATCTATGGCGCCGCCCGCGAGAACTACCGGCAGGCCATGGAGACGGCTTACGGCGATATGGGCGAGTACCGCTATCCCCACGACTATCCCGGCGGCTGGGTGGAGCAGCGCTATCTGCCGGAAGGCATGGCGCCGCCCGGCTGGTACCAGCCAAAGGAAATCGGCTACGAGGCCGAGGTCAAGGCGCGGCTGGCCCGCCTGGGCAAGGACGTCTAGTCGCGCGCGGCGCTACAGCGCGGCGAGCAGCTTCGCGCCGAATTCGTCCGGCGTGCTGCGCTCGATCACCAGATCGGTCGCGCTGTGCCACGCCATGAAATCACGCATCGCCCCCGCCACATCCGCGATCAACTCGTCCTCCGGCGCGATGTCCGGCTCCAGGTAGAGCGCCTTGAGGCGCAGCGTGCCGTTCGTGCGCTCCAGCTTGGGATCGAACCGCCCCACCAGCCGCTCGCGGTGCAGAATCGGCAGGCAGAAATAGCCCCAGATGCGATCCGCCGCCGGTTTGTAGGCTTCCAGCCGCTGCCGGAATCCCCAGATCTGCTCGTCGCGGTCGCGCGGCCAGAACAGGCTGTCGAACGGGCTGAGGAACGTCGTGTGCTCCGCGGGCAGCGCGCCATCGGCGGCAGGCTCGGCCAGCGGCAGCAGGTCGCGGTGAACCAGCAGCGTGGCGACCTTCCCGCCCGCGGTTTCGGCGTCCACCTCGATCAGCTCGCCGCCCTCGACCAGCTCCGCCACGTAGGGCGCGGCCACGCCGCGTTTCATGTACGCGTAGTCGGCGATGTGCCCGGCGGTGCCGATGCCGAGCGCCCGCGCCGCCCGCGCGACGTGGTGGCGGTGTTCTTCGTCCGGCGTTGGTTCGGATGTATCGACCCAATCGGGCAGCACCCGCTCGCGCAGGTCGTACACCCGCTGGAAGTTCACCCGGTCCGCGATCATGAACTCGCCGGTGTTGTACAGGTATTCGAGCGCGCGCTTGGCCGGTTTCCAGTCCCACCAGGTCCCCCGGTTGGGCCGGTCGTCCTTGAAGTCGGCGGCCCTCAGCCCGCCTTCCGCGCGCACGCGCTCGCGCACGGCGTCGATCACGGCGCGGTTGGCCGGTTCTTCGCTCCACTTGGGCCACCACCCGCCCCCTTGCTGGTAGTAGCGCATCTTGTGCAGCCGGTAGCGGTACTCCGCCAGCGGGATGATCGAGGCCGCGTGCTGCCAGTATTCGAACAGGCGGCGGGCCTCCGGATCGTAAACCAGCCGGTCGAAATCGGCGGGGTCGTACTGCCCGACCCGGCTCCACAGCACGAGGTAATGGCTGCGCCGGACCATGTGCAGCGTGTCGATCTGGACGCAGCCCAGTTGTTCGACGATGTCGTACAGCGCGCCGGAATCGACCGGGGCCGCCAGGGCTTGCGCGTGCAGGGCCAGCCGGCGCACCACAGGCAGCGGCAGCGGAGAATGCGGGCTTGGGGTCATAGCATCACCATCCACAAGGCAGGGATCACGTGCCCGGTAAATCTAGCACATGCGTTCTGCATTGTCAACCTGGACCAAATGCCCGCGCGGCGTTATGATCTCCCCGCTGGTTTCGCGCCATTCGAGAAAGCAAATGTTATGAATACGAGGCCCGCGTGGGGTGCCCTGCTGGTCGGGGCGCTGGTGGTCGCCATCCTGTTTTTCTCGCCCCTCTGGCTCAAGGAGTTTTCGGGGTATATCGAGGAAGAACCCGAAGAGGCCATCTTCCCCGAGGAATTTCTCCTGTTCTCGAACGAGGAGCAGGATCGCTATACCGAGATGTACGACAGCGACCCGCAGATGGCGATCGACTTCGTCGGCGCGCGGCTGGCCGAAGACGTCGACGTCGAGGAGCCGAACCTGCCCGCCATCGATCCCAGCCCTGGCGACGTGCAGCTCCTACTCACCGGCGACTTCGCACCGATTACACCGATCCGCCTCGCCAGCGGCACGGCCAGCATCTACCGGCTGTCGGATGGGCGGCGCGTGCTGCGGCTCGAAAACCTGGAGGCGATGAACGGGCCGGAGCTTCACGTGCTGCTCAGCGCCTACCCCAACCCTACCACCCAGGCCGATCTCGACCAGGTGGCAAACCTGCAGATCGATCTCGGCCCGCTGAAGGGCAACACCGGCAATCAGAACTACATGATCGAAGACCCGGCCTTCAACGCGGACAATTTCGCCGAGGGCAGCGTCGTGCTCTATTCGGTGCCGTATGAGACCATATTCAGCTACGCCTCGCTCCGGCAGCCATCAACCGGCCCTTAGCACGCGAGCGCTGGTACGAGACGGGCAACTCGGTGTATAAACAGCTAGACGCGCCCTTATCCACGGTGGTGACAGACTCATGAACCGACAATCCCCGTTTCTCGTCGCGCCCTACGCCGCGCTGGCCGAGGTCTACGACCGGGCCGGGCTGGCCGATTTCGCCGCCGGGGCGATCCCGCGCTACCTGGCGTACGTCCAATCGCTCGACTGGGCCGGACGCCGGGTGCTCGATCTCGGCTGCGGCACGGGGACCAGCGCGCTCTGGCTCGTGCAGAACGGCTATCGCGCCATGGGCATCGACAACAACCCCTACATGCTGGCCCAGGCGCGCGCCCAGGGCGAGCGGTCTTCGTTCGACGCGCCGGACTTCGTGCAGGCGGACATGCGCCAGTTCGACTCGCCCGTCGGCCCGGTCGATCTGGTGATGGCGATCGACGGGGTGCTGAACGCCGTGACCAGCCTGCGCGAGCTGGAGCAGACCTTCGCCAGCGTCAACCGCGCCCTGGACCCTGGGCGTTACTTCGTCTTCGACGTGCACACGATCCGGGGGTTGGCCGATATCGGGGGCAGTGCGGACCTCATCGCCTACGACAACCACGATGACCTGGTGATCACCGTACAGAGCCGGTTCAGCTTCGAAACGCTCAGCACGACGCGCCTGCACACGATCTGGCGGCGCGAGGGCGACGCCTGGACGCGCCAGGACGAGATCCACACCGATCGCGGCTACCCGGTGCAGGGCATCGTCGCCATGCTGGATCGCACCGGCTTCGACGTCCAGGCGACGCTGACCGGCGCGCTGGCGCCGTTCGACGCCGCCGCGTCCACGCCGGACCGGGCCGTCATCGTCGCGCAAAAACGCGCGTAACTCGCCGGTATCTGTGTGCCGGGCTAGTTCGTCCCTCGCCCCGGCTGGATGCCCAGGCGCGCCATCTCGTGCTCGACCGTCGCGCGCAGCCCGTCTTCCAGCGGGCGCGGGTCGAACCCCAGCTCGCGCCGCGCTTTCGCGTTCGAGCCATAGTAGGACACCCCGGCCACCGTGCGCAGCCCTTCCGCCGAGTAGGCGCCGCTCAGCGGGACGACCTTCTCGACAAGGCCCAACACGCCCGCCAGCGCCCGGGCAACGCCCGGCGAAACCGTGATCCGGGGGGCGGGAATGCCGAACCATTCTTCGCCCTTCTGCACCACCTCGGCGAAAGTAGCCGGTTCCCCGGCGATGATGTACGACTCGCCCGGCACGCCCTTCTCCATCGCGAGCAGGTGCCCGCGCGCCGTGTCCTCGACGTGCGCCCAGCAGTACGCGGCCCCGCCGGGCGCCACCCACAGCCGGCCCCGCAGCCACTCGATGAGCATCTCGCCCAGCAGGCTTGTGTCGCCCGGTCCGTAGACCAGCCCTGGCATGACGATCACCAGCGGCAGCCCATCGCGAATCATCGGTTCGGCCACCTCGTAATGGGCCTGCCACTTGGTCCGCTCGTAGGCATTGATGAAGCCGTCGGCGTGCCGGTAGGACTCATCCACGAGCTGGCCGTGTGTGTTCGAGAACACGCCGACCGTGCTGGTATAGACGCCTTTGGGGATCGCCAGCTCGCGCATCAGCTCGAGTACGTTGCGCGTGCCCTCGACGTTGATCCGTTCCATCCGGGCCACGTCGCGGATGCCGATCTCGTACCATCCCGCCACGTGGAAAATGCCATCTACGCCGGTCATGGGCCCGCGCATGCTCTCTTTGTCGGTGATGTCGCCCTGGTGCACGCTGACGCCCAGCTTGACGAGATCGCCTGCCCGCTCCGGCGACCGGGCGATGGCAACCACGTCGTGACCCGCCTCGACAAGCTGCCGGGTCACCTCGCCGCCAATGAACCCCGTCGCGCCGGTGATGAAGTATCGCATGATGCTCCTCTACGTCTGGTTTGCGTTCACATAGATGATGTCAAAGGCCGCCACCGCGCCGCAACCCGGCCCCACAAACAACGGCGGGCCAACCCTCGACCCGCCGCTGAATGATCCCCGGTTGCAGTTTGCGAGCTACTCCGCCGCCTCGGCGTCCCAGTCCGGAATGACCCGGCAGCACAGGATCAGGTCTTTCGCCGCGCGCACGTCGTCCACGCGCTTGACCGGCGTCACATGCGGCGCTTCGTGCAGCACGTCGGGCGATTCCTTCGCCTCTTTGGCAATCGCCAGCATGGCCTCGACGAACGCGTCGCAGGCTTCTTTCGTCTCGGTTTCGGTCGGCTCGATGAGCAGCGCCTCGGGCACGATCAGCGGGAAGTAGTTCGTCGGCGGGTGGAAGCCGTAGTCCATCAGGCGCTTGGAGATGTCCAGCGCGTGAATCCCTTCGGCGTCCTTGAAGTGGCCCTCGCACACGAACTCGTGCCCGCAGATGCGCTCGAACGGCATCGGGTACGTGCCCTGCAGCTTGCTGCGGATGTAGTTCGCGTTGAGCACGGCGTGATCGGTCACCGCGCGCAGCCCGTCCGCCCCATTGACCGAGATGTACGTGAAGGCGCGGATCAACATGCCGAAGTTGCCCCAGAACGCCTTGAGCGCCCCGATGCTCTGCTCCGGCATGGTCAGGCCGTACAGCGGCGGCTCACCTTCGTCGCCCTCGTCGACGATGGTCACGATCGGCCCCGGCAGGAAGGGCAGCAGCTTGTCGCCCGCGGCCACCGGCCCGCTGCCGGGCCCGCCGCCGCCGTGCGGCGTGCTGAACGTCTTGTGCAGGTTGTAGTGCATCACGTCGAAGCCCAGATCGCCCGGTTTGGCGATACCGAGCATGGCGTTCATGTTCGCGCCGTCCATGTACATCAGGCCGCCGCAGCCGTGGATGATGTCTACGATATCCTGGATGTGCCGCTCGAACACGCCCAGCGTGTTGGGCACCGTGATCATCATGCCGGCCACGTCCTCGCCGCACACCTCGCGCAGCTTGTCGAGATCGACGTCGCCGTTATCGTCGGACGGAATCTCGACGACCTCCAGCCCGGTCATGGCCGTCGTGGCGGGGTTGGTGCCGTGGGCGCTGTCCGGCACGATGATCTTGGTCCGGTGCGCCTCGCCGTTCGCCAGGTGATAGGCGCGGATCATCAGGATACCGGCAAATTCGCCCTGCGCGCCGGCGGCGGGCTGCAGGCTGACGGCTTCCAACCCGCTGATCGCGGCCAGCCATTCCTGGAGCTGGTACATCAGCGCCAGCGCGCCCTGCACCGTCGACGGATCTTGCAGCGGGTGGGCCAGCGCGAAACCGGGCAGCCGGGCCATGTCCTCGTTGAGCTTGGGGTTGTATTTCATTGTGCACGAGCCCAGCGGGTAGAAGCCCTTGTCGATGGCGTAGTTGAACTGGCTCAGCCGCAGGAAGTGCCGCACCACGTCCATCTCACTGACTTCCGGCAGGTCGAGATCGTCGCGCAGCAGGTCCGCCGGCAGGTCGGCTTCGGGCACATCGGGCTTGGGCAGAATGGCGCCGGTGCGTCCGGGCGCGCCCAGGTCGTAAATCAGCGGCTCCAGCGGCGGCGGCGCGCCGTTCTTGTTAACAATGAGTTCATCGGTCATCGCATCAATCCTATTTGGCAGCCCTACGAATGGTGGTGATGGTGGTGCGCGTGGTTGGCGATATCGTCCGGCGCCGAGCGCAGCGCCTCGACCAGTGTATCGATCTCGTCCTTGGTGTTCATCTCGGTCACGGCCAGCAGCATCTGGTTCTCGCGCGCGGGATAGTCTTTGGACAGGTCGTAACCGCCGATGATGCCCCAGTGCTCGAGCAGCACGTCGTTGATCGCCGCGACCGGCTCCGGGCACGCCACGACGAATTCCTTGAAGAACGGCTGGCTCATGTCCACGCTGTAGCCTTCCAGCGCGTCGATCTGCTGGGCCGCGTAATGCGCCTTGTGATAGCACAACTCCGCGGCGCGGCGCAGGCCGTGTTTGCCCATCACGCTCATGTACACGCACGCCGCCAGCGCCATCAGCCCCTGGTTGGTGCAGATGTTGCTCGTCGCCTTTTCGCGGCGGATGTCCTGCTCGCGCGGGCGGAGCGTCATCACGTACGCGCGGCGCCCGTCGGCGTCGACCGTCTCGCCCACGATGCGCCCCGCGATCTTGCGGACGAATTTCTCACGGGTGGCGAAAAAGCCCAGGTACGGCCCGCCGAAGCTCAGCGGGATGCCGAGCGGCTGGCCTTCGCCAACCACGATATCGGCGCCCAGCTCGCCCGGCGACTTGAACAGGCCCAGCGCAATCGGGTCGACCACCATGCACAGCAGCGCGCCCGCGTCGTGGACGGACTTCGCCAGCCCGGTCAGGTCGTCGATCTGGCCGAAGAAGTTGGGATAGCTCACCACCAGCATGGCCGTGTCGTCGTCGAGCATGTCTACCAGGTCCGGCACGGTGGCGCTGCCTTTGTCGCCGACGAATTTCAGGTCGTTGCCCTGGTGATACGTCCGGACCACGGCGCGGTACTGCGGGTTGACGCCGGGGCTGAGGATGATCTTGGAGCGCTTGCCGCGGAAATGCGCGTTCGCCACGATTACCGCTTCGGCGAGCGAGGTCGCGCCGTCGTAATGGCTCGCGTTGGCGACGTCCATCCCGGTGAGCGCGCACATCATACTCTGGTACTCGAAGATCGCCTGCAGCGTGCCCTGGCTCAACTCCGGCTGGTACGGCGTGTAGGCGGTGTAGAACTCGCCGCGCAGCAAAATATGGTTGACGACGCTCGGAATAAAATGATTATAGGCCCCGGCGCCCAGGAACAGCGCGAAATCGTTCGCGGCCACGTTGGCGCTCGCCAGCCCGTTCAGCTCCCAGGCGGTTTCCATCTCGCTGAGCCCCGGCGGCAGGTCCAGCTCCGGGAACCGCAGATCGGCGGGCACAGCGTCGAACAGGTCGTCGAGCGAGTCCACGCCAATCGCTTCGAGCATGGCTTTGCGGTCTGCATCCGTGTGGGGAATGTAGGTCATGTGGCAAAAAACTCCTCAAAAAAAGGTGTCGATGAGAGGGCCGGATGCAGCCACATCCGGCCCCAGAACAAATCGGACGTTTTAGCCTTCGCGCTCGGCGCAGTGCTTGGCGTAGGCGGCAGCATCGAGCAGGCCGTCCAGCTCGCCCGCGTCGCTGAGCTTGATCTCGATCATCCAGCCCGCGCCGAACGGGTCGCCGTTGATCGTCTCCGGCGTGTCGTCGAGCGCCGAGTTGACCGCGACGACTTCGCCGCTGGCCGGCGCGTAGACGTCGGACGCGGCCTTCACGCTCTCGACCGTGGCGAACGAATCACCCGCCGAGACGGTGTCGCCGACTTCCACCTGCATATCGACGAACACGATATCCGAAAGCTGGTCCTGCGCGTAATCGGTCAGGCCCACCTTGGCGGTATCGCCGTCAACGATGATCCATTCGTCGTTTTCGGTATATTTCGCGTTGTCTGGGGTTTTCCAATCAGCCATCTTTTGAAGTCCTTTCATTCAGAATGTTTGCCGCCAGGCTCGCTGGCGCCCACAGTGTAGCATAAAAAACGGGCAGACAGCATCAATTGACTGTCTGCCCCCTGTCGTGTCTGCCTGAGAGATTCGCCCACCCGTCAACGGTGGGATTGCCCCTTCGGCGCGTGCGAGTCACGCTTTCCAGAGGAAGGCCGGTCCACGGGTATTGTGACCTGAGAGTTTCGCGAGAACCCCAGTCGTGGGTCGGCCTCGCTTGCCCCTTCGGTGGCCTGCCGCCCGGCGATCCGGAACGGCGCGGCGCTCTCCCCGCAGCCGGGTCGATTCGGTGACGCTAGGCGATTGCTTCGTTCTCCACGTCCAACCACTCGAACAATTCGCGCCGTACGTCCGGCGTGGCGACCATGTTGATGGCAAAGTGCCCGGTCGCGTCCGCGACGATGGTCGCCCGCAGCAGCAGGTCGCCATCCGTCGTCAAGCCCAGTTCCAGGTGCGCCTGCCCGGTCCCGACCATGCGCATGACCGCCAGCCGCTCGGTCGGCTTGAGTTGCGCCAGGCTCGTGACCAGGTCGCGGTGGCGGGGCCGCAGCGCGATCTCCAACGGCCCGTAATTGGCCGAGATGCTCAGGTACATCCCCTCGCGCCCAAACCACAACGACACCTGAGAGGCGCCGGGATCAGTGCACCCGAGCATGAGCGTGTCGTTGGCCTCATCATAAGTTACGCTATCAAGCTTTTGATAGTGACGCATCGCCTTTTGTGCTCCATGTGGGCTTAGATAATAGCACCATTTCCGGGGTGTGCCAGCGACATTATATCACAGGTGATCGGCCAGGTAAACGTGACGGCTTGCACAAAACGCACAACATCACGCGGCGTTTTTTTGATTTGAGGACGCGCCCGGTATACTCTCGTGAAAGGGGGCCACTGCCGTCAATTCCAGGAGGAATCTTATGCCCGGCAAGCAAAGAACCACACCCCGAGTTTCTGCGATTATCGCCGTCGTGCTGCTGCTCGGCCTGGCCGTGTTGGGGCTGCCCAGCACCCTCGCCCAGCAGAACACGCCCACGCCGACCGTGCCCGTTCAGACGCAGGTCTGGCTCGATCTCACTGCGACGGCGGCGCCGCCGCCCGCGACCAACGCCTTCACCGCCACGTATAGGGCCGAGTTCGCCAACGCGGTCCTGACCGTCACCGCCGCCAGCCAGCTCGCCACGCCGACCGCCCTGCCCGAGCTTCCCGACAGCACCACGCCAACGCCCGCGCCGTCCGGCAGCGCTCTGCGGCAGTCGGCCACCGGCCTCGTGCCGGTGACCGGCGGCGTGTTCCTAATGGGCACCACCCTGGAAGAAGCGGCGCAGGCCGTGGACGAATGCGCGCTATACGGCAGCACCTGCGACATCGCCTGGACGTCCGACTCGGTTCCGGCGCACCAGACCACCGTCGACAGCTTCCAGATCGAGGTGCAGGAGGTGTCGGCGCGGCAGTTCGTGCAGTTCCTCAACGAGTTGGGACCCAGCAGCCACCTCACCGGCTGCCAGGGCCAGCGCTGCGCGGCCACGGTCGCCGAGTCGGAGGGCAGCTTCATCACGTTCGACGGCCAGGAGTACGGGCTGACCAGCGAGGAAGTGCTGGCGGACAGGCCGATCACCTCGGTGACGTGGTACGGGGCGCAGGCGTACTGCGAGGCCATTGGCCGCCGCCTGCCGACCGAGGCCGAGTGGGAACGCGCTGCGCGCGGGCCGGATAACTACATCTATCCCTGGGGCTTCACGTTCGACGCGGCGCGCGCCAATTCGTCTCAGTCCAACATTGGCGGGACGACCAACGTGTACGATTACCAGGTCGGCGCCGGCCCTTATGGCGCGGTGAACCAGGCGGGCAACGTCCAGGAATGGGTGGCCGACTGGTACAGCCCGGACTACTACGCGCAGCAGGCCGACAACCCGACGCCCAACCCCCAGGGCCCTCCGACGGGCACCGAGAAGGTCCTGCGCGGCGGCAGTTGGGATACCGCGCCGCTGTTCCTGCGCACCGTTCATCGCCGCAGCGCCAACCCCGCCACCACGTCACCGGCGGTCGGGTTCCGCTGCGCGGCTGATGCAGCACCGCAGCCAACGGCCACGCCCGAGGACGACGCGGCCAACGGCTGATCTCCGGTCAGGTAACGGCTGCCGGGCGGGCGCGCTTCCCCTCGCCCGGCAGTGATTCTCCCCCGCGCCGCGCGCGCCAGAGTCCGCCTCCGGGCCGCCACCAGTACCCAGGGACCATTTACAATCCATGAAGGCATGCGGTATAAATCATCTGTAAGTCACCATTGTCTTAATGAAGCCAGTTACACGTCCGGAGACACCCCCCATGGCAATTACGGTCCGTTGGGACAACGAAGAAAAGACGATCATCCGCTGGGACTTCTCTGGCCGGTGGACCGCCGAGGACCTCTACGAGGCCCACGCGCGGACGATGGCGCTGGCCCAGGCAGTCGATCACACCGTCTATGGCCTGGGCGTGGTACAAGGCCCGTCCCCCGTCAATTTCTCGACCGTCAACGAGCAGTTGATGGGCCGCTGGCCCGCCAACATGCAGCGCTTCGTCTTCGTCGGCGCCAGCGGCCTGATGGAGGCCACCTTCTCGCTGATGGCCCGCACGTCGTCGCGCGTCCCGCGGATGGTGTTCGTCGAAACGCGCGCCGAAGCCTACGAGATCATCACCCAACTGCACCTCAAAGAGATCTACGTCAGTTCCTGATGCGCCACAGGCAAACGCCTGCTGCGACCTGGGCCGGGATCGTCAGACCCGGCCATTTTTTGTGTTGCGGCGGTTTTCGCCAAATCCAAGCCACCTGATATAATGGTGCCCTGATATTGGACTTGCAGACGCATGTCAGCGGGCTATAAATAGAACAGCCCGGCCATAGGTAACCTATGACGTTCACGTTCACGCTGGAAGCCGAGCATGGCATGGCGCGCGCCGGGGTGCTGGAAACGCCTCACGGGCCCATCCAAACCCCGGTCTTTGCGCCCGTCGGCACGCAGGCCACCGTCAAGGCGGTCGAGCCGCGCGAGCTGCACGAGCTGGGCGCCACGCTCGTCCTGGCGAACACGTACCATCTCCACCTGCGCCCCGGCGACGAGCTGATCGCCGAGCTGGGCGGGCTGCACTCGTTCATGGCCTGGGATGGCCCGATCCTCACCGATTCGGGCGGCTTTCAGGTCTTCAGCCTGGGGGAACTTCGTTCACTCGATTCTGACGGGGCGACATTCCGCAGTCACCTCGATGGTTCGCTGTACCGCTTCACGCCCGAAACGTCCATTCGCATCCAGCACAACCTGGGGGCTGACATCATCATGGCCTTCGACGAATGCCCGGTGCCCAACGACCGCGCGGCAGTTCGCGCCGCGCTGGATCGCACGCACGGCTGGCTCGCTCGCTGTGTCGAGGAACACCACCGCAGCGGCGATCCGGCGCGCCAGGCGCTGTTCGGCATCGCACAGGGCGGCATCTTCCCGGACCTGCGCGAAGAATCGGCCCGGTTTGCTGCCGAGATGGACCTGCCCGGCTACGCCATTGGGGGGCTGGCCGTGGGCGAAACCAAAGCGGAAATGCTGGCTACCCTCGAACACACTACGCCCTTCCTGCCTACCCACACGCCGCGCTACCTGATGGGCGTCGGCAGTCCCGAAGACCTGGTGCATGGGGTGGCGCGCGGCGTCGACATCTTCGACTGCGTTCTGCCCACCCGCGTGGCGCGCAACGGCGCCGCCCTCACCCGCGAGGGCCGGATCAACATGCGCAATCGCCAGTATGCCGCCGACCCGGATCCGCTTGAGCCGGGCTGCACGTGCTACACGTGCCGGACCTTTTCGCGTGCATACATCCGCCACCTGGTCAAAGCCTCAGAAATCCTGGCACACCAACTGCTGAGCATTCACAATTTGCATCTTCTGCTCACGCTGATGCGTGAGATGCGCGCCGCCATTTTGGGCGGCACATTTACTGACTATGCGAACTCGTTCCTGGCGGCCTACCAGCCCGTCGGAGCGCAGAAAGGGGCACTGAGCATTCCCGCCAGCTAGTCGGTAAAGCCGGAATGATCATGTTGTGTACTTGGCAAGCGAGCCACCGAAAGGATCGCTCCCTTGGAATTGTGGAAAGCTATCATTCTGGGCATCTTGCAAGGTGCTACTGAGTTTTTGCCTGTTTCCAGCTCGGGCCACCTGGTTCTGGTTCCCTGGCTTTTAGGCTGGGACGAATCGCCGCTCGTGTTCGACGTGGTGGTTCATCTCGGGACCCTGGTGGCCGTGCTGACGTATTTCTGGCGCGACTGGCTGACATTGTTACGTGCCGGCTGGACTGCGCTGCGCACTCGCTCAACCCAAGATCCTGATGCACGTCTCCTGCTGTTAATTGGTTTGGGGACAGTTCCCGCCGCCCTGGCGGGGGCTTTGCTCGAAGACACCTTTGAGTCCGCCTTCTCTGAACCTGCGCTTGTCGCCGTGTTCCTGCTGGTGACGGCTCTGCTGCTCACGGTATCGGAAAGGACCGGCTCGGCCAACCAGTCTTTGAGCGCTTTGACTGTCCGCGATGCCCTTGCGGTGGGCGTCGCTCAGGCGTTCGCAATCTTTCCCGGCATCTCCCGGTCCGGCAGCACCATCGCCACGGGAATCTGGCGGGGATTGCCACGCGCCACGGCTGCACGATTCAGCTTCCTGCTCGCCACGCCGATCATCTTTGGGGCTGGCTTCAAACAGGCGCTGGATGTCGTCACCGGCGATGTCACCGTTGGGCAGGACATGATTCTACCGTTGATCGCCGGGTTCGCGGCGGCGGCGGCGGTGGGGTACGCGTGTATCTGGTTCTTGATGCGTCTGCTCAAAGAGCGGAGTCTGTACGGTTTTGCGGTGTATTGCGCAGCGTTCGGCACAATGTCATTGCTGGTGGCCCTCTTGACATGAGAGGGAGGCATGAAGCGGGCCAAACGCACCATTGTCATCATTGGCCTGGCGCTGGCAAGTTGTAGTGGCCCGGTCTATGTACCGACACATACCCCCAGCGTGCTGAGCGTGCGCGTCCTGGCGACCACGACGACCTATCCGCTGCTCCAGGATCTGGCCGCCGGTTACAAGCGCCCGGACGTTCTGCTCGCCGTCCAGACTGCCGCCCTTAACTGGGAAGCGGTCTACACCCAGTTGGTCACGGGGCAGGTTCCGTTCGCGCTGACGACCTTCCTGCCCGCCAACGCCCGGCTGTGGGTCGCGCCGCTTGGCCACGATGGGATCGCCATCATCGTCAACGCCGCCAACACCGTGCCCGCCCTGACGGTAGAGCAGCTCCGCCTCATCTTTCAGGGGCGCATCACCCGCTGGATCGACGTCGGCGGGCCGGACCTGCCCATCACGGTGATCAGCCGCGAGCCGGGCGCCGACATCCGCCTGGCGTTCGATGCGTTGGTCATGCAGGGGCGGCCTGTCCTGCTGGCGAGCCAGCTTGCCCTCTCCAGCCAGGGCGTGATCAACCTGGTCAGCGTCGAGCCGGGCGCCGTGGGCTACGTCAGCCTGTCGCGGCTGGAGCCGAACATCCGCGCCGTGCCGCTCGTGGCCGGGCCGGATGGGCAGCCGGTGGCGGTCTCCGTCGAGACGGTCCGCGCCGGCACGTATCCCCTGCGCACCCCACTGTACATCGCGGGCGCCTCGCCCCCCGCAGACGACAGCCCCTACCGGGATTGGTTCGCCTGGATGCAGCACGACGAGGGCCAGATGATCATCGAGCGCTGGCAGCGCGGCCTTTCGGACCCGGCCACAGCCGCCCCGGCCAGCCAGTCGATCGGAGAGAACCGGGGGGCGTCAGGCTAATCTATCTATGCACAGCCGCCGGTCTTGACGTATAATAATGGACGGTCGCAGCAGTATGCTGTTTTAATGCCATTGCGCTTACCTCAAGTCAGAAAGATTGGAGAGAGTCATGAAGAATCGCGTACTAATTTTGCTGATCGTGATCGCCATGCTGGCAATCAGCGGCCTCACGACGGCTGCCGCCGCGGGAAGCGCCGACCTCAAGGCCCTGACGACCGGCCCGGTCACGCTCTACGATGCCCCCAGCGAGTCAGCCGAAGTCGTGGCCGAGCTTGCCCCCTACACCACCGTCGCGGTGCTCGCATCCGACGCCAGCGGGCAGTGGCTGGAGGTGGAAGCCGCCGAAGGGACCGGTTTTGTGATGGCCGACGGCGTGATCATTCTCAACCTGCCCCTGCTGGCCCCGAAGGTCATCGTGTCCACCGCCCGGACGGGTTCGGTGGGCCTGTACGCCGAGCCTGACTTCGGCGCCGAGATCACCGCCATGCTGCCGGACGGCACGGTCGCCAGCGTCCTGGGGACCGATGGTGAGTGGACGTACCTCATGACCGGCGACGGGCAGACCGGCTGGGCGGTCGCGTCCGGATGGGCGCCCGCTGCAGACGATCTGCAGTCCGCTTTCATCGTGCTCGACGGCACCGATCAGATCGGCATCTTCGCCGAAGCTGACATCTTCGCCGACGTGATCGGGACCCTGACCGCCGGCGACGCCGTGACCTTCTTCGGCGTCGAGGGCGACTGGGCGCAGGTCATCACGGCGGACAACACGACCGGCTTCGTGAACGTGGATTACCTCAGCCCGGTGCCCAACGTCATGGTCGACGCGGCCAGCGGCAGCGATTCGAACGCCGCGGTGTACGCTGAGGCGGACTTTGGTGCCGAGATCCTCGCCAGCCTCGACGATGGCACGCCCGTCACGCTGATGAGCCAGGTCGATGACTTCTGGGTAGAGATTTATCACCCGTCGTTCGGCATGGGCTATGGCCTGGCCGACAACTTCGGCCCCGCCTACACCACGGCCACCGTCCAGGTTCAGAACGCGGTCGTGCGGGCTGGCCCCAACGACAATCTGTATAATGCGATCGGCTTCCTGCCCGCCGGCACCGAAGTCGTGGTTAAAGGCACCAACGACGCGGGCGGCTGGATCGCTGTCTCCGTCCCGTTCGATGAGCTTGAGTACCCGTTCAATGGCGTGAACGGCTGGATGCGCGACTTCTTGTTCGAGGATGCTGTGGGCAATTCGGATCTCGACGTTTCGCTGCTCTCAGCGGTCGAGTAGCCCGTTACGCGCCACTAGCACCGTCCGATCGACAAGCCCGGTGATGTCCCGCCGGGCTTGTTTGTCACCGTCAGGAAACCCCCATGAACGCACGCCGCGCGATCCTGGTGCTCGCACTCGTCTGTCTCGTGATCCTACCGGCCCGCCCTGCCCGCGCGCAGGACCCCACGCCGGACCCGTTCCCGCGCCGGGTGACCGACCACACCGGCGCCATCGTCGTGATCCCGCAGCGCCCGCAGCAGGTCGCCGTGGTGGGCCAGGTCCCGCCCCTGCAAACGCTGCTGGCCCCGCGCGAGATCATCACCCTCGGTGCAGACATGCCCGCCGCGTCCCCCACCTGGGACGAGATCGGCCTGCTGGTGGTCCCCGAGGCGAGCGCCGCGCTGCACGCCGACCGGGTGGCAGCCGCCCGCGCCGCTGCGATTCCCGTGTTCCAGACCGGGCCGGTCACCAGCCTGGAGGATTGGACCGCCGCGCTCGCCAGCCTGGGCCGTGCAACCGGGCGCGACGACCGGGCAGCGGCGGCGCTGGCGCGCCTGGACCGGCGCCTCGACGCGGTGGCCGGCCTGGTGCGCGAGCGCGCCCCCGTGCGCGCCCTGGTGCTCACGCCGGAGGGGTACACCTTCGGGCAGGACACGCTGATCAGCGACCTAATCGCGCGGGCGGGGGGTATCAACGCCGCGGCCCAGGCCGGTTTCGATGACTATCGCCAGATCGACGACGTCACGATCTACGAGCTGGCCCCCGACGTGATTCTGCTGACCCCCGCCTGGAGCGCCGAGGAAGCTGACGATTTCGCCAACAGCCGGGCGTATGATGGAGTCCCGGCCCACATCAGCGGGCGCGTCGTGCGCCTGCCGTTCTCCCCCACCCTCGTGCCCGATCCCGCTGCGGCGGTTGTCGCGCTGGCGCTGGTCTTCCACCCGGCGGCGCTACTTTTCCCCTGACGCGCGGCAGCAGGACCAAAGTACTACGCAACTCGTCGAAACTTTTCTGGCTTTCGCCAGTCGGTACAGGTAGACAAGCGAAAACAATCGCGCGTCTTCTGGAATAACCGATATCAACACAAGGAGTAGACGATGAACACCTCGAAACGCCTGTATGCCGGTTTTTTGGCAGCACTCATTTTGACGATCGCTATGGCGGCGCTGGCCCCCAACGCGCTCGCCCAGGGAACGAGCCAGCGCCTGGAGATCGTGGGGAACATCGAGGCCGTCGGCCCCGGCTCGATCACGGTCAACGGGCTGGTGATCAATGTGTCCGGCGCCGAAGTTGAAACCGCGCTCACGGTGGGCCGGCTGGTCAAGGTCGAAGGCTTCCTGTTCGAAGACGGCACCTTCCGCGCCTACGAAGTCCAGGCCGCCGAGCGGGACGACGACCGCGACCAGTTGGAGCTGATCGGCGTGCTCGAAGCCCTCGCCGCCGGCCAGATGACCATTGGGGGAATCGTGTTCGACACCGCAAACGCCGAAGTGACGCCCGGCCTGGCTGTGGGCGATCTGGTCAAGGTGCATGCTAACCTGTCGACGACCGGGACATGGCTGGCCCGCGAAGTGCGGCGCTACATCCCCGGCAGCGACGACAGCGACGATCGCGATGACGATTCGGTTGGCGGCTCGCCCGTGATGGCCGGGTGCGTCTTCGAGATCGAAGTCAGCTCGGCCAACCTGCGCTCCGGGCCAGGCATGGGCTACGACACCCTGGGTTACGTGCTGGATGACGAAGAATACATGGTAACCGGCGTGCACAGCAGCGGCGCGTGGCTGCAGATCGCCACGGCGAGCGGGACTCAGGCATGGGTAGCCGCCAGCGTGGGCGAGCTGGAAGGGCCCTGCACCGGCCTGGACGTGTCGAACGTCCAGTTCCGGGATGATGATCGCGATGATGATCGCGATGACGACCGCAGCGATTATCGCGACGATGACAGCGACGACGACCGCTACGATGACCGGGACGACGACTACGACGATGACCGGGATGACGATCACGACGATGATCGCTATGACGACCACGACGATGATCGGGACGACGACCGGGATGACGACCACGACGACGATGATGATGACGATGACGACGATGATGACGACGATGACGACTAACAGCTAAATGCCCGCAGCGATGCAATCCGGCGGCGGGAGGGCGACTTTCCGCCGCTGGTCAATCCATCCGGTCAGCGTCTATAATGAGCAGCATGTTCCCTCTGTCCGTGGTGGTGCAAAAACCATGCTGCTGTTGTTATTGGCGCTGCCGGACCTGCCCGACGAAGACCGGCTGTTGGCGCGGGCGCGCCACGGTGATCGCCGGGCAATCGCCGAGATCTACGAACGGTATTTCGATGCGCTGTACCAGTTCATCCGGTGGCGCGTCGATGATCCGGCGGTGGCCGAAGACCTGACCAGCGACGTGTTCATCAAGTTTTTGATCGCGGTGCAAGGCCCCAACGCCCCGGCGGACAGTCTGCGCGGCTGGTTGTTTCGCGTGGCGCGCAACAGCCTCTACGATCATTACCAGCGCCCCTTTTCGACCACGTCGCTGGACGAGGCCCTGCCGCTGGCGGCAGACGCCGACACGGAAGCCCAGCTTATGCGAGCGATGGATATCGAGCGCGTCCAGCAGGCGCTCCGGATGCTCGCCGTCGATCAACAGGAAGTGCTCATTCTGCGATTCGGGCAAATGTTGAACCTGGAAGCCACAGCCGAAAGCATGGGGAAGAGCGTGAGCGCGATCAAATCGTTGCAGTTCCGAGCCATCAACTCGCTCCGCCGGGCGTTACACATCGCTGAAGGGAATGCCGCCTATGGCGAACAGCGGGCTGATTGACGCCTTCAACGACTGCATCGACCGCCTACACGCCGGGGCGAGCCTCGACGACTGCCTGGCGGCCTATCCGCAGTATGCCCGCGAGCTGCGCGCGCTGCTCGAAGCGGGCACGGCTGTCCGCCGGGCCGCCCCACCGGTCCCGCTGGGCGCCAAAGCCCGCGTCTATGCCCAGGTGATGCAGGCTGCGTCGCACGTGGAAACGCCGCGCCGCTCGTTTCTGCCCGTGTCTCGGCTGGCAGCCGCTGCCGCCGTGGCGGTGGCGATTCTCGTCATCGTGCTGGTCGCCAACTGGCTGAAAGATGACGATGAGCGGCTGGGCACGGTGCCGATCCCAAGCACGACCGCCACGGTCACGCCCGTGGCCCCCACCCGCACCGCGACGGTGACCGGCACCCCAACCGCTACAGCACAGCCCACGCAGACGCCATCGCCGACGCGGACGCTCTCGCCGACCCCGACAGCGTCGCTCACCCCCACCCCCACGATCACCGCCAGCCCATCGCCCACGCCTACGGCCTGTGTGGTGACGTCGCCTGCCGGGTGGACGGAATATGGCATCCAATCCGGCGACAGCCTGTCGAGCATCGCTGCGGCGCGCAACACCTCGGTCGACGAGCTGCAGCGAGTCAACTGCCTGCCCGATCCCAACTTGATCACGCCCGGCCAGACGATCCTGGTCCCTGCCCTTGCCCCGCCGGCGGCCACCAGCCCGCCGCCCCCGGCGCAGCAGGCCCCCGTCGTCCCCACCGCGCCACCACCGGCGCCCGGCTCTGGCCCGGAAGCACCGGACGATGACGACGATGACGATGATGGTGATGATGGCGACGACGATGATGACGGTGATGACGACGATGACGACGACGATTAACCCGGCGGCGGCGACCGGCTTGCTGTATAATCTGGTGAGACGATTCGCCAGAATACAGGATTGACCATGCGAACTTTCTTCACCGTCGCGCTGGCGCTGGCACTCGTCGCCGTTCCGATCCGCGCCCGCGCCCAAGACGATCCCACCCCGGACACCGACGCCGCGCTGGAGGCGGTGCGGGTTGTGCTGGACGATTTCGCCCAGGCGGCGACCTATACCGGCCAGCTTCGCCAAACCATCGATCAGGTCATCAGCATCAGCTACCTGGACGAGACGGTTGTCCTGACGCAGACGATCAAGATGGAAGGCACCACAACCGTCCAGCAGGAGCCGGGGCAAGCCTACGCGACCCGCCGGATGGATTTCGTGCAGTCGATCTCGCAAACGCTCACGGGGGGTGGCCTGGACGAAACCACCGAGATCGGCCCGGTGGCGTACCAGCTGCGCATCGTGGAGGACCGGTTCTATTTGAACGTAGAGACCGATGATCCGCTCGTCGCGGGGCAGTTCCCGGCGGGGTGGCACGATATCACGGACGGGGCGAGCGCCTTCCCCGGCATGAGCATGTTCGACATCGAAGGCGTGCTCGCCATCGACGGCAATCTCTCACCCGGATTCGCCGACGAGTTGACTGATGCCGTGCTGGACATCACCTATGAGGCGAGTACGGACCCGGCGGGCGAGGCATTGGATCGCTACCAACTGGCCCTCGACCCGGCCAGGACACTGGACCTGATCGGCATGCCGGCCATGACCGGCATGTTCGACGAGGAGAGCGTGCCTTTCGACATGCCCGCGCTGATCGAGCGGCTGTTCAGCGACGAAGCGACGCGCTACACGGTTTACGTGGCGGTCGATCCCGGCACAAGCGCGCTGGTCGAGTTCGTCGACGAATGGCACATGGACATCGAGATCGGGCCGGACCTGATCACCGATCCAGCGCTCGAAGGGGCGACGATGGACCTCGTGCAGGATTCGGTCCAGGTCTTCCAGCCCACTGCCGTGAACGAGCCGGTGACCATCACCGCGCCTGAGATCGCCGAATGAGAGGAGGTGGCACTATGCGACGCTGGCTTTCGCCCATCGTGATCCTGATCGGGCTGGCGCTGCTGCCCGCCCCGCTGGCCGCGCAAGACGACGCCCGCGACCAGATCGCCGCCGCCTATGAGGACGCGGAATCGTGGCAGACCTACGTGGCCGAACTGGAGGAATCGTTCAGCTACGTGGCGACCGCCCAGGGTTACAACACGCTCTACTGGCAGCGCCACAACCAGGCGATCAACCTGCTGGGCGGCTACGACCGGTCGGACGACACGGGGCCCGTCGCCCGCCTGTCGGTCATGGGGCGCGGCACCACCGCCATCGACAACAACGGCGACGCGTCCGAGTCGAACTGGCAGATCGAGCTTGACGTCGCCGCGCTGGGCGGTGACATGTTCTGGCAGGGGACGATCACGGCGCCCCCCGACGAGGATCTCGAACTGCCCGCCGAGTGGGACACCTTCGACGCGGACGACGCCGAGCAGATCCCGCCCCTGGCCGACCTGAACCTGGTCGAGAGTCTCCAACCGGGCGCGTTCGCCGTCGATGTGGAGTCCTGGCTGGAGGCCGCCGAGTCGGTCGAAGGGCCGGAGCGCGCAGCTATCGACCGGCGCACCCAGGCCGACCTGTACACCATCGAGATCGCCCTGGCCGACCTGCCGGACGCGCTGCGCGCGCCGTTCTGGCCGCTGACGCGCAGCGAATCCCCCGTCGTCGCGGCGGACGACCTGCGCGAAGCCCTGCTCGAAGACAGCGCGCTGACGTGGTACGTGGCGCTCGATCCGGCCACGGGCCGCCTGCTGCTCCAGACGGTGGACGTGCGGCTCTCCGCGGAGATGGGCGCGGACGCGATCGCCGAGGGGTTCCGATCGCTGTCCGTCGAGGCCAGCCAGAGTCAGACGGTCGTTTTCAGCGGGATCAACGAGCCGCTGGACGAGATCGATCTGCCGGACTAGATCAGGCCGAGCCACAACGCCAGCAGCACCACGGCGACGATCGCCAGCCCGACCAGCAGCAGGAACAGTCCCCGCCGCCAGCCGGCCCTGCTCCGCGGCGCCGAGGCGGTTTCCTTGACGATTTCGCGCATCAGTTGGTCGAGGATCTCGTCGCGGTCCGCCTCGCTGAGCACAACCGGCGCGGGCGAGGCCGCCGGTTCCGCCGGGACAACCGGCTCAGGCACGGTTTCAACCCAGTTATCGCCCGCCGGTAGGCCCCCCGTGGCGGCGGGCGGGGCAGCGAGGGCCGGCTCCCTGACCGAGGGCGGCGGCTCGCGCATGACAGGCGGCGGCGCGGCGGGCTCCTCGCGGGGTTCGATCGGGTCCGGCGCCAGTTCCAGCAGGGGCAGCTCCACGTCGATCTCGCCCAGGGTGTCGTCGTGCGACACGACCGACGCCACCGGCGCGCCCTCCATCCCCGGCGTCACGCGGATCGTGTGCGCCAGCGAGGCGACCATCACCCCGTCCTGCGACAGCTCCACGATGAGTTCCAGCCGCCCGGTCTGGCGCGGCGTGAGCGCGAACCACAGCGGCGGCGTGTCGAAGTCCGGCATGACCGACACGCGCTTGACGGCGGTCGTGTGGATGTCGCAGCCGGGTGCCACGACCCGCACCTCGACCAGGCCGGGCCGGATCTGTCCCATCTCGACCGGGAAGCGCAGCGCCGCCGGGCTGCTCTCGCGGCTGACCTCCTCCTCCGGCTCCAGCCCCAACAGGCGGCGCAGTTCGTTCTCGTCCGGCTGAGGCGAGTCCGGGCGGCGAATCCAGACGCCGAAGCGCAGCGGAAAATTGACGGCGGCGGCGCGCGGCGCGGCGGTATCGACCCGGCGCTGCAAGAACGCCTGCCGGATCTCCGGCGTGCGGTGCGTGCGCAGGTACAACGTCGGGACGTACCAGTACGCGGTGCGGACGAGCTGTTTGCGCCCGGCGATCATCGCCGCCTCGATGTCCTTCCCGGCCAGCAGCGCCGTGTAAAACCCGCGCGAGAAGCGGACCGCGTCCTCGTCCGGCAGCCGCTGCTGCATGGCGACCACCGCAGGAATCCCCGCCAGGATCAGCGTTGGCGCGACGCTGCCCAGCAGCGACTCCTCGCCCGCCGTCGCCGACTCGCACGCGCTGAGCACGGCCAGCCGCAGGTCGGTGCCGTAGAAGGCCGCGCCCAACGTCTGGGCATCGACCGGGTCGGACTCGCCATCCGTCGACTCGAAGACGAGCATCCCCGTGCGCGAGAATGCGCCGTGTCCCTCGAAGTGCAGCACGCTCGGCGCGCCCGCCAACAGCCAATCCATCATCGACTCCCAGGTCGGCGGGATCAGGTACGCCAGGTCGAGCTGGTCAGCCTGGATCAGGGACTGAAACGCGTTTTGCAGCCCGGCGAAGTCGGACATCAGGGGCGGCTGGTCGGCGGGATTGGACGCGATCACGAGGACGTCCATCGGGTGGCGCGGGGCCAGCGGGCGCGGCGGCTCAGGGAACGCCAGGTAGCGCGCCAGGTTCACCGCGCCGGATTGCAGCAAAAACCGGGTGCCATCGTGCAGCAGCTCCCACGGATACCGCGCCGCGCGCACCAGGTCGCGGTCGAAGCGCAGCTCGACCGTCAGCGACTGCCCGGCCAGCGTCGCGTGGGTCAGCGCCGCCCGGTAAAGCTCGCCCAGCGGCCCCGGAAACAGCGCTCGAAACAGCCCGCGCCCCACGTCCTCGTGAAACGCCGGCTGGCTGACCATGCGCAGCACGTCCTCGATGCGCTGCAGCACGATATTCGCGGCTTCCGCCTCGCCCACCGGCGACTCGACGACGCTCACCGCCAGCCCTTCGTCGCGCCCGCTGAGCTGGAGCGCCAGCCGCGGCCCCTGTCCAGGCCGTAATTCGACCATGTTGTGCTCTCCTGATACCATTCGGATTGTAATCCGCAACAGGCCGGGCGCAAATCGGGCCGCGGGCTCAGCTTCCCAGCGGCCTCCAGCCCAACAGCAGGAACGACAGCGCCCACAGCGCCGGCCCCAGGCCCAGCCACGTCCACCGGATCAGGCCGGGGAACGTCGTGACCCGCCACGCGCCGGGTCCCTCCGGCGTGCCAAAGACGAGGCGATGCCACGCCAGCACGACAAAGACGTTCGACGCCGTGTAGCGCTCGATGCTGTGCGATTGCCCGCTGAGGAACATCAGCAGCAGCATGCTCAGGATGCCGATCCGCCAGTGGAGCGGGATGGCGTCCGCCCGGCTCCCCGCCCAGCGCGGCGGCAGGCGGGCCGCGCTCAACGCCAGCGCGAAGGCGATCGCCGCCAGCTCGACCAGCCGCTGAAGCTCGTTCATGTTGATCAGCCCGGCGCGCGCGTATGCCACCGCCCCGCGGAACACCCGCGCAAACGAGGCCGCGTCGCCGGGATCGAACTCGCGCCACCACAGCGCCCGCTGCATCATCAGCACGTAGAACGGGTAAGAGCCGCTCGTCTGGTAGAGCCACCACGCGTTAGCCAGCGCGATCCCCAGCGCGCCCAGCAGCGGCGCCCAGCCGGGATTCGCGTTGTCGAGCGCGCGCCGCCAGCGCGGCTGGCCCACACCGGGCACTACGCGCACGTGCCGGATCGCCAGGACCGCCGCCCAGACGACCAGCGCCGGGATCAGCGCCAGCCCGTTCGGCTTGGCGAGGCCCACCAGCGCCCCGCCCACCAGCGCCGCCAGCCCGGCCCTCACCGGCCAGCGCGCCCCCTGGCGGCAGGTCCACATCAGCGCCGCCGACAACGCCAGGAAGAACGTGTCCGCCTCGCCGACGTACAGCCACGCGCCGAACGGCAGCGCCGTCAGGGCCGCCAGCCGCCACCACCGGCGCTCGCCGGTCAGCCCCTGGAACAGCGGCACCAGCGCCAGGAACGCGATCCCGTTCACCGTCCGCGAGGCGCACATCCCGCCGCCCAGCCGGATCGCCAGATCGACGGCGTTGGGGAACAGCGGCCACCAACTCCGGTCGTTGAGGGAGGTGAAGTGAAACGGGCCGAGCCAGGGCGTGTAATCCGTGTAGCCGTTGATGGCGATACGCATGTAGTTGCGCGCGTCGCCGGACCAGTAGCACGTGCCCGGAAAGCGCGCGTAGCGGGGATCTTCCTGGGTGGTACGCCACTCCCAGGCCGCATCGATCGCCAGCGTGCCGGCGAAGAGCACCGCCCACACCACAACCAGCGCCACCAGCACCGCGCGCCACGGATAGCCGGACGGGGGATCAACGAGCCAGCGGCGCGCGTTCACGCCGGCACCCTACCCCGCGTCCGGCGCCGGGCGCAGCGCCTTGAGCTGGTGCGCCCCGGTGAAAAAGACGCGGTAGGTCAGGTAGGCCGCGATCAGCCCGGTGAACGTGACCGCGCCGACCAGCATGTACATCACGATCAACTGGAGCTGCACCGCCTCCAGCGGCGACGCCCCGGCCAGGATCATGCCGGTCATTGCGCCGGGCAGTTTGATCAGCCCGACCGTCTTGGTCGTGTCGATGTGCGGGATCATCGCGTTGCGCAGCGCCCGCCGGAACTGCACGAGCGACGCCTGCCGGCTGGTAGCGCCCAGCGCCAGCATCGACTCGATCTGGTTGCGGCTGTCGAGCAGGTCGTCGGACATGCGGTTCATCACCTGCGAGGCGGTGGTCATCGCGTTGCCAATGATCATCCCACCGATCGGGATGATCGCGTCCGGCACGTAGTCGAACACGCCCGCGATCACGAGGACCGCCAGCGTGAGCACCGACCCCGCGCCGATCGACACCAGCGCGACCCACGTCGCGCCGGGTGTTTGCTTGCCGCGCCGCCCCGACGTCCGCGCCGCGATGGCGATCATGACCAGCAGCAGGACGGTCGTCCACAGCGGGTTGTCCTGGTTGAAGACCAGCTCCAGCACGTACCCGACGGCGATCAACTGGATGAACGCGCGCACGGATGACGTGGTCAGGTCTTTTTCCAGGTCCGCCTGCTGCCAGCGCGAGATCAGGCCCGCAATCGCCACCAGCGCCAGCGCCAGCGCGATGCGCGGCAGATCGTCCAGGTTCCCCAAAGCGTCGCCGATCTCATTCAGCATGTCCACGGTCGTCCTCCTCAGTCTGCCGTCCGCGCATCTGCATCCCGGACTCGTCGCCGTTGGCGAACGCCAGCACGCGCTCGTCGCCCTGCTCTGGATCGAGCATGGCCTCGGCGCGGTCCACACGAACCACGCGCCCCCCGTCCAGCAGCAGCACGCGGTCCCCCACCCGCCGCGCCTGCTCCACGATGTGCGACACCCAGACCAGCGTCAGGCCGATGCGCTCGCGCAGGCCGAGCAGCGTCTCTTCGACGGCGTGGGTGGCGATCGGGTCGAGCGCGGACGTCGGCTCGTCGAGCAGCAGCACGGCGGGCTCGTTCGCCAGCGCGCGGGCGATGGCGACGCGCTGCGCCTGCCCGCCGGACAGCTCCCTGGCGGATTTCTCGGCCAGGTCCGGGCTCAGCGTCACCATGTCCAGCAGCTCGCGGACCCGCTCCGGCGGCAGCGTTTCGCCGCGCACGGTAGGGCCAAACGCCACGTTTTCAGCCACCGTGCCGGGGAACATCGCCACCTGTTGGAACACCATCCCCACCCGGCAGCGCACCTCCGTCACCGGGCGCGTGGTGATGTCCGTCCCGTTCAAGAACACGCTGCCCGGCGGCGGCTCTTCCAGGCGGTTCAGGCAGCGCAGCAGCGAGCTTTTGCCGCTGCCGCTTGGCCCGATCATCATGAACACCTCGCCCTTCTCGATGGCGAGCGAGATGTCGTGCAGCACGGGACTCCCCCCGCGCGACAGGGACAATTGGCGAACTTCCATCACGGCCATCACGCGCTCCTCCCCCGGTGAAACCACGCAACAGACCCAGGCACTCCAGTCGAACCGATCACGTCAGGGCCGCCTGCCCAACGTCGCCAGGTAGATGACGAACCGGGACTCGCCATCCATCCCCAGCACGTCGTTCAGCGCATCGTCCTCATACGCCGCGATGGCGCACGTCCCGCAGTCGATCGCCCATCCCGCCAGGTACAGGTTCTGGCAGACGTGCCCGGCATCGAGCAGCATGTAGCGATAGCCGCGCGCCTGGTAGCGCCACGTCATGCGCTCGGGGACGGCCGCCCAGATGAACGTCACCGCGCTGCGCTTGACCTGCGGTTGGTCGCCGCACGCCGCCATGATCTGCGCGGTGATGTCCGGCGGCGCATCCATCCGCACCAGCTTGTGCAGGCTCGCCACGTAACGATACAGCCCCGGCTCCAGGCCATCCACGCGGTTGACCAGCAGCAGCGTCTCGAACGCGTGGCGCGATCCCGCCGACGGCACCGTCCGCCGGGTGATGTGTTTTTCGTCGGTCTTCTTCACGCCCTGCGTGCACCACAACAGGTAAGACAGCTCGTCGAGTGACAGTGGCTCACCGGCATACTGTCGGACGGTGATCCGCTCCTCGATCAGGGTGCGCAGGTCCACCGGCGGGACGTGCAGCGCGTCGGGCGCGGGCAGGTCCACCGGGCGCTGGGTAACGTCGTAGGGCAGTTCCAGCGGCGGCTGAGGCTCGCCGCGCGCCTGCGCCGATTCGCCCATGTGCCGGTACTGCGTCTTCCGCATGAACTCGCGGCCAATACTATCGGACATCCTGTGCTCCTCTCCTCGATCAGCATGATACGCCAAGCAAACGCCCCCGACCACATCCACGCGACCGGGGGCTATCCTGTTTCATCACAACGCGCCGCAGCGGCGGTTATTTCTTGCGCTTGGGGAACCGGCTGAGCACCGTCGCCGGGCCGGGCACGGTCGTCTTGTCGCCGATCCCCAGCTCGCCGAACGGTTTGCCGGGCTTGATGTGGTCCGCCCCGGCATACACCCACAGCGGCGTGCCCTCGACGGCGTGCGACAGGCGGATGTACGCCTGCCCCAGCGAGTAACCTTCCTCGTCGATGCTGCACGAGGTCACCGTGCCGACCACGCGCCCGCGCGCGTCCACCAGCGGATCGCCGGGGTGCGGCGCGCGCACGCCCTTGCTGTCCATCCGGAAGCGCGTCACGACGGCGTCGCGCTCGCGCTCGCGTGCCATGAAGGCTCGTTTGCCGACGAAGAACGGCTTCCACAGCTTGACGTAGCTGCCAAAGCCCGCGTCTGCCGGGTTGAGGCCCAGGTCGCCCGCCAGCTCGTGACCGTACAGCGGCAGGCCCGCCTCGGTGCGCAGGCTGTCGCGTGCAGCCAGCCCGACCGGCGTCGCGCCGCCTTCGGCCAGGTCTTTGAACAGGGCCGGGGCTTTGTCGGGATGCACGAACAGCTCGTAGGCCACGCGCTCGCCGGTGTAACCCGTGCGCGCGACGATCAGGTCGTAGCCGCCGAGCGTCGCCCGCGTGACGCCCGCCCAGGGCAGCGCCTTGACGCGGGCTTTGTCCTCGGCGCTGCCGTGCAGGCCGAGCAGGATGTCGCGGCTCGCCGGTCCTTGCAGCGCGATGTCCACGCGGCGCTCGTCGCCGGTTTCGGGCGCGCGCAGGTCGCGCATCGTGAACCGGTCGCGGGCCGGGAGCAGCACGTCTTCGCGCTCCGAGTCGGCCATGAACCGCCCATCCCGCAGGCCGGTGATCCAGGCCCAGTCTTTGTCATTGTTGGCCGCATTCACCACCATCAGGAAATAGTCGGGCGCCAGACGGTAGATGAAGATGTCGTCGATCGGGATGCCGTCCACGCCCAGCAGGTAGTTGTAGTGAGCCTTCCCCGTTTCGAGCGTGGTCACGTCGTTGGCCGTCAGCGCGTTGAGGAACTCCTCGGCGCCCTCGCCCTGGAAGTCGAACACGCCCATGTGCGACACGTCGAACAGGCCCGCGCCGTTGCGCGTGGCGCTGTGCTCGGCGCTCACCGAGGTATACCAGACCGGCATATCCCACCCGGCGAAGGGCACCATCTTGGCGCCCAGTTCCTTGTGAAGCGCGTGCAGCGTGGTCGTTTGCAGCGATCCGTCTTCCGGCTCGACCCACTGGAAGGCAGGCAGCGCACCGCCGACCGGGCCGCGCGCCCGGCAGCCGATGTAGTACGGCTTGTTGGCGTCGATTCCGGCATCCTCGGCGTCCCAGTCGAACCCGAATTGGCTCATATCCGGCTCGTCGCTCAGCACGCTGACGCTCACCGGGCCAGGGACTTTGGCGTAGATGTCCTGCGGGTCGAAGGCGACGAACCCGTCCGACAGGTCGCGCAGCCACATCGCCACGCGCTCGGAGTTTTGATCGACGTGCAGCCGGAACGCACCCACGCCGACGCGGTGCAGCACGCCCCGCGCCAGCGTTTCGCCGGCAGGATCCAGCACGCGGGTCGGCTGCGAATCGCCATCGCGCAAGGCGAGCACGTCGCTGGTCACCGCCACGTTCAGGAAGCTGGCCGGGTCCGGCCCGGTCACGTCGAGCGTCGCCCAGCCGGCGCGCTTCGCGTCATCTTCGGGCAGCACGCCGAAATGCTTCTGGGCCACGCCGCGATCTTCGGGATTCTCGGCCAAATCCGGCACGGGGAAGTCGATCCCCGCGTCGCGCACCAGCCGGTCCACCTCGCGCCGCGCCGCGTTCAGCACGTCGAAATCGATCTTGGCGCGCCACGCCTGCCGGGTGCCACCGCTGGTGTAGCTGAACGGCTGGCAGCCGAACAACACGTCCGCGAGGATGTCGGCCAGCCGGTCGATCTCCGGCTCGCGGAACCCGCGCTGCGTGATCCACGGCGTGCCCAGGCGAATGCCCGTCGCGCGGAACGCCGACTCATCGCCCGGAATCGTATTGCGGTTGCACACGATCCCGGCCAGGTCGAGGATGCGCGCGGCCATGTCGCCACTGAGCGGCGTGCCGTCCTCGCCGCTGACGGCCTTGCAGTCCACCAGCAGCATGTGGCTCTCGGTCCCCCCGTGCGGGATGCGCAGCCCGCGCGCGGCAAGCCGTTCCGCCAGCCGCTGGGCGTTGGCGACGATCTGGCGCTGGAGCGTTTTGAACTGGTCGGTGCCCGCCAGCTTGAAGGCCACCGCCATCGCAGCGATCGCGTTCATGTGCGGCCCGCCCTGCTCGCCGGGGAACACGGCCCGGTCGAGCCTGCGCCCCAGCTTGGGATCGGCGGTCATCAGCACGGCGCCGCGCGGCCCGGCCATCGTCTTGTGCGTGGTGAAGCTGATGATCTGGGCATGGCCGACAGGGGTCGGGAAGACGCCTGCCGCCACCAGCCCGGACACGTGCGAAATATCCGCCAACAGGTAAGCGCCCACTTCGTCCGCAATCGCGCGGAACCGGGCCCAGTCGGGCGCGTAGGGGTACGAGGTGAACCCGGCGACGATGATCTTGGGCCGGGCTTCGAGCGCTTGCTGCCGGATGGCGTCGTAGTTCAGGTGATCGGTCTGTTCGTCCACGCTGTAGCTGGCGACGTTGTAGACCAACCCGCTCCGGTTCACCGGGCTGCCGTGCGTCAGGTGGCCGCCGTGCAGCAGATTGAGGCCCATGATCGTGTCACCCGGCTCGATCAACGCGCTGTAGACGGCGTTATTCGCCGGGGCGCCGCTCAGCGGCTGCACGTTGACCCACAGCCGGTCCGCCGGGATGTCGGCGGTGGCGAACAACTCAGCCGCCCGCCGCCGCGCCAGGCTCTCGATGGCGTCGGCGAATTCGGTGCCTTTGTAATAGCGCGCATCCGAATAGCGCCGGTACTCCGCCAGGCGAATGTCGAGGTCCAGAATCTCGGCCTGGGTCAGGCTGCGCGAGTCTTCGACCGGGTACCCTTCCGCGTAAATATTATGGAAAACCGATCCCACCGCCTCGCGGACACTCACCGGCACACTCGATTCCGACGGGATCATGATCAAGCGGCGTGTCTGGCGAATCGTCTCCAGATCGACCAGCGCAGCGACATCGGGATCGACATCGGCCAGCCCGCCACGAAAAAGAAAGTCGTCCATGCGAACTCCTTATAAGGAAGAAAGGGGTCTTTATTTCCCCCTGCATTCTAACATGCGGCAGGGTGAATAACCACTGCCGAAAATACGCGCATCCACGTGCTAAAAGCAACGCCCCGCCGGTGATGACGGGGCTGGAGAGGTGTGGGTGACAAGGGACTCGAACCCCTGGCCTCTTCCTTGTAAGGGAAGCGCTCTAACCAACTGAGCTAGTCACCCGGCCCACATGCCCGAATTATAGCCGCGCCGGATGCGGAGCGTCAAGTGCAGTGATGAAATTCACTATGGCTGCCAGAACCGGGATGCTATAATAAGGCGGTTTGAACTGGTATTTAGCCGCGTACGCTCAAAGGAGTTTACAATGGTAGCAACGCAACAACGTCCTGTGACAGGCGGTGCCATCGCCCGAAAACCGGTTACCCTGGCCGTGATCGTTGGCAACCGCGGATTCTTCCCCTCTCACCTGGCCCTCAAGGGCCGCAAGACCGTGCTCGAACTGCTCGAAAAAGCCGGGATCAACGTCATCATCACGCCCGAAGACGCGACCAACGCCGGCTCGATCGAATCGCTGGAAGAAGCGCGCCTGTGTGCTAACCTGCTGCGCGCGCACCGCGACGAGATCGACGGCGTGCTGGTGACGCTGCCCAACTTCGGCGACGAGCGGGCGGTGGCGAATGTCCTGCGCTGGGCCGAGCTCAACGTCCCCGTGCTCATTCACGCCTTCCCGGACGATCCGCAGAAAATGGACCTGGAGAACCGGCGCGACAGCTTCTGCGGCAAGATGAGCCTGTGCAACAACCTGCGGCAGTACGGCATCCCCTACACGCTGACCTCGCTGCACACAGTCGACCCGACCAGCCAATCGTTCCACGACGATCTCGCGTTCTTCACCGGCGTGTGCCGCGTGGTGCGCGGGCTGCGCGGGGCGCGCCTGGGCATGATGGGTGCCCGCCCTGCCGCGTTCAACACCGTTCGCTACAGCGAGAAGCTGCTCGAGAACGCCGGGATCAGCATCGAAACGCTCGACCTGTCCGAGGTCTTTGGGCGCATCGACCGCCTGGGCGATGATGATCGGGACGTCCTCGCCAAGCGCGAAACCATCGCCGCCTATGCCCGCACGGCCCAGGTGCCCGAGGAATCGCTGATGAAGCTGGCGAAATTCGGCGTCGTGCTGGACCGCTGGGTCGAAGATCAGGCGCTCGACGCCACGGCGATCCAGTGCTGGACGTCGATGCAGGAATACTTCGGCGTCGTGCCCTGCACCCTGATGAGCATGGCGAGCAACAGCCTGAACCCGTCCGCCTGCGAGACGGACATCGTCGGCGCGCTGGCGATGCTGGCCCTGTCGCTGGCATCCGGCAGGCCGAGCGCCATCGTGGACTGGAACAACAACTACGGCGACGATCCCGACAAGGCCGTCGTCTTCCACTGCTCCAACCTGCCCGCGGAAGTGTTCGTCGATGACATCCCGGTCATGGACTACCAGGCGATCATCGCCGGGTCGGTCGGCAAGGCCAACACGTACGGCACCATCGTCGGGCGCGTCAAGGAGAACCCGTTCACCTACCTGCGCATCTCCACCGATGACCTGAACGGCAGCATCACCGCCTACACCGGCGAAGGCGTCTTCACCAACGACCCGGTCGACACCTTCGGCGGCTATGGCGTGGTCCAGGTGCCGCGCTTCCAGGACCTGCTGGCCTACATCTGCGAAAACGGTTTCGAGCATCACGTGTCGGTGAACCAGACCCGCGTTGCGCGCATCATCACCGAAGCGCTGTCGAAATACCTGGGCTGGTCCATCTACCACCACGCCTAGCCGGGTCAGGAGCGGTCATGCTTGCAGCCAGGTTATACGGCCCGCGCGACATCCGGATCGACCAGGTGCCCGAGCCACCGCCGCCCGGCCCCGGCCAGGTCCGGCTCAAGGTGACGGCGGTCGGCATCTGCGGCTCGGACCTGCACACCTACGCCGACGCGCGCATCGGCGACACGAAAGTCGAATCGCCGCTCGTGCTCGGCCACGAGTTCGCCGGTGTGATCGACGCCGTTGGCCCCGGCGCGCTCGACGGGCTGGACCAGCCGCTGCGCCCCGGCCAGCGCGTCGCGGTGGACCCCGCGACCCCGTGCTGGCACTGCGAGATGTGCGAGGCCGGCCACCCGAATCTGTGCGTCCAGCTGCACTTCTGCGGCCTGTGGCCCGACGACGGCGCGCTGCAGGAGTTCATGCTCTGCGACGCGCGCACCTGCTTCCCCCTGCCGGACTCCCTCAGCGACACCGAGGGCGCGCTGCTGGAACCGCTGGGCGTCGCCATTCACGCCGTGGACCTGGGTAAGCTGAAGGTCGCGCGCAGCGTGGCGGTGTTGGGCTGCGGGCCGATCGGCCTGCCGATCATCAAGCTGGCCCGCCTGTCGGGCTCGGACCCGATCTTCGCGTTCGACCGCTTCCCCTGGCGCGCCGAAAAAGCGCGGGACTGGGGCGCCACCCACGCCTGGACGCTCGACAACGGCGACCCGGTCGCCATCATCGACGCGCACACCGCCGGGCGCGGCGTGGATGTGGTCTTCGAGGCGGCGTGGGCCGATCACTCGGTCCAGCAGGCGGCGGATATGGCGCGGCTGGGCGGGCGGCTGGTGCTGGTGGGCATTCCCGAAGAGGACACGCTCACCCTGCGGCACTCCGTCGCGCGGCGCAAGGGCCTGACGATCATGATGGCCCGCCGCATGAAGCACACCTACCCGCGAGCGATCCGTCTCGCCACCACGCACCCGGCGCATCTGCGGCTGGAGGACCTGGTTTCGCACCATTTCCCGCTCGCCGAGACGGCGGCGGCGTTCGAGATGAATGCCCGCTATGCGGAAGGGGTGCACAAGATCATGATCGACATGGCGGCGCAGTAAGCCGGTCGGCTCCTGCCGCACGATAATCCTGCCACAACGAAGCGAGGGCGATCCCGGTGACCGCCCTCGCCCGCTTTCCCGCGCCGCCCCACGCCATGACCCACACGACTCGCACGTCCCAGCGGCATCGCACGCCCCGCCCGCCTGGACGGTGTCGGGATGCGTGCGCCGGGCGTGATCGCACAGCGCCCCGTCATCGATGGCCGGCATGGGCGGCACGTCGTGCAGGCCGTCATCGCGCACCACGTACAGGCGGTCCACCCACTGCGTGATGCGGGCGCGGTCCGGCTGGACGTTGACGGTGAACGCATCCGGCACGCTGCGCCCGTTGTCGAAATACACGCAGACCCACCCGCTGTGGGTCGCGCCAACCGGTAGTTGAAAGCCTTCTTCGCGGTAAAAGAACAGGTCGAGTCCCCGGCCCGCCATGTCGAGGTGCGGGCAGACCGCGCCATCGCCGCCGGTATAGCCCGTCTGGTTGGAGACGGCGCGCAGGACCGTTCGCGGGGCCCACCACGGGTTGCGCGGCTCGCGGAAATCGCCGGGGAACGGCGTCTCGACGTCCGCCCACGGATAGCCCCACCCGGCATAGGGGAACACCTGGCCGGTGATCTCGACCGACATCCAGAACCACACCTCGCGCCGGTCGTCGCTGCGGATCACGGATACCGGGTCGCAGAAGTCGATGCGGGCCAGCGCGACGCCGTCGCCGCGGGTGCCGCCCCAGCGATTGTAATCCTCGGCGCGCAGCACCACCGGCTGGCCGCATTCGCGGTGCACCGCCGGGACGAACCGCGCTTCCGGCGCCTGGGCTGCCCCATACAGCAAAAAACCGGTGATCAACGCCGTCGCCAGCGCCACACCGGCCAGCAGAAACGTCAAGCGGGGAAACAGTGTCCGGGCCATGCCGCCCATTATAGCACGTCCGCGCGCTTCATTCTCGCCTGTGGCCGGGGCCTGTAACGGCTGTCTGACCGGCGGCACCCAGGTCTCACCCCGCCTGCCAAACTACACCTTTATACGCGGGCGTGCTTACGGTCATAACACTAATTTGATTTTGTTTTAATTTTTGCCTTCTACGATATAATTATTGTGGTGGGGGGGGTATCGACACAGCGGGCACCTGGCGCGCATCTCATATACCTTCCCGGAACCGATCGAAACGTTTTAGCGGGTTCGCACGTCTTACGTCCAACAGAAGGAAGAGATGCAATGTCCGAAATCTTCATCGTCGACAACGAGAACATCACCGTCAAGTGCATTCCAGAGAAAAAGCTCATCTATCACATCATTCACCAGCCGTTCAGCGGCCAGCCGTTCCGCGACGCGATCAACGCGGGCACCGAAGCCCTCAAAATGTATGGCGCCACCAAGTGGCTTTCGGACGACCGCAAGAACGGCCCCCTATCCCAGGAAGACGCGGAATGGGGTTTCACCGATTGGAACCCACGCGCGATCCGGGCTGGCTGGAAATATTGGGCGATGGTAGTCCCGGAGAGCGTGGTGGCGGCGGGCAGTCTCGCGCCAACCATCGAGGACCTGTACAGGCTCGGCCTGCGTGTGATGGTATTCTCCGACATAGACCGGGCCATGGCCTGGCTCGACAAAATGCCGTAACCGCCGGACCGGTCAGCACCTGAATCACCCGAATCGATGCACAAGGTCCCTCGCGCTCACCAGGCCGGGGGACCTCGATTCACCCGCCCGCCCCCTCGCCCCGCTCGCAAAACCACGCCTCCTATACACAGGCCCACTCATTTCCTTAACACTAATTTGATTTTATTTTAATTACTGCCTTCTACGATATAATTATTGTGGTGGGGGGATATCGACACAACGGACACCTACACACATCTCATATACCTTCCCGGAACCGGTCGATACGTTTTAGCGGGTTCGCACGTCTTGCGTTCAGCAGAAGGAAGAGATGTCATGTCCGAAATCATCATCCTTGATAACGAACAAATAACCGTCAAATACATTCCAGAGAAAAAGCTCATCCATCACACCATCCACCAACCGATCGACGGCCAGCCATTTCGCGACGCGATGGACGCCGGCACCGAAGCCCTCGAAATGTATGGCGCCACCAAGTGGCTTTCGGACGACCGCAAGAACGGCCCCCTTTCCCCGGAGGTAGCGGAATGGGGCTTCAACGATTGGAACCCGCGCACGATCCGGGCTGGCTGGAGATACTGGGCAATGGTCGTCCCTGAAAACGTGATAGCGGCGGGCAACCTCGCGCCAACCATCGAGGACCTGTACAAGCTGGGACTGCGCGTGATGGTTTTTTCCGACCTGGACCGGGCCATGGCCTGGCTCGACAAAATGCCGTGACCGCCGGACCGGCCAGCACCTGAATCACCCGAATCGATGCACAAGGTCCCTCGCGCCCATCAGGTCGGGGGACCTTGATTCACCCGCCCGGCTTCTCGAACACCATTCCCGCCATCCTCTAACCGGATTCTCGCCGGTGGCATCCACTTAAGTGCGTCATTGCTATAATCATTGTTAGATACTTCCTCAGCCACGAAAGTGACAGGGTGTATGAGTTTTTGGCGCGATTTTCACGGCCCCAATGCCGGTTACATTCTCGAACTCTACGAGCACTTCCAGGCCGATCCGGAGTCGGTAGACGCGGCGACGCGCGCGTTCTTCGAGCGCTGGACCCCGCCCACCGACGGCGCCGAACCCGCGACCGCCGCGCCGGGCATCGCGGTCGATGAGGTCCTGGGCGCCGTCAACCTGGCCCAGGCGATCCGCAGCTACGGTCACCTGGGCGCGCGGCTCGACCCGCTGGGCAGCGACCCGCCCGGCGATCCGGAGCTGGAGCTGAGCAGCCACAGCATCACCGCCGCGGCGCTGGAACGGCTGCCGGCCAGTCTGGTCGGCGGGCCGGTGGCGGCGGGCGCGGCGAACGCCGCCCAGGCAATCGAGGCGCTGCGCGAGATATACTCCGGCACCATCGGCTACGATTACGACCACATCACCATCCCCGAAGAACGCGCCTGGCTGCGCGACGCCGCCGAGACACGCCGGTTCCGCACGGCGAACATGCCGGTCAACGGCGCGGCGCTGCTGGACCGCCTGACGCAGGTCGAGACGTTCGAGCAGTTCCTGCACCGCATGTTTCCCGGCAAGCACCGGTTTTCGATCGAAGGGCTGGATATGCTCGTGCCCATCCTCGACGAGATCATCTGCAGCGGGGGCAACGAGGGCATCCAGAACGTGCTGATCGGCATGGCGCACCGCGGGCGCCTCAACGTGATGGCGCACGTGCTCAACAAGCCGTATGCCCAGATCCTGGCCGAGTTCAAGGACCCGGTCGAAGGGCGCATATTCCGCGACGACCTGGGTTGGACCGGCGACGTGAAGTATCACAAAGGCGCCTACCGCCCCGCCGCCAGCGGCGAGCCATGCGACATGGCGATCACGCTGGCTCCCAACCCCAGCCACCTGGAAGCGGTGAACCCGGTGATCGCCGGAATGGTGCGCGGCGCCGCCTCGACGGTGGAACAGCCCGGCGCGCCCGGCCTGGACCCGAGCGCCATGCTGGCGGTGCTGATTCACGGCGACGCGGCGTTTCCCGCCCAGGGCGTCGTCGCCGAGACGCTCAACCTCTCGCACCTGCCCGGCTATTGGATCGGCGGGACGGTGCACATCATCGCCAACAACCAACTCGGCTACACCACCCTGCCGGGTGACGCGCGCAGCACGTGGTACGCCAGCACGCTGGCGAAAGGCTTCAAGATCCCGATCGTGCACGTCAACGCCGACGATCCCGAGGCGTGCCTCGAAGCGGCGCGGCTGGCGTTCGCCTATCACGCCGCGTTTCGCAAGGACTTCGTGATCGATTTGATCGGCTACCGGCGACACGGCCACAACGAGGGCGACGAGCCCGCCTTCACCCAGCCGGTCCTCTACAGCACGATCCGCGATCATCCCACCGTGCGCGAGCGGTGGGCCGCCACGTTGAGCGAGCGCGGCGAGATCGCGCCCGACGATGCCACCGCGATGGTCCGCCGCCGGATGGACGCGCTGCAGGCCACGCTCGAATCGCTGAACCCGGCGGAAGACCTGGCCGAGAGCCGGCCCGAACCGCCGCCGTCCGGCATGGCGCGGCGCGTGAAAACGGCGGTGGGGCTGGAACGCTTGCAAAAGCTGAACGACGCGCTGCTGAGCCTGCCGGATGGCTTCCACGTCCACCCCAAGCTCCAGCGGGCGCGAGATCGCCGCCGCGAGGCCCTGGCCGATCCGGGGGCGCGGGCGGTGGATTGGGCCACCGCCGAAGAGCTGGCCCTGGCGAGCATTCTCGCGGATGGCGTCGCCGTTCGCTTCACCGGCCAGGACACGCAGCGCGGCACCTTCAACCAGCGCCACGCCGTGCTGCACGACACGGAAACCGGCCAGACGTTCACGCCGCTGCAAGCCATCCCACAGGCGAAGGCCGCCTTCGAGATCCTCAACAGCCCGCTCACCGAAAACGCCGCGCTCGGCTTCGAGTTCGGCTACAACATCCAGGCCCCGGAACGGCTGGTGCTCTGGGAAGCGCAGTACGGCGACTTCATCAACGGCGCCCAGGTGATCATCGACGAGTTCCTGAGCAGCGCCCGCGCCAAGTGGGGCCAGACGCCGTCTCTGGTGCTGCTGCTGCCCCACGGCTACGAGGGCGCCGGGCCGGATCACTCCAGCGGGCGGCTGGAGCGGTTCTTGCAGCTCACCGGCGAGAAGAACATGCGCATCGCCAACTGCACGAGCGCCGCGCAGATCTTCCACCTGCTGCGCCGCCAGACGGCCCTGCTCAAGACGGACCCGCTGCCGCTGGTCGTCATGACGCCGAAAAGCCTGCTTCGGCATCCGATGATCGCCTCGTCGCTGCAAGAGCTGGCCGAGGGACAGTGGCAGCCGGTGATCGACGACGAGGACGCGCGCCAGCGAGCGGACGATATCCGGCGGCTGTTCCTGTGCAGCGGCAAGATTTACGTGGACCTGCTGAACAGCGATCACCACCAGCAGCACGCGGACGTGGCCGTGGCCCGCGTCGAGCAGTTGTACCCGTTCCCGGAAGACGACGTGCGCGCCGTGCTGGACGCCTACCCCAACCTGGAGGACGTGGTCTGGGTGCAGGAGGAGCCGGAGAACATGGGCGCGTGGACGTTCGTACAGCCGCGCCTCGACGCGCTGATCGCCGACCGCTGGCCGCTGCGCTATGTGGGCCGCGCGCCGAGTTCCAGCCCGGCGGAAGGGTCCGCCGCGTGGCACGCTGCCAACCAGGCAACCCTGCTGCGCCAGGCATACGATCGCGGGCCCGATGCCATTGCCGACGATTTCATTATCAGTTAGAGGAGTCTCATGCCAACTGACGTTGTAGTGCCGAACTTAGGTGAATCTATCGTCGAGGCGACGGTCGCCGAATGGCTCAAGCAAGAAGGCGATCCGGTCGAGGTGGGCGAGGCGATCGTCGTGCTGGAGACGGAGAAGGTCGATCTGGACGTGGGCGCCGAGAAGCGGGGTGTGCTGGCGAAAATCGTCCGCGCCAAAGGCGAAGACGTCCAGGTGGGCGACGTGCTCGGCGTGATCGAGGAGTCCGGCGCCGATGATGCAGAGCCAGCTCCCGCCGCGGAGAAACCGGAAGAGGCCGAGTCCCCCGAACCGGCGGAACCGGCCCCGGCGCGCGCGCCGGAGAGCGCCGAGCGCGAGATCGCCACGCCGGTCGCGCGTCGCGTGGCCGCCGAGCGTGGCGTCGACCTGGAGACCGTTTCGCCGAGCGGAGCGCGAGGCCGGATCACGAAGGAAGACGTCGAGCGCCACCTGGCGCAGCGGGACGACGGGAAACCCGCCCCGGCTGAGCCGCGTGAGGAAGATCGCCGCCCGGCTCAATCCACGCCCCAGGCGAAGCCCGCCCCTGCCGACTCGCGCGGGGAGGAGCGCGTGCGCATGTCGCGCCGCCGCCGGACGATCGCGCAGCGGCTGGTCGAGGCGCAGCGAACCGCCGCTATGCTCACCACCTTCAACGAAATCGACATGACAGCGATGATGGATCTGCGTAAACGGCGCAAAGAGGCGTTCGCCGAGCGGCACGGCGTCGGGCTGGGCATCGCATCGTTCTTCGTCAAGGCGGCGGTCGGCGCGCTGAAGGCGTTCCCGCAGCTCAACGCGGAGATCGACGGCGACGACATCATCCTGAAGCACTATTACGACATCGGCATGGCGATTGGCGCCGAGGAGGGGCTGGTGGTCCCGGTGCTGCGCGACGCGGATCGCATGTCGTTCGCCGAGATCGAGCGTGCGATCAAGGACTTCGCCCAGCGTGCCGGCGAGGGAGCGCTGACGCTGGACGACCTGCGCGGCGGCACGTTCACCATCACCAACGGCGGGGTGTTCGGCTCGCTGATGAGCACGCCGATCCTCAACCCGCCCCAGGTCGGCATCCTGGGCCTGCACAAGATCGAGCCACGCCCGGTCGCGCTCGACGGTGAAGTCGTGATCCGGCCCATGATGTACGTCGCGCTGAGCTACGATCACCGCGTCGTTGATGGCCGGGAGTCGGTGCAGTTCCTGGTGCGCATCAAGGAACTGGTCGAGGACCCGGAGCGGCTCTTGCTCGAAGGATAGAACCGCGGGTCTTTTGTGCCGGACAAACTGGCAAACTGAAGCCCACGCGGGAGCGTTCCGGCGTGGGCTTGTCGTTTCGAAGCGCGGGTGAACGCGAGGGCCTACGAATAGCGATCGCGCAGGGCCACCACCTGATCGCGCGACAGGAAATTGATGTTCCCCAGGTGATAGGCCGTCAGGTAAATGCGCGCGTTCAACTCCACGGTTTCGAGCGCGGACATGGCGTCGAACATCGTTTTGCCGTAGGCGACCACGCCGTGATTGCCCATGAGCAGCGTGTCGTATTTCTGCACGTACGGTGTAATGGCCTCGGGGAGTTCCTCGCCGCCCGGAATGGCGTACGGGACGAGCGGCGTCGGCCCGGTCCGGACCACGACCTCAGGGAGAAACGGCGTATCCAACGCCACGCCCGCGACGGCAAATCCGGTTGCGGTCGGCGGGTGCGCGTGGACGACCGCGCGCACGTCCGGTCGGTTCTGGTAGACGATTAAATGCATCCGGAACTCCGACGACGGTTTTCTGCCATCGCGGCTGCTGAGCACGGTGCCGTCCGGCGCGATCTTGACGATATCTTCGGGCTGCATCATGCCCTTGCTGACTCCGCCCGGCGTAAGGAGGATTTCGTCGTCGTTGAGCCGGATCGAGATGTTGCCATCGTTTCCGGCCACCAGAAAGAGATCGTACAGGCGCTGCCCGGCCTGGCAGATTTGCTTTCGGAAATCCCATTCATCACCCATTGTGGTACTCATATTGCCTTCCTCTTTGGTGAACTTCCGCACAGCACTACGCCGAGAGGTGACGCGCACTTCCTGGCGTAGAGACGTGTTTGTCGCTGGCTGTTATTGGGATGGTTACCCTATCGATCTTACGCCGCGAGCGCCGGAATCGCCAAATTTCCCTCGCGCGGCGACAAGGGCAAGCGCCGGGCTGTGGCGCGTGTCACGGGCAGCCTTCACGCGGGTCATCAATTCGGGCATTTTCACGATTCTGCACTTGACGGGGACTGGAGGGTATGCTATCATTCCGGCACATTGATGGGGGCGTAGTGTAGCGGTTAACATGCCGGCCTGTCAAGCCGGAGATCGCGGGTTCGAATCCCGTCGCTCCCGCACCGACCGCGCGTTATTTCAGAATGGCGCGCGGTAATCTTTTCCCCTAAAACCTCCGCAATTTCGACCGGCATTGACTCCTCCCCATCCAGAATGACATTGAAGTCACCATGCAGCGCAATTGCTACCACACGGTCGTCGTAGACGATCACCTGCTCGACAATCTTCGCCAGGAGCTGCTGGCGTGCTTCATCCGGTTCGTCCGTCTCGGCGCACTGCTCCCAATATGTGCGGAAGTTGCGGATCAAATCGGCAGCCTCATGCAACTCATCGTAGTCAATGGGGCGCAGGGACTCAATCTCGCGCTCAAGCTGCACGCGCTTCTCGAAATACTCATCCCGGTCGATGAACCCATGATCCCACCGGAAATCGATGCGTTCGATGATCTGCCGGATTTCCTCCATCCGCCGCAGTGACGCTTCGTTCTCCACCCGGCTGCGCACGGCGTTCTCTACCCGTTCGCGAAAATCCTCCGGAATGACCAACCCGCTCAGCACCGCGACCACCTGTTCGTTGAGGTCATCTTCGCGGATGCTCAACTGGCCGCAGTCCTCGTAGCCCCGTTCTTTGCACAAGCAGCGGTAGTAACCTGTACCGCGCCGCCGGTCCCAGGCGGGACGCATCTTGCCGTAGTTGTCATCCTGCAAGCCGCGCGGCATCGCCACCAGACACCGGGCGCAAAACACCCGGTCATGCAACACATACGTCCGCCGCCGATTGGTCGGCATCCGGTGGCTGACCATCCCTTCGCGGACCTGCTGGCATACCTCAAACAGCTCATCCGAAATGAACCCCTGGTGTTTGCCTTCATACCACGTCTTACGATGGCGGCTGGACTTCTTGCCCTCCCCCAACGTGCCGTTGTAGAGAGTCTCCGAATAGGAAACACGACCGGTGTAGGTCTTGTTCTGCAGCATGTCGCGCACCGTGTGTTTGTTCATGGGCTGCCGGTCTGCCCGCAGCTTCTGGATTTCCCGCTGCGCATTCATCCAGTCCGCGATTTCGGCATCACTGTAATCCCCGGTCGAGTACATGATAAACGCCCGGCGCACAATGGCCGCCTGACGCGGGTTGATGTACAACCCCGCCGGTCGTTCTTCTGTCCCTTCATCCACACGGACCAGGTCGTACCCAATCGGCGGTATGCTGCCGTTGAACTCCCCACGTATGGCCCGCTGGTGTTTGGCCCGCTTCGCCTCCGTGCTCAGGTTGCGCGAGTAGAAGGCGGCAAAGACCGCCAACATCTGCTCCATCATCGCCCCATAAGGACCGGCATCTTCGTCATCCTCACTGAACCCTTCCACGCAGAACAGTTTCAGCCCGTATTCGCGCCGCAGCAGCATCTTAATCATGACTGCATGGTTGTGATCGCGCGCCAACCGGTCGAATTTCCACATGACGACTGCCTCGAACTTGCCGCGTTCAGCCGCCGCCCGCATATCCTGGAAGCCCTCACGGTCCAGGCTCCAGCCGGTCTTGGCCCCATCTTTGTAGACGCCCACCACGACGCCGCCCCTCTCCGCCACCATCTGGCGGCACACTGCTTCCTGGTCTTCCAGACTGATTTCGTTCTGCATGTCCGACGAGTAACGGGCATAGATCGCATACCGGGTTCGCTTCTGAGTGGTCATGACCTTGTGCTCCATTCTTGGATCCAATTGCTGTATCGGGCCAACTTTTCAAGGGGAACCTTTCTCCAGATGTGGAAGGGTTCCCCCATCGCGTATATCGTTTACTGCCCGGTGGCAGCATCCTGAAAAATGCGCCGCACCTGTTCCGCCTGATCGGGCACGATCTCGATTTCCGTCCCATTCCACCGATAGCCATAGGGCAAGCGTGCCGCTCCCCGGTATCGAGAATGGACATAGAGGGCCTGCTCACAGCTTTCGATGACATCCAGGATGGCCTGGATGAGCACCGGCGGTACAGCACGGGTGTCGGGTTCACCGGCACAGCACAACTTCACCCCAAACAGGAGACGAAACAAGCTGTACACCAGGCTGGTTACGCGGGGATCGTGTACCAGTGACTCATGCGGAGGGTAGAGGATCACCCCGGCGGCACCGGCCAGGATGGTGTCCATCAGCGGTGAGATGTCGTTTTCGGTGAAGACCTCGATCACCTCACCGCGCTGGCGCGCGACCGTCTCGTGGCAAAGCTGTTCCAGCGCCACCGTCTGATCGGGCGAACAGCCTGCAGGCAGCAGAACTACGTAACGAGAAGACCGATACTTACGCTTTGGGGTCATGCGAGTTCTCCTTGTCCATATCGATTGTGGATACACGTTGTCCTTCAGCGCCCTGGGGCGGAATGACGATCAGCACGCCAGTTCGCGCCAGACGCCGGTCTTTGCGGACGACGGGCACATACACCCCTGTTTCCGCAATGACTTTGCCCTGGGAAAAGGTGTATCTGGTCATCGCCTACACCCTCCCCCAGCCCGGAACAACAAAGCGGCCCAATCCGACAACGGAGTCAGTTGGGCCGCGAAATCCACACAGGACAGGAGTCCCATGTTTCTGTATAATGCTATGCAGCCCGGTCACTGGCTGGCACAGTGTCGGGTTAGAACCGTGTGGGGTGTTCCCGCACTCCGCACGGTTCGCCTTTTTGTTCTCGGCTGCCATCAAACTACAACACGTTGCCCCGTTTGTCAAGCGCTTGCAGGCCATTCTGGAGCCTCTGAAGACCCTTTTCATCGCCTGTCTCCTCCCTTTTCTAGCGCTCCGGCGAAGTCCCAATCGCGTCCTGGCGCACCCGGCGCAGCGCGTGCGCCAGCCAGGTGAACACCTCCCCACCCTGCAGGTGGAATTCGGTGATGTCTTTGCCATACGGCACACGGATGACATGCACCCGTCTGGAAAGCGCCTGCAAGCGAGCTGCGCCTTTTGCCCCGGCCCGGTCCATGTCATACGCCACCAGGATCAGCGGCACCGTCACCAGGTCGCCGATCCACCGGTCGCTCAAACCGGCGCCGGCGCTACCCAGCGACACCGCCGTGACCAGCGGCTCCGCTTCCTGGTGCGCCAGCAGCGCGTCGAACTCCCCTTCGCAAAACAACACGGCTTTCGCCCCCGGCAGCGCATCGCCGCGAAACAGCCCGCCGCTGCTGCCCCCGGCAATCTGGGCGTACTTGGGCTGTCCGGCAGCGCGACGCACCTTCACCGCCCACAGCGTCTCCCCTGTGAACCACGGGAGGGTGATGCCGCACGGCACGCTCAGCCCGGCGATGGTCCGCCACTGCCGATAGCCACCCGGCACCACGCCGAGGTGCGCGGCCCGGATCGTCTCGCCCGCCAGCCCACGCCCGGTCAGGTACTCCAGGGTTTGTTCACCCTTGATCGACCACAACGTTTCTTCGGCCCGTTCGACGACCTGCCGGGCAGCGACCTGCCACTCGCCGGGCGGCGGCTCCGCCGGTGGCATCGGACGATTGGCCGCAAGACCCGGCGCAAAACGCGGCGCTTCCCCCAGCGCCCGGAGCGACTCCTGGAAGCTCAGGCCGCGATAGCGCTGCAACCAGTCGAAGACGTCACCGCTGACCTGGCATTTGCCGAAACAGCGGAACCCGTCCGCCCACACCGCCAGGCTGTAGCCCTTACGCTCGTGGTGGAACGGGCAGCGCCACAGCAGCGCCTGCCCGCCGCGCATGGGGGCCGGTCCCAGGTCCTGCTCGACGATACGCCGCAGGTCGTATTGCGCTTTCAACACCCCGGTATCGACCATCTCATCTCACCTTTGCATTTTTGTCTCATGCCAAATGACATGTGACACGTGACAGAATTCGATTTTTGTCACAAATACGTGACAAAATTCCCTTCTCTCAAAATCGGCCTGTCGCGATTTTTGTCACGCCGTTGTGACACATGACAAAATTCTTTTTTTGTCACACGCCACTATGTCAGATCAGCCGGTAGCACTCTGACGGGCGTCCCCGGCCCCCATTCTGCACGACTTCCGGCACCACCTGCCCATCCTGCTCCAGCGCCTTGAGCGCCTCCAGCACCGGCTTGCGCGGCGAGCGCAGCGCGCGGTAGATGTCGCGCACCGACAGCCCGTTGGTATGGGACGACAGCAGCTTGAGGATGCGCATCTCCAGCCGCGCTTCTTCGCTCTCGCCCAGGTCATGCAGCAGCCGGTGCGCCGATGCCCGCCACGTCTCGACGATTTGCTGGGCGCGGTACCAGTGCGCCGCGCGCACCACCGGCCTGGCCTGCCGCCGCTCGCCCAGCGCAATCCAGTCCAATGCTGCCAGGATGATGGCGACTTTGAGCGCCTGGATGTGCAACCGCCCGTAGACCGTCCGCAGCCGGTCATCCAGCGGCGCATCCGGCGCGGTCATCTCGCGCAGCACGCGCTCGTAGGCGTGCAGGGGTTCCCAGATTTCGGTGGCCACCAGTGACCACGGTTCGATGGCGGGCTGCTCGTCGCCGATGGCCTGCGGTTCCGGCGGCGCGGGCAGCGTCTCGTGTAGCTGACGCAGCGAGCGCACCAGGTCCGGCGGCATGGTCGTGTCGCGCGCGGCGACGCGCTCGGCGTAATCCGGCTCCGGCGTGAGCAGCACAAAGCGCGCCAGCGTCCCGTTGTGCCAGTCGTTGTGGCTCAGGGAAACGGACAACTCTGCCGGCGTGGCCGCCCCCAGAATCGACAGCGCCGCATCCCGAATGACCACCAATCCCCGGTTGTTGGTGTGGGAGTCGAGATAGTCCGGGCAGTCGTAGAGCTGCATTAGCAGTTCCTTCATGCCCGACATGTAATCCCGCCCAAACGACTTGAACAGCGCCGACAACTCATCGCGCAGGATGCCGCGCTGCGCCGCGTAGCGGTTGCCCTTGACCAGCCGCTCACGGTCGCGGGCGGGGATGTCTTCGAAGTTGGGCGGCAGCACGCCCCCTAACATGCTCATGAACGCTTCCGGCGACCCCGGCTGGGGTAAGATCAGGTGCGGCATGGCCGCGCGCGCCAGGTCGTGCGCCAGGTTCAGCCCGGCGGACTTGCGGTAGTAGGTCGAGACCGCCACCGACATGATGTACAGATTGGGGAAGACGCGCTGCCGCCAGGGCGTATGCACGTACAACCGGCGGCCAATCGCCAGCGCCCCCAACCACAAACCCGCGCCTTCGTGAAAGCGCAGCGGGGTTTCGTTCGCCGCAGTGCTCGCCCACGCTACATACTGATCCAGCCACCGCCCCACGTCCGCCGCTTGACGCTGCTGTTCCGCTGTCAGGCGGGCCGCCTCCGGCAGGTCGGGCACGGTGTTGACGTCGCTCGAACGCTGCCGGTAGGTGTCCGGCGGCGGGCTGTTCGGGTCTACGCTGAGAATGGCGTGCAGCCCATCCGGGCCGAGCAACCGGCGCAGCGCGGCCAGGTCATCCGGAGCAGAGATATCGATATGAGACAGGATCAGGCGGGTCAGCGGGCTGCACGGCAGGTCGTGCCACTCCAGGCCGACCAGGGCGCGCGCCAACACATAGGTATCGTGTGGGGAAAGGTTGACTTCACAGGTGAGGGAAGACATGACGTCCGGCTCCACAGCTTGCCCAACACAGACCGGAGGATGGTGGGGGGGTCATAACGGACTCCTTTCACCGGATCGGCAGATGGATCAAGCGTACCAGGGAGCAGGCGTCAGATCATGGTCAATTTCGGAAGTTGGGATGGTCAATTTCGGAAGTCGCGATGGTCAATTTCGGAAGTGGGGTGGTCAATTTCGGAAGTGCGGGTGGTCAATTTCGGAAGTGCGGGTGGTCAATTTCGGAAGTGCGGGTGGTCAATCGAGGGAACGGGCGTCGTCAACATGCCCAAAACAGCGCCATAAGCGCATAGGCAGCGGCGACCGCTGCCGTACTGACTACAATCCCCAGGCTGACCTGCCCGACCGTGTGATGGCCGGTCACGACGCGCGCCCACGCCGTAGCGCACACAATGCCCACTGCGCCAATCATCAGCAGCGGTGAGTCGAGGTCGCCCATCAGGAACAGCGCGGTGAAAATTCCGGTCACAACCGCCGTGTGTGCAGAGATTTTCGTCAGCCGGGCGTTGATAGCCGCTTGCAGCGGCACCCAGACCACCAGCGCCAGCAGGGAAAAGATCAGGCGCTCTGGTGCATCCAGCCATTCGGCCAACCCAACACACAAGACCATACTCACCCAGAACACGAGGTAGAGCGGGTGCCGCATCCCGCGCTGGTAGGTATAGCGGCCCCTGCGCCGGGCGAGATGGATCAGCGTCAGGGCAGGCGTCAGGATGATCCCCGCCATGAAGACCACCCACCCCACCGCTGCGAGTGGTTCGGTGTCTTTGAGGACCACAACCAGCGCCGGAATAAAAACGGAAAACGGGTGAAAGATTATGCCCAGCCAGTATCCCAGGCGATTGCCGTTGTGCGGGGCCGGATCGGTCACAGCCTGAGGCGACATAAGCCCTCCACGAGGTCGTCATAATCCGCACATTCCGGCCACAGCGCTTGGATCTGTGCGACCAGCTCACAGCCGCGCGGATCGCCCAGGTCCACGCGCCGGTAGTGATCCAGGATGTTAATCGTCGTGACGTAGATCGCCATCTCGACGTATTCCGGGCAAAGCATGCGCCACCGGGCAAACCGCTCCCGGCGCAGCAAAACCCGTTCAGACAGCCGGCGTTCGAGCGCCGCCAGGCGGGCGTAACGGCACAGGCGAGGCGGCAGCAGCAGGAGGCTCAGCCAGCGATGCGGAATGAGGATGATCACCAGGCAGAAAGCGGCGATCAGGCCGCGCGGAATGACATAGGGCCCTTGATTGAATTGGCCGGTGACGATGATCGGCGGGATAAACACGACCGAAAACGCCGCGCTGAGGGCAAAGGTTGTCGTGAGTACCAGTGTCGCGAGATGCTTGACCCGCATCGGGAAAACCCGTTCTTGCCGGAACATGGCCGCATTGACCGGAACGAACACCAGCGCCGCTTGCAGCAGCCCGTACCCTTCGACCACCCATTTCATGAGGTACTCCGCCCGCAACGCCGACACCCCTCCGGCCATGTGCGCCGCCATCACCCCCAGCAGCATACCGGCGATCCCCGGTGCCGCCTGGTACAGCCGGAGGTGGAACCACCGCGGGCGATACAGACCCGGCGAACGCTGCACCAGCCACAGCAGGCTCAGCGAATAGGCTGCCGTGGCCGCCAGCACCGCCAGCAGGCTCACCAGGAACGTCACCGGGTAGCCGTAGAAGCAGGCGTCAACGAACGGCTGAACTGCCCTGATCCGCAGCGTGAACACCACCCCCAGGGCGATGAAGATCGTCCAGGTGATGAGGACATACCGGTCTATATGCCGCGCCCGGTGATAGCCCCGCCACAGCCCGTACAGGACAAATCCCCACACCATGCTGCACAGGACAACCTCACCCATCGTACCCCAGACTCCGGGTGAACCGACTCAACGCGTCGATGCTAGTATCCGGGTGGGTCAGCGCGGTTAATCGTCCGGCTAGCAGAATCTCGCGCTGCAGCAGACGCACAAATAACTCGGCTTCCCGTTCGTCGGGAGTGTCGTGCAGGTCCCACCGGCGGCAGTGACCGCGAAGTTCGGGGCAAAGCGCCGCCCGCAGTTGGGCGACAAGTTCCGGAGGGAGAAACGCGGCCAGGTCATGCAGGCGGTGCCCCAACACCATGTGACCGACCTCGTGCAGGATGTGGTGAACCCGGTGGACGGGATGGGTGCGACTGTCGAAAAACACGTAATCGGCGGTTTCGGCCCGCACCCAGAGACCGTGCAGCCGGCCCTCAAAAGCCACCCCGTTGAGGATGATCTCCCGCTGCCGGAGGCTTTCCAGGTGGGCGATGAAATGCGGGATGGTAAACCGGCTGAATTCGTAATGTAGTCCATCAATTGCCCGGCGCACGCGCGTCTCACCGTCGGTCATGGGGATTCTCCCCGCGCTCTCCACCAGACCGGCTCAACAAAGCTCACCACTGTAAAGCGTTCGCCAGGACGTGCCAATGGTACTGTAGTGGGAAAAATCACTCAGGCGGAAAGGTCGTTGAGGGATCGCCAGCGGCAGTCCGGCTACGGCTCACCATCACCCTCACGAGCAAACGGCAGCGTTTCACGCCCCGCTTTGCGCTCCCGCTCGGCAGCTTCCACCCAGGCGATGATCTTGAGGATATCCTGCTGCGCTTCCGCCGATAACCCCCTGGCCCGGAAGGCGATCTCCGCCACGGGGCCGGGCAGGTCCTCCGGACGCTGACCGACCAGCATCGCGAAACACTCTTCTTCCGTCGAACACTCGAAGAAGCTCAGCGGGACGTTGAAGAAACCGGCGATTTCTTGCAGAGTGGGTACGCTCGGATTCTTGTTCCGCCCGGTGCGCAGTTGATTGATCGTCGCGTGGCTGATGCGAACCTTGTCGGCCACTTCCTGCGTGATGTAGGGCCGCCCGTCCGGGTGGTGGACGTGCTCAAACAGGAAGTTGATCAGGTCTTTGAGCGGGAGCGGCTTTTTGTCCTTGCGCATGGTCATCCTCTTCGATTCACCGGCACATGGGCGTAATGATACCCGGAAAACCGGTTGGCTCAACCGGGACAATTGTACTATGGTTCCATACTTTCAGAATTATAGACTCTTTTTATAATATAGACTGTATACCAGCACATCCGTTGGGTGCTCCCATCGTCATCAGGCCGCCATCTGCCGTTGCCGACTTCGACCCTTCAACAGGCGGGGGCCTTTTCTGAGAAAGGAAGGGTTGGGTGACCATCCAGGTAGCCATTGTGGATGACCAGGACATCATCCGTTTGGGCGTCCGGCAGTCGCTGGCCGACTTCCCCCACCTCGCCTTTCTGGGCGGGTATCCTGATGTGCCCTCGTTCTGCCGCTCTGCGGCGGCTCACAGCGCTGACGTGGTCTTGCTGGATGACTCGCTGCCGGATACCGATGTCGTCCGGGCTTACCAGGCCATTCAGGAACGGTGCCCCCATGCCGCCGTGCTGATCCTCGGTTCCCAGATGTCCGCGCCCGACATTCACCGGGTGATCGGCGCGGGCGCATTGGGCGTCGTGTGCAAGAATGAACCGGTGCAGGATATGCTAGTGGTAGGCATCCAGCACGCCCATGCCCGGCAGGTCTATCTCTCCACGGCTGCCGCGCTGCGCGCAGGGCGGCTCGACTCCTCGCCGGCCCTCAGCCCACGCCTTGACCAGGTGCTGCACCTGATGGCGCGCGGGTGTCATGTCCAGGGCATCGCGCGCGAGTTGGGCATCTCCGACCGGGCGGTGTATAACGCCCGCAAGCGCCTGCGCGAAATCCTGGACGTGGAGACCAACGAGCAGATCGTGGCCGAAGCCATGCGGCGCGGCCTGCTGCGGGATGAGGGATGACCCCGGAGAATTACGGAACTGCCCGGTAATTTTGACCCCTTCATCTTCCTGATTTGCTCCTGCTTTCCGCCTCAGAGGATGGTATGCTAAGGGAAAGTTTCCCTCGTGAGGTGGGTGAGCATGATGACCAGCATTGTGATTGCCGATGACATGGACCTGGCGCTGGAAGGGATAAAAACCATCCTGCGCCAGCATGGCGCTTTTCAAGTCACCGGCACGTACCGGACATTGGCCGATCTGCTGGACGCCCTGGCCGCCCAGCCGCCAGAGGTGGTCTTGCTCGGCGACCGGCTCGAACCGGGCATGGACGTGCTGGCGCTGGTGGAACGTGTGCAGCAGGCAGCACCGCGCGCCCGCCTGCTGGTGATGGGCAACCTGCCGGACGGTCTCATCGTGCAAGAACTGCTCACCTGCGGCGTGGCCGGGTACCTCTACAAGCCCGATCCCTTGAGCAGCTGCCTGCCGGAAGCGCTCCGGGTGGTGCTGCGTGGCCGCCCGTATCTCTCCCCCACCGCGAACGCCGAATACCTGCTGGCAGTGCAGGCTGGCCGTGCAGGCTGGCAGTTGGACACCGAAGCGCGCGAGGTGCTGCGCCAGCTGGCCCAGGGGTTTCGTCCACAGGAAATCGCCCTGCTGCGCGGGGTGTCGGTGCGGCGCGTGTACTGGGTGCAGGAGAAGTTGCGCAACCGCTTCGGCGCAGACACCAACGCGCAGTTGATGATCCGGGCAGCGGAAGAGGGGTTTTTGCCGTAATAATGTATCATGACGATTTGGAGGTCTCTCTATGGATGATAACAAACCGCTCGGTAATCTCATCGATATTCTGAACACCGTGATTCACATCATCAAGTCTTCAGAGACGGATGTTGCGTGGTCTAGCTATAAGACTGTCGAAGAGGCTGTTATTGACCTGACCGATCATATTGACCGACTGGCCCAAAACGATCTATCACGTCGATGGGATCTCACAGTGCTCTTTGCTCCAACAGGGCCGCTGCAAGAGATATCGTTACACAGTGGATGGGGCAAACAGTTTCTTGAACTCGCCGCCCAATTCGACGCAGCAATGCGAAACATAGGGTAAAAACGAGCCAGAGACAAATCGCTCAACCTATGATTACGATACTCAAGTTCGCTGTCGCCTGATGTTTGCCGCAACATTGCTCGCTAAACCCGCAACACTGACTCCGAAAAACCGTAATCCTACAGCCTCTCAAACACCCTGCTCCGCTAAGATGAAAGATGGCCGAACTCATCTCGCCGGAGCTGTGTATGTCCCGCATCCTCTGCCTTGCCTTTCTCCTGGTCGCACTCACCGCGTGCAGTGGTGACGATGACGCGCCGCTCGTGGACAACACGCCTTCCGAAACCGCGACCCTGACCGCTACTCCACCGGTCACGCTTGCGCCGACCGCCACGCCGACGCTGACGCCCACCGCGTCGCCATCCCCTACGGCCTCGCCCACGCCGACCGTCACGCCCACGCTGGCCGTGCGCGTGCTCGAAGTCACAGCAGTCATGCCCGGCGTAGTGCTCGACACTGCTTCGGCATCTGAGGCTGAGGCGCTGCCGCTGGATGAATGGGTGCGACTGGAATCCGACCACCCCAACCTGGACTATGTGAGCGGAGAATGGATCGACATGTGGTCGTGGTCCGCCGGGCAGAACGAGTACCGCTACAGCGTGGACCCGGACGCCGCCGTGCGCCTGGACTTCGAGGGCGAAGGCGTGCGCGTGTGTTACGTCGCATTCTGGAACGGCGGCATGTGGGAGATTGTGGTCGATGGCCAGGTCGTGGGCACTGTCGATTCGTATTCCGCCGAAGCGCATTTTACCTGCACCGATACGTTTCCCGTCGCAGCGGGAGCGCATACGCTACTCGTGCGCAACACGCCGCAGCGCAACGCCGCCAGTTCCGACACCATGCTCGCGCTGGATGCGGTGCTCACCTACCGCGCGCATCCCTCGGTAGTTGCTCAAGTAGAGGCGGTCACGCCTTCACCGGAGCCGCAGCCCGCCCGCCGGGTGGAACTCATCCAGGGGCCGCCCACTATCCCGCCCACCGCCACCCCTGCGCCGCCCGCCAACCTCACGGTGGCGGTGCTCATCGCCTACGACGAAAACGCCAACCACTCGGTAGACCCGGCGGAAGGCGTGCGCGGTATTCCGGTGCGGCTGGTCGATGTCGCCACCAACCGCGCGCTGGCGCAGGCCTTCACCGACGCATCCGGCTACGCCCGCCTCCAGTTGCAGACCAACGCCCAGGTCAGCCTGGTTGTGCCCTACTTCGGCCAGTCGTGGGATGTCTCGCGCCGGTGGGGCAGCGGCGACTCGACCTTCACCCTGCTCCTGCCCGCAGGCAACCAGCCCGGCCTTATTCCATGAGGGAGAACATCTTGAAGTATCGCCAACGCCCCATCACCCTGGCAGCAATGCTGCTGTTGGCGGCTGCCATCGCGTGCAGCGGCACAGTGCAGAACCTGCGCATCGACGGGCTGCCGCAGTACATCTGCCCGTCCAGCACGCCGCGCCCGACGCATACCCAGCCGCCGACCAGCCTACCCACCTGGCTGCCGTTCTTTTCGGCCAACCTGAGCGGCACGCAGGTCAACCCGACCTTCAATGTGGTGCTGGCCCAGTGGACCGGTCAAAGCGCCGGAACAGTCTATGTAGCCTACTCCGGCAGCATGAGCACCTACCCCTACTACTGGTCGGGCAGCGGCGGCTTCTTCGCGGTGGATACCATTCCCAACGTGACGCGCAGCGGGGCGTATGGCATCACCATCCCGACCACGGTCACCAATGCCACCATCCAGATCTACGCCAGCGGTGTACCCAATTCGCTGCGTTCGTTCACGGTGGTTCGCGTCTACAGCACCACCTGGCCCACGCTCACGCCGCCTCCGGGCGGCGCGCCGGGCAGCATCACGCCCACGCCGCGCCCGACTTACACGCCCTGGCCGACCCCGACCCAGTACGTGCGCACGAATGATTACTTCGTCGGTGACGCGATCTACACCCCGGAGCAAGCGTCGGGACTGCAACTGCGTTTCCGTGTGACGGACATTCAAGCCCAAAACGCGGTCGCGCCAGACCGCCAGGGCCAGCCGCAGTCGGTCTACGTGTGGACGTTTGAGGTCAAAAACGTGGGCAGCGTCGAGTATGACCTGTTCCCCGCCGGGCAGATGTACGTGAGCACGGTCACGTTGGCGAGCGGCGGTGAGGTTGAAGGGGTTTGGGGAGCCAGCCTCGCAGCAGCGGAAGAAGCCGGACTCACGCCCAACTACGAAGCGACCGACATCCAGCCGGGCGAGACGAAAACCTTCACCCTGGCAGCGTATGGCCCGCGCGGCACCGCCAGGCGCATTGCCTACGTGCTCGATGTCACCGCGCGTGGCGGCACCATGCCCACCATCGTGCCGGGCCAAAATGTCGTGTCGTGGATTAACGAAGTCAATACCATCTGCACCGGTGAGATCGAGGAGCCATAAATGCCCTGGGTAGATGACATTCTCAACGGGCTGGAAGTCCAGATCGACAAGCTGTGGTACGACCTGCTGCACCTGCTGGCGGTCGCCGGGTGGACCCTGCAAAAGGGCCTGTTCATGATGGGTCACGCCATCGAGCTGGCCAACCTCTGGCTGGCCCAAAACGCCTTCGCCCCGCTCATCTCGCAGACCAACAACCAGATGCGCGTGACCGCCAGCCTGGCGTTTGTCATCGCCTTGATTGTCCTGGGTATCACCTACCTGCTGGCGGCATTCGTGAAGCTCGATGTGGTCAGCCCCCGCAGCGCCATCGGCTGGTACCTGGCGGGGATCGTGTTCTTCCAACTTGGCCCCACGCTCTACCAGGGTATGCACGACTTCCGCCGCGACCTGAGTTCCGGCTTTTACCACGTCGCCCTGGACAGCATGCAGAGCGCGGGCAGCCCCTTCGGGTCGCTGGCCGCCGTGACCAGCAGTGACCTGCCGCCACTCGAAGCCTGTGACGCGCTGGGCCCGTACCTGCCCGGCGCGACCATGACGCCCTTCGGCTCCGGCGTGGATGGGCTGGACATCGCCCTGGCCTACCTGCGCGCCGATGGCCAGGACGTGATGGGCTATCCGTCGCCTGTCCCGACCGCCTGCTTCCAGCCGCGCGCGCCGGGTCAGGACACCGACCTGCCCACCGACTGGATCTTCCGCGAGGAGGGCTACTTCTACTCGCTGGCCAGCTCCCAGTTCTTTGGCGACCCGCTCGGCGAGGAGGAGCGCAAGGCATCCATTGACAAAGCGGGCGCGGCGCAGTTCCGCATTTTCTCCGCCTGGCCGCTGATCATCTTCGGCGTAGTCGAGCAGCTCATCTTCCTGCTGCTGACTATCGCCCAGGGCTTGACCTTTGTGAGTTTCAGCGTCGCCATTCTGTTCGCCTTTTTCAAAAAGACGGAAGTCATCGCCCGCTCCATCCTGGACATGTGGATTGAACTCATCGTGCAGACGGTGATCATCGCCCTGCTGCAGTCGCTCATTGTCTCGTTCCTGCTCGGCGCAGCCGCCACGCAAAACGCCCTGGTGGTGTTGGGCGTGTCGCTACTGTGCACCATCTTCATCCTGGTGCTGCTGTGGAGCGGTGTGAAAGCGGTGTGGAACAGCTTCAACCGGCTGTTCGGGTCGATAGGTCAGGTTACCGGCGGCGTGATGGCCGCCCCCGGCGTGGTGGGTCTGGGTCTGGCCGGAGCCGGAGTTGCCGCAGGGGTCGGCGCTACCGCTGCGGCGGCGAATGTCGGCAGCAGCGCGCTGGCCGGTATTTCTGCCCTTAACAATGGCGCGACCGTTTCCCAAGCCGCCGGGGTCATGTTGGGCGGATCGCGGGGCTTGCAGACCGCCGCCCGCACGCTGGCTTACCTGCCCGGCACCCGCAACACCGACATTAGCCGGATGGCGGATGAATTCACCGAAGGCGCGGTGCTGCGCCAGGTCGGGCAGAGTATCCCGCTTTTGGGTGGGGTCGCCGGACCGATCCTGGCCGCCCAGATGCTCAGTGACCGCAGCGAGCAGCCGAAAGCCAAGCGCGGAATCAGTCTGCCTGCGGAGCCGGTCGAAACCGAGGAGCAGCCGCTTACCCGCCGTAACAGGCCGCCGCGTATGGGCACCTTCACACCTGAAGAGGAAATTGCCGCTCCGGCAGTCATCCGGCCTCCTGCCGCCGGAGACAACGTACAGCAGCAGGTCGGCGCAGTTGGTGCGGACGTGCGCGCGCAGGCGGGCCAGGCGAAAGCCGACCGCGAGCGCAGCGACTACGCGGACGACATGCACGGCGAAGAGGTCGAAGACCGCATCGCCGCCCTGAGCGCGACGCTGCAATCCGGGCCAACCCAGCACGTCCTGGGCCTGCTGCGCGTTGAAGGTGCGGATAATGTCGCCGGGGTGATGGGCGACTTCATCTCCCAGATGCGCGTGCAGCGCACCCTGGACGGTCAGCCGCTGGCCGGAGGCGCGGACCACTTCACGGTTGCTCAAGGAGTCGCGCGGGCGATGGGTGTCACGCCCAAGGAAGGTGACCGCGCCCCCCTCCAGGGCGACGTGTCGCGGGTGGGACTGTTTGCTGACCAGGCGCTGCGACTGGGGCTGACCGGACAGCAGGCGGCCCAGGTGATCTCCGAAGTGAAGAACTCACCAACCGGTCAGCTCACCCCGCAGACGCAAGCGGTGCTGGTCGAGCAGGCGCGCGGCACGCTCAACACCGGCTGGGAAGGCGCGCAGCAAGCCGTGAGTGCTTTGCAGCGAGCGGCAGTGATGCTGCCCAACGCTCTCACGGCACGCGGGACGGTCGCGGTGCCCCATGTGAACGTTACTCCGCAGGTGCAGGTGAACGTCAGCCCGCCTTCGTCATCCGGCAGCAGCCTTGACGAAGCAATGAAATCTCAAGCGGCGCTGGCGGGAAGCCAGGTCGCCGCAAAAGGAAGTGGCGCATGAGTGAACAACTGAACTACCATTCCATCGACGAACTGCGCGCCCTGAGCCTGGACGAGTTGCGCGTCTTGTGGGAGTTGGTCCCGACCGACCGGCAGCACCACTACCAGACCGTCTACCAGCGCGAAGTGCGCACCAACGGGGCCGCCGGCTCGGATGCGCTCGAACAGCAGGTCGTGACCGCGCTCATCCGGCGTTATCAGGATGGCGCATTGGTGCCGATTGGCGCGCGTTGGGCCAAGACCCCCGTCCGTATCCAGGCGGCAGTCCAGGCGGGCGAATCGCTGGTCTCACCCGAAGCGGAGTGCACGCCGCCTGCCCCCAAGAAGACGCAGGCGCTGCTGATTTTCGGCGGCGCGGGGGTGTTCCTGGTCTTCTTCCTCTTCATGCTGCTGTCGCGCAGCGGGAACGATGAGCCGAAACCCACCGAAGCAGCGAATCTCTCCGGCTACGTCACGCCGACGCTGCGCTACACCCCGTCACCGACGCCCATCGCGCTCGAAGAGCAGGATGTGATCATCCGCGACGGTGTGCGCGACCGTGCGCCCGCCTACCCGGTCAACCTGCAAATTCTGCCTGCGGGACACACCCAGCCGCGCGTGTTTGTGGTACAGCGGCGCAAAGTCGAACTCTCGGAGTGGTTGTATGATCCCAACCCCGACACCGCGTCATTCATCCAGGCGCTGAGTGTGCGCCCGGTCATCGGCGTGCCCTGGTCGGAGCAGAATGAGGCGTTGTTTGAATCGCTGGGGCCGGGTGCGACGTTTAGCATCCGTCTGAATACGGGAGCGGTGCAGCAGTTCCAGTTCGCGTCTCGCCTCGAAGTCAGCCGCAGCGATACCGGCGCGTTCCGGCAGATTGAGCCGGGGTTAGTGCTGGTCCTGATTGGCGAGCGAGACGAGCGCGGTGCGCCCACGGCCACCCGCTCGCTGGTGCTGGCCACCTACCCGCCGGAGCAAGAGCTTTCGCGGGGTGAGGTGCTGGCAACTGAACTCATTGATCTGCCGATGGTGGATGTGACACCTACGCCACCCATGCCGACTGCAACGCCGTTTCCCGCGCGCGACTTGCTGCACGTGGACCTGATCTCGGTGGTTACGACGGAAAGAAGGATCACGGTGCAGCTGCGCGCCTACAACGGCCAGCCGGAGCCGGTGGATATCCGACCGGAAGACTTCGCTATTGCCTTCGGGTACGCGCCGCAGCCGCCCGGCCCCTGGACAACCGCCGATGGGCTGGAGCCGTTCACCCTGCTGCCCGGTCAGGCGGTGGATTTGACCCTGCATTGGGCGTGGGCGGGCGAGCCGTATGCTAGTCTCCGAATGGGGATCTATCGTTACAGAATAGATATTTGATCCTTGGTGAAGGGGAGACCACAAGCCCTCTCCTCTTCACCAACCTCTCCATGTGTACTTCCTAAAATGGCAAATCATCATCGAGCACAATAACAGCGGTTGAGAGGACCTTTTCAATCCTCGTTCCAAATTGCACAATCAGTCTCTGTTGCCCATTCCAAATTTCTGTTTTGATTACGATGCCTTCTCCATATTGTGAATGGCGGACACGACACCCTTCTCGAATAGTCTCACCCGATAAATTGAAATTCTCTCTGATGAAACGTGAAGCCAATGGTGCCGTTAAGATATTTCTCCCAATGTAGGACTTAGCGATTTTGTCGCCATCGTTTCTATAATCGCTGAGTCTTTCTGCCAACTTGGTGACATTGGTAGTTTTCATCTCTAGCCGCAATATAGTACCTTGATGGGAAGTTGAGATATATTTTTCCCTTGTGGGTTCTAGAAGCCGTCCTGTTTCACCACTAGCAATGAAGAAACTCCCGCCTTGACGACACAAACGAGAAATCATGTAGAGGCCATATCCGGAGTTCTGCCAACGATCATTGGCGCGTATGATCGTATCCTTATGAGTCTTGCTGGATACTCCTGGCATTAATGCCAAGTTGATAGCTTCCTGATCGGAAGATACACCAAGATGCGGGTTGCTGCGCAGTGATGCCTGTAGTCCAATTCCTGTATCCAAAAGTGCAATCTCTACTTTTTGTTTTGAGGGCCAATATTGTGCGCAATACCCCAAGGTATCAGAATGACTATGCTCCGCAACATTACGTATTAATTCTTGAAAGCAATAAGCGAGTGTATCGAATAAGTCCCCACTTTCCTGACGTATCAGCAAATTGGCAAGCTGCTTAGATTCATCCTCAATAATATCTCCGGGTTCGTACATCCCTTTAACTCGACCAGAGCGTAGTATTTGATCAACGAGAGTTATCCTAATTGGAAGATATGTAGAACCACCCAGCGCGTCACCTGGTCGATTTCCATGATTTAGCCCAAAATATTGGAAAAAACCCATATGAGCAGCATAGCTATGAGCTCCTTCCCAATCGTAGTTTTTTGCCATGAACTTGCATGACCCATGCTGACTGACACATTGATTAATGGCATTTGCAACGAACAGTAAACCAAAGGGTTCAACCCATCTCAAGTTCTTAAAATCGAAACAATACTCTTCTGCTTCCGGCAATTTTCGTAATTGCTCAACAAATGAGAGGGAGGATTCGAAATCGAGGCGAGAAGGTAGTTCAACTGTATGCAGTTTCATTAGCCCCCCTTTTTGCTTGTTTCATTAACTACCATTATGAGAGTTAACACATTAGACATTTTACCTCATTTTTCGCATGAGTTTTGACTCCTAGCTTGGCCCTGATCTCAGCGAATTAATTGGCTTCCGTAATTCTGCTCTTCGAGATTGTCAGGTTTACATCCCCAAAACCGTAATCCTACAGCCTTCCGCTCCCCTCGCTTTGTTATCCTGAGAGTGTCAGATGAGCGGGGTGGCGCGGTCGCAACGAGACCCCACACATCCAGAAGGAGAAGCGCGCCGTTGACCGCGACCCCCACCCCGCCCTGACACATTCGTCAAACGTCCACACGTGGAGGGCTTTTTCCGTGTCTCTGTCTCAAACGATTCAACAGTGGTTTGCCGAAGCGCAATCCGTCGCCCAACTCGTCGCTCCGATGGCCGCTTTCCTGGGGATGGTTGGGCTTGGGGTCATGTACATGGGCTCGTCCTGGCCGATCATTTCCCAGTGGAAGCAGGACAATCCCCGTGCTGCCAACCAGGTTGTGGTCGGTCTCCTGTTCGTCATCGCGGCGTCCACCGTCGCCAGTCTCATCTCATTCTCTTAGCAGTGCTCAGCTTTCAGCCGACAGCAGCCAGCCTGATGTGTGGGGCTGACTGCTGTCGGCTGGTGAGCAGGAGGAACGATGGCGGCGGATTTCAAATCACACGTCTTGCGCCGCGACGAGAAAGGGTTCGCCGGGATTCCGTTCAAGCGCCTGCTGCTGGGTGGAGTCAGCGGCGGCATGACGCTCATCTTCGCGCGCTTCGCGGTCGGGAACCTGGCATTTCTGCCGGCTGCGCTCACCTGCATCCTGGCTCTGGCCCTGACCGGCTCGCGCGGCGGCCTGCCGCTCTGGCAGCGCCTGCTGTACCGCGTGCGCGGCAGTCTGATGCTCGCCGCCGAACGCAAGCCCAACAGTCTCAGCGGTCGCCTGGGGACCGCGCTCGATATGCCCACCGGGCTGGTGGCGCTCGACTCGGAGGCAGTGTTCGCGCCGCCGGAAGGTGAAATCGAAGCTGATATGACCGAGTGGGTCACTTTTGCTCGTGTCGATGAGGCCGACCATGATGCTGGGCTGGTTTTCGTTGAAAAGGCACTGGAGGGGGTCAGTCATGCCTGATAAGTCTGTACCCGTGCGCACGTTCCTGATTGAACCCTTCGACATCATGCTGCACGCGACCGAAGAGGGTGTGCAGGCGCTCCAGGCACGTTTCGCGACCTGGCTGCGCACGCTGCCCGGTCCGGCGAGGTTTTTCTGCTGGCAGACGCCCGCCAGCCTGGATGAAAAGATCGCCCAGGTCAGCCGCGCAGCGCGTGAAACGGATGATACCCGTCGTGCTTCGCTGCTGATGGAATACCGCCGCCACTACGAGCTGCTACAAGCCGAAGCCGACTACCAGCGCACGCTGTGCGGCATGGCGCTGTGGTCAGACGAGACTCCACGCGCACTCGCCGGTGGCATGCTCTCCGCCTTTGACACGCCCGTTGTTGAAGCACCGCTGCCGCCGCTGTTTGAGGGGCGCTACGAGCTGCGCGAGTCGCCGGGCTGGCACCTGGCTCCGGTCGGACGTCCCGGTGGGCGTCCGCTGCTGGCGGTGCTGACCAGCTACGAGTTCCTGCCCGCGTCGTGGAACTTCTTCCGCCCGCTGGCTAACCTGCTGCGGCTGAATATTCCGCTGGCGTTGGTGGTGGATATCCCTAAGACCTTTGAGCGCAACGCCGCCGTGGATGCGGTGGAAAACATCATCGCCGCCTACCAGGTCCACCTCTCCGGCGTGCGCGGCGAAGACAGTCGCTCGGTCACGCGCATCAACGACTGCCGCCGCACGCTCCAGGAAATCAACGCCGGGGATGCCCTGCACCTGGTGCAGCTCTCCATCGCCCTCTTCGCGCCGGACCCGAAGACCCTCAAGCGCCGGGTGCATGAGGTCATCAACGAGACCCGCCCCTGGTTCCTGCTGCGGCAGGAAGTGGGTGAGCTGCTCTCGCGGTCGGTGCAGTTCTTCTCGCACACGCCCACCCGGCACATCAACATTCCGGCCACTACCTGGCCGGTCACGTCGCGCGAACTGGCGCTCATGCTGGCCCCGGTCGGCTACCGTAAGCTGTCCACCACGGACGGTGTCTTGCGCGGGGAAGCGGTCGGCGCGGCTTACCCGGTCTTCCACAACTCGTGGCGCGACAAGCGCGCCACGCACGAAGTCTGGGTCGGCACGACCGGCTTCGGCAAAACGTTCCTGCTCAACGGCTACCTCTCGCGTGAGTATGCCGAATCCGGCATCCCCTTTGACCTGCTGGAACCGATGGGCCATGGCCGCCACATCGTGCAGGCCTTCGACCTGCCCTGGTATGTGCTCAGCGCGCAGCATACCTGCCTGAACCCGCAAGACGTGATGTTCCCGACGCTGATTGAGCAGAAGTCGCACACCATCCGCATCTATGAAACCGTGCTCGGTCGCCAGTTATCGAGCGGTCAGCGCGAGAACCTGGAACGTGGGTTGTTGGGGGAGGCGTTGGAGATTCTCTACAACGGTTTCCCCGATCTGGAGTCCATCACGCCAGACATCGCTCCGCTGTGCGAGACGGTGTGTGACGTGCTGGCAGGCTTGGGCGACAAGCCGCACATCCAGCAGGTAGCGCGTGACCTCGCCGACGAAATCGCCGGGCTGTGCACCGGCTCCGGTCCCTGGGCCAAATTCCTCAACGGACATACAACCGTGGACTTTGGGCGCAGTGGTCGCCAGCAGATTGGCCCGCGCGTCTTCTCATTCCACGAACTGGAAGGCGATCCGGTCATGACCGCGCTGGCCTACGCCCAGGTGCTCTCGGCCATCCGCCGCGACAGCCTGCACGACGAGCAGCCGCGCATCATCGCCGTGGATGAGGTCTACCGCCTGATGCGCCACCCGTCGCTGCTCGACTTCCTCATCGAAGCCGCCAAGACCTTCCGCACCAAGAGGAAAAAACTGCTCATCGTAGATCAGCAGATGAGCGTGTTCCTTGAGGGCAAGGCGCGGCTGGTGTTCGAGAACTGCCCGATCCGCGTCATTTTCTCGCAGCGGCAGGGCATGAATGTCTTCCGGGAGGATGCCGCTTTCCAGCACCTCAACCAGCATCACCTGGACATCATCGCCAGCCTGCCGCGTTTTCAGTACGTGCTCGACATCCAGGACGAGGGGATTTTCTGGCTGGTCAACCGCGCGCCTCTCTCAGAAATCGCCCGCTTTGGAACCACCTAAGGGAGCAATCATGGCCAAACAACCCAGCACCAGCCCGTTCAAGGTCATGGAGGAAGAGGCATATCACGCTTTTCTGGAATGGCCCGTCTGGCTGGTCCTTCGAGAGAAAGAACTCGTGGCCTATCTGGCCGCGCATCGACCGCAAGCGGACCCGCGAGCAGCTCAGGGCGCTCGTGCGGCTGCTCAAGCTGACAAGGAAAACTGACCGATGACCTACCGGTTACTTTTGGTCGAAAGCCCGGCCAAGCAGAAGCGTATCGCCGCCATCCTCGGCGCAGGCTGGCGCGTGGAAGCGACGCGCGGCCACGTCCGTGACCTGCCCCAGGACCGCCTGGGCATTGACGTCGAGGACGATTTCCGCCCGCAGTACGAGGTGCTGCCACGCCAGGCCAACACGGTCAAGCGGCTGCTGAAAGCAATCCGCGAAGCGGAAGCGGTCTACGTCGCGACTGACCCCGACCGAGAAGGTGAAGCGATCGCGTGGCATGTGCTGCAACTGGCCGACCTGCCGCCTGATAAACCCGTGTATCGTGTAGCCTTCACGGCCATCACCGAGAGCGCCGTGAAAGCCGCCATCGCTGCGCCGCGCCCGCTGGATGTGAGCCTGGTAGAAGCGCAGCAGACGCGCCGCATCATCGACCGACTGGTGGGCTATCTCGTCTCGCCGCTGGCCTGCAGGGCGCTGGATGGCTCTTATTCCGCCGGGCGCGTACAAAGCGCGTGCTTACGGCTGGTCGTGGAACGGGAGCGGCAAATCGCAGGTTTCACGCCGGAAACCTACTGGACGTTGGAGGCAAGGCTGGCTGCGGAGTCCGGTGAGTTCACCGCGCGGCTGCATTCGGTCAAGGGGCAGCACATCGAGCGCCTCAGCCGCGAACAGGTGGATGCCCTCACCGGTGGCCTGCAAAACGCCACCTTCTGGACCGGCAGCGTCAAACAGAGTGAGCAGCGCCGCAATCCCGCCCCACCGTTCACGACCAGTGCCATGCAGCAGGCGGCCAGCCAGGCGCTGGGCCTGTCGCCTGAGCGCACCATGCAGATTGCCCAGCGGCTCTACGAGGCGGGGCACATCACGTATCACCGCACGGATGGGGCCGCTGTCGCGCCGGAAGCGCAGGACGCTGCTCGTCGCTTCATCGCGCAGACCTGCGGCGGGGATTATGTGCCCAACGAGCCGCCGGTGTATCAGGCGAAAGCCAAACATGCCCAGGAAGCGCATGAGGCTATCCGCCCCACGGACGTGATGCGTCTGCCGCAGGACATCGAGGGAGATGGTGCCGGGCTGTACGCGCTCATCTGGCGGCGCTTTGTCGCCTCGCAGATGGCCCCGGCGCGGTATGCCGTGCAGACGGTCGAGGTGCTGGCCGGTAAGGCGCACGGCCTGCCCTACCCGCTGTCGTTCCGGGTCAAGGGCCGGACGCTCGTCTTTGACGGGTTCCTCAAGGTCTACCAGGACCCGCCCGACCCGGACGCCGAGCCCGAAGAAAACCCGGTCCTGCCGCCGCTGGTCGAAGGGGCGGCGCTGCAGTTGGTGGGCTGGCTGCCAGTCGAGCGCCAGACCCAGGCTCCGCCGCGCTTCACCGAGGCCTCGCTGGTGCGCGAGTTGGAAAAACTGGGGATTGGTCGCCCCTCCACCTACGCCGGCATGGTCCAGACGCTCAAGCAGCGCGGCTATGTCTCGCTCAAGAGCAAACGGCTGGTGCCCGGCCAGAGCGGCGTGGCACTCTGCAACTATCTGACCACCCACTTCCCCGACCTGTTCGCGGCGGGCTACACCGCCCATCTCGAAAACACGCTGGATGCGGTCGCGGGTGGCCAAATGGCGCGATTGGAGGTGCTGCGTGCCTTCTGGGCTGACTTCACGCCGCAGTTGCACGCGGCTGGAAAAGCCATCCATCCGGCGAAGCCTCAGCCGCCCGTCCTGACCGGCGAGACCTGTCCCGCCTGCGGTGGCGACCTGGTCGAGCGCAACGGCAAACACGGCAAATTCATCGGCTGCGCCAACTACCCCGACTGCGGCTATACGCGCGGCCTGGAACACAAGCCCGTCACGCTGCACGGCGCGGGAGTCAGGGGGTAAGCCATGACCTACGCACCCGATTATTTCCCGCCGGAACCGCCGCCGGACGAGCTGCGCTTCCTGGAAGAGCCGCCGCCGGAGGAATATGACTATGAGCCAGAGCCGTTCATGGTCGCGCCAGGTCAGCAGGCGCTGCCCGGCATGGAGCCGGTTCCCGCCGAATCTCCAGAGCACTGGGCCTGGCTGGATGCGCGCTTCGTCGGCCTGGAACAGGTCGATGACCGCGGCAACCTGACCGGCTACGAGGTCGGTTGCGTGGACCTCTACGCCGACTCCGTGTCGGGCGACCTGGGTGGCACCTTCCTGCGCGTGCAGGACTTTGGCCCGGACGAGCGGGATGAAGCCGAAGACCTGCTCAACCGGCTGAACGGCTACGCCAGCGAAAAAAACATGGCGGCGCATGAACTGCCCGATCTGGCCGAGAAGGTCGCGCGCAAGATCGCCGGGCGCGAAGGGTACGAGCCGCCCCGGTGGCGCGAACTCACGACCGACGAATACGGCCTGTTCGCGCGTGAGTTTGGCCTGGGTCAGGAAGCCGGGCCGGATGTCCCGCCTGAATATGCGCAGGACGAACTGCTGCGCACCGCCTATCAGTTGGGCGGCGTGGAGGTCGAGCCGCCCGACCCCGCCGCCCAGGCGCTGCAGCGGATTGGCCTGTCCGCCGAAGGGTTCGACCCCGACCGCGACAGCCCGCCCTTCTACGACGAGACCACCCACACCGCCTACTGGGTCGGCATCTATCAGCCGCAGGCCGATGACCGCGAGGTCTGTTTCGCCAGCATTCTCTCGCTTACCCGTGATCCCGACTCCGGCGCATACGAAGCGCAGCTTGCGCCCTGCATGGTGGGTGACTGGGACCAGGCCTATGCCGCCGGCGAGCATCTCATCGGCATCGCGGAGCGCAGCGGGGACATCGAGCGCGTTTTCGAGGCCGCCGAGGGCATGGCCATCGCCGCCCACCAGCGCGAAGGCTGGCAGCACGAGCGCGGCGTCTCGCTGGAGCCGGAGTCCGCGCAGAGCATTGGCGACTACACCGTACAGCAGTGGGAGCTGGACCTATGAGCGACCTGACGACCTCATTCACTTTCCGCCTGACCGACGAGGACAAGAGCGCCCTGTCAGAGCTGGCTGAACGGTTGGGCTGCGACCGGGGCGCGGCGCTGCGCCGCTTCATCCGGCAGGCATCGCGGCGGCCTGCGCCCCGCCAGGCCGGTCAGTTCACGGTCAACGGTCGCGTGTTTCCACTCAAGTTGGGTATGGGAGAGCGTGGAGAATGACAGAAGAATCGATTATCGTCCGCAAGGAATTTCCCAACGGCGACGTGGCCGTAGACGAGGGGAGCGGCCTGGTCTACCACACCCCGGACGCCCGTTACACGGTGGAGATGGTCCCCCCGCCGCCGCTCAGTGAGGCCCCGTATGGCGTGGACCTGGTGCGCACCACCCGCGACCAGCACGGCCTGGAACGTGAGCAGCGCCTGACGCTGGCCGAGTACCGTTCCTTCATGTCCGCCGAAGAGCACGTCCGCGAAGTCGAGGGAACCCTGCTGGAGCGGGGCCGCCAGGGGCTGCCAACCGAAATGGCCCTGGTCGAGGCTATGCCCTTCGAGCCGGATGACGCGGTGTACATGGTGGGGCTGTATCCCTTCGACCTGGACCGCGACCACGGCACGCTCAGCCTGATCCGGGTGGATGGCCGGCAGCTGGATGTCGCCGCCGTGGCGCACGGGTCGAGCGCCGACCTGGCCCCCATCGAGCAGCGGCTGTGGGATGTCCACGCGGAGGGCGACCCTGCCAGGCTGTTGGACGCGGCAGCGCAGGAAGCCGTCCGCGCCGGGGAACTGGCTCCCGGCACGCCGCTGTTTGCCCGCGAGGGTGTCGAGCAGGCTGAGCCGTATCTGCCGATGGGCGATGATCTGATCCCGACCACTGCCGAGGGGGACTATATCCCTTACCACCGTGATGAAGCGGGCATCACTCACTTTTTCGCGGTGGTCAACCAGCCCGAAGACGAGACGCGCGAGCTGCGCTACTTCCGCATGGGCCGGTCAGAGGAAGGGGATGTGCTGCATCACTCGCTGCCGGTCATGCCGGTGAGCGACCCGACCGCGTCGCCCTGGCCGCTGCCCGCGCTAGAGCTGTTCCTGGAAGAGGGCGATCTCGATGCCGCGCAAGCCCTGGCCCGCCAGACTGCGCACGAGCACGATCTGCCCTTCCCTGACGCGCTGCCTGCCCTGGGTCCGGAGCGCCAGCCGGAGAAACAACCGGAGGGCGGCTGGTACCACTACGACACCGCGCTGGTCCTGGCCACGCCGATGGGGGTAGACGATGGCTACAGCGTGGGCGCGGTCGATGTCTACCGCAACCACCAGCGCGAGGCCTGGGCGGCGCGCTACCTGCCGCTGGGCGAGTTTGACTCGCTCGATGAGGCGCTGGGCGGCGAATTGATGGTGATGCGGATGCGCAGCGAGGAACGACAGGCGCTGCCTCCCGCGCAGTTTCGCGACGAGCCGGCCATCTACGAGCGCATCGCGCGCGCCGAAGCCGACGCCGCGCTGACCGACCTGCTGGAGCAGCACGACGGGCACCTGCCGCCCGACTACGATGGCGACCACGAGCCGCAGTGGGAGCCGCTGAGCACCAAGGAATGGGAGGCTTACCGCGACTTTGTGCAGATGATCCGGGACGCCGACCCGGAAATCGCGCCTGCCTACGGCACGCTGCCCACCGCCACACCCCGTTTTGCCGACGAACGGTTGGTCGCGGGCAGCGAGCAGCCGCCTCTGCCCTACCGGACGCCGGAGGACTTCAACCCCGCGCGCGACCCGGAAACCGCAGGTGAACGCGACATACAGCCGTTCTCTGCCGACATCGACCTGTAAATGACAAGAGCCTGGCTCCGCGTGAGTCAGGCTCACAGGACCAGGTCAGTTTCTGTCTTCAACCTGCCGGGTTCTCTTGGACTGACCCCGATTCTGCGGAGACTGGAAATGTCACGTAGACTGTGGAAAAGGGGATCAGCCGATGAAGAAACAAGGGCGATACAGCAACGAGTTCAAAGACGAGGTGTTGCGCATGGCCGAAACGACAGACAAGTCGCTGTCGGAACTGGAACAGGACCTGGGATTGTCGCATGGGCTCATTCGCAAGTGGCGGCAGCGCTACCAGGTCGGGCCGGTCGAGGGTGAGCTTCAGCGCAGCCCGGAAGGCGAGCTGGAGGCAGAGAACCGGCGGCTGAGACGAGAACTGGAGATCGTGCGGCAGGAGCGCGAAATCCTAAAAAAAAGCGCTACAGGTGTTCTCACGGGATCAGCGGCCATGAAGTTCGCCTTCATTGAAGCGCAGCGTGGTTGCTTTCTAGTGAGACGCCTGTGCCAGGTGCTGGAGGTCTCGTCAAGCGGTTACTAGGCGTGGCGTGGGCGTCCACCCAGTGCGCGAGCGCTGGCCAACCAACGCTTGTTGTTGGAGATTCGAGCCATTCATCGCGCGAGCCGCAACACCTATGGCGCACGTTGGATCCAGGCTGAGCTGTGTCAGCAAGGGCAACGATGTGGGATTGAGCGCGTGAGACGCCTGATGCGCCAACATGGCATTGTGGCAAAGTGTCGTCGCCCTTACAAGCGTACGACTTGTCGCAATCCGCGTCTGCCGGTGGCTCCCAACGTGCTGGACCGGCAGTTCGCGGCCAGCCATCCCAACCAGAAATGGGTGGTCGATATCACCTACATCGCCACGGCTCAGGGATGGCTCTACCTGGCGATCGTACTGGACCTGTATTCCCGTCAAGTTGTAGGTTGGTCCATGCAGCCGCGCATGACCACCGACCTGGTCGCGGCGGCGCTCCGCATGGCTCTTTTACGCCGTTGCCCATCGCCCGGTCTACTGCACCATTCGGACCAGGGCAGCCAATATGCCAGTCATGAGTATCAACGCCTGCTTGCTGCCCATGGTATTCAGGTCAGCATGAGCCGGGTTGGCAACTGCTATGACAATGCCGTGGTCGAGAGCTTCTTTGCGACCCTCAAAGCCGAATGCATTGACCGGCGTTTTGCCACACGTGAGGAAGCTCGCGCGGTCATCTTCGACTACATCGAGGTTTGGTACAACCGTCGTCGTCGCCACTCCACTCTGGGCTATCTCAGTCCAGTGGACTTTGAGCAACTACACGCCTGTGACACAATCCGTGTCTGCTAAACCGGGATCAGTCCATCTTCTCACGGTACTCTTTCCAAAGATCGAGCTATCTGGTTCAAATGCTGATTGAATACCTCCCAATCGTGCGAGTAATGCGCACGCCGATGACAATTGGGACAAATGGCAACCACAGCTTCTGGGCGATTTGGACCACCATCGGATAAGCGGTGAATATGATGCACTTCCAGATAGGGACTACCATCGATGGTTTCAAACGGAGCCGGTTGACCGCATCCCTCACATATCCCATCGGCCCGCTTGAGTGCATACAGCTTGATTGCCCGACTTCGAAGACGATAAAGTGCTTTGCGTTCTGCAGGAGTTCGAGCATCCGCAGCACTGGCCAAAGCTTTTCGGCGCAGATCGGCTAAACTCGAAGTCATCGTGGGTTCCTGTGATGAAAGGGACATTTCAGGGGAAATATCCAGGTCAAAAGCAACACCCACAGGTGCCAATTCAAAGATGATCATCTGACGCATCCGACCATCTCGATCTGGTCCTAGTTGATAGTCATACCCTATGCATACCATCTGGCCAATGTAACGCACAAAACCTCTGCCCACGTAGCCAAAGAGGTGCAAATCCTTTCCGTCTTCGAGGTGATCTCGAATAGCCGCATTACCGCGAATGAAGGTCATATCACCGACTTGACCTTCACCAGTGTAGAGAAACAAACCATCCTTAGTCCAACTATCTGAATATCCATACTGCTCACCGGTCTCACCAGTAAACAGCAAAATGATATTGTGCTGGGATGGCGTGCTGATCCCCCCTTGTTGTTGGCCCCCATACTGCTGGTGTAGCCATGCCCGTTGATAAGTTTGTCCCTCAATGAACATGGTTCAAACTCCTCACATAATATGCACTTAGAAGATAGCTGATCGTAACGCTAGGGCAATTCCTGATTTACGGCGTATCGATCTCATCAACCCACAGTAATTTCAACCGCTGCTCGAAACCGCCCCGCTCTGACCGCCGTTGCGCTTGCACCTGGAGCACCGTTTCGCGATCAATCCCATGGGCAGCAAGCACCGCATCGATCACCTCATACAGGTCCGCTAGTTCTGTGACCAGACGATCAGTCCCAGCCTGGGATGCTTCCTGCGCCTCTTCAACTAACTTTGCGAGCAACGCCTGGCGGTATTCTTCTTCAGGCATGACTTCGATGTGGCAGGTCTTACCCTCAGCCTCAATGATCTCCGGTATCCGGTCCCGAATGAGCTTGTTGTATTCGATACGGTGCATGACACCCTCGTCAATCAAATTGAGCCAGGTTGCGGCTGCTGGCTACTGAAGCAATGAAGTCGATCACAGCATGAGCTACCCCATGCTCAAAATCACGACCTTGAATGGCCGAGAACCGCACCGCCACATCATCCTGGATCGCTCGTTTCAGAGGCGGCGATGCGCTGTAGTTCCCATAGGCCAGAGCAAGATATGGCTCAGCGCGTACCAACCTCGCAGGAGAAGGCAGCCGGGCACGCTTGCGGTTCGTATTGAAGTCCGGGTCCGATGGAACCAGATTCCACAGCTCGTTAATGGGATACACCGATACGGGAACAAGGTGGTCCAGATCATAGGGCACCTGATGGCTGATACGCCGCTCAGTCCAGGGGCAGATGAACTCATAGCCCTCCATGAGCAGCACATCAATGTGGTTACGCTCCCAGGTCAGTGGACGACGGTTGCCTGGGCGCGTGGTCAGCAGCACATACACAATACCCCGGTCAATGGATGTGCCTTCCGGCTGAGAGATCCCTTCGGTAAAAAGCGACCATTCATGGATACACAGTGCCTCTACCCAGAGCGACAACTGGCGAAAAGTTTCCCACAGAGTGGCGCTCACCACCAGACAAACATCATCGGGCTGTGTACCAGGAACGGCGACTACATCGTGCAGCTGGTTAAAACGAGAGGGCCGATCAAAAACCGTCCATTCACCAGGGCCAGCATAGCGTATGGGCATCTGGATCGTCTGTGCAATACGATTTAGCGTGCGCTGGTAGGCCGAGAGAACCTCGTTGGAGTATTGCTCTCTCCGGCGTTGTATTCGAAGTTCGTTGATGACGAAGTAGCCATCGGCGGGATTGGTTGTGATACCCCAATTACTCTGCCAAAGTTCACGGAACTGGGTTAGCTCGGAACGAAACGCCATGTCATTCCTGAGCCCCCGATCAAGTCGAGCTCGTGGCCCTTGCATGATGGGATTAATCGGATCAACAAACGGCCAGTAGTAAGCCAGCCAGAATTCAGCCAGAACGCGCAGCGGAACAGCCACATCGCGGTCATGATTGCGCATATCAGGAAACGACAGCACAACATCGTTGATCGCCCGCAGCAGCGCGATCTTGTAGCTGGTTTGCTTGGTATCATGCTTCAGGATGGTACTGATGACCGTACCTGGATCGACGGATAACATCACGCATTCTTCCGCACTGCCGTAGTGTCTTGTCTGTTTATTCTCTCACCCATCGAGCCATTACGCGACTCAGCCAGTCCCACCGGCCTATTTGGTCATGACCCGGAATTGGGTGGTCTCCCTGAACACTGTGGGTAGAATCATAGCCAAAAACAGTGGAGGGGAGTACCATGAGCGAGCTGGTAACAGTCGGCAGTTTCTGCCCAAATGAAGACTGCCCAGATTATGGGAAAACGGAGCGCGGCAATGTCATTCGCTACGGCAAAACAGGCGAAGGACGACAGCGGTTTCAATGCAAAACATGCAAGCGCACGTTCAACGAACGCAAAGGGACCCTGTTCTACAATCGCAAAACGGAAGAAAGAGATATTCTGGAGTGTCTCGCGTTGTTGGCTGAAGGGGTACGCATCAGCAGTATCCATCGCGCCAAAGGAATCAAAGAGGATACCATCCTGTCGTCTCTACGCGAAGCGGCCTTACACGCCGAACAAATCGAAGCGATCTTGATGAATGACTACCAGATCAGTCGGGTAGAAATTGACGGAATGTGGACGTATGTTGGGCGTAAAGAGGCTGAAAAAACCGAGTAGCAGCCGATGAACCTGGGGAATATTGGCGGTGTACGGCCATTGAACCCGACACGCGCTTGCGTGTGGGGTGCAGCGTCGGGCAAACCGAAACCGAGGCGGCTGTTGAGCTGTGGCAACACGTAAAAGCGCGCAAGGCACATCGTCATGCGCCACCGCCAGTGCTGTCAGATGGGTGGGGCGGTCATCGGGATGCGCTCGTGCAAGTTTACGGTCGTGTACCGGATTACCAGGGGCGCGGACGTCGGCCCCGCATCCAACAACCGCAGGCAGGCTGGCATTACACGCAAATGGTGTCGAACATCCTCGTGAACTTCGTATCATGATCGTGGATCAAGTAACGCATAGGCACATCTCGATCGTGTAGCTCCCAGGTCATCTGACGGGCTTGTGGGGTGACCCAGGCCGCATCCGGATGAGCCGTGCAGCCAGCCAGATAGACTCGTCGCGTCACGTGTTCGATGAAAAACAAAATATACAGCGTTTGGAGGGTGAGAGTTTCCATCGTCAGAAAATCGCACGCCAGAAACTGTTCTTTGTAGTGATTGAGAAATGTGCCCCAGGAGCTCCCCTGCCGGGACCGTTCGGGAGCTGGTGGAATACCATGTCGGAGGAGCACCGTGCGAATCGTGGTCGGGCTGGCTGGCCAGCCCAGTTTGCGCAGTTCCCCCTTCAGTTTGCCATACCCCAGACCGGGATTGTCCCGTGCTACGCGGACAATCCACTGCTCCAGTTCCGCATCAATGGGTGGACGTCCGGTCTGACGTTGCCGTACCGCTGCCCGATGCCAGCCGATTACTGTGGCTGGCTTAAACTATCGCATACTATCCTCCAGCGCTGGGCGCGAATGACTGGCTTTCTGTTTCAACCGCACCGCTACGGCCGCCAGCGGCACCTTCTGCCAGCGGGGAATCTGCGCTCCTCCCGCCTGTTTTCGCTCGACGATCCGAAGTTGCTGGCGCAGCAACAGGATCTCCAGTTCTTTCTCACCCTCCGTCAATCGGCTGACCGCTGCCACATCCAACACAAATTCCCAGATAAACTCCACCTTGCGAAAGAACATCTCGCCCTCGGCTTCCAGTTTTCATACCACACAAAACCCCGCAAGCTTATCACACCTGCGGGGCTTTCCCAGTCGCTTCTTCTGCCATTGGCACGGCAGATTTCTTGCGTAGATTGATTTTTGAACCATACGGGAGAGTATTTTGTCCCTGAAAATGTGGATGCGTTAGTCTGTCCTTTCGTCTTTGTTTACGTTGGTCCGGACGAGTGCGTTGAATTCTTTGTTGTTCCAGCAGAAAGAGTAGCAAACATCAGCACCCAAGAGCGAGAAGATTATCTGCTAGCGCACCCTAAGGTGAATCGTGAACAGCCTCGCATGATAAGAAAGATCGGTGGGATTTGCTGGGACTTGAGTGATCCCTGTGTTTATCTTCTGTGAGTTTATCTAACTGTCCTTTCAATCCCTTGCCAGGCCGCACGATCAGCCGGTGAATCACCCTTCGCGGCTCCCCCGTACTCAGCATCCCGCGCCGCTCGCCCCGGTCGATGCGCTGCACCTCCAACACCAGGAAGTTCTCAAGCTCAATCCGCCCGCCGGAAGCCAGTTCTTCGGTCCAGACATCAATCAACGCTTCCAGCATCCGCTGCACGTCGTGATTGCGCAACCGCGTGCGGCGACCAATCTCACTCACCATCTTGTTCTTGGTCAGACTCATGTTACCTCTCTCGCGCGGCAGCGACGCGCGCCCGGTGCGCTTCCCTCATCTTCGCCAGCGAAATGAGCGGTGATGGGATACTTTCCATTCCCGCGACCCGCTCCGCAGCACGCTCCATCATGGCGCGGTTGGGGTCGGGATTGGCTGCTGGCACGATATCGGGCACCATGACCGGCTTCAGGTCCAGGGAGATGCCCCGTTCCAGCAGCAGCGGTTCCACATCACGCGCAGCAGCGAACCGCTCACGCCAGTCGCGGCGCTCATACAGGCGCGTCAGGCGGGCGGTCAGGATGACCTGGGTGGCGAAGTTTGGCTCCACGTAGCGCGCGAAGATGGTGCAGTTGCCCGCCTGCGGGGTGATGACCTCATCCACCGTCAGCAGCGGACGCTGCCGCAGGTGGCTGTTCGGATCATCCTTGTTGGCGTCCGCGGTGGCGATGCCCGACGCCTTCGAGTAGTATTCCGCCGTTTCCGCGTCGCAGCCGCCAAACACAATCTGCGTGGCGAGGCCGGTCAACAGTGCCTGGGTGCCTTCGGGACCGTAGATCAGGTGGAACTGCCCCTTGGTCTGCGCACCGATCAGGATCGAGATGCGCCGCTTCCGCACCAGGTTCACATCGGCCACCAGGCTGTCCAATTTGCCCAGGGTCGGGAACTCATCCAGCACCACGCCCACCGGCACCGGCAGCGGCCCACCGTTCTGTTCGCCGATGGTGTCCAGGTCGAGCATGAGCTTGCGCAGGGTCGCGCCAAGATACGAGGCGTAGACCGCGCGCATCCGTCCCGGACAGGTCAGCACAACGACGGTCGGCTGCGAGACGATCAGGTCTGCACCAAAGTCCGAGGCGCTGGTGTTGGCGCGCACGTCGGCGGACGCCCAGCCGGTCAATGCCGTAGCCAGCGTAGCGACTACGTTGGATGCCACTTTCCCATCACTCTTTGCACTTGCAATAAAGGCATTCGCCAGCAGCGCGGCGTCATCCTTGCCTGAAGCGAGCGTATCGGCCAGAGTTTTGATGTCGTTGAGCGCGTTGTAGATGTCACCGAGCGTGTCGAAGCGAATGAGACAGGCGGCCAGCAGCGCGGCGGCGCTGTCGGTCCAGAAACGGTTGTCACCCTGTGCACTGGGGACCAGCACATCAGCAATCGCGCGGGCATCAGACACGCTCAGGATGTCGGCAGCCAAGTTGTAACGCGGTCCGGCGCTGCTGGTCGGATCGTGCACGGCGACCAGATGCCCGGTCACCTGCGCAAAGCGGATGACGTGGTCCCGGAGTTCGCCCTGCGGGTCGGCCACCACCAGGCTGTGCCCCGCCAGCATCCGGTCCCCGATGACCGGCAAGATCACGCCCTGCGTCTTGCCTGACCCTGCGCCGCCCAGCGTCAGGATGCCGCGCGCCGCGTCTTCGCCGCTCAGGTGAAAGGTGCCTGCCCCGTAATCCAGCCGCCATCTATTCTCACCCCAGAATGCGCCCAGGAAGCTCACCCCTTCCGGGTCACGGCGACGGTAGCGGCGGTATTCGCGCATGGTGCAGAAATGGGATGAGCCGAGCGATCCCCGCCGCACTACCGGGCGGCGCAGCCGGTCCACGCGCTCGCGCAGCCACCCACCCTGACGAAGTCCCTCATGCACAGCGACATTCGCTACGCACACCGCCATACACCCCAGCAGCCCGGCCATGAACAGCCGCATCCGGTTGACGGTGGGCGGTCCCCCTGCGACTGCTGCGATGAAGCCGTTGCTGTCTGCCTGGAACAGGGTCACACGACGGATGGCGAAATCGCCCATCAGGGTAAGGTACAGTGCCAAGATACCCAGCGAGACGATCCCGTGCGCCAGCAGGCGTAAGGCGAGATCGCGGCGAGTGCTCTGCCTCTCCTGATCGGTGCGGCGGATGGATGCACCCATCAGGGCGGCAGCCATGACCGGAGCCAACGGGACCAAGCACAGCAGCGGCGCAAGACACCCACCCAGTGCTTCACGTCCTTCGGTGAAGAGCCAGTAGCACACCGACACTCGCCCCTAACGCGGGAACCATACGTCGAGACTGTCGGAAGCGGTCGGGATGTCGTGCGTCACTTCCGGTTCTTCCCGCAAGCGCCTCCACTCCAGGCCGATGGCCCGATCCAGCGCCTGCTCGAATTCGTCGTGCGCGATGGCATTGAACAATTCGTCATGCCCCTGCCGTTTGTTGATGTACAGGGGTTCCCAACCCGCCACTGTCGGAGCCAATCCCGGCAGGATCACGTGCGTGTGCAGCTGCTGCTCGCCTTCTTTGGTCTGCCGGTCGTGCAAAACATAGGCGTAGGGGGGCGTCTGATAACCACGCGCCTCGTAGTAGGCTTCGACGATACGCTCGGTCACGTCCATCACCAGGGCACGCCGCTGATCTTCGGGAACCAATGCCATCAGGTCGGGTGCAGGCGAGATGACCCAGGTCCACGCCAGTACATGCTGGCTCTTGAGACGGTTGCAGTTGGCGTCGATTTCGCGGTAGTGCGCGCCCAATCCCCGGTCCTGCCAGCGATCCCGCAGTCTTTCACGGCTGGCTTTAGTGTTGTGATCTTCGCGGTATTGGAAATACTTAAGGCCGTTGCGCAGCCCCTTTGCCCCGGAGCCGCGCCCCTGTCGCCGGGGTGACTTGTACTTCAGGTCGGGTACGATGATCGCCTTACTCACTGCTCACGCACCGTGTCAATTTGTGAACGAAGGGAATCCGCGTTTTGCTGCGCAGAAACAATAGCCGCCTGGATCAATTCAAGGGGGGTGATGGGCTGTTCGGTGAAGACCGGCAACATGACCGCCAGCCCATGCGCCAGCAGGGCGATGATTACCTGCAGGTGGAATTCCAGGTCGTTCTGGAGTTCGTCGATCCGCGCCTGGAACGTCTTACGGAAGTGTGCCTTGCTGCCGGTGATGTCTTCCTGCCGGTCCAAATACTCGCGGATGGCCTGGCGGATGATCTCGGCTTCGGTGATCTCCCTGTCCTGTTGGTCAACAAGCTGTTGCAGCCGTGCGCGCAGTTCAGGCGTCATGGCGACACTGCGGCGGATGGTTTTGGTGGCGGGCATGAGAAACCCTTTCGGTTCCATCGGACAATCTCATTGTCTCAAAGCGGGGTGCGGTCAGGTGCGGAGAATTACCGTCTGGGGCATGGGAATTTAGCGGAACGGCGGCGCAAAATTCCGCACGCGCTCCCTGTCGCACCCAAAACACAGCGCTGCCGGTGGGCACGCTGCGGGGTGCGACATCTCAGCCTGGGAACCCAGGCTGAGACGCTGCGCGGGTGCTCTATCCCGCGCAGGGGTGCCGCGCGTGAGCGGGGCACGCCAGCCTCACCGGCGCATGAGGTGCGAGCTTTTAGCTCGCTACGCTCCCGGACAGCCAGTCTGCGCCCATGCCCCGTAAGACACACCTGTCTTACACGGCTGATGGCGCTGTCCGGGGGCGTAGGTCACCGCCGCACGGCGGTGACTGGGCGTGCTGCAAGGCACGCCCGAAGTGCGCACAACGTCGATACCCCCAGGCGCGTGACAGCGTGTCCACGCAAAAAAGAGCGGCACCGAAGCGCCGCTCTGGATGTCGTGCGAGGATGTGTCAGAAGGGCATCTCCTCCTCAACCGGTTCGTCCCCATTGGCGCGGTCCAACAGGACCAGGCGGGAGGCGCTCATGTCCAGGCTGACCTGCGGATTGCCACTCTGGTCAACCCAGGCGCGCGGGCGCAGCCACTCACCCGTCACCTGCAGAAGCGAACCCTTGTGGACGTACTTCTCGACCACAGCCACCAGGCCATTCCAGCAGCTCACGCGCACCCACAGCGTCTGTTCGCCCGAACGGGTCTTGCGATTGACTGCCACCGAAAAGCTCGCGACCTTCTGCTCCCCGACGGTCTTGACTTCAGGCTGACCACCCACGAAACCGACGACCGAGATATTGATGCTGGTACCCATATTGTTGTCTCCTTGCGCCCTGGGCGCTCTTGTTCCACCGGCTCCATTGCCGATTGGCTGACCTGTCATCAGCAGGGGCGAACAGCCGGGGGTCACCCGCAGGGCGCTGCCTGTTTGCAATGAGCGGCTGCGCAGCAGCCAGGCGGCACAAGCCCGGCGCAAACAGGCGTAGCGACATCTGCCCCGCAGATGTTGACGCCCGGCGCACCTGCTAGACTGTCAGCCTCCAAATCGGCGTGATGGGCAGCCGGTGGATGCGCCAGGCAACCGGGGACAATGGGAACGCAGAAATTGGGGTCATCGGATGTGGTCAAGCCGGGACCGACGTGGAAGCAGCGTTCGCGCGAGCCGGTACCAGGCAGCCGCTGTCGGGTGTATGATGCAGAGATGCGCCTGGCTGGAACCAATGGCCTGATCCCGGTTCGCCGCAGGAAACGAGGTGGGAGATGGCTGTCCCTGGCCTGGAAAGCAATAGCCAGCTCTATGAGCGTTCCCGGTGTCTTGCACACGAAACGGTGTTATGAGGAGGCTGACTCATCGGCTGCACGACGGGCGCGCGAGACGCTCTACCAGTGGCGTGTAACACAAGTCAGCGGGTACAATGAACCTATCAACTCACGGAGGAAAATGTGATGTCCCCCACTCCCAAGACCTTCAAGCGGCCCGACCAAAAGCCGCTGCCCCAACCCAATGTAGACCTCACCCCCAGCGAAGAGGGTCAAATGACCGCAGCGCAAGTCCGGGCGATGTTCTGCAACCCACTCTACGCGGGGATTACGGCGCATTTCCCGAAGCTGGTTGACGACGAGACCTGGGTCCGGGCCGCCGCGCAGGCCATTCGTGAGCATGGCCCCGAACAATGGCTGGTTAACATGCTCTATGTCTTGCGCGAGTCCCTGGGCACCGGCACTCCCAAAGCAGACGAATAACCTCCCGCCACCCGCTCAAAAAAAGAAAGGCGGGAGGCTCGCACCCCCCTGCCTCAATGCCGTGCAAACGGATGAAGTTGAACCGGTATCGTGTCGCGCGCCGGTTTCATCAGCCCGCCCAGGCTTGCCAGATCGATCCCCACTGCGCCACACAGGTCTCTGGTCAGCAGCGTGCCGCACACGTGGCAGAACCCATACCCGCTTGCCGTATTGTAGCCAAACGATGGGTGTGCATCGCCGTGCTGGTGACGCTGCGGATACACACACGGCCCGTTGAGCCAGGCCCCTCTGGACTTGTAGCCGTGCGCCAGGAAGAGGTCGGCCAGCGCCTCCACCACGCGCGGGTTGAGTTCGCCGGTTGTCTGACGCGGAAAGTGGGAGCATGTCTTGCGCGGCGAGACCGCGTAGGGCGCGAAGTCGTCGAGCGAGTAACGCCGCTCCGGGTAGAATTCCAACAGGCGACACAGTGCGCCTCCCACCTGGGCTTTGGTGTTGCGGGTACCAACCAGTCTCATGCTTTGGGCTGGCGACATCACATCGCCGTGTAAGGCCGTGGCCACTCCACGCAAGACAGACTTTACCTGACGCATATCCTGGGTTGGCGTGGAAAGCAGCCAGTACACATGCACGCCCCGGCCTGAACCTATGACGCAAGACGGAGCCGGTTGGAAGTCGCGCAGCTCAGGCAAGACCGCTTCCGGCGGGCGGTCGATGTCGGCGAACAGCGCCGACAGCGCGAGCAGGTCGTCTTGCCCGCCACGCCGCCAGCGCCCGAGGTCCGTCTTGCGAGTGGCTACCGCCACATACGCGCCCCAGCCCTGCTCATTGGCAGCACTGAGACGATCTAGCGTGCGTGTAAGACAGTCCAGATCACCGACCGGCACATGCCGTGAGGGTGTGGGATGCCGCCCATCCGGATGGATGGCAGTGAAGGTCAGAAAGCCCTGTTCGCACGGGGCAAACAGGGCTTTCAGGAAGTCGAGAGTCTCGGTGTTCACCGCGCACCGCCTAGAACAGCGCCAACTGCCGGACTTCGGGCATCGGCTTGACCGGCACCGGCTCCGACCGGCGAACCGGCCAGTTCGGCACCTGGATCGGCTGCTCGTCGGCTTCGGGCGCGTCGAGGATGCCCACCTTACGCCGCCGCCGAACCTTCTTGCGTGGCGGTAGTGCGGCTGGGATAGGTGCAGGACGTTGCGTTACACGCTCGTCGCTCTCGGCCACTACGACTACCACGCCGCCCAGTTCTTCGACGCTGAAGCGAACCAGGTCATCGCCGCCTTCGGCTGCGTAGACCGGCTCGGGTTCCGGCTCAGCCACAAACCACGCGCTCTCGGTGGGGTCCGCTTGGTGCGCGTGCCGTGCGAAGAGGTCGCGCAGGTCGGTAACACTCTCATCCTGGTCGATGGCCTTCGCCAGTTCGGCCAGCAGGTCGCCGCCGCCTTCCGCGCCAGTCAGGTCGCTCAGTCCGCCACCGTTGGTGTCGCCATACAGCAGGTTGGCTGCCTGCTGCTTGCGCCCGATGAGCGTCACCGCCTGGTTCTCCATCGTCTCGGCGTAGAAGGGGTAAAACACACGGCAGGGACGATCCTGGATGATGCGCCACGCGCGGCGCGAGGCCTGGCCCATGACAAACAGCGAGTAGTCCATCTCGAAGAAAACCAGCGTGGGGAACTCCACCAGGTCCAGGCCCGTCTGGACTAAGCGCGGGTTGCAGATGAGCACATTGACGCCTGCTTCCAACTGCTGCCGGACCAGGCTCTCGCGGCGTTCGGGGGCGACGCTGCCCTTGAGCACAAACGGTTTGGCGCCGGGGACGTGCTCGCGGATGAGGCGCTCGAGGCGCGGCTGGATGTCGCGCGTCCCCGTCTGGCGGAGGAACACGCCGACGCTGCGGCCTTGCGCCAGTTCGTCACGGATGAGATCCACCAGCCACTGCTCTTTGGGATACAGCCGGTCTTCACTCAAACCGGGCATGTCGTGCACCGGGATTTCGAGGAAGACATCGCTCTCGCGGTCCAGGCGGCGCTTGTGGATGATCTGCTCGGCGCGGAAGGGGGCCGTTGGCCAGGACAGCAGCGTCTGCAGGTACTTGCCCAGGAAGCTGGCATCACCCTCCATGCGGCACTGGAAGAGGTACGCGCCCATGCGGTCTTTGGCGCGCTGGTAGTGCAGCGCCATGTCGGGGTCCATCGGGATGGCTACCGGAGTCTCCTCGAACTCCGGCATCGCGCGCCCGATGTCTTGCAGGCCGACAAACACGGTGTGGTCGATGATCTCGCGGACCAACAGCGGCGAGCAGCCCGGCGCTTCTTTGGGTTTCTGCTCGATGCGGCGCTTGCCGGTGTAACGCCCGCCCTTGTCGTATTCCGGACGATATTCGACGATGCGCTCCAGCGCCCCCATGTCGCGCACCCAACCCGCCTGGCCCTTGACGCCCCAGGGATAGTGCTTCTGCATGCGCGCGTTGAAGGTGAACTCCAGCCCGTACAGGCTGGATGCCGTGCCACCGTAGAGCGTCCCGGTCAAGCCGACCACTTTCTCGGCAGTCTGGGCGAGAGTCATCATGGCCGCGCCTTGATCGGTGCTGGTCGATTTTGCCTCATGAATCTCATCGCACAGGTAGAGATACACGCGGTGAGGGAACACGGCGGCGATGTAGTCGGCCAGCGGCATACGGGGATTGCGTTTGGCGAACTTCTCCCCCGCTTTCGGCGCGGAGAAGGTGCGCGAGAACTGCCACAATGCCCCACCGCACGACGGGCATTTCTGCGGCGCACGGGACAGCCAGCCCTCGTCGGCGATGACCGCCTCGCCGTTCCTGGTGCGGGTGACGGTCGCGCTGCACGACGGGCAGAGGGGCACCTTGAGGGACACAATCCGGTCGCCGGTCAGGTTATCGGGACGCGCTTCACGCGAGTCCCAACGCGCCGTGCGCACCGTGCGCCACTGGACCGCCAGTTCCCAGCCTTCCCCCAGCTTGGCCATCTCGCGCGGGATGATGCCCACCTTGAGCGTCAGCGGCAGGTCCGCGTCCATGAAAGCGCGCACCTCGTCCACCCGCTTGAGAATGGCGGCGTGAACCCGCACGCCCACCGATTGGGCGACCATCTCGATCTCGCGCTGCCATTTGCCGGTCAGGTGTGGCGGTGAGGTGATAATCACGATCTGATCCGGCTTCATGTGCGGGCGGAGTGCGATGGCCAGCGTGGCTCCTAAGGCGGTTTTGCCAACGCCAGGTTCCCCTACGACAATCACGCCCTTGCGGTGCTGCAGCGCGGTATAGGTCGCGGCGATGACATGGCGCTGGGTCGGGTAGAGCGGATTGCCCTTGATGCGCACGCGGTTCAGCAGAGGAGCGAGGTGGTCGTAGCGGAAGTCGTACAGCGGCTGAAAGTGTCGGTCCAGATAGTCCAGCAAGGCGGACTTGTGCCGCCCGATGAAGTCTACCAGGGCCGCGTCGCCGCTCATGTCGGTGACCTGGCCGCGCTCGTCCAGCAGGGTGATGGTCACCTGGGGGCGGGTGCGGTACACCTCGCGCTCGGTGGTCGTCTCGTCGGATTCGTCGATGTCACCACCTTCAATGAGCTGCTCGACCGGCTCGACCGTGCTGCGCACAGCTGCGCGACCTTCGTCGGTCTGCACGACAATACCATTGAACAACCCTGCCGCCAGCACTAGAGCCAACTGCCCGCCGCGTGGACGCACCACCGGGCGCACGTTCTCGACCGGAGGGGGAGGTTGCAGCAGGCGCTGAAAGCCTGCTCCGAACTGTGCGCCATCCGCCTGGACCGCTTGTAGTGCAAGCTCAGGTGTGATGACTTTGGGCGCGAACACAAAGCGCTGCTTGGTGCGCGGAGGTGGGAAGGCGTAACGCGGACTGTCTTGCACGCTGAGTTCGTGCGGGTGGGCGGCGTCTTGCAGAATGTGCTGAGCGAACAGGGCCGGGTCTTGCGGTGGCGTGCCTTCCTGCGCGACCACCACCACGTGGACATACTCACCTAAATGTAGCCCCGGCAGCCGCCACACCTCGACCGACTTGCAGTGCTTGGCCAGGAAGCTCGCCGCGTCCGCTGTGACGTGGTGCGCGTAGACGACCCACAGCATCCAGCCGCCCGGAGCCAGCCATTTCCAGGCGTGCTTGAGCATCCCCAGCTCGCGGCGTTTGTCGTCCGAATTGGCCATGTCCCAGGTGTAGGGGGGATTCAGCCAGATAGCGGGAAAGCTGCCCAGCGACGCGCGCAGGGTGTAGAGGTCGCCTTGCACCGCCTGGATGGGACCGAACAATGCCCGGCACGCCGCCGCGCGCTCGCTGTCGAGTTCGTTGGCGTAGGGCGTCAGTTTCCAGGCATTCGAAAGATGGTGTAACGCGCGACCTTCTCCCGCGCAGGGGTCGAGCAGCCGCCCGCCCTCCGGCGCCGGCGCGAACAGCGAGGCAACGGCAGGCAGGTGCTCATCGGGGAAAGCATAGTAACCGCCTTTTTCGACGGAGGTAAGACGGGGCATGAGAGTCCTCCAAACAAAAAAAGCGCCCCGCAGACCGGGAAGTGATCTACGGGGCGAAAGCGGACGAGAAGGGAGTTATGGCAGAAAGATGCCGCCGGAAGCCAGGCCGTCCTGGATGACACGGGTCCAGGCGTCCATATCGAGGGTGACCGCCCACACCTGCACGCCGCCGTAACACGTGCAGCGCTGCACCAGCTGATCCTGGCGGCCCTGTTGGACCAGGAAGGGAAACCACGCAGGAAACACCGCGACTTTGACCAGCTTCGAGATGTGATCTCCCAGGATGGCGGTCGCCTGCTCCTTGCCGGTGAAGAACATGTAGGTGGTGGTTAGTTCTGAGTAGACCGGCTCGGTGATGGCCTTGTGCACCAGCAGCAGGTGGTCGATGCCCAGTCCGTCGATTTTGCGCTGAAAGCGGGCGAACAATCCCGATTCTGGCGGCTGTAGGACGATGCTCGACCCGGTATCCGGCACGATGCGCGCTTCCTTGCCCTGGGCCAAACGCGCCCACACGGCTTCAACCGAGGTCGCCGGTCCGGCAATGTCGAGATACACCGGCTGGCTGTCGTGCAGCGCCGCTCCGAACACGAAGCAGTCGCCCACAACGTTCATCCGGCCCACGTACTGCCGGGGGATGAGGACGTCAGTCATGGCGACCTTCCTTGTCTTGCGCGGTGAGCCGCTCACAGAACCGGCGGATAGCCGGATGGGGATGGCCGTAGCGCACGATTTCGCCGAGACCCACGCCCAACCCGTCGATGCCTTTGCCGAACTTCTCGACCAGGTAGTCTGCGTCGGGGTCTTCGCGCAAGACGATCTCGGCAGAGTGGATGATCTGGGTAGACGCCAGCAGCCAGTAGTACGCGGTTGTGCCGCGCCAGCCCGGCAGCAGGGCGGCGTAATCCAGCGTGTGGACCAGCGCACGACGCGCCGATTCGGCCAGCGCCAGGGTCGCCATGTGGGCGATCTGCTCGTGCACTTCCCAGGGGCGTTTGCCAGTCACAAAGTGGCTGAGATGCTCAACTGCGAGCCTGACCAGCCAGGGCGTGTGACCGTCCAGCGCACCGAGCGCCTCGCCGAGCCGCTGCCCGGCTCCAGTGTGATATTCCGAGCCGACCAGTTCCATCGCGGCGTCGATGAGCAGATTCATAATGCGGTTGTGGTCGTCGTCGTGCATCTCCAGACGCACGACACGGTCATCCAGACCCAGCGCTGTCGCCAGCGCGGTGCTGAACGCGGTATAGGTCTGGTTGTTGTAGTGGGCGTTGTAGGTATCCAGCACAGGCTGGGGAATGGTTGTGGTTTGGAACATGGGAACCTCCAAAGCATAGAACGAGGGGATTTCGAAATGTGGAAGTGAGGCCGCACCCAATCCAACAGGGCTAATGGCGAGCAGCTCGCGCGGGGAGGTTCCTGTCTTGACCGGCTGAGGCCTCAAACGCCTCATCGGGGTAGTTGCCGCCTGAACGTGACCACGCCCATCAGGGGATGGCGCAGCATGCAGAGGCCCTTCCGGCGTCCGCGTACAGCGGACAGTTCACGACGGTCTACACCGGGCACCGCCCGGAACGGGGATGATCCGGGTGGTGGAGGCGGATGACATCGCGGTCTTGCACGCGCTCAATAGGGCCGCGCCAGCACGTAATGTGGTGGGCTGAGGGCCTCGTGCACGACCCGTAGCGCGTGAAAGTCCGAGATGTGTTTGGTAAGGTGCGCTTCTTGCGCACGCCGTACAGCCCAGCCGGACCACGCGCGGATGTCGTCGCAGACCGGCCCGGCGGCGATATGAGCGAAGCGGCACCAGCCCGATTCGCCGCCGGAGTCCGCAGCCCGCAAGCGGGCTGGACATCCGCGCCCGGCGGGGCTAGAGTGCGCATCAAGAAGCGCGCCAAACACATTGAGAGAACGAGAGCGGGGAAGAGGTCGTGGCCGAACATGACCGGATAGCGATGATAAAGCAGCAAGCCAGGACACCGGATCAGACTTACGCTTTACAAACCCCCTAAAAATTCACGCTTAATTCATTTTCCAAAAGTACACTGAGCAGTATACTAACGAGAAAGCGTGTAACAGAGTGTGCCTATAGAGTTTGCATTTGCCGGGTATTACCCTCCCAGGACTCATCATGGAAAACGGCCAACTGAACTGGATTGTCAACTTCATCTGGGGCATCGCGGATGATGTGCTCAGGGACTTGTACGTGCGCGGCAAGTACCGCGACGTGATCCTGCCCATGACCGTGCTGCGCCGCCTGGACGCGGTACTCGAACCCACCAAGCAGGCGGTGCTGGAGATGAAAGCGCGCCTGGATGGGGCGGGGATCATCGATCAGGAGAGGTCGCTGAAAACCGCCGCCGGGCAAGAATTTTACAACGCCTCGCCGTTCATGCTGCGCGACCTGCGCAACCGCGCCAGCCAGCAGGTGCTGCGCACGGATTTCGAAGCGTACCTGGATGGCTTCTCGGCCAACGTGCAGGAAATCCTCAACAACTTCGAGTTCCGCAACCAGATTCCGCGCCTCTCCAAAGCGGATGCGCTCGGCACGCTGATCGAGAAGTTTCTCGACCCGGAGATCAACCTCAGCCCCTTCCCCGTCATGAACGGGAACAATTCAGTCAAGCAGCCGGGACTCGACAACCACGCGATGGGCACGATCTTCGAGGAACTGATCCGCAAGTTCAACGAGGAGAACAACGAAGAAGCCGGAGAGCATTGGACGCCGCGCGACGCGGTCAAGTTGATGGCCAACCTGATCTTCCTGCCCATCGCCGGCCAGATCGAGTCCGGGACATACCTGCTCTACGATGGCGCCTGCGGCACGGGCGGGATGCTAACGATCGCGGAGGAAACGCTCAAGGGGCTGGCGGCGCAGGGCGGCAAACTCGTCTCCACGCACTTGTTCGGGCAGGAGATCAACGCGGAGACCTACGCCATCTGCAAGGCGGACCTGCTGCTCAAGGGCGAAGGCGAGACCGCCGATCACATCATCGGTGGGCCGGAGTTCTCGACGCTCTCCAACGACGCCTTCCGCGCGCTCGAATTCGACTTCATGCTGTCCAACCCGCCCTATGGCAAAAGTTGGAAAAGTGATCTGGAGCGCATGGGCGGCAAAAAAGACCTGATGAACCCGCGCTTCATCATCACGCATGACGGAGACCCCGAATACTCGCTGCTGACGCGCTCTAGCGACGGGCAGCTGCTATTCCTGGCCAACATGCTCAGCAAGATGAAGCACGAGACCCCGCTCGGCAGCCGGATCGCGGAGGTGCACAACGGCTCGTCGCTATTCACCGGCGACGCGGGCCAGGGCGAGAGCAACATCCGGCGCTGGATCATCGAGAACGACTGGCTGGAAGCGATCATCGCGCTGCCGCTGAACATGTTCTACAACACCGGCATCGCCTCCTACATCTGGGTGATCAGCAACCGCAAACCGGCCCACCGGCGCGGCTATGTCCAACTGATCGACGCGACGCAGTGGTATACCCCGCTGCGCAAGAACCTGGGCAAGAAGAACTGCGAACTCTCGCCCGCCGACATCCAGCGCATCTGCGAGACCTTCCTGGCCTTTGAGGAAACGTCGCAGTCGAAGATTTTCCCCAACGCCGCCTTTGGCTACTGGAAAATCCGCGTGGAGCGGCCCCTGCGCCTGTGCGCCCAGTTGACCCCCAAGGCGATCAACGCGCTGCAATTCGCCTCTGGCGATGAGGCCATCCGCGAGGCGCTCTACGACCGCTTCGGCGAGGCGCTGATCACGGACTTCCGCAGCATCCGCGACGAGCTTGAGCAGGTGCTCACCGCCTGGGGCGGGGAGGACGATACCGCAGAGGACGAGACCGAAACGGCGGCTGAGTCCATCCCGCACAGCACCATCGCGGAGCGCAGCAAAAAGAGACTGCTTGACCCGGCGACCTGGCAGCGCGACGCGGCCCTGGTGGACGTGGCGAACACGCTGCGCGACGACCTCGGCGGCGAGATGTTCGAGGACTATACCATTTTCGTCGAGGCGATGGAGCAAACCCTCAAGCGGCGGGACATCCGGCTGGGCGCAAGCGACAAAAAGACCCTGCTGGCGGCGGTCAGTTGGCGAGACGAAAACGTGCCGCCCGTCATCAAGCGGGTGCACAAGCCGGGCCGGATCGAACCCGACCCGCTCTATGGACTGTTCGCGGTCACGCTAAACGGCCAGCCATGCGTGGTCGAATATGAGACTGATAGCGACCTGCGCGACAGCGAGCAGATCCCGCTGCTGGAAAAGGGCGGTATCGAGGCATTCTTCGAGCGCGAAGTGCTGCCCTATGTGCCAGACGCCTGGATCGACCCCAGCGCGACGCGCATTGGCTACGAGGTTTCGTTCACGCGCTACTTCTACCAGCCGCCGCGCCTGCGCGAACTGAGTGAGATTCGCGCCGAGATCGAGGCGCTGGAACGCGAGACCGACGGCTTGCTGGGGCAGATTCTGGCCCTGGGCAAAGGAGGGTAACTATGCCGCTCAAATATGAGGCAGGAGCGAAATCCGTCGAAACGCTTTTGAGTTGGGTGAAGTCTGGCGAAATCGCGATTCCTGAAATCCAGCGTCCCTTTGTTTGGAGCGCCTCGGATGTGCGCGATCTGCTCGACTCGCTGTTCAATGGCTATCCGGTGGGCTACCTGATCATCTGGAAAAGCCCGGATGTCAATCTCAAGGATGGGTCGCGCTCTGAGGGGAAGAAAATCCTGATCGACGGCCAACAGCGCATCACCGCGCTGATGGCGGCGCTATTGGGCTATGAGGTGGTAACCAAAGAATACAAGAAGGTGCGCATTCGCGTTGCCTTCAATCCGCAAACGCAGCAGTTTGAGGTCTCCAACCCGGCCATCGAAAAAGATGCCGCCTGGATTCCGGATATCGCCACGATTTTCGCGCACGATTTTCGCGCGCGGGCCTATGTGAACGACTATTGCCAGCGCAATGAAGGCGTAGACCCTGATACCATCGATGACCGCATCAACGACTTGAAAGCCATCGTGTACAACACGATTGGCATCATCGATCTGGACTCGTCGCTGGACATTGAAACGGTGACCGAGATCTTCATCCGGGTGAACTCAGAGGGTACACCGCTCAGCCAGGCGGACTTCGCCATGTCCAAGATCGCGGTCAACGAGGCGCAGGGGGGGCATGTCTTGCGCAAAGCGATCGACTATTTTTGCCACATGGCCGTTGCGCCAGATTTCTACACCATCATCAGAGAGAACGACCAGGAATTCGCGGCTACGGATTATTTTGGCCGGATGGCCTGGCTTCGCCGCGAGAACGATGATCTCTACGACCCCACCTACTCCGATATGCTGCGCGTGGCGTTCACCTCGGAATTCCGGCGCGGCAGGCTGCAAGATCTGGTCGCGCTGCTCTCTGGGCGCAACTTTGAAACCCGGAAGTATGAACAGAGCATCGTCGAGGACACCTTCAGGCGGCTGCACAACGGCGTGATGAATTTCATGAACGAGCATCTTTTCAACCGCTTCGTCATGATCATCAAGTCGGCGGGTTTCGTGAGTTCCAGCCTGATCGGGTCGCAGATGGCGCTGAACTTCGCCTACATCCTGTACCTGACGCTGCGTAACCAGGGGGTATCGAACGCGGATATTGAACGCCATGTCCGGCGCTGGTACGTCATGTCGGTGCTCACCGGGCGCTATTCCGGCTCGCCCGAATCGGCCATCGATTATGATATTCGCCAGATTGACGAGGTCGGCATCGACACCTATGTGGACGTGATCATTCGCGGGCAGCTTTCGGAGGCCTTCTGGGACACCATGCTGCCGCAGCAAATGATCACCTCCGCTAACAACAGCCCCTATTTCCACGTCTACCGTGCGGCGCAGGTGAAGCTGAACGACAAAGGCTTCCTCTCGCACGATATCACCGTGCGCGAGCTGATCGAGCACAAATCCGACGTGCACCACGTCTTCCCGCGCGACCTGCTGAAGCGTGCGGGGATGGCGCGCGGGCAGTACAACCAGATCGCCAACTATGTCATCGCGCAGAGCGAGATCAATATCGCCATCGGCAACAAAGCGCCCGATGTGTACTTCCAGCAGGTGATCGAGCAGTGCAGCGGTGGCGAGCGGCGCTATGGCAACATCAGCACGTTGGAAGAACTGGACGAGAACCTGGCGATGAACTGCATCCCCTGCGGGGTGGAGCAGATGACGATCGAGGACTATCCCGAGTTCCTGGCGCAGCGCCGCCAGTTGATGGCTCAGAAGATCAAGCGCTATTTCGAAGGGTTATAGGCGATGGCGGACGGCTTGCGACCCTACCCGGACTACCGCGACTCCGGCGCGCCCTGGCTTGGGGACATGCCGAGTCATTGGGACACCAAACGAGCAAAATCATTGTTTGAGAAGATGCAGCACCGAGTTGAAGACTCTGATGATGTCGTCACATGCTTTCGTGATGGGATCGTCACACTTCGAAAAACCGACGCACACCGGATTCACCAATGCGCTGAAGGAGATCGGTTACTGGTACCTATCCGTGGCTTAACAGCTCAAGCGTCAATCAAGGAATAATCACTAGCACCAACCAATTTGTGACACCAACTGCACTCAGCTCGACTTTGCACATAGATAGCTAAAAAAGGAGAGGCAGGCTAAGCTGTTTCAAACCTCTGACAAAGGATGAAACGATGCTCAACCTGCCCTCCATAATCATAGACCTGCTCAACCCATTTGCGCCATGCTTTTATGGCATAGAACTGATTCAAACCTTTTCTGCAAACACATGACGCAGGTTAATCATAGCGAACGCGATATGGTGAGCGCCCAGGAAGTTGGCGTCTTTTCGGTCAAAGCGGATGAGCAAGGCACGAAACTTATCGACCCAGGCAAAGCTGCGTTCGGGGGCAAAGCAATGCTTGTAAACCGCAGCGTTGAACAGACGTTTGCGCCCACGTTTGGGGGTTTTGCGGTTGCGCTTGTTCTCGGCGATGTTGGGAATGACGCCGTGATTGAAACAGACCTTGCGCGCATCGCGGGTATCGAAGGCACTGTCGGCGTTGAAAAACGCCCCCGCGATATTCAAGCCCAAACGCTTCAGGCTTTTGAAGGCCGTTTGGAGGTGCGGCTTGAGGTTGAAGGCGTCGTGATGATTGCCCGCCACCATGCCCGTCGAAGCAAGAATGTACCCGTTGGCATCCATGATGGGCAGAATGTTGCTCGTCTTGGCCCGTTTGCGCCCCTGATACGCCACGCTCTCGCCGCCTTTCTTGGCCATCGCATGACTGCCATCCAGGTTCAGTTGACCCAGGTCAAGGTCGTCTTGCACCGTTTGAATGCTCGCCTGCCAGACTTTTTCCAGGCCCCCGGCGGCGCTCCATTTGCGAAAGTGGTAGTACACGGCCTGCCAACTGATTTCTTTTTTGTCGCATCGTGCGGGTCGGGGTCCGTCGGCAACTTGTTCCACTGGCAGCCCGTATGCAGTCGATACAGAATGTAGTTGAACACCTTGTACAACGGGATTTGGCATACGAGCCCCCGTTTCGCTGTGCTCAGATAGGGCAGAATATGTTCATTGAACTGCTTTTCAGTTACACTGGTAGGGATAGTGCTCATGGGATTTCACCTTTGCTGAGGTTTTTTCTCCCATGATGCACTATCTCCTCTTGATTGCAAAAGTTTGAATCAGTTCATAGTAAGAACGGCGTAATGTAGCGCTATTTCCGTGGTATAGGGCAGACTTGGCTGCCTTTGTGATGCCAGTGATTTCTGTTTTTCGTTTTTTAAGGGTAGGTCATGTCGATCAGTTCCCTTGGCTTTCAGCATCTGTCACTTCGTTCCGCCGCTGACATTCACGAACTATTCCGGCTTCTTGGGTATCCAGTGTATGAGCCAGAGCCGTTCGAAGGTCCTGATCTGGATGAACTGGAACTCGACGAAGTTGACGTAGCCTCAGTCAACCGCGCCTACATCGTATCCAACCTCGACAACCACACCGTCTACCTGTACGAGGTTGACGACCTGCGGCAAACGCGGCTGCGCGGCCTGGCCTGGAACGCGCTCCAACGCGGCACCGCGCTGCTGGTCGTAACCCGCGACTACCGCGAGATCGTTTTCGTGCATCCGCGCTTCGTCGGCAACCCGACCAAAAGCAATGTGCGTGTGGATAAGCTGAAGATGATCGTCAGCGACCCGACGCGCCACGACCTGGATACGCTGAACGCCATCCACGCGCACCGGCGCAGCGGCCAGCAGGTCTATCAAGCGCAGGCCGAAGCGTTCAACGTTGCGCGGATCACCAAGCGCTTCTACGACGAATACAAAGAGCATTACGACCTGGCGCGCGAAGCTATCCGCCACTACAACAAGGGCATCCCCGAATTCCAGAACGAGGACCAGGAAGACAAACTGCACGCCTTCACTCAGCGCTTGTTAGGCCGGTTGATGTTCCTCTATTTCCTTCAGCGTAAGGGATGGCTTGGCGGACAGAAACGCTTCTTGACCGACCAGTTCATCGACACCGTGAAGCGTCATGCCGGGGAGTTCAGCGACGACCAGGAAACGTTTTACTACTACACCGAGGTTCTGGAGCCGCTGTTCTTCGAGACGATGAACACCAAGCGGCCCGACAACATCACCAAGTGGCCCGGCGTGCGCATTCCGTACCTCAACGGCGGGCTGTTCGACCGATCACGCGATCCGGAAGGCGTGATCATTTTGCCAGATTCGCTGTTTGACCCGCACAGCAGCGACGGGTTGCTGGCATTTTTCAACCGCTACAATTTCACCATTGCCGACGATACCCCGCTGGAACAGGACGTGGCTGTTGATCCGGAGATGCTCGGCAAGGTCTTCGAAAACATGCTCGAAGAGCGCGACCGAGGCCAGACCGGCAGCTTCTACACGCCGCGCACCATCGTGTCCTACATGTGCCAGGAAGCGCTGGCCGGATATCTCGAAGAGAGCGCCGGCATCCCGCGCAACACCACGCGCGCCCAGTTCGACCCCGACACCGCCGAACCATTGACCGCCGATGAAGCGGAACGCATATCCGCCGCGCTCGACACATTGACCGTGCTCGACCCGGCGGTGGGCAGCGGGTCGTTCCTGGTCGGGATGTTGCAGGAGATCATCTTGCTGCGCCGGGCATGTGCGAAAGCGCTGGAAATCGATGTTACCCCCGAGATGCTCGCGGATTGGAAAGAGGCGATCATCCGCGACACGCTGTACGGCGTGGACATCAAGCCGGAAGCGATTGAGATCGCGCAACTGCGGCTGTGGCTGGCGCTGGTCGTGGACCAGACCATCGAGCAGGCGCGCCCCCTGCCCAACCTGGACTACAAGCTGATGGCGGGCGACAGCCTGATCGAGACCATCGACGGCGAGCCGGTGCTCACCGAGAACGCCACGACGCTGCTCAACGCGTCCACCAGCGGCGAATGGGAACCCGTCGAGCCGCAACTCAAGCTTTTCGATCCCAACCCGATGCAGATGCGCATGGGGCTGTTTGAGTCCGAAAAGCGGACGCAGCAGGAACGCATCCGGCTTGACGAACTGCGCCAGCAGTTTTTCCGCGCATCGCCAGAGGAACGCCGCGCGCTGCGTGACGAAATCACCACGCAGGAACGACGCATCGTCTTTTCCAGCCTGAAGGAAAAAGCCGAAGCGTTGCAAGCGCAAATCGACCACCTGGGCAAAAAAGCTGCGCTGGCAGGCGGCATCCTGAGCCGCACCGATCAGCGCAAGCTCGAAGACGCCAGCGCCAGGTTGACGCGCATCACCGACTTGCAGGAGCAAATGCGCAATCCGGAAGCTGCACTACCGTTTTTCCTTTACCGATTGCACTTCAGTGAGGTGTTCGCAGCAAAAGATGGTTTTGATGTAGTTATCGCCAATCCGCCGTATGTGCGACAAGAACTGATCAGCGATCAAAAACCTGAACTGCACGCTAGCTATCCCAACGTATATGCGGGCACAGCAGATCTCTACGTGTACTTTTTTGCCAGAGCCTTCAATCTACTGAGGACTAATGGACAACTGTCCTTCATCACGCCCAACAAGTTCATGCGCGCCAGCTACGGAAAAAAACTACGCGGATACCTTGCGAACGAAGAACATCTGCACACTCTGATTGACTTTGGCGACCTGCCAATCTTCGATGCCACCACGTATCCGATGATTACTCTAGCCAGCAATCAATTGCCGAATGGCAATAAGATCAAGGTGCTTGAAATCACATCACTCGACGAAAGCGAAAACCTGCACCAAGCTGCTGACCGCGCGTTTCGCTTGCCACAAGACACACTATCTGAGGAAGGCTGGCAGTTGAGCGTACCGGAAGTCCGCGCCCTGATGGATAAACTCAAGGCAGTGGGCAAGCCTTTAGGGGAGATGGTTGAAATATACCGTGGAGTAACAACGGGCTTTAATGAGGCATTTGTCATTGACGAGGAAACTCGAGCTAGGCTAATCGCTGCCGATCCGAAGAGTGCTGAAGTAATCAAGCCGTGGCTACGAGGCCGGGATGTAAAACGCTGGCAGATCGAATGGTCCCAACTATACGTCATCTTTTCTCGACAAGGTATTGATATTGGCGTCTATCCGGCAATAAAAGAGTACCTTGAACAATTCAAGGAAGATCTGACGCCGAAACAAAACAACAATCAGAAGCGCGGACGGAAACCAGGCAATTATAGGTGGTACGAGTTACAGGACATAACAGCCTACTACGCCGAATTTGAGAAGCCGAAGATTATCTGGGCTAAATACGGGATCGAACCTGCTTTCGCGCTTGACAAAAACGGATTCTATTTCGCGAACACAGTGTTCCTACTTGTATCTGATGATATGAATTGGCTCGCCCTTTTGAACTCAAGAGTTGTCCAGTGGTTTGCCAAGCAAACATTCAACATCGTGCGTGGCGGATATGTTGAATGGATACCTGCGAACATCTCCCAAATTCCCATTCCGGTCCCGCCTGCTTCCCTGTACCAGCAAGTCGTCATCCTCACCCAGCAGTGCCTTGAAGCAGCACAGAACGAACCCGATCGGCTACCCGCACTTGAAACAGAACTCAACGCGCTTGTTTACGAAGCGTATGGGCTGGATGACGATGATATCGCCGTGATTGAGGGAAGTCTCGGATGACTAGCTCTACTCATACCATTGCGTTGCGTACCGGATCATGCTATAGTGTAGGCAGTATACCCGCCAAGCCTCTGTCTTCGGACATGCTCAAATGTGGCGGGTTTTGCTTTTCTTGAGGCAATCAATGAATCCTGCCAAACAGCCTTACAATAAGCCGCCCCTTTCTTTCGAAAAACAAGCAGCACTCTTGATTCAACGTGGATTGATCGCGGATCAAGATGAACTGACCAATTTCCTCAGGCGCACGAATTATTACCGTTTCAGCACGTATTTGTATCCTTTTCGCCTGCCCCACTCTGATGATTTTCAACCGAATACCGCATTTTCAGACGTGTGCGTTCTGTATGACTTTGACCAGGCATTGAGAGCGCTGTTGTTCAATGCTCTTGCGGCGCTTGAGATTTCGATGCTGAGGACTCATTTCGTCGAGTTTTTCACTCAGCGATATGGCGCGTTTGGTTACACTGCTCCGGACAATTTCGACATGCCGCCCACCCAACATGAAACGTTGATGGGGCGTATCCAAGAATCGGTTGACAGAAGCCAGGAAGAATTTGTGAAGCACTTCCGGGATAAATATTCGGACGACTATTTGCCGCTTTGGATCGCGGTCGAGACCATGAGCTTTGGCAACACCATGACGATGGTTCTCAATATGCACCGCGAGGACAAGAAGGGCTTTGCTCAGCGTTACGGTGTTGCATATGTTGTCATGGACTCATGGCTGCGCACACTGAATTATGTCAGAAATTGCTGCGCACATCATGCCCGGTTGTGGAACAGAGCGCTTGCCATCAAGCCATTGATTCCCCATGAGAAACATCGCCCCGAATTTCACAAGCCGCCTGTGCGCAATTCCAGAATTTTCGCTGTCCTAACCATAGCCCAATATCTTCTCAGCGTTATCAATCCTTCGCAGGGCTGGAAGGCTGAAGTGTTGGCGTTGCTTGATACGTTTCCATCAGTTCCTTTGGATCAAATGGGATTTCCTGAGAATTGGCAGGAAATGCCGATGTGGCGCGACTAGCACAACGACAACTGTCTCGCACATCAACTTAGCGAAGAGGGCAAGTTTCGTATCTTGGAGAGATTAGAGATGACACACAAATTGGCGCTTATTCTCGTGCTCCTTGTGGTGAGCGTATCACCTGTTTTTGCACAAGACGGCACTGGGCCAGACCAGGGTGAGCTGCCCCTGCCGGTGGGTGGGATGGTTTATTACAGTCTACAGCCAGAGGTTACCCAGGCGATGCAGACCGCGCATATGACGTGGATCAAGCATCAGATCGGACTGAATGCGGACACCGACCTGACCGCCATTAGTGACTTGATCGACCAAAGTCACCAGGCAGGATTCAAAGTGTTGCTGAGTGTGACCGGCGATGTTGAGCAGTTGGCGGCTTTAGGCGAAGCCTACTATCCGATTTTTGCTGTATCGCTGGGAGAGATCGCGGCGCTTGGCCCAGACGCCATCGAGGTGTGGCAGGAGATGAATTTAGCGGGAAACTGGCCGCGGGGCCAGATCGATCCGGCTGCCTATGTAGCCCTGTTGGGAATGGCATATGACGCCATCAAGGCGGTGGACCCGCAAATCATGGTTATCACTGGCGCAGTGGTCCCCAATATGATGGAGACAAGGTTGGGCCCAGAAGAGATCTGGAACGACGACCGGTATTATCAGGGCATGGCGGCGGCTGGCGCTGCGGATGTCGCGGATTGCGTTGGGATTCGCTACATCGACGGAGGCGTTAGCCCTTTTCAGACGACTGGAGACGCCTGGGGTGATGCCCCGACGCTTTATTTCTCGTCGGCCATCGAACGCGCTGCCGCGCCCTTCGCAGATGCAAATATCCCATTATGTCTGACCGGGATAGGTTACGCTTCGGCTGATGGTTATCCTGATGCAGCGAACTACGGTATCGGCAGAAACAGCATCACACAGCAAGCCAAATGGCTGCGGGATGCTGTTCTGGTCGCCAGTGATGATGGTCGGTTTGAGTTGATCATCGTATACAACATCGATTCCATTGGAGATGCTATACGTGGGAGTTGGGCCATTATCCGAGCAGACGGCACCTGCCCCGCGTGTAAAGCTGTTGGATCACTGGCTAGCCTGCCCCATCCTGAATCCACTGCCACACTTGCTCCTGGCGAAGAACTCTCCGCCACAATCAGCGCGTCAGAGCCTGCGCTGGCTTTTACCATCCTGCCAGGAGATCAGGAATCGATCAGTCTGCGTGTTATCCCCACAGAGGGCAGCCTTCTGGATCCAATTCTCACTGTCTATGATGCAAAGGGCGATCTGGTCGCCTTCAATGATGATGCCAGTGCTACCACTTCCAATGCTCGCATTGAACAACTTCCGGGCGACCAGGAACTAACCGCTGTCGTCTACGCCTTCAACGAGGAATCTACTGGGGACTTTATTCTGAGCGTCAGCGGTGACGAAAGTCTCCTCGGCAATACTGTGGGCGATTCGAACGCAAACATTCGCAGTGGCCCCAGTACAAACGCCAGTATCGTGACTACCGCCGCACCTGGAACAGAGATTCAAATCCGAGGCCGAAACGCCGATGCTAGCTGGCTGGCCGTCACAGTCGGAGAGGTGGACGGCTGGATTGCCAGCTTCCTCGTTTCCACAGATGGCGATACCAGCAGCCTTCCAGTTCTTGAGTAAACGCAACTGGTCTGTCAGACACCTTGCATACCGGTTCGGGAGATAGAAACGTGTACCACCCCCCTGATTACATCGATAACACCGCTGAGGAACGCATACTCGGCATCGTGCTGCACCGCCTGCTCACCGAATGGGACGAAAAGGAACTGGATATCGCCAGCGGGTTCTTCGAGCCGAAGGTCTGGGAAATGCTGGGCGCTGCGCTGCGGCGACTGGCGGGGTTCCGGCTGCTGTTGGGCCGCCCGCCGGAATTGGAGCATCCCGACGCCGATGATGGGATCGTGAACTTGCAGCAGTTCTACCGCCAGCGCCTGCGTAAAGACCTCGAAGCGCTGCCGCTGAACCGGGATTACGCGGCCCTGGTGGATGACCTGGTCACGTTCCTGTCGCAGGAATTGGTCCAGGTGCGCTACTACAACGGCGCTTTCCTGCACGCCAAAGCCTACCTGATGCCCCACGCGGCGATTGTCGGCAGCAGCAACTTCACGCCGTCCGGCATGACGCGTCACGCCGAACTGAACCTGGTGCAGAAGAACGACGCTGTGATCCGCGATCTACGCGAGAACTGGTTCGAGCAGATGTGGAACGATTCCACCGACCACAAGCAGGACCTGATCGACGCGCTGAACGAAAGCAAGTTCGGCGATGCGCCCTGGACGCCGCATGATGTGTTCATCAAGGTGCTGTACGAATACTTCCGCGACCGCATCATCCCCGAAGAAGTTGAAGCGCGCATTGGCGTTGAACTGGCAAGTTTCCAGCAGGAAGGTCTACGAGAGTCCATTCGCCTGATCGACCGGCATGGCGGCGTGATTGTCAGCGATGCAGTAGGGCTGGGCAAGACCTACATCGGCATGAGCCTGTTGGAGCATTACGTGTTGGGCAAACGGCGCAAGGGGTACATCCCACGCGGGCTGGTCATCTGCCCGGCGCAGTTGCGTGACCTAGTCTGGGAACCGAAGCTGGACGAGTACGGCATCAAGGCCGAGGTGATCTCGCAGGAACTGGTCAGCCGCGATTCGTTCGACTGGAAGAACTACAATCGCTACGACGTGGTGCTGATCGACGAAAGCCACAACTTCCGCAATCCGGGCACGAATCGCTACCAGAACCTGATGAAGATGCTGGCCACCGGCAACCCGGACACGAAAGTGATCCTGATGACCGCGACGCCGGTCAACAATTCTGTGTGGGACCTGTACCACCAGATTTCGTTCATCACGCGCGGACAGGATGTATTCTTCCGCGAGTACGGCATCCGCAACCTGAAAAGCTTCTTCCGCGAAGTGCAGGATGGCGGCGCGGACATCTTCACACTGCTGGAACAAACGATGGTTCGCCGCAGCCGCCAGGACATCAAGCAGCGCCAGCAAGCCGGAGAAGAAATCCGGCTGCCCGGCAAGGGGGTCATCCACTTTCCAGAACGCAAGTTGTACAGCGTCAACTACGATTTGGAAGCTACCTACGACGGGTTTTACGAGAAGATCGCCGCGCGGATCGAGAGCCTCTCGCTGATCAGCTTTAACATCGAGCAATACCGCAAAGGGGAAATTAACGAGGAAATCGAACGTGTGCGGCAGTATTCGAATGCGCTGATTGGCATCCTGAAAACGCTCTACCTCAAGCGTCTGGAAAGCTCGCTGGCAGCCTTCGAAGTCAGCATCCGACGCCAGCAGCAGTTCCAGAAACGGTTCTACGATATGCTGGTCAACCATGAACGCTTGCTCGACTCGGCCACAAATCGGCGCTTGCTGGCGCTCGAGGCGATGGAAGATGACTCGGTCACCGATGATATTGATGCGATCATCGAGACGCTACCCGAAGCCGATATCCGCGATTACGATCTGCGCGCCATCCGCCGCGAACTCAGCCTGGATATGCAGACGCTTGATGCCATTCTTGATATGGTCGCGTTAGTCCAGCGTCAGGCTGAGGAACAAAAACGTGATGCAAAGCTTGTAGAAGTCAAGCGCCTGTTGGCAGAGGACCTGCGCGGGCAGAAAGTGCTCATTTTCTCGTACTACCGGGACACGGCGCAGTACCTCTACGAAGCGCTGAGCGCCGATCCGGACTGGCAGGAAAGCTGGTCTATGCCACCGGTCATCGAGGTGATTCATGGCGACACCGATCCACACCGGCGTGAGCAGATCGTCAAGCGCTTCGCCCCGAAAGCGAATTCCACCGAGGACAGCCCAGCGCCGATCTCTGAACACGCACCGGAAATCGACATCCTGATCTCAACCGATGTGCTGAGCGAAGGGCAGAATCTGCAAGATGCGGGCGTGATCATCAACTACGACCTTCACTGGACGCCAATTCGAATGATACAACGGGCAGGCCGTATTGATCGCCTCGGGACGGAGTTCGATACACTGCATGTATTCAACTGTTTTCCCCAGACTGGTTTGGAGCAATTGCTGGGGCTGGTGGAGCGATTACAAGACCGCATCCGTGATATCGACCGTACAGTGGGTCTCGATGCCAGTATCCTGGGCGAAGTGGTCAGCTCGCGTTCACTCGAACAACTCAGACGGCTGCACCAAGAAGATCAGAGTGTTATTGACGAGTTAGAGCGGGAAATTGAGCTCGTCTCAACGGACGAGATGAAGCTCCCGCTTATCCTGTACTTGCAGCAAGCTGGACTCGAAAAGGTCAAGAGCATTCCACTGGGAATTGGCTCTGGAATTGCCAAGTCACTTCGCCCATCCGGTGTGTTTTTCGCATTCCAAGCAGCAGATCGTCACTTCTGGCGGCTTTATGCGGCTGATGAAGTTATCAGTGACAAGCGCCGTTTATATCGCTATTTGATGGTCGGCCCGGATGAACCACGCTCAATTCCTGCCGGTTTTGAGGTCTATGATCTGCTTGATCAGGCCACTAACGATGTACTGCAAGAGATTAATTCTGCAATTCGTGCTCGCCGTGTCAAGCCCAAGCTTGGCAAGATCAACATCGAATTAGATGCGGCGCTACGGCAACCTACTTTGCTCACAAGTGCCGATATTGCAGCGCCAGACGACCTTGTCGCTCCAGAGAATCTGCGTCAGAAGGTTCAACAGGTTATCCAGAACATCTCGCTGGACGCCTTCAAGCGTGATAAAACGCTGAGGGCGGTTTTGGCCAACTATCGAGACGATCAGAATCAGCGTGCGCTTGTGGAAGCCCTAGACGAGTTCTTCGTTGAGAACGAATTGTATCGTGACGTCATCATGCCCAAGACGACCTTGGAGCAGATTCGTGCCGAGGATTTGCGATTGGTGGCATATGAGGTTTTTGGGTAACAAAGGCCTTTCTTCACTCAGATTTGTAAAATCTAGGCTGATATGGCTCTACCTGTCGCAATTTCCAAAGACCAGGGCCACTGGTTAGTTCAGGTCAAACCGTAGTTTGTGAATCCCGAAGGTGCAAACTACTCTCTACCATACACCGATTCGATGTATTCTTTATGAACGGCTCGTTTGAATTGATTCTCGGAGTACGCTTTCCCTATGTGGGCAACTTTGCGTATGATCGCATCTTCATGGGAACAGAGAGGTTCCCATCTTTGAACCCACGCGTTGTCTCAAAAAATCAGTGCAATAGCCGATTTCTTCCCTCACGCGGCGTCACGGTAGTAGTCGTGGATGATCCCACCCAACACCGTGCGACAATGCACTGGACCGATGGTTTCGTGGGGAATCTTTGAGACAGGAATCTGTTGTGCGAGACCCTGATGCGGGCGCGCCGTATTGAAAAAGGCGATGTACTCGCGCATGACACGGCGCAAATGCGCCTGATTGATGATCAATAGCTTATCCAAACACTCCTCACGCACGGAGCGAATCCATCTTTCTGCGTATGCGTTCGCGTTTGGAGCATGATGAGGAATGGGAATGACATGGATACCTGCCGAACGGAACACCGTGTCAAAGGCATGGCTGAACTTCTTATCATTGTTGCGGATCAGAAAGTGGATGGCGGGCTCGCGCTCGTCGAGGGCCCACATCACCTGGCGCGCTTGCTGGGTGATCCAGGCGTTGTCCGGATGGGCGGTACAACCTGAAAAGTGAACCCGTCGGCTCCCAATTTCAATCCTATCTATGGAGTTTTTTGGGGTACGGGTGCATGAGCATATGGTCGGTCAGAGTCAGTTGGAACTGGGGCAAGTACAAGCCGATGGGATCAAGGTGAACACGCAAGCTGGGATGGTCTGGATGGCCCTGGTAATCATGGGTACCTTCGTTCTATCGTCTTAAGTGCGGCTGTAGTACTAATCGGCCCCCTTACGCCCACCGCCATTCCGAGCAGATTTCGATGATATGCCGGGCGATGGCGGCCAGCGTCTCCGTTGAGACGATGGGCGGGCGGAATAAGCCCTCCTGCCCGAGAATCCTCAACAGAGTGTCTCGCCTGCCCCGGCGGCTATCCAGCAATAGATGGGCGATCCCTTCGCGCAGACGGGCCAGAAAACGCTCGCGATCGGGGGCGCCCTCCAGCCGCTCGGCCAGCCCTGCCAGCGCCAACGCTCGCGCCCATTCATCCCTGATGGCCAGCAAGTCCCCTCACCCCGCGACAGCGTCGCGTGGGAGAGGGGATTTCAGCCCTGGGTCAATAACCGCGCCGCTTTCGCGCGACAGCCAACCTGACTAGAATAGGGCCATCTGCGCTGTCAATACCGGTCAGGCATATCACCGCTGTGGAGGAGCCCCGATGAGTTCCCCTCATGGTACATCAAACACCCCCAACAAACCGCTTGTCTTCATCTCCTACGCCCGCGCCGACCACGCCGACGAGGGGCGCGCCCCGGACTGCTTCGTGCAGAAGCTCTACCGCGCGCTCGAAGACGAGGGCTTCACGCCCTGGCTGGATCATCACGACCTGCCCAGCCGCGGCACGCCCTTCCCCAAGGAACTGGCCCTCGCCGTGCAGTCGGCGGAGCGCTTCATCGCCGTGTGCGCGCCCCATTACCCCGCCTCGGACTGGTGCCGGGCTGAGCGCGATCACGCGCACCTGTACTGCATCTCGATCACGCCGGTGCTGGTCGAGGGCGACTTCAAAGACTGCGTGCCCGCCGATGTGGACATTCACAACGCCATCGATATGCGCGCCGGGTTCGAGGCGACCTGGCCCGCCCTGCTCAAGCGGCTGAAGCAGGAATCGGCCCGACCCGGCAAACTGGCCTTCACGCCGGGCGACATGCCCGAACAGCGCCCGACCGATCTGCCGCGCCCCGCCCTGTTCGACCAGGTGAAACAGTCGCTGCGCGCCGACCAGACCGATCCCATCACCATCACCGGCACGCGCGCCCTGACTACCATGTTCGCGGCGGGCGGCATCGGCAAATCAACCCTGGCCGCGCAGATCGCCCGCGACTGCGAGTTACGGGTCGGCTTCCCCGATGGTGTCGCCTGGATCCGGCTCGGCGAGCAGCAGACCGACCCCGAAACGCTGCGTATCCTGGTGGGCGCGGCCTTTGGCATCCCGGCGGACAGCCTGCGCGGGCCGGGGGGACAGTTCACCTTTGTGCAAGAGATGCAGGATCGCGACGCGCTGATCGTGCTCGACGATGTCTGGTCGCTGGCCCAGGTGAACGCCTGCCGCGTGCAGGGGCCGAACCTGCGCTACCTGATCACCACCCGCCGCTCGGACCTGGGCGAGAGCCTCAAGCTGCCGCACGAGAACCGGATCAGAATGGACTACCTGGCAGTCGAGGAAGGGATGGCGCTGATCGCTCGCCGCCTGGGGCTGGACCCGGCAGCCGATTACCCGCACAAGGACATCCACCGGCAGATCGTCGAGACGCTGGGCCACCACACCCAGGCGCTCGACCTGGCCGCCGCGCACCTGCGCCCGCGCGACGAAGGCGGCAGCGGCCCGGACTACGCGCCTACCCTGCTCCAGCAGCTTCAGAAGGGGGACAATGCGCTGTTCGAGCTGCTGAAGCGCAGCGTGGATGACGACAGCCGCGAGGGTAACCTGCTCAAGTCGCTGTCGGTCAGTTATGCCATGCTGCCCGATACCCTTCAGCGCTGCTTCCGCCTGCTGGGCGTGTTAGCGCCCGGCGGCTCGTTTGACGCGGCAATGGCTGCCGCCGTGTGGGCGATGGACGACCCGGAGAGCGCCCGCCGCCTGCTGAACGAACTCACCGCGCGCTCGCTGCTGATCCCGGCCCAGGACAGCGACCGCTGGACCCTGCACGCCCTGATCCATGCTGCCGCCCGCGTGCTGTTGCGACAGGCCGGCGAAGTTGACACAGCGTTTGACCGTTACGCCGATCATGTCATCTCCATTGCCGAGCAGTTCCGTGAGCTGCCCCTCGAAGAATGGCACACGCTCACGCCGGACCTGCCGCACATCCACGTCGTGGGCGACGCGCTGGTCGAGCATTGGCAGGCTGCTCAGGACGCGCCCGACGAGGCCCTGACCGCGCGCGCGCTCCAATTTGCAGTCAATGTCAAAAATTACGTTTTCAACCGCCCGCAAATGGTGGACACGCCGCAGGGCAGGGAGCGGCTGGGCCTGCGCTGGCTGGAGATGGGACTAGACATCAGCCGCCAGGCGGACGATCAAGACCGTGAGGCGCTGTTCTGTAACGACATCGGCTTGGCGTGGGATGCGCTGGGGGAGAAGCGCAAGGCCCTGGAGTACTACGAACAAGCCTTGCCCCTCTCCCGCGCGGTGGGCGACCGCGCCGGCGAAGCCACCACCCTCAACAACATCGGCAGTGCGTGGTCTGCGCTGGGGGAGAAGCGCAAGGCCCTGGAGTACTACGAACAAGCCTTGCCCCTCAGACGCGCGGTGGGCGACCGCGACGGCGAAGCCACCACCCTCAACAACATCGGCTTGGCGTGGGATGCGCTGGGGGAGAAGCGCAAGGCCCTGGAGTACTACGAACAAGCCTTGCCCCTCAGACGCGCGGTGGGCGACCGCGCCGGCGAAGCGGTCACTTGTTTCAATATGGGGATGATTTATCGTTCGCTGGGTGATTTTGACAAAGCTATCGAATACGTGGAACGCTGCGTTGAGTTGGATATCCAGGTCGAGCATCCTGACCTCGAAAGCGACCGTGCAGCGTTAGAACAACTCAAGCGCGAACGTGATGGTGGCGGTGACTCCCAGGAAGAGCAGGCTGCGCAGGCCATGCGTATGCTGGCGCAGCTTTACGCGCAGGGCGGCGCGGATGCGGTACGCGAAGCGCTGCGCGGTCAGGCTCCGGATGAAGTGATCGAGATGCTGATCGCCCAATTGGCCCAGGGCGGAGAGAATGCTCCCGCGCCGGGCGGGCTATCCACCCTGCCTGCCGAGACGGTCGACACGCTGGCGGGCAATACTGTCGCTGTCAAAACACAGGTTCCCGATAAGCTGGACGAGTGGCGGCAGAATCTCCAGGGCATCCGCACGGATTTCGCCGGGCGCAACTGGGCGAACGAAATCGCCTTCGTGGACGCGCTGCTGGCTGTGCTGGACGATCAGCCCGCCGCCCTGCCAGATAATAACCCGTATGCGCCCGTCGTGCGCCTGGTGGTTGAGGCTATCAGGAATTATCCCGGCGCGTAGGCAGGCGGGATCACCCCTATCGCAACGAAATGCCGAGAGCAGGTTCACTTACGCTCTCGGCATCCCTCAAAAACCATGCGCGCTGAATACGCTCGCTGCTACTCCACTGCCATCGCACACGGCGCGAAACTGTACTCTGGATCAAGACGCTCCCGCGTTGTAACGCCACATGCAGAAGATGCCGCGCTCTTCGTCTTTCCCTCGACGACCCGCAGCTGCTGACGCAACAGCAGGAAGGCCGATTTTTTGAACCATACGGGACTATCTGGGGCTGCTTTCTGATTGTCTGGTACGGTTTCGCTTGGCGCGTTGACGGCACGCATTGGAACAATACACACGACGGCGTCCGCCCAGCTCCGATGGCGCTGACAACTCCGCTCCACACACCGCGCACCGCCTCACCCGGCGGCGGCGATCACTTTTGGGCGATGGCCATTCCTCCGGGACAGAACACTGTCGATATGCTCCACTGCTATTGCCTCTTCGTGAGGTTCCGGCTTTTCGTACCACAAATCCGCTTGCATTTCACGGCTCACCACCAGCCGCCAGTCATCGACGGTCATATCGCCTAGCGCTTCCTTGCGTCGCGAGTTGGCCTTCAGCAAGGCATCCCGCAGCGCGTTCGCGTATACCTGCGGCCAGTTCGTGTGCTGTTCGGGGTCGGCGGTCGCAGCTTGCCACTCCGCGAGTGCCATTTGAAACGCGTGCTCATCGGCGTGTCGCTGCTCGATAGTCTCAAGCACTTGTTCCTTTAACACGTAGGCCGTGCTGAGAACTAACAACGGCGGCGCGACCGCTTCTAACCAAGCGAACGGACTCGAGGTATGCCCTGGGAGCGCAATCTGGATATTTCCGGTTAAAGCCAAAATTGTGGAAATCGCCATCGAGAGATACAAGAGCCTTCGAGAAGACCGGCTGGTCCCAAGTGTCGCCAAAGCCAGCGAGAACACGACCTGGCCGACCTCAGCGGAGAGTACCGTTGCCAATCCAACAGCAGTCATGGCAGTTGCGTCATCAATAGCCTGCCCGAAGGTTTGGGAGCCAATCACGTACAACCGAATTGCCGAGGGCGTGAATGCGGCCAGCAGCAAGACAATGCACAGGATGCTGATGAGCCGGGTGACAGATGGAGGATACTTGCTTATTGTGTGATGGGCGAATTGTTCGCGTACAGGTCGTGGGCCAATAGATCGTATGACGGCCTGGCGCGCCGCCTGGCGTGCGGCTTGCCGTTGTTCTTGAGTGAGTGAACGCAGGTTGTCTATCATGGGAACCCTCTGTATACCGATGCCAAGTAACTGGCTCTACGCGACCAAGACTTTGGGAAAAACGAAGCGATACTGCTTCGATTTCCACGTAAATACGGAGCGGTCGGTGAGGGTTCCAAGCCCGTCGCTCCCGTCTCAGACATCATAGTACTTCCACCTGGCGTCAGGCTCAATGAGTTTGGCGCTTTTCGTTTTCCTCCCCCTGCGTCTGACGAAGAAAACCCGATAGACGACGACACCCCACCGGGATCAGGGCCCCGATGAGGTGTCTAGCCGCAGCGCTGTGTGAGCAGCGCAAGGCTTGAGGTCGATTCTAACACGTCCTCCCTTGCGCGCTACCAAAGCTGGGGAGGACGTGTCGCTTCCGGTCAGGGGTAAGCGCCCTACCCTATCAGACGCAAACGAAGTGCGAAGTATGATGATGGAGAACAAACCGTGCTTGAAAATCTACGGCCCCTAACTCAGGAGCAGCGCCAGGACGCGCGACACGCGGCACACGATGCCGTGATTCGTGCCGTTGGCGCACGCCCGTCGCGTGATCAATTCACGCACCATGCCACCAGCCAATATCCCCCGACCGTGACGCGCCTGATTAGCATTCTGTGCCTGGTCTTGTTGCTGGCCGCGTTCACCCCTTCCGCCATCCGTCTCTACGTGATCGGCTCCCAGACCTTCGGACAAGCTGTATCCAGCAGTGTTGCCATGACCGCCGTTGGGCTTGCCACCGTGCTATCCGCCGAAGTCGGCCAGGTCGTGTTCTCGCTGGCTTTGGCGACGTTGGGTACGTCCCGGTCTTCCCGCCGCCTCTTGTACTCGTCGATGGCGATTTCCACGATTCTCGCCCTGACGGGGAACGTTCAGACCGCACTCCCAGGTCACACACAAAGCCCATTCGCATGGCTGGAAGCAATCGCCCCGCCCCTGTTGGTTCTTTCAACGGCTTACGTGATCAAAGAGCAGCTATTGGATTCCATCCAACAACGCCACGCCAACGAGCGCGCCTTCCAGGAAGCGCTCAACGACTGGCAACTTGCCACCCATGATCCTGAAGCTCATCCACGCTGGTCGCAGTTCTACGCCAACGCGCTACGGGACGCACTGCGCAAAGCCAACTATCGCCGCAAGGAAACCCTGCAAGACATGACGACCGCCGACTGGCGCGCCGCTGTCTACCGTGAACTCCACGCCGAAGAATGGTTCGACACGTCGGAAGTTGAAAGCGAGGTGCAGCCAGATCGCCAGCCAGAAGAATCTGCTGAGCAGGTGATCTATCAGGCTGAATCAGTCCCTTTAGCGGTGGCCGCGACCGGGAACGGCAACGGTTATCACAACAGCAACGGCAGCGCCGCGAACGGAGGTGTGTAGTGTGTGATGCCGTGCTGCCGGAGCCTTCGCCGTTGGGTGGAAGACCCCGAATGTACTGTTCCAATCGCTGCAAACAGAAGGCGAAATGGGATCAGTGGCGAGCAATTGTCGGGGGTTTAGTGTCAAACAATTCGATGTCGTAGGTTGAAATGTGGTGTTGTGCAGATGAGTAAACCGGTTGTCATACCGAACTGGAAATACCAGAAACCCAGCAAAGGCGGGCATCGCGGGCTGAAGAAGCTGTTGAAATATGTCAGTTATCGCGAAAGCCCTGACCACAGTCCGGTCGAGTTAGATGATCGCTGGACCGACTGCGGTCTGGGCGACAAGTGGCGCGATGTGTACCAGAACTGCGCAGCGCTCGCCAATCAGTATGTACTGGCTCATCACCTGGTCATCGCACCGGACCCGGCCTTGATGGCCCTGGTGCCCGAAGGCCAGAAACACGAGCTGGTCCGCGAACTAACCGAGCGGGTGGTTGATGGTTGGCACGCAGCGCGCGGCCTGCCGGTGGCTGAATATTCCTACGTCCTGCACGACAGAGATACCAGCGACTACGGTCTGCAAAATCTGCACACCCACATCTTCATCGCCGGAACGTTTGAGAACGAAGCCGGTGAACGCGAATCACGCCGCGTAGATCGGCAACAAGTTTGCGCGGATCGCGGCGGTCCGGAGCGTGAAGACAACCTGCACCACGTGGCCCGGCGGGAGTTCGAGGTACTGCTGGATCGCACCCTCGGCCCCGCCTGGCGTATCGAACGCGAACGTCAACTTGAGTTGGAGGCAGAGAAGGAGATGAACCTTGATCATGATCCGTCACCCACCGTCCGCACGACACCCGATCTGGAGATAGACCTATGACCACCGTTTCCGTTGTCTTACATGCCCCTGGTGGCGACCGTTCGTGCGTTGGTGCGAGCGCCTTCGGGGCGCTCGCGAGTGTCCCGGCCCGTTGTCGTGCTTCGCACGTTGGGCCTCGGCTGTGGCCGGGACACTCTACCCATCACGCAGTGAGGGTAGCGAGTTTAATGAACTCGCCCTTCACTCGCCAGGGGGGCTCAGCGCGACGCGCCGTAACGCGTCGCACCGGAGGCTGCGCGGCTCACGCCGCTTGCTCCGGCAGCCGTGTCGCCTCATGGCACACGGCAAAACGACCGTCCATTTTCATCACGAAGGAGTGATTTTCATGTCCGGCAGAACACCAGCGTCTTACGACCACCGGCTCAGCGTGAACATCACGCGCCAGATGTACGACCGGCTGGCTCAAATCGCCAGCACACGCGATGAGGCAATCTCAGAGGTTGCGCGTGAGGCATTCAGATTGTACCTGGATCAGCAGGAAGACCTGATCGCCAGCCGCAAGCACTTCACCAGGTCATTCCAGCGCAGGTTGGATCATACGGATTGGCAGTTGTCCGTCTTGCTGCAACTGGTCAGTTTTCTCACCTCGCAGGTAATGACCGTGTTCAACGAACAGGCCATCGCGCCCGAAAGCATCTTTCAGTTCATGCTCGAAAAGGTTGTAGAAAACGACTGGCAAGATGCACTGCACAACGCAAGGAGCAAAGAAAGGAGAAAACAGGCGGAAAAACCAACCGCCAGTTGAGGTAACCGGCGGCAGGGGCGAGGATGTGTGTATCCCCAAGCTTCGACAACTTCAGGATACACCATCTTCGCTGCTCCGTCCACATTTATCGAACCCGCGATCTCGCGATTCATATCAAAGGAGCAAAACCCGGTGTATACCGAGAGTATCCCGATCGTTTCGGCTGCGCAGGCGAAAAATAGCCTGGCTGCGGCCCTGCAATACGCTGAAATCGGCTTCAGTGTCTTACCACTGAAGGGCAAAATTCCGTCGCTGAACGCCTGGTCCCAGTACCAGGTCGAACCCGCGACCTTCGATGAAATCCATAGCTGGCATCGCGCTGGCTTGCTGGCAAATGTCGGCCTTGTGTGCGGTGCAGTTTCCAACAACCTGGTCGTGCTGGACCTGGACGGTCCGGCAGGTTATCCGGCCTTCGCCGCCATGTTCCCGCATCTGGCTGAAACCTTCACCGTCGCGACCGGCGGGGGTGTGGGGCAGCACGTCTACCTGTTCGCCGATGAACTGCCCGACACCGTGCGGGCGATGAAGACGCCTATCGGCCACCTGGAGCTGCGCGCCAACGGTTGCCAGATCGTCGCGCCACCCAGCATCCATCCCGACACCAGCCAGCCGTATACCATCCTGAATGAGCTTGATGTTCTACGTGTGCCGGACCTGACCAACCTGGTCGCCTGGATTGAGGCGTTCAAGCCTCAACAACCGGTGCAGCAGTCCGAATGGCGGCCACCGTCGAATATGCCGACCGCTGACAATAATCTCAACCCACGTGTGGTGCAGGCACTGGCGCAGCATTTTCACGCCCAGGGTTTCAAGCAGTACGGCGAATGGCTGCATGGACCGTGCATCTATCCGGAGCGTCACAAACACGGCGACCGGCATCCATCTTTTGGCTTCCACACCGGCAGCGGCTTCGGGCACTGTTTTGTCTGCGGAACAATGCTTGCCAAAGACATCTGCGCTCAGGTGGGCATCAATCCTGCTGATCTGGGCGGCCTGCTCGATGTGCCAGAGTATGTAGCCCCGGTCAGCGCCGTTGACCTATCCGCTGCGCCACCTGATGAACGGGAAAATGACCGCGATCTGCCTGACCTGAAGCTGCCCGCGTGGTTGGAGCAGTACCTGGATTGGGCAGGCACGACTGGCAACCAGACGCCCATGATCTTCCACCAGGCGGCAGGCCTGTGGCTGCTGTCGGTGGCGATCGGTCGGCGGTTGTATGGGGAAGCACCCTGGGGTGTGCGCCTGTACCCCAACATGTACGCCATGCTGATCGCCAGTACGACGTTTTACCGGAAATCGACCGCCTTCAAGCTGGCCGAGCAGGTCGCGCGACAGGCCATTCCGCACATGCTGATGCCGACACCTGGATCGCCGGAACGGTTCCAGGAAGCGCTGGCCGGTCAGCCGCCCAGTAATTTCGACAAGCTGTCCAAGGCGCAGAAAGAACGCCTGACCAAAGCGCAGCCCTTCGCTGCTCAACGTGGTCTGCTCAAGGATGAGGTAGCCGGATTGTTCGGGACCATCAACAAGAAGGACTACATGACCGGCATGAAAGACCTGCTCATGGAACTCTATGACTGTCCCGACTTTTCCGACAAGGACACGCAGTCCGGTCTGACTTCCGTTGAAAATGCGGCGCTGTCGATCCTGGGCGTCACCACCCCGGCAGGCCTGTCCGCTGCGGTCAGTGATGCGGATTGGGATAACGGCCTGCTGATTCGTTTTGCGCTGCTCACGCCCGAACCGAATTACCGCGAACGGCCCGCTGCTGAGGTATTTCAGGAAGTACCAGCAGCTTTAGTCGAAGGTCTGCGCGCCCTGCATGAGAAACTGCCCGGCCCGCAGGCGACTGAAACCGGCTTGTCTGCACCGCAGGCACTGCGGCTCGATGTACGCTGCTGGCCTGCCTGTCAGTCGTATGGCGACCGGCTGCGCCGCATGTGCGATCCCAGAAAAGACACCGAACTTGATGAACGGCTGAAAGGGGTGTACGGGCGCTTGCACGTCCACGCCTTCAAGCTGGCAACGTTGTTTGCCGCGCTCGATTGGCTCGATACCGACGATGAGGTGCCGGTGGTGGAGGATGATCACTGGCGCAATGCGGAGATCATCGCCGAATCCTGGCGCACAAGTGCCCACCGGCTGCTGGATCAGCTCGATAACACGGGCGAAGCCATCCAGGAACGTCGCCAGCAGGACAAGCTGTTGAAAGCCATCCGGCAGGCTGGGGCAGGTGGTGCAAATCTGCGCAGCATGTACCGCAGTCTCAGCCTGACCGCCAAGCGTGCTCGGCAGTTGTCGCAAGACCTGGTGCGCGCTGGCCTGGTCGTCGAACGGCGAGTAGGTAAAGCGGAGTGGTATATCGCTGCCGAATTCGCCGATGATCCTGCCTGAATCTACTGACAATACTGACTCACTGACAACTGACAGTTCGAATTGTCAGTTGTCGGTTGTCAGTTTTACTGACAATTCTCAAGACAAAGAGGAGAAATCACGATGAAACACACCGATCGGGTAGCCCTGGTCGCTCGCCAGAAACGATCTCTCACCCAGAAACTCGTCCGTGAAGCAGTCGAGCGTTACTTCGAGGTGTTGGCTGAGGAAATCGCGCAGGGTGAGCAGGTCGAGTTGTACGGTATCGGAAAAATCCAGGTCAGCCGCGAGCAAGGACATGGCACCTTGCAGGCGATTGGCCCCGGTGGAATGCGCATCCCACGCAAAGCCGGTTTTCGTCTGCGAAGCCGCCTGCGGCTGTTCGAAGCGTTCCGCCAACGCTGCCACGAGCAGCAGCAAAACCGGGTTCCGTAATGCCTGACTGATACACCGCAACGCACCCGCCACGCGGTGATTGTACAGCGCACGGGAACCACTCCCATCAAGGCACGGCAGGGATACGCTGGAACTACTCTGCGAGCAGAACCAGCGCACCCCCTGCCTCTCATGCTCGCGCCCACCGCGAATAACCATCTTGATTTATCCACGCTTTCCGCTTGACAACTACTGTGAGACATGCCGCATGGGCCTTGATGGGCCCCTCCCGGCGCTGTAGCCGCCAGGGTGCGGCGCGTGCGGCGTAATCACGCCAGGCCGCCTTTGATCAGGCGAGCCGCCCAGGAGGTAGAAGCTCCAGAGCGGCTCTTAGACACACTGACAACGGAGGTCAGCATGTCTCACAGCAATCTTATCACAAACAGCTATTTTGAGGATTACTTCGAGGATCGCCTGGCGCAAATCGAGCCCGGCCTGATCCGTCGCGTCAAATACCGCATGGATCGAGCCAGCGTCCTGGATCGCGACGATGCCGTGCAGGAAGTGCGTCTGGTACTCTGGCAGCGCTACAGTGCTGAGCCGGAGGAATGGGCGGCAAAATCCCTCGATCAATGGCGCGCATTCGTACATGTCTGCCTGAAGTACGCCATGTTCAACGCCACAGGCGGACGCAAGCGGTACCGCGAAACGACCGGCTCCGACCTGGTTGAGATGTGCCGGACCGAAGATGAAGTCACCATCGACGACGCCATCTCCATGACGCACACCCGCAGCCGCGCCAAGGCCAACCCGCAAATCCGGGACCGCGACATCGAACTGGCCGACCTGCGCATCGACCTGGAACGTGATATTGAACGCGGAATGCAGCGTCTGTGTGCCTCTCAGCGCCGCGACATGGCCCTGCTGATCCCCGACATGCTCGCTGGCTACACGCTCGACGAGATCACGGCGCGGCACGGCTGGACCCGCAACCGGGGCGTAACCCTCATGCGCAAAATGCGGACCGTTTTCTACGAGGAAGTGACCGGCAAGAAGAAGACCGGCTATCTGGGCAGCCATCACCCGCTGACCGAGGACGAAAAACAACGTATTCGTGACCTATATGCTTCTGGCTTGAGCTACCGCAAGGTAGCTGCGAAGGTGGGGCGATCAGCGTCAGCGGTGGAAGGTGTCTGCAAGCAGTATCCGCCCGAAGTGGTCGCCCAGGTACACCGACTGCGTGCCGAAGGTCTAAGCTTTCAGGCGATTAGCGAGCGTGTCGGGAAGGCAAAATCGTACATCGGCTGGCTGGTCGAGGCGATGGGTATCGACCGCGACGATGACGATCTCGCACCAGTGCCGATCGTAGTATGAATATCAACGCCGGACGGTTCGAAAAGAATCGCCCGGTTTTTTATTTTGTTGCCCTCTATGAACGTGACTCTAGAAAACGATCGCCGTTGAAAGCGTTGGGGTATCTCACTCCCGCTGAATTCGAGGCCCAATGGCTTGCCCAGCAGGGCGAGGTCACAGTACAATAAGCAAGCTCATTTTTGTGTCCAATTTTTTGGGGTCAGTACATGTCAAACAGCCTCCTCATGATCGTTATCGCGCTACATACGCTGCTCTTCTGTGCACGCAGCGCCCAGACGCCGGAACCCGACTGCACGCCGGAGGCATGGCCGCACGCGCAGTACGCGCCCATCACGCGCGACACACTGGCACGGTTGGAGCCGGTTGTCTCATTCGCGTGTGACACACCGGTGGAACTGGTCTGGTCGCCGGACGGCATGTATCTCGCCATCAGTACCCCGCAGGCGATCTGGGTACATGATCTCGGCTCGGAGCGTGAGCCGTTAGTTCTGCCGCCGACGCTATGGCCGCTTGATCGGTCCGGCGCGATGAGGTTCAGTCTGGACAGCGAAACCCTGGCGCTGGTCAATCCTACTGATGGTGCGCTGCAAGTCTGGTCTTTGGCGGATGCCCAACTGATCAGGACAACCCTGGCACGGGTTGAGGTCGATGACCAGGATCGCTACAGCGGCTTCGCAGCCATCAGTCCTGATCTCTCGCAGTGGGCGCTTGCTTACCTGGACAGCAGGAGCATCTACCTGCTGGACGCTGCATCCGACGAGCCATTAGCCGTGCTGCGCGGGCATGCCCGCGTGGGTGCGCTGGCCTACACGCCCGACGGCACGCGCCTGATCTCCGGCGGCAGGGAGCAGGGGAGCAGTCATGACTCCCACGATACAACCGTGCGAGTGTGGGACACGCAAACCGGCGCGATGCTGGCGGTCTTCAACGTGGACAGTCCGTTGAACTTCCCGACCAACCCACCTCAGCACATCGCGTTTTCACCGGATGGAGGTGTCGCAGTATTCTCAGTGCTCACCGATGCTTATCCTGGTGCGTCGGCCATCGGATTGCTTGACCTGACAACCTTCACCTTTGCCGCATTGCCGATCGAGAATCGCGGCGTAAAAATCGTGACGTTCGCTCCAGATGAAGCAACACTAGCCGTAAGTTCCTATTATCTCCGTCAGGATTTCGTCACCTTTCTCGATTTTGAGAATGAAACTGTGCTGAACGAGGTGCAGTTTGATGATAACTTCATACTAGACATCGCCTTCAATCCTACAGGGACGCTTATGACGGTCGCCTACTATGATACGCCCGCTGACCAGGTTGAAATCTGGGCGGTGGTGGAGTAGGCGCGCGGGCCGGGGAGGTACACCATTGAGGCGGCGCGTAGTCGGTAGAGCGGCGCCTACGTGCTCACGCTGGAGAAGATCGAGGGGTAAAAAGGAGATCTTGCCATGTCAAACTTGTGGCTCGCGATCATTCTGGCGCTGCGCGCCCTTACCCTCGTCGGAAATGCGCAACCGCCAGAGCCAAGTTGCGCGCCGGAGCAATGGCCGCGCGCGCAGGTCGCGCCCATCACGCGGGACACACTCGACCAGTTGGGGCCGGTCGTCTCGTTTGAGTGCGACACGCCGGTGGAGCTGGTCTGGTCGCCGGACGGCACTTATCTCGCCATTAGTACCGCCGAGGGGATTTGGGTTCATAATCTAGAGGAACCTAATATAGGTCTGTACAGTTTTCCACCTGTTGTTGTTAATCCCTGGGATGGAATTGGCAGCATAGCCTTCAGTTCAGATAGCACTGTTCTAGCCACAGTCAATCCTCCAGATGGTAACTTGCACCTCTGGTCGCTTCTAGATGAGAAACATAGCGTCGTGCAGATACAATCTCAGGGTTATACAGGAACCGCGGCCATCAGCCCTGATCTCTCCCGGTGGGCGACTGCTCATAACGATGGCACTATCAGTGTGTGGGATGTTGAAACTGAAAATCGAGTGATGCTATTGGAAGGACATCACAGACGAGTAGGTGCTCTGACTTTTAGCCCGGATGGGTCCAGACTGGTTTCTGCAGGAGGACGAGTAGGGGCGGCATCAATGAATCCTCAGGATACAACATTGCGTGTATGGAATACCGTCACCAGTGACCTGCTGGCGACACTCGAGTTAGGTGGCCTCGTGAATATATCGACTGACCCCGCACAAAAGCTCACTTTTTCTCCAGATGGAAGCAGCGTAGCCTTTACAGTGATGTACGATAACCGTGATCCGGTACTATGTATTGTCGATATTGATCAGATGACTCATGCGACGATCGCTTTCGAGGATCGTTATGTCAAGGAAGTAGCTTTTACCCCGGACGGTAGCATGCTAGCGGTGGGTTCAAGATCACATCTTCGAGATTTGCGGGGCGTTGTTTTTCTAGATGCGGAGAGACATGCGACACTGGCAACTCTGCCGTTCGAGGGTATGGTACTAAGCATAGTTTTTAGCTCTGATGGTCTGCTCATGGCCGTTGCTTACGACGATGCGCCTATCGATCGAGTAGAAATCTGGGCGGTGGTGGAGTAAGCAGAGCGGGCCGGGCACGTTCACGATCGAGGTGACGCGCTTCAGCGGCCGCGGCGACTATCTGCTCACGCTGGGGCGGGTGGAGTAGCGGTGAAGCTCCCCTTTGCGGGCATCTACTCTCGTCACGCATCACCAGATAGGACAGGGAACCAAAACGGAGATCCAACCGGGTGTGGATACTCGTACTGTACCACCTCCCCATCCGGGTAGAGGATCCCGACGCCGATGATGCCCATCCGGGAACGATAACTGAACGCGATGTGGGTCCCGCCGGGGGACACCCTCAGCGGACCAATCGGGAAATCCTCAGTCCGAAATCTATAGTCTTCCCCAAGCTGGCGAAATGTTTGCAGTCGTTTGACCTCGACCAGCTCATCGGTGGCGAGGGCATAGTGGTAGATAGATACTGACTGCACCCACGTCCATTCCTCATCGTAGACACCTGCCAGGAAGTAGAAGCCTGTCTCCGGTGCATCCCAGGCGGGGCAATGAACGAAGTCGATGCCCTGCTCAGCCAGCCGGTCTGCCGCCAGCGTATGAACGATCTGGCCGGTCGGGTTCACCAGCACCATTTCTGGTCGATAGGGAAATGTCTCATAAAGTCCAGGCCGCTCTGGTTCGGTATAAAACCGGGCGCTGAGAAATCGTCCCTGGGGCGACCAGCCGGGACAGAAGACCATTGGACCGCGTTCCGACGGCATCTGAGCGCTGAGGTTGTAATGGTTACCGGTCGACAGATCGACGGTCATCACCTCGCGCGCATAGACGGTAAAGACGTATTCGGTTGTGATCAGGTCTTGGCCGGAGTAGAGCGCTAAATAGCCCTGGGAAGGAGACAGATAAAGCGTGGGCGCGGTATGCGTGCAACCTACAGCGAGTTCATAAAGTGTTCTGTGGGTGCTGCCAGTCTCCATGTCCGCTTCGACAACTTCCAGCCGGCAGTCTGGATTTTGATTTTGGATAAAGTAGGCCCACTGCTCGTCGTCCGACCAGGTTATGGAATAAAAATCCGCAAAGATACGATAATGGCCAAGCAGAAGGTAGGAAAAGACACTGTTGAAACAAGTCTCAAGCGTGCCGTCCTGCCGCAGAAAACAAATGTCCATTACATCGTAATCTCGCTTCGGGCGTCGCAAAACGGCTAGGTATTGGCCCGAAGGGGACCAGCCAGCCAATTGTAAGTAGGCAGCCGTATCATCTTGATAAAAAACCGAAGGCTCTAGGGTTGTCGCATCGATGCGTATCAGACGCGAGAAAGTCGCCTGCGACTCATCCACCGAGGTAAACACGATATCGGCAGGAAGCTCGCGGGCATCTTGTGCGCGCGTTGGCGGTTGACAAGGGACAAGAGCGACGCTGAAAATGAGAAACACGATCACAACTACTCGCATCGTTCTTTTCTCCACTCGAAATTTATCGAATTGTAAGAACGAGCATATCACAAATTCCTCTCCTCAACCATCATGCCGAGGAGAGGAATTCTAATGCTTCATCGGATCGTAGAAGGAACTTAAGTGTAAAGTCCCCAAAGTTAGTACCAGTCAAAAGTGGAAACTCAGCTTGGGTTTTCAGCAGCAGCAAAAGCGTTCGGCGTAGCGCCACCTAATGCTGCGTGCGGTCGTTCGGCGTTGTACTCGTCGAGCCAGCCATCGGTGATCACCCGCACTTCCTCGAGTGTGTCAAACAGATAGGCGTCCAGCACATCTTCGCGGTAGGTGCGATTGAAGCGCTCGATGTAGGCATTCTGGGCGGGCTTGCCCGGCTCGATGAAGTCCCAGAGCAGGTGATGGTCGGTGGCCCAAGTGGCCAGAGCCTGCGCGATGAACTCCGGGCCGTTGTCGCTGCGGATGGCGCGCGGATAACCCCGTTCAGCCGCGACTTGCTCGATCACGCGGATGACCCGCGCCGCAGGCAGTGAAGTATCAACCTCGATGTGCAGCGCTTCGCGGTTGAAGTCGTCCATGATGTTGAGCGTGCGAAAGGTACGTCCGTCGGTCAAACTGTCACTCATGAAATCCATCGACCAGACCTCATTGGCGGTAGTGGGCTGGGCCAGCGGCTGCGGATGGCGCGCATGCAGGCGTTTCTTGGGTTTGATGCGACGATTCAGGCCCAGCTCACAGTACACGCGATACACTCGCTTGTGATTCCACCCGAACCCATGCCCGCGCAGCCAGTCCATCATCTTGTCGAAGCCCCAGCGCCGGTGGTGCTCGGCCAGCGCGGTGAGCTGGTCAACAATCTCGGTGTCATCGGGCCGCCGCGCTTGATAGCGGAAAGTGCTGCGGTTCAGCCCGACCAGGCGGCAGGCTTGCCGCTCACTGGCCGCGTGCTGCTCCATCGCATAGGTGGCCAGCTCGCGCCGGTCAGCAACCGTTACAGCTTTTTTTCGACAATGTCCTTCAGAATCTGGTGGTCCAGACTCAGCTCAGCGTACATCCGCTTCAGCCGCTGGTTTTCTTCTTCCAGCTCTTTCAGTCGCCGCAAGGCCGAGGCATCCATCCCCCCGTATTTGGCCTTCCATTTATAGAAGGTACTTTTCCCGAAGCCGTGCTCGCGGCACAAGTCCGCGACCGGCACACCGGCTTCCGCTTCTTTCAGGATTTTCAGGATCTGCGTTTCGGTGAAGCGTGATGTCTTCATGTGGAGTGCTCCTTGGTTGCTTCGATTCTCGCAATTCACTCCACTTTTGTCTGGTCCGATTTTACGGGAGGTTTACCTAAGCATGAACAGCCAGGTTGGAAATTCCCTTATGCGAGTATCTCACTCTTGTCGTCGAACCATGGCTCTCGAACTTGTTCGGGTGGAAAGAGTACGATACTCGGAATATGGATGAAGCCCCACGGCGGTTGTGCTGCGGAATCGGCATTTTCTCGCTCATCAAAATTTCCCGGACTGGTTTCGTTAGGTGGCGCCCACCAAAGAGCATAGTATGGCTTTGGACCGGCAGCCCAAACCTGAGGTTTGGGATTGGCATTCAGAACGTGATTACCGTGATCGATCACGTAGGGCACAGGGTTAGAGGAATCTCGCTCGGTTGGAAGAGCCGCAGTGTTCATGTTATAGATTTCATTCCATGTGGTCACATACGGTCCCCATGCAACGATTAGGGCTACATGTTCAAGACCATCCGTTATGGCGTAGAGAACATCTCCTATCCGAATCCCTTCAGTCCACAGTGCTTCACCTACCGCAATGACGTTATCTCGTTCAGTTATATCCACTGACTCGTAGTCAACGGTCTGGTTCAAGTTGGGAATGGTTCGTCCCGTGTCTACTCTATTGACCCAAACTTGCCCATTAGTTCGAATATCGACACTGCTATCATTTGGATCGCCACTCACCAGCCATCTGAGGTAACTCGGAAGTTGGGAAGTATCCTCAGCCCCGGCCCATTGAGATGTATCGATACCATCCTCAGCATACCAGTCGTTCGTCAACGGCAGGCCACCATACAGCAGGGCTTGCGACACGAAGTTGGCACAGTCCGAGGCCCCGGAAGGGGCACCACAGGGATTAACGCTCGAATCCGGATACCGATAAACGCAGAAATGTGAATTCGGATTATAAGCCCCTTTGTACTCCGCGATACTTGCGTACGTTTTTGCATCCGCGCCAGAGTAATTATAGGCGCACTTGGCTTCATCCTCATTCCAGCAACCACCTCCAGGACAAGAGGGTTCCACAGTGACTAGAACATCCCAATAGCCACTATTGTCATTGAAATTGACACCGTCGTTGTAAGACAAGTAGAGATGTCCGCTAGCTGGTGCTGATTGGTCAAACGACGAACCAACAAAGAACGGCTCTCCGCTCTCTCCAATGCGCCCTACCAGCGCGAACACTATGAGGTTCGGTGCAATGGCATCCTCCCACATAAAAGGCGGTACACCGTCACTCCGGTTTCCATCGGGATCACAATTCGGTCCCCACGGCCAAGGTTTAGGATGGTTTACATTTGGCAGACCAGGATTAGGGACATCGATGCGAAGCCGATCCTCCTCCTGCACAAAGATATCGGTTGCTTGCCACGGAATACGGGCATCGACTCGGATTTGAACTGATTGGGTTGCCATCGGATTCTCCTTTGATATTTCACATCTCAGTAGCAATCGACTGCAACTCCATATTAGACCATTCGTTCTAGTCCGGGGTGAACAAATGTTCGAACATTTGTTCCGTTTTTCCAGAGCCTCTTTTGGTGTCAGCCTTCCGATCTGAGAAGAATAATGCTGCGTGCTTGGTTAGGTTCGCGCTGGATGTACCCCATCAGTTCCAATTTATCAAGATGGCGAAAAACCGTCCCGACGGAAACGTAACACGCGGAGGCAATCTCACGGATAGTGGGGGACTTCCGGTTTTCTTGATAGTATGCCTGAATGAAGTGGTAGACAGTCAGGGTGGTTTCTTGGTGGTAGCTCATCGCTTCTCCTATTCACAGTACCGGGATAAAGTTATTATACGACAAATTAGACCATATGTTCTATTTAAGAAATTGTTCGACGTCATAATCCGTGGGACAGATTGACGGGTTAGAATAATGGAGGCTTTCAACGCCAAACAGAGGACCTAAAGGAGTCGAAATCATGGCGAAGAAAGGCTCAGCTGAAGCCACCATTC